>Ga0207695_10000193_pt1 | contig 172070 bp, 132 predicted proteins | sample KBSC54metaG_FD_184354 | JGI IMG/M metagenome (GOLD analysis project Ga0207695, IMG submission 184354) | Corn rhizosphere microbial communities from Kellogg Biological Station, Michigan, USA - KBS C5-4 metaG (SPAdes) (version 2) | ecosystem: Host-associated > Plants > Roots > Rhizosphere >...
GGAACAGGAGGAGAACTGCGATAACGATCAAGGTCAATTTACTCGTACTCATTTATTTAGATTTTAAGTTAACGGGGTAAAATTAACACTTTTGGCCACCCGGTAAAACCCTTTTTAGGTCACTGGGACCATTTGTCATTCCATCTTGCCAAAAGCATCGGCAAGCTGCCTGATCCTGCCGGTAGACAGAGACCTATCGCCGGCCGCAATGACTATACGGTATCTGAAAGTAACTGACTGACCTTTTCCCAGTTTAAAATTCAGCATCTGCCTGCCATTACTGAATATCTTTTGCCCCAGCGGATTAGCCGCGAAAAGACCATATCCCCGGGCATGCCAGTAGGTAGGATAACCAGGGTTCTTAGGATGATCGATGATAGCCACGCTAAGAGTATCGCTCTGCTTCTTTCCGTATAACAGGCACCACGTACCTCGCGTACCCCAGGCGCTGTCTCCTTTTCTCCCCTCGCTCGTAAGATAGGTACCATTGATATCGGGTGTGTGTCCCGCCGCGACTTTGGTGACAATTCCTTTGTCATCGACAAATTCACCGGGCGCATTGGATGGTATCTGAAGTTCTTTGGTGACGCGCAGGCCCAGCATGCCGTCCTTTGCATCGGGAAAGATGACGTCGACATTGGCGTGCAGCGTAGTATAGCGATCGATTATGCGCTCTGTCCGGCTGGCGCTGAAGACGTAAGTGGTCAGCTCGGTAAGAAGAACGTCCTGCTTTTGATCGGTCCAGCGGGCCGAATATTTGAGTATCCCCACGTCGGCGCGGCCATGGGAAGGATGCGCAGTCCCCGTAGCCACGGGAGGCAGTGATCCTGGGTTCCCTGAAACACCACGAAAAGCGCCCGCCTGCAGAATGCTGTCGGTGCGTATCCAGCCATACTGACTCTTTTTGCTGGCGGGAATCGCATAGGAGTTATTCCAGAAATCGAGACCGTTGACATTCTCATAATCGAACCAAAGACCCAGATGATGGGGATGGTCGACCGGCTCACCGGGACGGGGGGCGACCGGGAACCCCCTTGTGATCAGCTGGCCATCTGGCGCATATATCGGGTACAGGACGGGTTTCTCCAGCGTATCGGGATACATAAAGGTCGTGAACGGCGCTCCCGCAACAGTAATAGCCACAGAATGATGGGCAGGGTCGGGGGTGACACTTACAGGCAGCGGCTGCGAAAAAGCTTGTAACGAAGTCAACGTAACCAGGGTCAGCAGGACTTTCCGGAAACGTTTTCGTAAATAATAAGGTCTTGGATGGATCATATAACACGCATTTTTCGTTGTTAGATGACCTAAATTAGTACATTTATCCTACTTAAATTCACTTCCGCATGACAACATCCCGCAGAGATTTTATCCGTAAAAGTTCTATGGCCGGTATGGCCACATATATGGGCTCACTTGGTCTTAGCGCCGCCAGCTATAGAAGGATCATCGGTGCGAACGACCGGGTACGCGTTGGAGTGGTAGGCTTTTCCGACCGTCACCGTAACGACCATATCCCGGCCTTCCTAAGGTCCAACCAGGAAATGAATTTCGATATCATCGCTGTGTCGGACATCTGGAAAAAAAGAAGAGAAGAAGGGAAGGATTTTCTCGCCCAGAAATTCGGTCATTCCATACAGTCCTGCGTCAACAACGATGAGCTCTATAATATAAAGGAGGTAGACGCGGTAATGATCAGCACGGCCGATTTCCAGCACGCCTGGCATACGATCGAGGCCGTTAAAGCAGGCCGGGATACATATACGGAAAAACCGCTGGCCGAGACGATGGAGGACGCCAGGGCCGTACTGAAAGCGGTTAAGGAATCCGGAAAGATCGTACAGATAGGCTCTCAGCGCCGCAGTGGTGCCAACTACCACGCAGCCGCCGAGTTCATCCAGTCGGGAAAATTCGGACCGATCGTCATGGTCGAGCTCACCTGGAACGTAAACCAGCCGGGACGCTGGCGCAGACCTGCCCTGGTCGCACAGCTTCGCGAAGAGGACACCGACTGGAAACGATTCCTGATCAACAGGCCGTACGAACCATTCGACGCCCGCAAGCACCTCGAGTTCCGCTTGTTCTGGCCCTATTCCTCGGGACTCCCGGGCCAGTGGATGAGCCATCAGATAGATACGGTACACTGGTTTGCCAACCTGCCCCATCCCCGGTCGGTATCGGCAAATGGAGGCATATACTGCTGGAAGGACGGCCGCAAGAACGCAGATACTATGACCGCGGTATTTGACTACGGTCCACTGGACGATCACTCCAGCGGATTCCAGGTGACCTTCACCTCCCGTCAGACCAATTCGGATGGTGAAACAAAAGAGATCTACTACTCCAACGGCGGGACTCTTAACCTCGACACCAACAAGATCTCTCCCGTCGGTGGATTGACGGAGAAATATGCATCGGCGATGGGAATGCACGCCAATCTGCTTCCGGAAATATCGCTGAAAGAGCTGGGCGAAAAGATATCTACAGAAGCAAGCACAGGGGGCGACCCGCTGACGACCGCTCACGTACGCAACTGGATGGAATGCGTCCGTAGCAGAAAACAGCCCAATGCCCCGATCGAGGCAGGATACAAGCATTCCATCGCAGTGATCATGGCCAACGCCGCCTACCGGACGGGAGAAAAGGTTACATTTGATGAAAAGACGCAGGAAGTGATGGCGGGCGGTAAAGTTTTTAAATACTAGATCTGGCATGAAAGCACTTGTGATAGCCGAAAAGGATCATCCCCTGGAGGTTCGGGAGAAACCCGAGCCCCAGGCCGGACCTGACGACGCGATAGTCCGGGTATACGCCGCTGCGCTGAATCACAGGGACGTCTGGATTCAAAAAGGACAATACGCCGGGCTGAAATATCCCATCACACCGGGCTCTGACGGTTCCGGGATAGTGGTCAGGAGCGGCGCATCCCACGAGCGCTGGATAGGCAGGCAGGTTATCATCGATCCTGCGCTGACATGGGGCGACAATCCTGCCTACCAAAGCCCCCAGGCTTTTAAGATATTAGGCTTGCCGGACGACGGCACGCTGGCTGAATACGTGAAAGTGCCGGCCAACAATCTCGTCGAAAAACCTGCTCATTTATCCTTCGAAGAGGCCGCTGCGCTGCCGGTGGCCGGTGTTACGGCTTGGCGGGCGATCATGACGCGCGCGCAGCTCAGGGCCGGAGAAAAGGTGCTGATCACCGGGATTGGAGGTGGAGTCGCGCTTTTTGCCTTTCAGTTCGCACTTGCCGCGGGCGCACAGGTATACGTTACTTCAGGTAGCGAAGACAAGCTGGCCAGGGCGATGTCGATGGGTGCAGCAGGCGCCGTCAATTACAAAAAAGAAGGATGGGTCGGAGAGCTGCGCGGACTCGCGGGCGGCTTCGACGTGACTATAGATGGAGCGGGTGGCGACGGAGCAAATGACCTGTTCGACCTGGCCTTTCCCGGCAGCCGGGTAGTTTTTTATGGCGCCACCAGAGGTAATCCCTCCAATGTCATGCTCCGCCGCATATTCTGGAAACAATTGAACGTCCTCGGTTCTACTATGGGTAACCCGGATGACTTCAAGTCGATGACTGCGTTCGTCGAACAGCACCGGATCCGGCCGATAGTCGACAAAATATTCCCTCTCGAAGATGGCGAAGCCGCCTTTCGCTGGATGGACGGAGCAAATCAGTTTGGTAAGATCGTCGTCAGGATCACGGCTGGCGCCTGACCGGCCTCCTTACGGCTGGCTCCTCCTGACCGCCTTAAAAGTACCATTGGGCTGAACCGATAGAATGGCGGTAACTTCCCCCTTTTCATTGACCACGAACTGCTCTTCGAAGTTCGGCAGGGTCTTCAGAACGAATTTATCCTTCCCGACCGGCACCAGCTCGTATTCCGGCTGTCCGGGGACCACGAGATACAGCGTCGTTTCGTTCTTGACATAACATTTTATTGTAACGTTCGCGATCTGGTATTCCCCTGCGTATCGCTGCAGATCGGCCGGGGTAAGGGCGCTCGGCCGCGGCGTACGGCCGAAGACAATTGGTTTGTTCAGAGCCGGCTCAATATTCATCGAGATGCTGCTGATATTACCTCCCTGGTCCATATTGAACTGCACTTTTAACGGACTATCATCCGTAGTATCGATACCCGTCACCGGATCCTTTTCCAGGGGATCGAAAACATCGTAGTGATAGTGTCTCAGCCACCAGGTCACATGGGGAAAATTAACCCACAAGGAATCGCCATCCGCAACGACCTCCATGCTGCCATAGCCGGGATTGCCGTAGACACCCGCATAGTCTTCCAACGGATGAGAAGGATGCGTCAACGACCTGACCGATGCAACTTTTGCGGTGGAGGCCGCCTTTGCGTCAGCACGTCCTTTGTCGGCCAGACTCTTCAGATAGGTGCTCCAGTCCTTATAGCCCAGGTGCAGGAGCCTGTCGGCAATAAAATTCCTGACGATTGCCGGCACTTGCGAGCTGCTCTGGTTGCAGAGCACAACGATGCCGATACTGTCCGACGGGAATAGACAGGTGCTCGCGGTAAAACCATCTATATTGCCGCCGTGCTCTACCCGATAGTGTCCGCGATAGGAGGCCAGCGACCAGCCAAATCCATAGCTTGAAAAAAAGATATCCGGCGCCTCCTTGGAAGGAACCCCTCCTCCGCTGACCATCTGTGCGCTGATAGCCTCATTGATATAGCTGGCCGGCAGTATTTCCTTATCCTGGTATTTGCCGCTATTGAGCCATATCGTTATCCAGGCCGCCATATCGTTGACGCTGCTATTGATCGCGCCCGCCGGCGCTATAGCCTCAACGTTATGGTAATCCAGCTTTTGAATAAGACTGTCCTTTTTCAATCCATATCCTATCGCTGCCTGCGGAGCTTTTTGAAGATCGGCTACGGAAAGATTTGATTCCATCATGCCCAGGGGCCTGAAAAGCCGTTCGGCAATATTGCTCTCCCAACTGCTGTCCGTCAGTTTTTGCACGACCATGCCCTGGGCCAGGAACATAAAGTTATTGTACTGCCATTTTTCCCGGACTCCCGCCGTAGGCTCCTGGTATTGTATCCGTCGGATAAGGGAATCTCTCGAACCCGAATTGAAAAGATACCAGGCATAATCATGACGGGGCAAACCCGTGCGATGGCACATCATGTCACGGAGTGTGATCGTGCTGTTCATCGTTTCATTATAGAACCTGAGCTCGGGCAGGTAGTCCCGGACCGGCTTGTCGATGTCCAGCCTCCCCTGCCGATCAAGAAGGCCGATCAGGGCCGCTGTGAAAGCCTTGGTGCAGGATCCGATTGCAAAAAGGGTGTGAGGTGTGACGGGCAGGCTGCTATCCAGGTTACGATAGCCAAATCCTTTCGAATAGATCACCTTCTTCTTCTCCACGACCGCTACCGCAAAACCGGCAGCATGCCAGTCCTTTAATACCCGGGCGAATACTGTATCCAGACCCGCAAACGGATCCACAGGACGATGAGGCCTTTGCGCTGCGGCGGGTGACAGGAGTCCGAGCAGGACCCAAAGAAGGATTGGTTTCATACGACAAATAAAATAGCCCAATAAATCTAATGATTATCGGGCTATTTTCTGTTCAAATATGATGACCGGTTACGCGTTGACCGCGGCGATGCCCGGCAGCTCTTTTCCTTCGAAATATTCGAGCATGGCTCCCCCGCCGGTAGAGACATAGCTAACCTTGTCGGCATAACCGAACTGGTTGACGGCAGCCACAGAGTCGCCGCCACCTACCAGCGAGAAGGCGCCCTTCTGCGTCGCTTCGGCTACCGCCCTTGCAATAGCCTTGGTACCGTGCTGGAATTTGGCCATTTCAAAAACGCCCATCGGACCATTCCAGAGTATGGTCTTCGAGTTATGGATGACGTTGGTGAACTGTTCACAGGCATTCTCGCCGATATCCAGTCCCATCCAGCCGTCGGGGATATTATTGCTGGGGGCCGCAGAGTCATTGGCGTTGGCGTCGAACTTATCGGCAATGATAGAGTCGGAAGGTAGATGTATGCGAACGCCTTTCGCCTCTGCCTTCTTCAGCAGCTCACGGGCAGTATCAAGACGGTCGTCCTCGCGAAGGGAATTGCCGATCTTGCCGCCTTGCGCCTTTATAAAGGTATAGGCCATCCCCCCCCCGATGATGATATCGGTAGCCCGTTCGAGCAGGTTCTCGATGATGAGTATCTTGTCAGAAACCTTAGCTCCGCCAATGATGGCCGCAAACGGTTTCTGCGCTTCGTGTAGTACTTTTTCCGCGCTGCTGACCTCGCTTTCCATCAGCAGGCCGAACATCCGCTTGTCCTTGGGAAAGAACTGTGCGATGACCGCAGTGGAAGCATGCGCTCTGTGGGCTGTGCCAAAGGCGTCGTTGACATATACGTCGCCCAGGCGGGACAGTTTTTCAGCAAAAGCCTTGTCCCCTTTTTCCTCTTCTTTATAAAAACGTAGGTTCTCCAGCAATAGCACTTCCCCTGGGCGAAGCATCTGCGCGGTAAGAACGGCCTTTTCGCCGATGCAGTCGTCCGCAAACAGGACGGGAACATTCGAATGACCGGGAGCATTCAGCAGCTGCTGCAGGTGAGGGACCAGGTGTTTGAGCGAATATTTTTCGGTGGGACCGTCCTTGGGACGGCCGAGATGGCTCATCAGAATGACGCTGCCGCCGTCGGAGAGTATCTTTTTAATGGTCGGAATGGCCGCACGCATACGGGTGTCATCGGTAATCTCGTATTTGTCATTGAGGGGAACGTTAAAATCCACCCGGACGAGGGCTTTTTCATTGGCAAAGCTATGCTGGCTGAACTGGCTCATAAAATAGTTAGATTATAAATGTTTGTTCTTCCGACGGACCCCTTCCAGGGCCCTGATACTTATAAACAAGCCCGGACAGGACGCCCGGGCTTGAAGATGCAATCTTATTTGGAGATCAATTTGGCAAAGTAGTGCAGGCTGCGAACGAGCTGGCTTACATAGCTCATTTCATTATCATACCAGCTGACGGTCTTTACCAGCTGCTGGTCGCCGTTGGTGATGACACGGGTCTGAGTGGCGTCGTAGAGCGATCCATAACGGATACCGATGATGTCGCTGCTGACGATCTCGTCTTCGGTATATCCAAAGCTTTCGTTGGCGGCGGCCTTCATTGCAGCGTTGACCTCTTCAACGGTAACCTTCTTGCCGAGGATGGTAACCAGTTCGGTCAGCGAGCCGGTGAGGGTCGGGACGCGCTGTGCGCCACCGTCCAATTTGCCTTTCAGCTTGGGCAGGACCAGGCCGATGGCCTTGGCGGCGCCAGTGCTGTTGGGAACGATGTTCACCGCTGCGGCGCGGGCACGGCGGAGGTCACCCTTGGGGTGCGGGGCATCCTGCGTGTTCTGATCGTTAGTGTAGGCGTGAATGGTCGTCATGAGACCGGTCACGATACCATACTTCTCGTCCAGGACCTGGGCCATGGGGGCCAGGCAGTTGGTAGTACAGGAAGCGCAGCTGATGATCGTTTCGCTGCCATCCAGTGTATTGTGGTTAACGTTGAAAACAATGGTCTTGAGGTCGCCGGTGGCGGGGGCAGAGATAACAACCCTCTTGGCGCCGGCGGTCAGGTGAGCAGCAGCCTTGTCCTTATCGGTAAAGAAACCAGTACATTCCAGGACGACGTCAACGTCGTGTTGCTTCCAGGGAATTTCAGCAGGATTCTTCTGAGCATATATTTTTACCTCTTTGCCGTTGACGACAATCGAGTTTTCGGTAGACTTTACTTCTTCTTCAAAGCGGCCCTGCGCGCTGTCATATTTCAGCAGGTGAGCCAAAACCTTGGGACTGGTCAGGTCATTAATCGCCACTACTTCGATACCCTCCAAACCGTGGATCTGGCGAAATGCCAAACGCCCGATTCGGCCAAAGCCATTGATAGCAACTTTAACTGTGCTCATAACAAATGAATTTGTGTTTTGATTTTTAAGGTAGCGAAGTTACAATATTGCCTGTTTATGACTATGTAAATTTTTGGGTATCAATTGAAAACAACGCCTAATTTTCTTAAACCCAGCAGGTTGGCCACCCCCAATTTCGGTTGGAGATAATAGGATTGCATCAACCGCGACTGCGGCCCCTCCTGTCCGCGATCATATAATTGCGCAAATCCCGCTCCCGGCCGATACCCATCCCCTCCCGATCGATCCCCTGCTTTGTTCCACCGATCCCCAAACCATCCCAACCGGTCCCAAGCGTCCCCACTAAAAATTTGACAACGAATAAAGTAAAAAAATTTGGCGGATTTTCATCTTGCTTATATCTTTGCACTCCTTTCACGAAAAAACGTCCAAGGAAACCGAAACGCCGCGTTGGTCAATCGGTTAAGACGCCTCCCTTTCACGGAGGAATGAGGGGTTCGATTCCCCTACGCGGTACAGAACGCGCCACATGTGGCACGAAAATTCTAAAGGCCATCCTCGCAAGGATGGCCTTCCTATTTCATTTCGAATAATTAAAGACTCGCGGGCTCCGGAAGCCTCGGAGAAACGGCAGCATCAATATACACCGTTATAAAAACTCTTTTTTCGCCGGATATGGATGACCGCCTGCATGAACAACTGGAGGCCGATATAAAAAAATCCAACTAAGTACCAACCGCCAACATATAGCGGTCGAGCTGTCATTAAATGCCTGATCCAGCCGGCGAGGATGAACAGCGGGATAGCCGAAAGGTACCAGTAAACTATTCTGGTCAGATAGAGCATCGGCAACGTTGCTTCCGGCATTTGAAGTTTAAGATAGTTGACGAATAACATCTCCAGCCAGTGCCCCACGAACACGATACTGAATACCATCGTCCAAAGCACTTCAAACGCATCCACCGGGAGGGCTGCAGGCGCCGGCAAGATGTGACTCCATCCTAGAACGGCGGTTATAATGGTAGTAGTCCCCATACCACGGACGATCGTTCGCCCGAATCGTTCGTCGATCTTCTCATTCATCCGCTTTCGCTATGAGGTTCGATAATTTCTTATCCAGACCAAGCGCTACCGCCGTTATTGCTTCTTTCTCGAATTGTCCGAACTGATCCGATGGCCGGTCGTACTCGACAACGGTTTCGCCTTCGTCGTTTACATATACCAGCACTTTCAAAGGCGCATATAGCGCCGCCCTAATATCGACCTTGGTCATCGAAAAGGCGAACAGCGGGTTGCCGACAAGGTATTGCCGCGCGCTGCGTGTCTTGCCGAGCCACTGGAACAGCGACCCGTGATCGGTTATTCCAAAGATCATCAATCCCTCGTATCCCTGTAACGATTCGATATATTGTTTCGTTCCCGCGGGATCTTTAGCGATGCCGGCGAGGTTATCCACGTTGATCTTACCGGCAAGACCTTCGAATGCTTTTGTAAATTTCTCGAAATCGCTGTTTACGATGACAGATACGTGATCGATCCGACGGGTAATTTCTACCGTTCGCATTTTCTGATGATTTAAATGATTAAAAAAGTGATCTAATTTCTTTTTCATAATGCCGCCTTGTTTTTCTCGATGAACGACATCATGCTCATCGGCTTCATCCCGGTAATGTCTTCCACATTGGTGTTCGTTCCGGAAAAAAGGCCGTCGCGGCAGTCCTGCGCAACGGCCAGAATATGTTGCGTAAAATAGTCGCCCGCCCTCATGGCCGTCCTCAATACCGGTTCAAAGTCGGCGATGGCTACAGGATTGTACGTGATCTTCCGCCCTATCACCGCCGACACCATTTCGGCTACCTGGTGTTGCGTCAGCTCCTCCAAACCGTATAGCGGATAGGTCTTGCCGGCATGCCGGCCGGGGTCCGCGAGGATACTCGCAATCACCCGGCCCTGGTCTTCGCCTGTGATGGGGGCATAGGGAACCTCGCCAAATGGATAAGTGAGCGTATCCGTCATTTTCATAAACCGCGCAGTGTACAACAGCCATTCCGCAAAGAACGTAGGTCTCAGATGCGTAACAGGTATGCCGCACCTGTCAAAGACCCGTTCCGCGATCCAATGATTTTGTGAGGCATGGCTCGGCGCGTCGCGTCTCGCGGATACCTGGGACATGTTCACAATCGCCTCCACTCCACAATCCAGCGCGGCCTGTGCAAAGTATGCGGTAGATTCAACGATCCCGGGCACCTGGATCGGGAAAAGATAATAGGCCGCTCGGATATCCCGTAGCACCTCCCTAAGCCGGTTGTAGTCCGACAGGTCGCCTTCCACAACTTCCACCCCCTGCGCCGCCAGCGCCCGCGAACGCTCATCCGACCGATGAATCAATGCCCTGACCGGAATATTCATTTTAACGAGGTTAACGATGGTATGGCGTCCGGTGACTCCGGTAGCGCCCGTGACCAATAATTTTTTTTCCATATTAAGCTATTTTTAATGTTGTACTTTTTTAGAACAGTGTTCGATTACTGGTCAAAAAAAAGTTAGAGCCTGTCCAGCATAGCCACCAAAGTTTGAAAGCCGTCCTTGATCAATCGTTCGGAAGACCGGTTAGTAAAGGTGCTGGTCCTGTCCTTGCAAAACAGCGCGCTCATACCATGCAGGGAAGAGAGTATCAGAAAAGATACATTCTCGGCATTCATACCCTTGAACTTCCCAGCCTGCATACACTCCTTCACCACATGGATGAGGTTATTCAGCGTTTTGTTGCCCAGGCTCGTGCCTTCCGCGGCCGCTTTTCCCTTGAGCGGCTTCTCCTCGATAAACATCAGGTTATAAAAGTCCTTGTTGTGCATCGCAAAGTCGATAAATACCGCCCCCATCGCCTTCAGCCGTTCATAGGGATCGGTCACATGGGCAAGCACCTGCATCTTACCAAGCAGCAACCGGAACCCCTCTTCATGCAGCTCATGGAAAATCTCGCCCTTTTCCTTGAAATAGAAATAGATGCTGCTGGGGCTATAATTGATCTCGTCGGCGATGCTCCGGATACTTGCCGATTCATATCCTTTTTCCAGGAATACCTTTCGGGCGCCGTCCAATATCAGCTTCCGCATCTCCTCTTTTTCCTTAAGTTTCCTTTCTGCAATCGACATAAGTGACAAATTCTCACAAAGATAACTGAACACGGTTCCTGAACCAAACCTGTTACTTCAGGTCGTTATCCAGGAAATCACCAGCATCCCTCGCGAACTGCACCGGGTATTGAAAAAGAAATCCATGCGCCGAATTTGGATAGAGGATCAGCCTCGCGTCGGGCAAATGCCTGTTCAGTGTCACGGAGTTTACCGGAAACATCATAATGTCGTCGGACCCGTTGGTCACCAGCACGGGCATCGTGATCTTTTGCAAATAACCGAAGAGGAATACCTGTGCTTCCGACCTCGGATGCGCCATGATCTCAAGGATCTTCGGGTCCCGCTCGTTGATCCTTGCACCGCCCTTTGGCGCGGTGCCTGCCAAAATAAGCTTGTGTACCAGCCCCGGATGTCGAAGCGTAAGCGTTTGGGCCACCGCCCCCCCAATCGAAAATCCGAGCACATCGACCTTATTATAGCCAAGACCGATAATAAAGTCCGCCGCATCGTCTCCCATGGCTTCGAAGGTAGCTGGGGTCTTTCCCTCGCTAAGGCCTACGCCTTTCAGATAATCTACTGGTTCAGGCGATCTGCCGAACCCGGACAAGCTCCATCCCATCCAGGTGATGAGAGCGGCCATATAACGTACGTTCATAAATCTTACTTTAATCTTGTTTATAAACCAAAGTTATCGAACATTGTTCTAATTTAGAACATATCTTTACAAACTAAATTTTCGATAACAATGAACTTAATAGGGAAAGCCATATTAATTACCGGTGCGAGCTCAGGGATCGGCCTTGATGCTGTCGAACAGTTTACGAAAGCCGGCGCCTCTGTGATCGCCTGTGGCAGATCGGCGGTAAAACTTGAAGCCGTAAAAGCCCACTTTCCAAAGACGGAAACCATCGGCTGCGATATTGCCGACGAGGACGACGCCCGTGAACTGAAGGAAAAGGTGAAAGCGCTTGGCGGGATCGACCTTCTCTATAACAATGCCGGCGCGAAATACAACGCCTGGGCCACAAACCATGGGTCGCCTGACACCCTTATCAATGCCGAGCGGGAGATACAGACGAACTATCTGGCGGTTATCCGGTTGAATGAACTGTTCATCCCCCTGCTGGAGAAAAGAGCCGAGCCTGTGATCATCAACACTTCTTCGGCGCTTGCTTATGTACCTTCCGGGGCAATGCCCACGTATTCGGCCTCGAAAGCCGCGTTGCACTCCTATACCGTGAGCCTGCGTTTACAATTGCAAAAAGAGAAGAGCAGGATAAAGGTCTATGAGCTCATGCCGCCTACCGTCGACACCCCGTTCAATATTGCAGCTAATACTCCAACGCTGAGCGCGAGCGTCGTCAACGAGGCGCTTATCAAAGCCTTGGCTACCAACCGCTTTGAGATCAGGCCCGGCCGCGCCAATCTCCTGTATTACCTCCAACGCCTTCTCCCCGATCGTGCCCTCAAAATCATCAATCCATAATCGACCACTTATGTATATAACAAATTTGATCTTCGGCGTCTCTATCCTAATGAGCCTGCTCGCCTGGAACCAGGTGGGAAAAAGGTATTTTGGCTTCGGGCTTAAGAATCGCGAATTCCGTGCGGCCGTTACGCCCATGCTGCTCCTTCATTCCTTTCGGTTTATCGGACTGGCGTTCATCATCCCCGGTGTGGTAAACCCTGGACTGGATCCTTCCTGGGCCTTCCCGGCTGCCGTGGGTGACCTATCGGCCGCCGTATTAGCGTTAACGGCGCTGTTCCTGGTCAGGAGCAACTACTTCCGCCCATTCGTCTGGATATTCAATATCATAGGCGCATCTGATCTACTGCTCGCATTTATCAAGGGTCCTCTGGCTAATATCGTTCCCTCGTTAGGAGCTGCCTATTTCATTATCATTATCCTGGTTCCCTTGCTGATCCTGACGCACATTTCGATTTTCAAATTGCTGTTGCACAAACGGCCCATTGAATGATCGTAGCCATTGGCATTAAGCTAAGTCGATCAGGTCATCCCGACAAGCGGAAATATACCTTGTTGGGGACTCCGAACACATTTACATGCTATCGTGTGGCACACGAAATACGGGTTCTCACGGTACACTCATACTGTGGCATAAAATTAAAAGGTCGCTTCTTTCCGAGGCGACCTTCGCTTTACTAAAATCTTTTTGTCTTAAACAGCCCGGCTTCTAACTTCACGCCATCTGACCCCTCGGCCAATTGAAGATAGTTCCTCCGGCTTTGGTCCATCTCGATCCGTACGTCTCCTTGCAACCGCACGTTGTTCATCTGGAGGAAATCGGTGGAAGTACGCCCGCCGCCGCCCGCCGGACCGCTGCCATAACCCGCCAGGTCCTTGTTGTCGGCGAACAGGCAATCATGTGCCTTGTAATAGCGTGTGCTTCCATTCTCCCTGATCCAGGCGGTGCGACAATGGGCGATGACGTTATGGTGGAATTCGAAGTCATCACCATCTGTGCTTTGTGTTGTCCACACACCGCTGAAGTAATCACCGTAGACCAGGCAGTACCGCATAGCGTTGTGGCGACTGGCACTGTTCGCCTTCCAGAAGACAACAGAATTCTTGCAACGGAAAAATACACAATGGTCAATGACCAGCCCCTGCCCGTTGGCGATTACCCCCAGGTGGAGTGGTAGCACATCAGGGTCTCCTGCAAACAGACACTGGGTGACAAGTAAGTCGTCAAGGTCCTTACCGTCTCTCCAGATGGGATAAGAGCGGCATATGTTTTGGCCATCGATATAAGAATAGTCCGGGCTACCCGAGAACCGGAGCCCTTCGATGGTCACATGACTCAGTTCGAACTGCATACCTCTTGCTTCCCCTCCGCCAACTCCCTGTGTCATTGGAGCGGCTGTCATCACTACTGGCATCTTTCCCGGAGTCCAATCCGTATCGTCCGGCATAACCTCGGCGCGCAGGACCAGGCGGTTCTCGCGCGTATATTTGTCGTTGCTGAACAACACGGTCTCCGTCAACAGGTACACGCCCGCTGAAAGCACGATCATAGTCGGTCCCTTTGTAGTATCGACGTTGACCCGTCTGGCCGCTTCCCGGATCGTCTTCAATGGTTGCGCCTTCGTTCCCTGCGCCGCATCGTCACCCGTTTTCGAATTTACAAACAACTGCTGCGCCGCGGCGCCCAGCACCGTCAGTCCTAATAATAATACAAATACCGCTTGTCGGATCATAAAATACGCTTTTCCACACAAAGTTATTGGGCACCCTTCAGCAAGCATGGTCATTTTGAATACAGAATGGTCATTCAGAGTGCGTCTCTGAATTGCCGGGGTGTCGTTCCGGCTAACTGTTTGAAGAAACGGTTGAAATTAGAAGGATCGGAAAAATCGAACGAATAAGCGATCTCGCTAACTGTCGCACTGCTGCGGAGCGCCTTTTTGATCTCCGTTATCAGCTTATGACGAATCATCTGTTGAGCGGAAAGTCCGCCGTATTTCCTGCATAGCCTGTTCAAGTGCGCCGGACTCACCCGAAGCATGGCTATATAATCCGCAACGCGGTGATGCGTCCGGAATTCGCGCTCCAACAGCGACCTGAATCTGAAGAAATCCGGGTGAACATAGGTATCCCCTTGAAAATGGTAGATATCGGCATACCAACGGTGCAACCTGACCAATAGCTGGTAAAGAACCGCCCGGATAAGATGACTGCTGTCATTCCGCAGCGCTGAAAACTCTTGTTCTATCACCCTCACCAGACCCTCAGCCTGCCGGAAAGCCGGTGCCGGGACGCGCATGCTTACAGGGTTAGCGTATTGATGAAAGTATTGGAACCGGAAAAGGAAGAGCTCATCAGTAAAGAACAGGTTCAGAAAATCCTTATCGAAGAATAACGTGTAGCCGTTTACCGGCCGCTTCGCGTACCAGCACCGCAGCTGACCCGGGGAGGTGAAGACAATGGTGCCTGGAGCCAGCGATACCTTATGCTCGTCCAGCATTAAGTATCCAGCGCCTTTTTCCAGGAATAGAATCTCGTAAAAGCTCAATTGGTGCGGCGTACTGTCCAAAACAAAGTTCTTCAAGGTCTCGATACGACCAATATCCAGCAGTAAGTCACGGCCATATTTACGCGGCAGGAAATGGTATTGTCTGACAGCTGTTGATGAAACCATTTTGTTGTGCATTATTGAAGGATTGTCCTGAAAACAATTTTTCTACCAATTGCTGGTCCAGGATAGTATGGCGCAATGTAGCACGTTTTCCGGCATTCCCGGACAAAGAGCCGGCCCGGGCCTGGCTTCGGAAAAAATTGAAATAATTAAGGCCGCCTCAAATGAGACGGCCTCATAAAGGTCATCTATTGACTCCTATTTATTTACTATAGCCCTGATTCTGCGTAAATATTTTTGTAGCATCCATCGTAGACTGAGGAATGGGGTAGATCCTGCGGAAAGGCTGAGATGCAGGCTTGGCCGTACCAGCCGCTTCAAATTTGCCAAAACGGATCGCCGCCTTTCTTCTGTACATTTCCCAATACATTTCATACCCGGTCTCATTGTAAAGCGTTTGCATGTCAATAGACGTAAGCGCCGTTCCGGGGGCATTCGCAAAGAGCGCTTCGCGAGTTCTACTGGTACGCAGCATATTCACATCGGCCAGTGCCTGAGCGACCTGGCCTTTGCGTAGATACGCCTCTGCACGCATACAATACATAGCCCCCAGTCGGTACATCGGAATAGCACAGTTGCTTCTGCTATTTAAACCTTGCGGATCAAATTCATATTTGAAGGGCCGGACACCACGATTGATCTCCAGCTGGGTGAATACAGACTGAGTGGGATCATCAAAATTAAGTGCTGGCGTAAAGTCCATGAGTTGGGTGGGCGCCTTTTCGCAATACAGCTTACTTACTTTAATCCGTCCGTCGGGAGTACGCTCAAAGTCAGTCCCCACGATGCGTGGCCCATACTGTTGACCGACCTGCATACCGCGGTTGAAATGGAACCAGGGCAATGTTGAACCTGCTACAAGACTGGTAGCAGGCACGCTCACGTCTGTACCATCGTTCATGAACCAGGTGCCATCGGCATATTGATAATGTCTTTGAAAGCGCGGATCATCATGATTGTTATCCCATGTGGCATAGAACTCGGGGGTAGTACAGGAGGCATTGGTACCGCGGTTAGCCGGAGAAGGCTTCTGATTCCTTTCCATCGGCATATAAGCAAAATTATTGCTGCTGCTGGTCTGCGTGTTCACATACTGGGTTATTACAAAGATCAGCTCAGTCCCATTGGCATTTGAAATATCGAAATTGTGGAAAAAGTTGCTTTCCAGCTTAAATTGCCCTGACCCAATGAGCTGGGAAGTATAAGCGATCACTTTATCCATATCTGTCCCGTTGCCATCAACCGCCGCTTCACTAAAATTAAAGCCGGAGGTATTATAACGATCTTTGAACGCAGCCCTGTTAAGGTACATGTCCGCCAGCAATGCATAAGCAGCCTGTTTGGAGAACCGTCCATTGCCCAGATTATTCTGGCCTATATTCGACAGATCAGGGATCAACGATTCCACTTCTTTGATAAGAGAGTCGATGCCCGTAGCCGCTTTTCTCACCTGCAGCGGCGCATTGTTTGCAATTGGGTCGCGGTAAGGCGCCTGGCCAAACATGTCCAATGAATGGTAGGTGTACAATGCCAGCAGCGCCTTTGCTTCCGCCAATAGTTGGGCTTTGTTGGATGCAGTCGAATTGCTAATGCTGCCGATGGCTGTCAGCGATAGTGTGATACCGTTATTGAGGCTATTCCAGGTGTTGGTGATCATTGAATTGTCCGCCCCCCAGGTGAACTCATGAATGGCGCGATAAATACCGCCATCACCCCAGTCGCTGCCACGTGTAGGCAATATCGCCTCATCTGTCGAATATTCCTGCAGGGCAAATGCCTGGGCATGGTTTACAAAGGTTCCATTGTCCATTTGTCCGTAAGCAGCGGCCAAAGCATTTAAGGGACTTGCACTATTGGAGCCCAGAACTTCATCAATTACTTTTTCCTTAAGTTTGGTACAGCCTGACATGATCACCATCAAAGATGTGCAGGCCAAAATATATAATGACTTCTTGTTCATATTCCAAATGATTTAAAATTTGATCGTTGCGCCTAACAGGAATGTTTTTGTTGAGGGATAGGTAGCGTAGTCGACACCCAGCGACTGGTTACCGTTTGCATTTTTGGTAGTATTCACCAAAGGATCGTACCCGGAATATTTAGTGATGGTAAACAGGTTCTGAGCGCTTACATATATATTGATCGACTGCATCCAGGGAATTTGTCTGAATGAAAAGGTATTTCCCAAACGCAGGTTGCTGAGACGGAGGAAATCTGATTTCTCCAGGTACAGCGACGACACGACTACCTGGTTGCCAATGTTCGCGTTAGCGTCGACATATTTTTTCAACACGTTGCGGTCTGATGCAAGATTATTGATATTCACTTCAAGTGCGGTATTGTTGAATAGATACCCACCGGTCTGTCCAATAAAAGCTGCCGACAGATCGAGGGTCTTATAGCGCAGCTGGCTATTGAAGCCGAAGTTGAATTTGGGAATAGCCCCCGGGAAGATCTCCCTGTCATTTGAATTGATCGTACCATTCCCATCTTTATCTTCAAATATATCCTTTCCATTTTTGTCGTAACCCAGGTGCTTCAGCATAAAGAATGAGCCGGCTGCATATCCATTTTTATAGATGTTGGCCGTTACGCCGGAAAGTCCCGGACCTGAGATGCTACCGGAATATAGCTCGGAAACTGGAAGGTTTTTGATGGTGTTTGACAGCGTAGACCCATTGACATCGACTGACAGGCTCAGGTCTTTCGTGTTAATGAGCTGCGATCCCAGTGTAATTTCAACACCCTTGTTGATGATCTGGGCACCTACATTCGCCCATACGGTAGGGGTAGGGCTCAATGGTTGGGACGGAATGTTCAGTATTGGGTTTTTCGTAGTCTTGTTATAATATTCAATTGACCCGTATAGTTTGTTTTTGAAAAGCTCGAAGTCAACACCGACGTTGTATTGTTCGACCAGCTCCCACTTAAGATCCGGGTTGGCGGTACGGTTCACTGTAAGACCATTGACCAGATTCACGCCATCCAGATAATATCCCGAAGCCGCTGACAGGGAGTAGCTCGCCTGGGTAATTTTGTTGGGCACTTCCTGGTTACCGGTTTGTCCCCAGCTGGCGCGCAGTTTTAAGCTCCTGATCGCCGAAATATTGTCAAGGAACTTCTCGCGCGTAAGATTCCAACCCGCTGCGAAAGAGGGGAAGTAGCCATATTTATTGTTGGCGCCAAAACGGGTAGAGCCGTCTGCACGAATCGATCCCGTAAACAGAAATCGGTTGTCAAAATTGTAGTTCACTCGACCGAAATACGACTGCAGCTCGTTCTCCTGAGCATATCCGCTGGGACTCGAAGGAATTCCGGAATAGCCCGGATTATACATAGGTGGGACACCAGCACCCTGTGCGGCAATGTTCTGCATACCGAAGGCCGTACCCGAGAAATTGAACTTTTGATAGGAAAAACCACCCAATACTTCCACCTGGTGTTTTTGGATTGCCAGGTTATAGGTGACGTAATGCTCCAACAAAGTATTCAATGATTTCAGATTGTTTTGTACATAGGCGCCCTGGGGAGTACGGTCGGTGACGTTCGGGTAAATAGTGGTATTACGCTCCGAAGTTGATTTGTCGACACCTAAATTGAAACGGTAATTCAATCCTGGCAAAAGACGTAACGAGGCCTCGATATTACCCAACACCCGGAAAGTATTGGTTCTGTCGTCATAAACGCTGAGCACATAAAGGGGATTGAATAGCTGGATCTGGTTAAAATTAGTAAAGTTGCCGGTAGAGTCATATACCGACCTGGTTGGGTTCGCCATCAGGGCATACATCATCAGCTGCCCGTCAGATCCGGCAGTATTTCCATTGGGTATACCCGATTCGTCAATATTACTGGCGGTCAGGTTCATTTTAACCATCAACCGCTTGTTATCGAAGAACGACTCTTCGGCATTCAACCGACCTGTTGTCCTTTTGAAGTCGCTATTCTTTACAATACCGGTTTGGTCGAGTCGGGAAATTGACGCCACATAGCTACCCGAACCGGTATTTTTTGTAAACGATAAATTGTGGTTCTGAATAAAACCGTTGCGCAGGATAGCATCCTGCCAGTCGGTATTTCCACCATGATCAAAAGCCTGGTTAGGAATTGCTTTCCGGTACTCCGATGCAGAAAGGACATCTATTTTTTTGATAACCTTGGACGTACCTACATACATATCATAAGTTAAGGAGGGTTCTCCCTTTTTAGCACGTTTAGTAGTGATAAGCACCACCCCGTTGGATCCCCTTGCTCCGTAGATAGCCGCGGCAGAAGCGTCTTTTAATACAGTGATGGTCTCGATATCGCTGGTATTCAGAAAATTCAACGGATTCTTGGCATCCGTGCTGCCCAAACCGAAATCAGGGCTGGCAGCGCTGACGTTATCGTTGCTCAGGGGTACGCCATCTACCACAAACAGCGGCGTGCTGCCACTGCGAATGGAGCCTACACCACGGATGTACAGATCAACACCGGCGCCAGGTTCACCGCTGGATTGAGCGATACGTACGCCCGCCACCTTACCCTGAAGCATATTGTCGGCAGAAATGTTAACGCCCTGTCTTATATTATCGGCCTTCAGCTGAGTTAAGGAGCCGGTTACATCCGTTTTGGTACGACTACCGTAACCTACCACTACCACCTCCCCCAGCTGGGTATTGCCAATCGTCATGGTCACCCGCAGAAAGGTACCGTTTACTGTTACTTCCTGATCGTTGTAACCAACAACAGTGATCATGAGCTTTTCGCCATCAGCCGCCGGCAGGGTAAATTCCCCCTTCTCATTGGTGGTTGTCGATTGTTTGGAGGAGAGTGACTTAACTGTTGCGCCGGCAATAGCTGCGCCATCTGCGCCAACCACTGTTCCTTTAACAGGCTCCTTTGAGGCAACCTGGTAATACTTGTAATGGTTGAGTGTATCAGCCCGGGAATAGCCAATGCACGATAACCACACTCCTACCATAAATAGAAATCGAATGTTCATAAGTAAATGTGTATTAAGTATTGGTTTAAAAAAATTAAGGGCCCATTGTACGTCGGCTACAATGGTTTCCATAGTCGCATACACAAAATGGCTTTTCAACCCCTAGTGAGTAACAATTTGTTAATATAGAGTGGGAAGGGATCATTGCAGACCCCATTATCACTTCAATCCCACAAAAATGAAAGAGATCGATCACTGGCTGGAGCTCTTCCGCAAACAATGGGAGACCCGCCTCGACCAGCTGGATGAATTACTTAATGACCTATAAAATTTGATCCTGTCATAGATCGGATATATGGTCGCTTTCGAGACGATATAGTTTGTAGGCGGAGCTGCCTTTTTCGGCCCGAAAATACAAGACAAATTCACTGAAGCTCACGTTGAGGTTTGGGATACTGTCCGCTCTGGTTATCGAAAAAGTGGTATGGGAATATTGGGGATAGGGCATGGAATAGTGCAGACTGATCTCGCCGATCATGGTAAAGGCGGCACCCTTCCTCCGCGTCAGTTGCTGCCGGAGCATAGCTCGTGAATATTTGAGAAAACCGCCCGGATCCTCGTCAGCATCGTCTATCTCCAGTGAGTCGACCGTGATAAAATTCAGGAATGAATCGACATTTCCGATGCGGAAGCCCTTGATCCACGTATTGAAGCCCGCGTTGTAGTCGCTGTTCGGTCTTTTAATAAATTCAAGGAACGCCAGCACGTCACCAAAATGAGAGCGGGTGGCTGCATCGAGGGTATCATAGTTTTCTTTGGATGCTTCCCGCATAGAATCGCGGGCCTCGGGCGGCTGACCGGCAGGCGGGGCAACGGTCGAAAGCGAGGAATCGATCCTTGCAGAATCTCCGCCAGAATGTTGCCCGGATACGGAAGATGGATTGGAGTGGCAGGCACCCAGGAGCAGGAGGCCGAAATAAAAAAGTTTTGGCAAGGATGGGGTTTTCATAAAACTAAGGTAATCGTTCTACAGCGTTTTTTTCAGCTTCATCATTAGTTTATCCCCGTATAAGAAATTTACGCTTTTTCGGCGCATTTACCCCCGCTGAATGTCTCCGCTCTGACCTACTCGGTCCTTAAGCTCTCCACCGGGTTTGCCCGCGCGGCCCGTAACGACCTGTACCCAACCGAAAGGCAGGCAACGATCACAGAGATACACACGGCCTCAAAATATAACACCGGCCCTGGTTTGAAATGAAACGCATAGTTCTCCAGCCATTTTTTCATTGCAATTCCCGCCACCGGCGCTGCGATCAGGAAGGACAGCAGCACAAGCAGAACAAACTCGCGGGAAAACATATAAACGATATTGCCTACCGAAGCCCCAAGGACCTTGCGCACGCCGATTTCCCGCCGCCGGTTGGCAGCAATAAAGGAAACGAGGCTATAAAGTCCGAGACAGGAAATGAATACCGCCAACACGGCAAATATTTTATAGAGCGAGGCCATCTGATCCTCCTGTACATAATAACGGGCGATGCTCTCATCAAGGAACCGGTACTCATAGACGTCATCCGGATAGGCGTCTTTCCAGACCTTCTCGATAGCCCGAAGAGCCCGGGGGATCATTGCGGGTGCCAGCTTGATATTGATCGTAGAATAGACCCGGCTCCAATTTTCCATGACCACAGGCCGGATAGTATCCTGCAGGGGCGCGATATTAAAATCCCTGACGACACCCGAAATAAGGCTTGTATCGCCAATGCCCTTGATGATAACCCTGGCGCCAATCGCATCCGACGGACGATGGATATTCAGCTTGCGCAGGAAAGATTCATTGACGACCATCGTGTAAGGGCCGGGGTAGAGGCTGCCGGCAAGCAGTTGAAAGTGGTAAAGGCTCGGATATACCGAATCAGCCCATTTGAGGTTCACCCCGAAGTCGTGCTGGGCAACGCCGTTGTAGATAATATCGCTATTCCAATCGGTGTTGACGTCGAGGGGACTGGCATAGCTGAAGCTCACTTTTTCGACGCCCGGCGCCTGAAGCAGCCGGTTACGTAATATTGCCATCTTGCTGTTATCCGGCATGTGAGTGATAAGGATCGCGTCCTTGTCGAAACCCATCGGAACAGTACGGAAGAAATCGACCTGGCCGATAATGACCAGTACACAGATGATCAACGCCTGAGAAACGGTAAACTGAAGTACCACCAGCACCCTGCGCAGCAGGTTTGAACCGGTGTTGCCTGCAGCTGCCCTGGTCTTGAACGCCGTCACCGGATTGAAACCGGACAGGACGACCGAAGGATAGAAGCCTGCCAGCAAGGTCGTGGCCAGCACAACGGCGAGCAATGACCAGCCGGCGATCTCGTCCAGCGCAAAGTTGGCCTCCAACAGCCCGTTGAGCCAGGGCAGCGTCAGCTGGCAGCCGCCAATCGCAACAGCAGCAGCGATGATCACTAGCAGGAAGGTCTCGGCCATGAACTGTCTGAGCAATTGCGACCGGGTACCCCCCAATACCTTCCGTACGCCTACTTCACGCGAACGGTTGATGGCCTGGGCCGTAGACAGGTTGACGAAATTGATGCAGGCGATCAGCAGCACGAAAAGACCGATGAGGCCAAGTGTATGTATCAGGGCCCGGCTAAAGGGGTGGTTGTTGAATGTGTTGAACCGCGTGTCGTAGTGCATGTCCTTCAGCGGCAGCAGCATCATCCCCTCGTTGAAGTTCTCCGCAGGTTTATACCGCCTCACGACGCCAGCCAGATCTTTATTGAATGCAGCCTCGGACAAATTATCCGGAAGGGTCACAAAGCAATAGTGCTGCGCAAATATGCTGACCCAGTTGTTGAGGGCACCGCCGACACCCGTATTCGGAAGGGTAGCATAGGAGATTACGACTTTCAAAGGAAAATCGGTATTGGCCGGCACATCCTCCAGCACACCGGTTACCTGAAGCAGTAAATTATTGTCCAGCTTCAGCGTACGACCCACAGCCGAGCTCCAGTCACCAAAATATTTTATGGCCATGGACCTGGTCAACACAACCATATTGGGTTCTGTCAGGGCCTTTTGTTTATTCCCCGCGAGCCACCGAAACCCGAACATCCCGAAGAACTGGGGTTCCGCATAGAGGATGCAGTTCGTTTCCCTGAACTTTTTGCCCGATTCGATGGTGACTAGGCCGTCTCCACCGAGGCTAAGGATGGAAGCGACATTCCTGAGCTGAGGAAAATCCCGGCGCAACGCCGGCGCCGTTGGAAAAGGCACGCCGGACTCGTAGCTGGTCCCCAGTGGGGTCTTGAAAACCGAGACTATGCGATAGATGTGATCCCGGGACGGATGAAAATCGTCGAAGCTCGTTTCAAAGCGGACGACCAGGAAAATGACCAGACACACGGCAATCCCTACCGCCAGTCCTATGATCTTGATGAGGGTCTGCTCTTTATTTCTAACGGCCTGCCGGACGGCGATCCGGAAAATGTTCCAACGCATATAGTGGATTTGCCGTTACACGGCCAAATTGAATGCCAGTCATGTAATCAACTACATCTCAATTATATAGAAAAAATATAGCAGCCACAGCGTTCACTTTCGATACATCGGCTGACCACTTTTTACAGGATCTCTACGTATCCATCCGTCCCATTCACCCGGATCCGCTGACCGTTCTTTATTAGTTTTGTGGCATTCTCCACTCCTACAACCGCCGGTAAGCCATATTCCCGCGCGATAACCGCCCCATGGGTCATCAGGCCGCCGACTTCCGTGACCAGACCCTTTATCGAAACGAACAAGGGGGTCCAGCTCGGATCAGTAAAGGCAGTCACCAGGATATCTTCTCCCCCCAGGTCGGCGTCTTCCATGTCCAGGATGACACGCGCCCGCCCTTCCACAAGCCCGGAAGAAACAGGCAAACCAGCTATGGCCCCGGCCGGCAGGTTCTCCCGTCGATACACACCCGTAATGACCTCACCGTCAGACGTGATAACGCGCGGCGGTCTCATCTTCCTGTACGCCCTATACTCGTCCTTTCGTTGGCGGATGAGCTGGTGATCTACACTGTTCGTCCGCACTACCTCCCTCAGCTCGTCATAGCAGAGGTAGTATATATCCTCTTTCTCCTGAATAACTTTCGCCTGCACCAGCCGTTGTGCTTCCTTCATTAACGCCTCCTTATAAACAGCATACCGACTGACGATACCGTATTTTGGATATTCCCTGTAGCCCGCCAGATTCCGGACCAGGCCGATCATCCTTTTAGTCTCACTTGCTTTTTGTTCGCCATCGGGCAGGCGCTTCAGCCTTTCCAGCAATACCTGCTCCATTTTCAACGCCTCCCGCAGGCCCTGTTCAAATTTCCGCCGGCCGGCGCCCGGCTCAAAATTTTTGATATTCCCGAGGAGCACCGGGACAAGGGCGCCGGGCTTTTCGCTCCAGCGGGCCTTCGTAATATCGATCTCCCCGGCGCACCGCATCCCGTACTTTTCCAGATAGGCAGAGACAGAATCCCGGGCCACCTTTCCACCTTCAAGCCCAGCCAGCCCATCCAAAAAATCATCGTCCTTTACCCCTTGCAGATACGCAACTACTTCCGGATAAGGGCGAATCTGATCAGCTACATCCAATAGCTCCAGCCCCATTTCCGAACTAATATTGTTGGGGACAGACTGAGAGATCGTATCCGCCACGTTCTTCTCGCCCAGCCACTCCAAAATCTTGTCATTGATCCACGACGCAGCATTCATAGCCGTCATGATCACGCCAAAGCTCCTGGGATCGGACGATTCCTTCTTTCTCTTCCGGATATCTTCCAGGATAAGATCTATCATATCCAACCCCGATCTCGTCCGGATGGATCGTTTCAGCTCGTCTATCGATGCCCGGCTCTCCCTTATGAGATCATCAACGATCGAGGGATCATAGTCATTCAGCGCCTTAAAATCCGGGAGCGGCGAAGCATTATTCCCCGCCTCATTTTCATCGCCCGGTAAAAGTTGAATAAAATCCCGACCTATGAGTGTCAAGAGCGCGTCTTTTATTAGCGGATCGGATTTTCCCAGGACGCCTAGCATCGTCTCTCTTCCGGCACTGGTAGCCAGATAGGGTGCGATATCGACAAACAGTCTTCCACCAGCCGTGTACATAGGCTTGCCGGCAGTTAGCTGGAAGAAAGACAAGCCCAGGGGCTTCATGGCATCGGTCATCATCTGCTGATGGCCGACAGAAACAAATACGTGAGCTTCGTCGTCATCTATCCCTGGTATCGGATATAAAGTAGTGATCGGCCGGCTCTGGACAATAGAGAATCCGTCATCGGCCAGACACCATTCGATATCCTGGGGATAGCCGAAATGCCCTTCGATCTTTCTGCCGATGCGTTCGAGCTCAAGCACCTGCTCATCCGACAGTGTGCCCCGGCTCTGCTGACCAGACGCGAGAACCCGGCCGTCGCGTACTCTATAATTATCGGCATTCACCAGGCCGGAGACCAGGGCCTCGCCAGCGCCAAAGCCTGCATCGATAGACGTCACCTTTCTGTTGGAAGTCAGCGGGTCGGCAGTAAATAAGATTCCGGATACCCGCGGGAAAACCATCTTCTGAACCACTACCGACAACCAGACCTTTTGATGGTCAAAACCGTTTTGAAGACGATACGCCACCGCCCTGTCCGTAAACAGCGAAGCCCAGCATTTGCCGACGTGCTCAAGGATTGCTTCTTTTCCGGTAATATTCAGATACGTATCCTGCTGCCCCGCAAAGGATGCCGTCGGCAGGTCTTCCGCCGTGGCGCTGGACCGGACAGCGTAGGCATTCCCGGTGCCAAAATGCTCAAGACAGCCCACGATCTCTTCTTCTATATCCTGAGGAATAGGAATGCTTTCAATGACCGAACGGATCCTCGCGCTCATTTCGCCCATACCTCTCCTGTCTCCCGCATTGATCCGCGCCAATTCATCCAGTAAGCCGTTCAGTTCCCGACTGGCTTCTGTCACTTTCTTATACGCTTCGGTGGTGACGCAAAAACCTTCCGGTACCCGTATCCCTTCGATCCGGGACAGCTCACCCAAATTAGCGCCCTTGCCGCCTACGACCATGACCTTTGCCCGGTCGATCTCCTGAAAACTTAATACATAGGTGCTCATATTTTTAATTTTACAGATGTCCATCGACGTTACACTCTCTGTAGTGAAAGCGATCCAAGATAAGGATTTTACACCTCCATAAACAATTGATTTGCAAATAAAAAAATCATCAAACCAAACAAATAGCGTTTTTGTTAACCATATATCACCCGGCCGTTCCACCGTCGGTCTTTCCACCGTTGGGAAGCACAAACCCACCGGTCAAAAACTTGCTGCACTCCAATACAACGATAAGCTCGTATTCCTCATCAATGCCAGCATAAAACTGGCAACAATGAAACACCTCTTATTCATTACCCTCATCGCACTTACAGCCTGCAGAAAAGACCATCCCCCAGTCGATCCACCACCCCCACCCCCAAAGACAGCGGTCGTTAGCACCTTTGCCGGAGACGGAACAGACGCTTACCTCGATGGGCCATTGCAATCCGCAAGATTCCATACTCCTGTCGACATCGCTATCTCAGCTGGCGGAACACTCTATGTTGCAGACTACAATGGCCGTCGCATCCGGAAGATCTCCGGTGGACAGGTCTCCCTGCTGGCCGGAGACGGCAACTTTGGCACCAAAGACGGGGCCGGCGACACGGCCCGGTTCGTTGACCCCTATCGTATCGAGGTAGACCCCGGTGGCAATGTATACGAGATGGATATGGCAGATGCCCGCATCCGTCGGATAACACCAAATGGAATAGTATCCACCTATGCCGGCACCGGGGTACCCGGGTTCAGGAATGGGGATGTATCCATCGCCCAGTTCAGCGAAGGTATGGGCGGTATCGCCATAGACGCACAGGGTGACGTCTATATCGACGACACGAACAATGGCCGCATACGTAAGATCAGCGCCGTCGGGCAGGTAAGCACGTTTGCAGGAAGAGAACAAAAGGGATTTGTAGACGGCGATACCTCAGTAGCGGAATTTCTGGATCCCAATGCGATCCTTTTCGACCTGGACGGAAATATGTACGTAGCAGACAACGGGAACTACTGCATTCGCAAAATAACTCCCGCAGGCAAAGTATCCCGGTTCAGCGGCGCAGGCACCCACGGAATGACCGACGGCGATGCCGGTACTGCCCAATTCTTTTTCATCTACGATATGGTGATGGACAAAGAAGGGAACATACTATTGACCGATGGCGATCGTATCCGGAAGGTAACCCCATTGGGTCAGGTCACGACTATCGCAGGCAGCACCACAGGGTATGCTGACGGCGACGGGCCAATGGCAAAATTCAACTACCCGGCCGGTCTGGCAATAGACGCCGATGGCAGCCTCTACGTCGCGGATGCGATGAACAATCGCATAAGGAAGATAAGCTTTAAATAAAAAGAGGCTGCCCCAAAAGACAGCCTCTTTAGATCTTACGAACCAACTATTATAGCACCAGCAGTTTTGTCGTCGCTATCGAACTGGCGGTGATCACCTTCACGGTATAAATGCCGCGCAGACCAGCCAGACCGACGGTGTTGACCGGGTTGCCGGGCAATCCGCTCTGTTGTTTGACCACATTCCCATTGGAATTGAGGATCTGGATGACATAAGGACCATCCGCATGAGCCACAATGAGCGCAGTAAATCCGATAGCCGGATTGGGAACAGCCGTCACCGTCAGCGGCGGTGCAAAGGTCAGGCTGACCGTGTTGGACAGCGTGGAGTTCCCCAGCGATACTATCTCCTTGAGACGGTAGTAATTGACACCAGGCAACGGTAGGGGATCGGTAAAGGTATAATCAGTGCTGGGATCAATGCTATTGCTGCTCTTTGCCTGAACCAGACCGATCGGCAGGAACAGACGGCCGTCAAGGCTCTTTTGTACTTCAAACACCCTGGTGAGGTTCTCAGGCGTGGTCGTCCACTTCAATAGGGCCGCGTTTCCCTGCTTGACCGCGGTAAAGGTCAGCGGAGGCAGGATGGCGCCGGTGTCGGGCTTCGTATACGAGTACTGGGTGAATACCGGGTAGTGGTCGGTCGTCGTGTTCCCGTAGTTGGTGACCAGTGTCGCGACGTCCGATCGTACGGTAGCAGAGTTAGGCAGATAGAACCTGCTCATCGTATCGCTGACGATCACGTTGTCGATAACGCTGGTGAAATTGACGTCTGAATGCTGCCCGGCAAGGCTCAGCGGCTGCGTCGGTAATTTATACAGCGAGGAGTCGTCGATCGTAAAAGCGCTCCAGGATGTCACCGGCGGATTGACACCGGCAGTGATCGTCTTATTCAGATCGTCGTTGAAATCGCCGAGGATCACCACATTCTCGTTCGGGTATTGGGCCTTCAGCAGCGAATCCAGCGCACGGGCGCCATCCGCACGACGGGCATAGGCCGTCAGCACCGGCGATGTGTTGGCCTTTGCGTGAACGTTAATGAAATGGATCGTTTTGGTATTCGTCCCACCATGGTTGTCGCTCAGCGTAACGTTAGCCGTCAGCATATAGGGAAACCTGCCGCTTGCCCAGTCGTTGTAATACAGGGTGGAAGGATCCAGCGGATTGCTGGTACCGAGCGTTAGCAGGGAGTCCGTACGCAGCACTGATATCTTGGCGGTGTTGTATACGAAGGCCAGTTTTTGTACGGTATTCAGCGGATCCGGACCACCCGGGATCGTCGGGTTGGAGAAGGACCCGTATTGTCCGACTACCACGGCATAACCCGGCATCGTGGCTACGATGGAATCCAGGGCCTGCTCGTCGCACACTTCTTCAAGGGCGTACAGGTCAGCATGCAGGCTGGGTAGGACAACGCCCACATTCTTCTTCTGCAGCGCCTTGTCGGTCGGTCCGAGGGTCGGATCGGGAGTGCCGAACCAGTTGAGATTCCAGTCGATGACGCTCAGAGTGCTGGCGGGATCGATGCTATTCCCTTTCACATTGACGACCGCCGTCGAATCGGAGATGGTGACCATGACCGAATCGATGAACTGGCGATTGCCGGCAGCGGGCTTAAAACGGATGAACACCGGCTCTGTCTTGTTATCGGCCGTATCCGGGTTGATCGTCACGGAGTCGCTGAAGTGCACGCTGTCCGTAGAGAGCTGGAAGCTACCGGAAGAAGTGATCGTGATATTCGAGGTGAGGTCGTTCCCCGTAACGAGCAGCTTCTGCGTGGATGAGCTGTGTGCAGCCGTGAAGCCAAATTCGAAGTTATCCGTGCTCAGCGTAAGGCTGGGTGGCGGCGGGGTCAGCGAATTGACGAGGCCGATATCATCGACCGTCCAGCGGGAGCCATCTTGAGTGGAAGAGGTATAAACAAAAGCGATATATATACTGGTGTCCTTGAAGGCCGCAAGGTTGATACCGGACGACAGCGTCCATACATCTGAAGCCTGGCTGGGGAATTTACCGTTGAGCTCGGTCCAGTGCGCCAGCGTGGGATCACCAGAGCCCGTATAGTCGGTGGATATCTTCAGCACCAGGGGAGCGCCCGCAAAGGCATTGCGGCTCCAATAGCTGAGCAGCGGGTAGCTCGTCGTGCTAAGGTCAAATCGGGGCGTGATCAGCCAATCCTGGTTGGCGTGGTTTGCGCCGGCCGCAAAACCGTTGATCTGAACGGCATGGCCAAATGGCGTGGTTCCGGCAGGCGCCGAGCTATCCCGTCCAAAACTGGTACAATCCCAGACCTGTGCCCCGGTCGCGCTGACGGCTGTGAAGCCGTTCGGCAGCTGACCGGTTCCAAGGCAGCTGTCAAAGCTGGTAGTAAAGGGCAGCATCTGAGCAATAGTGTTATTAAAGGTACTGAAGGTCCAGGCCTGATTTGTCGTCAGCCCTGCAAAATTGTTACCGAACTGGTCGACGAAAGTTCCCGCGGCGATGCGGATCGAATAGACATTACCGCCAGGCAGGGGCAGATGGAAAACGACGGAGTCATTGCTGACCGCAATCCGCGGATCGCTAACAGAAATAGGCGTTCCGTCAACCCCATTCGTCACAAGGACGATGTTCCCGCTGCCCTTGGTCACCGGCTTGGTGAATACCAGTACAGGGATCGTGCTGGAAGGGATATTGCTCGAATTATTGGCCGGTACGAGGATCTGTACCATCGGCGGCGCCGTGGTAAAGCTGCTGTTCCGTGGGTTGGGCGTCCCGGCGACAAAATCAGTGGAGTTGTTATTCGCATCCTGCCCGTCAGGCGTCCGCAGGTCTGCGGTAGAATTCGTCAACGCCGGAGCGGGCGCAGTCTCAAAGCCGGTGGCAGAGGGGCCGTAGCCGACGATGTCCATGACAGCTGCTCCGTTCGGATTGGCGCCGGTCTGGGCCGCAGTGGAGTTGCTCAAAAGAACTTTACCGGTGGAAGCGCTCATGGCGATAATCCCCGTAACGTCAGGCGTCGGCAGCGGCCCTGTAGCGCCGGAACCCTGGGATTCCGCTACAAGGAAGTATCCGTGAGGGGGAATGACCCCCGTCAGTGGCGTAACCTGCCAGGAAGTGCCGGTCGAAGAAGCATATTGAACAGACCAGCCGGAAAGACTGACTGCCGTGTCGGCGTCATTGAAGAGCTCAATAAAGTCATTGGAGAAGACAGACCCGGAATTGCCTCCGCCACCATATACCTGGTTGACAACGACCCTTGCAGCCGGGGCCGTGACCGAGCCGGATAGCGATACCGTCTGGCTATCAGCGCCGGATGATCGGAATATAACATTTCCGCTGACGGCACCCGAAGGCGCACCGGCAGAGAGCCTCACGAGAAGCGCCGTATCCGCAACCGTACTGCCTTGCCGGGCAAATAAGGCGGTTGAAGAGAAATTATTGCCGTCCCGGGATATCTCGAAGCCCGCGGAGGCACTAGCCGTGATATTATTAGTTAGATTAATACCTCCGATGGTGAGGGTCTGAGTGCCGGACGCGCTGCCTGCTACGGCACTGAATGACGTCAGCGATGAAGGACTGACCGTTATCGTCGGCAGCGGGATGCTTCCTGAAGTAGCAACGGTAACGCTGAGGTCATCGATGCGCCAGTTGGCCGTATTCTTCGACGCATTGCCGGCCCCGTTATAGCCGTAGATGCGGAAGGTTATAGCCTGCCCCTGGGCTCCGACGACCGAAAGCACATTGCTTATCAATGCCCAGGAGCTGTTATTGGACAGTGCGCCGGATGCTGCGGCCGTAGAAAAACCGTCCAGGCTGGTGCGGATATCGTATGCCTGAGGTCCGGTGCCCGTACTGCGGCTGCCGAAATTGACCTGGCTGACGGTGACGGCCACACCCGCAGCCGGGGTCAGCGTCCATTCAAAGTAGGTCGTAGTGTCGGGCCGGAAGACGCCCACATTGGCCGCGGCGCCGGCATTGTTGGCGCCCGTTGCACCGGTATAGCCCGAAGAGGCGGACGTAGTGGTCAGCAGTGTCGTGGTACCGTTGTTGTTACCCTGCGAGACGGCCGAGACCGAGACACCGGCAGGGATACCGGAAGTTGGCGTGGAGGAAGAGAAATCCCAGATGATCTGGGCTCGGCTGATGGCAGGCAACAGAAGTGCCAGGAGTAGCGGGTAAAGTTTTCCCATTACAGGTCAGTTTTAATTAAAAATGTATGTGTTTGTTAGTAGATACGATGGCTGGACAGGAAATTGGTATGCGACAGATTCTCAAAGGATATAGGCCTGTAAATGTAGGGGGAAATGAGAAATTGGAAAGATTTTGGATTTGAAGAAATTATTAATCATTTGATAAGGTCCGGATCTCACTGACAATGATATCCGCCGGAAAGAGTAGAAAGTTTGCACAGTCTGTTCATAACTTCGGCCGGAACATACTGCCCAAATGACTATCTTCCATGTATGATCTTCACTCCTGGTCAACCCGTCATCGTACTGGATACTACTCACAAGCCCGCCGGTACCGGCATCGTGCAAGTCTATTATGCCGAGACGGACAGGTGCCAGGTATTGTTCCAATACCCGGATAAGGCGCAGCCGGAGAGCATACCCGTCCCGGTCTATCGGCTCGTGGCCCAGGCAGCAGCCAGCGCACCCCATCTATGAGCCGGCTTACCCTCTCCATGGCGCAAGCCAGAAAGATCATTCTCCACGCAGCAGGACTCGCCAGGCCAGCACAGTTCGGCAGGGGCCGCGAAGCGGTCTATAAAGTGATCGACCACCTTGGCTTTGTTCAGGTCGACACCAATTATACCGTTGAGCGCGCACATCACCATACCATTGCGGCACGCATACCCGGCTATCGAACCGAATGGCTCGACGAGCTGCAGACGGACGGAAGGATATTCGAGTTCTTCACCTCCGATTCGGGATACATCCCCATGCACAATTTCCGGTTCTCACTACCCGTGAAACAAGGCTTTCTGTCCGGCAGAAAGCCCCTGAGCCAGGCAGAGATCAACCTCATGAACAGGGTGCTGGACAGAATTGCGAGAGAAGGCCCGCTGATGGTGAAAGATTTTGAAAACGACCGGCTCGAGGCAAGCGCAGGATGGTGGGACTGGCGGCCGTCAAAGATCGCGCTGGAAAGACTGTACCTGGACGGAAGACTGATGACCACACGAACAAAAACCTTCCAAAAGATATACGACCTCGCCGGTAATTTAATCCCCGATGACGTCGACACAACGATGCCCACACCGGAGGAATATGCACGGCACGTTATTCTGCGCGAATTGAATGTCCTCGGTATCGCTTACCCGAAGGAGATAGCCTGGCGCGCCCGCTATGTAAAAGGAAACCTGGTAAAAAAAATGTTGCCTGAGCTCGCAGAAGAAGGTACGATCTGCCAGGTTGCGGTCGAAGGCCTGAAGGCTACCCCCCTTTATATGTTGCCGGCCTATAAGAAGAAGAATATCCACCTGTCCGGCGACGCATTTGTCCTTTCTCCTTTCGACATTTTGAACGTCTACAGACATCGCCTTAGAGATTTCTTTGATTTCGACTACCAGATAGAATGCTTTGTTCCCGAGCCCAAAAGGAAATACGGCTACTTCTCATTACCCATACTTGTCGGCGATAGTCTGGTCGCCAGGATGGATTCGAAGGCCGATCGGAAAGAAAAGACGCTCATCATCCACAACCTGCACTTCGAACCAAAACGACTGACCGGGCAGGACCTGGCCAGGATCAGCGACGCCATAAAAGCATTCGCCCAATTCAATCAGTGCATGGATACCTCATTCAAACGATCAAATAACAGGCAGCACCTTAAAGCCATAAAGAACTATCTTTAACCATCTAATCAAATCGATCACCTATGCCTGCAATTGGAAATACACCGCTGATAAAGCTCCAACGGCTGACAGAACCGGGCTGTGCCGAGATATACGTCAAATACGAAGGCGCAAACCCCACCGGCAGCATGAAAGACAGGATGGCGCTTTCCATGATCGAGGGAGCAGAACGACGGGGCGAGCTGAAACCTGGCGGAAAAATAGTGGAATACACCGGCGGAAGCACCGGCAGCTCGCTGGCTATGGTCTGCGCCACAAGGGGATACCGGGCGCATTTCGTCAGCTCTGACGCTTTCTCGCAGGAAAAGCTGCAGACGATGAAAGCCTTTGGCGCCGAGCTGGAGATATTCCCCAGCGGGAACGGCAAAATAACCGCCAGGCTGATCGACGACATGATCGGGCGGGCCAGAGAGCTCAGCAAGGAACCCAACGTCTTCTGGACCGACCAATTCAAAAATGTCGACAACCGCAATGCCTATCACACCCTTGCAAGGGAGATCATCGACATCCTTGGCCGGGACATCGCAGAATTCATACAGGGCGTTGGTACGGGTGGATCCTTTTCCGGCACCGCTGAAGTATTCAAGGAGGAAATACCCGGGATCCGCTGCATCCCGATAGAGCCGCAGGGCGTACGCGCGCTCTCCGGCGGCGACGTATCGGGGACACACCGGCTGGAAGGCATCGGAACAGGCTTCGTGCCCGCCATATGCCGACTGGACCTGGCTGACGAGATCATCGCCGTCTCCGACCAGGACGCCTATGCAACAGCGCGCAGGCTGGCACGGGAAGAAGGTATCTTCGGTGGCATTACCTCCGGCGCCAATGTCTGGGCAGCCTTGCAGCGGGCGAGGAAGATAGGCGCAGGCAAAAAGATCGTTACGCTCGTCTGCGACTCCGGCCTCAAATACCTCAACGGCGACCTATACAAACAATAGCCATGAAGGTCAACGCTATTATAACAGGGGCGACAGGCATGGTCGGAGAAGGCGTCCTCCTCGAGTGCCTCAGCAACCCCGACGTCGCACAGGTGCTCGCAGTCAACCGGAGACCGGGAGGCATCTCACACCCCAAGCTGCACGAGGTCATCCACAAGGACTTCTTCGACCTTTCTTCCATCGAGTCCGAGCTCGCCGGCTATAACGCCTGCTTTTTCTGCCTCGGCATCTCCTCCGTCGGGGTGAGCAAGGAGGAATACAAACATATCACCTACGACCTGACACTGAACTTTGCCCGGCTGCTGGCGAAAATGGACCCGAACATGACCTTTTGTTATGTAACAGGCGCCGGCACCGACAGCACCGAAAAAAAGGGAATGGCCTGGGCGCGCGTCAAAGGCGCTACCGAGAACGCCCTCATGCAGTTGTTCAGCAAAGCATATATGTTCCGGCCGGCCTTTATGAAAGCGAGCCCCGGTCAAAAAAATCTGAAAGGCTTTTACCGGTACCTTGCCTGGCTCTATCCCGTCGGCCGGGCAATCTACCCGGGAGGGTTCTGCACCGTGAGAGAGGTCGGACAGGCGATGATCAACGCTGCCGGCAAAGGCTATCCAAAGAGGATACTCGAAGTAAAAGAAATTGTCGAACTGGCAAAATACTAAGTCAAAATAGCGTCGGATGTTTAAGAACTATTTCAGGACAGCTTTGCGCAATATCCGTCGCAACCCGCTGTTCACCAGCCTCAACATATTTGGCCTGGCGACCGGCCTGGCCTGCAGCATTCTTATTTTGGGCTGGGTTCAGGACGAGCTCAGCTATGACCGTTTCAATCCCGGCGCGGACAAAATATTCCGGCTGACGGCCAGGGTAAAGGATATAGAGACCAGTGTCGTCCCCTACGCTTTCGCCAATGGCATCAGGACCGGTATACACGCTGTCAGCAACGCCACCCGCCTCCATAACGATCAAAAGATCATTACCATCGGCACGCGCAAGTTCGACGAAAAACGCGTCTTCCAGGCCGACACCAACTTCCTGCGGATTTTTAACTACCCGCTTCTGAGAGGCGACGTCACTACAGTGCTGCGATCTCCCAACAGCATCGTCCTGACCGAGGCTACCGCCATCAAATATTTCGGCAGCGCAGAACAGGCGATGGGAAGATCGGTATTCATCGACAATGACAGCGCCACCATGCAGGTCACGGGGATTCTTAAGAACATCCCATCAAATTCCCACCTCCAGTTCGATATCCTTCTCTCCATAGACAACTGGGACCAGACGATGGATCCCACGCAAAGCTGGCGGTTCTTTGACGCCCATGTCTATTTTAAGCTCGTAGACGGAGTCCCGCCAACGCCATCGGCATTGAGAAAGCTTTCTCAGCAAATGGAAGCCATGCGCGCGCAGGCGATCGCCGGCACCCTCGCCGTTCCCGCCACGATCTCCGTCCAGCCGCTGGAAAAGATCCATCTTTATTCTCACTACGGTAACGACTATGCAGGTCAGGGCAATATCAGCTACGTGCGCATCCTTTCACTGGTCGCTCTTTTTATTTTGATCATCGCCTGCATAAATTTTATGAATTTATCAACAGCGCTGGCGGGCGCCCGGGCAAAAGAAGTGGGCCTTCGCAAGACCATCGGCGCCTCGCGTCTGCAGCTGATCATCCAGTTCATCGGCGAATCGTTGCTGCTTTCATTTATGGCGCTTGTACTGGCCCTCGTGCTCGTTTATACAGCGCTGCCCTTCTTTAATGAGCTGGCAGGCAAATCACTTCCTCTGAACCTGCTGACCCCCGGCCTGGCCGCCGGGGGTCTCGGGATCACGGCAATAACAGGCCTGCTGGCAGGGAGCTACCCCGCCTTTTATATCTCCTCGTTCAACCCCATCAGGGTGCTGAAAGGCGAAGGGGTGCTCCGGCGATCCCTGCTGCGCAATGGTCTGGTCGTCCTGCAATTTACCATCTCGATCGTCCTCATGGTGAGTACCGTCGTTATCTACCAACAGCTGAGATTCATTCATAACCGGGATATCGGCTTCGACCGCAGCAACCTGCTTTATGTCTCGATGCCCGGCATCGGCAGCCGCAACCGGAACTCCGCAGCCCTCCGGTCGATGCTCAGCCGATCCACCCGGATCGGCGACTTTACGATCATCAATGAGCTGCCCACTGACATGAACGCAATGAGACCGATGACCTGGCGCGGCGCGAACAACGAGCCCATGGTAAACTGCACATATATCAATGTGGACGAACGATTCATTCAGACCTTCGGCATGAAGATGGTCGCCGGCCGGTACTACTCGAATGACTTCACCAGCGCCGATAGCGACTACGTCGTGAATGAGACCACGGTCAGGACAATGGGACTGACACCGGAGACCGCTATCGGCAAAACAATAGCCATCCGAGGCAGGGAAGGCAGAATACTCGGCGTCGTAAAAGACTTTAATTTCAAATCGGTATACCAGCCCATCGAGCCGTTGGTAATGCGGAGATGGCCGGCAGGCGATTTTGTCGTCATCCGCTGCACACCAGGGGACCTCTCCAAAAAACTATCGGAGATACAGGGCTACTTTAGGACGATATTCGGCGATACCCCGTTCAACTACGGCTTCATCGACCAGGATATCGACCATCTATATGCTGCGGACTCCCGGATGGGCACGATCATTAACATATTTTCGATACTGTCAATACTCGTTTCATGCCTCGGATTGTACGGACTGGCCACATTCTCGACTCAACGTCGGACCAAAGAGATCGGGGTTCGGAAAGTCCTCGGAGCAGCCGAAAGCGGCATCGTCCTGCTGCTCGCCAAAGAATTCCTGCGCCTGGTGCTTCTGTCCCTGGTCGTAGCCGTCCCTATCGCCTGGTTCGCGATGGACAAATGGCTCGAAGAATTTGTCTATAGGGTAAGGATCAGTCCCTGGATATTCGTGGCGACAGGCGCGACGGCGCTGTTCGTCGCATTCCTGACCGTGGGCTATCAGACCATCAGGGCCGCAATAGCCAATCCGGTGAATTCGCTGAGGAACGAATAGAACATTACCGGTAGTCAGAGACCGAAAGCAATTAACCCTCTGCCGGTGGCGCGAACAGATCGGACATATCCTTGGGCGAGGAAGACCGGCCCCTGGGCTCGCGGTAGAGAATACCCACCAATCTACTGAACAGCTGGGCCGTGGCTACAGCATCACCCAGCGCCGTGTGCCTGCCCTGTACAGCTATCCCAAAATAGTCAAGGGCGTCCTGGGACGCCGTAAGCTTTCTTTTTATCTTGCCGGTGAGATACAGGTAAAAGAGGATTCCCGACGTATCTACGTGACGGTGAGAGAACCGCTGCTGAAAATTATATCCGTTACGGGTAAGAAAAGCATTCAGGAAATTGACGTCAAAACTGATATTGTGCCCGCCCAATACGATCTTCTCCTCCTTTGGAAAATGGCTGTTGACAAACTTGTCCATCTGTTGTATCGCTACGGCAGGAGACACGGCTTTTTTCCTGTGTTCGCCGAGATCGATCTGGTTGATCTCGAGGGCCTTTTCGGTCACATTGAGTATCCCGTCGTCGATCAATATCTCCAAAGAGGCCTTGACTTCCAGCTCTTTCCATACGACAAGCCCCAGCGATAGCAGGCTATTGCTCGCCGGATCGATACCTCCGGTCTCCGTGTCGATAAAAAGTATCCTGTCAGCCTTCATTGAGCTTCTTCTTGTTCAAAATATAAAACAGGGACACGATCCTCTCGTCTCCATAAAGGGTCCAGTATCGCTTGTATTTCACATGAAAAGTGAACCATAATATTATCATCGTAGTGATGATGAGACGGGATATCTCGTGAGATGACGGTGGCAGATATCCGCCAACTACCCGGAAAAAACAGATATAATAGGGTGTGGTAAAAACAAAGATCAGCGCAAGCGAACGGTACAGGTTGTACTTCGCCAGGAAGAAAGGACCGAGCGTTTTTATGCTCTCCTGCGTGCTGATGACGCCGGATAGTTTGGTGATCAGGCGATCGTCCTCCGGGTACTGAATGGCAAGACGGGAATCGACCAGCCCCAGGCAGTTCTCCTTCAAGACGCCGTCGCTGCCCAGATAATCGGCGGCCCTGAAGGTGAAAAGATAACCCAATACCGTCCCTAGTGGCCGGAGCAGCTCTTTCAGCCGCAGATAGGCATTCGACGAAGGATTAGGGAAAAGCGATCGGCAAACCCACTGAAAAGCCCTTACAACCAGCCTGTTCAGCCCGTCGTCAAAGACCGCCGCCAGCACCTCGTACTTGATCCTCGAAAAAACCTTCACCGCATGCCCCATCAGATAAGCGAGAATGATCAGGATCGTGAGCGACGACTTGGGATAGCCGGTCCAGTAAGTCTTTAGGATATGGGAGACCGTCTGCAGCGCCGATAAGATGACCGATCCGTCGACGGTCGCCGACGGAACGCCGTCGATATTGACAAACAAGACTGGCGATAGCAGGATCATCAAAAAGATAGCTCCCGGCAATATCAATCCCAGGATATCGAAAAGAAAGTTTTCGAGTTTGGAAAAGAAGTCGTTCATCGGTCAAAAAGTACAGAATCTTCCCACATCGGGAATCAGCACCCCTTCTGTTTTTTTGCACCATCTATCCACGGATGCCCCTCCTATAAGACATAATTCCCCCTACTCCGAGTGCAGACTATTCGTCGGACTCGCAAGACCCGCCCTTATCGCCTGAAAGCTGACCGTTATCACCGTGATCAGGACCGCCGCAAAAGCCGCCGCCACAAAAACCATCGGCCCGATGGAGATCCGGTACTCATACTTCTGCAGCCAGTTCCGGAGGAAATAAAGCGCGACGGGCGATGCAACGACACAGCTGATAAGGACGAGGATGACGAAATCTTTGGAAAGCAACAGCCAGACCTGCGCTACAGACGCCCCCAGCACCTTTCGTATGCCTATTTCCTTCGTGCGCTGCTCGGCCATATAAGCCGCCAGCCCGAATAGCCCCAGACAGGAGATGAATATGGCCAGGCCGGCGAACAGGCCCGACAGCTTGCCGATCAGGTTCTCCAGAGTGAATTTCGACGCATGGCTCGCCTCCACAAAGGAATAGGTATAAGGATAGGACGGGTTGTACTTGTTGAATATCTCTCTCAGGCGGGCGATAGCCGCCTGGGTATTCACCCGGGGAGCCAGCCTGTAGGTCATGCTGCTCGCCCAATTTGGGTCGTAGACAAAGATGGTGGGCGCGGCAGCCGAGAATGGAGAGGCCATCAGCGAATTTCTCACTACACCGATCACCCTTACCCGCTGCGGCACGTCGTGCCAGGTGATCACCTGATTGAGCGGCTGCCTGAACCGCATTCTCCTGACTGCCGCTTCGTTGAGGATCACGTTCAGCGAATCGGCGGCGGGATTACCCGTCCAGTTGTTGCCGCCGACCAGCTGCATTCTCATCGTCTTGAAATAGTCCGCATCGCTGACAGCCACCGTTGCAAGTTCCAGGGTCTCGCCCGCGTGCTTTCCCTGCCAGTCGTCTATCCGCTGATAGCTCCAGATATCCGTGGCCGGACTCGAGGATTTCGTCACGTCGGTCACAACGCCGCTGGCCAGCAGCTCGTTCTTAAGCGCGGGATAATTCTTGTTCAGCTCTCCACCAACATCGGTCATCAGCAGCCGATCCGCGTCGTAACCCAATGGACGGTCTTTGGCATACTGGACCTGCTGATAAATGACGACCGTGCTGATGATAAGCCCGACAGAGCAGGTGAATTGCAGGACCACCAGGACCTTTCTCGACAGCGTCGTCGACCTGCCGGTCCGGACAACGCCCTTTAATACTTTGACGGGGTTCAACGAAGAAAGATAGAATGCAGGTCTGCTGCCGGCCAGCAGCCCCGTGACCAGCACATAGCCGCCCATGACCAGCCAGTAGACGGGATTCGACCAGGGAATGACGATAGCCGTATTGGTAAGCGTATTAAATGCCGGCAGGACAAGCGCCGTGATCAACACGGAAAGAAGGAAGGCCACAACCGTGATCGCGAAAGACTCGCACAAAAATTGAATGACCAGGTCCTTTTGGCTTGAACCGATCGCCTTCCTCACGCCGACCTCCTTGGCCCTTCTTTCGGACCTGGCCGTCGAAAGGTTCATGAAGTTGATACAGGCGATCAACAGCACGAGAATGCCGATAATGCTGAACATCTTTACGTAATCGATAAGCCCGCCGGCCTGTACACCATCCCGGAAATCAGCATATAAATGCCAGTTCGTTAGCGGCTGCAGGAATACGCTCGATCTGTAGATCCTGTAGTCCTCCGGGTCGTGCTTCTTCATTAGCCCGCCCAGCACCGGCGCCACCTGCTCGTAGGTAACCCCGGGCTCCAGCGCCACAAAGGTCTGCCAGGAATTGTTCCGCCAGTTGCCGGAATTATTCCGGGCCCAGTCATCGGTCTGTGTCCAACGACTTAAAGGAAGGATATAGCTGAACTGCAGGCTGGAGTTCGCCGGCAGATCTTTCAACACCCCTGTAACGGTGGCATTGTAGCTGCCGTCCACGCGAACGGTCTTGCCCATCGGATCCGAATTGTCAAACAACGACCTGGCCGTCGCCGCAGTGAGCACGATCGAGTACGGCTCTGTAAGGACCGTGCCGGCATCACCTTTTACCAGCGGCAACTGGATTATCTTAAGGAAATCTTCGTCAGCCTGGGCTCCCGGCAGATAAAGCTTTTTGTCCCCGACGATCAACGAGTGACTGCCAAACCAGTCCGTGCGCGCAACGTATTTTACCCCCGGCACCTCGCTCCTGATCGTCCCACCCAACGGCAGCGGAGTCGCCTTCTGCGCTTCTCCCCCATTGCTGCCATTGCTACGGAGCATTGCCTCGTAGACCTGCCGGTATCCCGGCAGCCAACGGTCATAGGAATACTGGTATTGCACCCAAAGACCGATGAGGAGAGCAACGGTCATGCCGATAGCCAGACCGAAGATATTCAGGGCGCCGTATGCCTTGTTCCGGACAAGGCTGCGCCAGGCCGTCTTAAAATAGTTGCTTAACATGAGCAGGACGCCGCAGCAACTATGCCTGTTTCACATAACAATAAAAATCAATAAATTAACCCATAAATATCCGGTGGGGCTGTCCGATTTTGATACGACGCCTGTCCCCGGACGGGCAATTCATCGGAAGAATAGCAAAAATCGGGTTTTCCGGCGTCCGGCGGGATGGTATTTTTGTGATACAAAAGCAAAGAATATGTCAACCCAACAAGAGATCAACTATAAAAGGATTGCAGAAGCGATCGCATTCTATAAGCAAAATTTCAAACGGCAGCCGTCCCTCGACGAAGTAGCCGAACACGTCCACGTCAGCCCCTTCCACTTCCAGCGGATGTTCAAGGATTGGGCCGGAGTAACACCCAAACAATTCCTGCAGTATCTTACCCTGGAGCACGCCAAAGAAGTGCTGAACAAGGAGACGGATGTCACGCTGTTCGACGCAGCCTTCGAATCGGGTCTGTCGGGAACAGGCCGCCTGCACGATCTCTTCATAAAGATCGAAGGAATGACCCCCGGCGAATACAAGAACGGCGGAGAAGAGCTAAACATCAACTACCAGTTCGCCGACAGCCCCTTCGGACAGCTGTTGGTAGCTTCGACCAATAAAGGCATATGCTATATGGCCTTTGCCGACGAAGGCGAGGAGGCCGCGCTGAAAGACTTGAAAAGCAAGTTCCCCAATGCCCGGTTCTCTAAGTGCGCAGACGAGCTCCAGGAAAAGGCGCTGTCCATCTTTCACCGGGACTGGAACAAGCCCTCTGAGGTCAAGCTTCACCTGAAAGGCACCGATTTTCAGATCAAGGTATGGGAGACCCTGTTAAAGGTCCCGATGGGAGAGCTGACCACCTATTCCGGGATCGCCGGCAAATTAAAACATGCCGAGGCCGCACGCGCAGTGGGCACCGCGGTAGGCAGCAACCCGGTAGCCTTCCTTATTCCCTGTCACCGCGTGATCAAAGCGGACGGCCAGATCGGAGAATACCACTGGGGAAGCACCCGCAAGAGCGCGATCATCGGATGGGAGGCTACGCAGGTATACGCTCAGCAGGAAAACTAAAAAAGATGAGTACGATCCTACAACGGCTAAAGCAGATAGACTGGCAGAAGAGGTCCGAAGACCTGCACCAGAATGGACACGTGCTTGTACCAGGTGTGCTGACTAAGGAAGAATGCAGCAACCTGATCCTCGGATACGACCGGGATACCCTTTATCGGAAGACGATCAACATGGAGCGATATAGGTTCGGCAGCGGAGAGTATAAGTATTTTCAGTATCCCCTTCCCGACCTGATAACCACCATCCGGGAGACCGTCTATCCCCGGCTGGCGCCGGTTGCCAACCAATGGATGGAAGAAGTGGGCATTGAAACGCGCTTCCCTTCTTCACACGAAGAGCTCAGAGAGCGCTGTAGTATAAAAGGACAGACAAAGCCCACCGTCCTGATCCTGAAATATGGTCAGGGAGGATTCAACACTCTGCATCAGGACCTCTACGGAGAAGTCTATTTTCCCATGCAGCTGGTCCTTTTCCTGAATCAGCCGGGGAAAGACTACACGGGAGGAGAGTTCGTGCTGACGGAACAGATACCGCGTGCGCAGTCAAAGGCGATCGTACTGCAGCCGGGACTGGGAGATATGCTATTGTTCACCACCAGCTGGCGCCCGGTAAAAGGAAGCCGGGGCTGGTACAGGGTAAATATGAAACACGGAGTGAGCCCGGTGAACAACGGTTCCAGACATACGCTGGGGATCATCTTCCACGACGCAGAGACCTAGGCCTCCACGGCGCCCATTCCGACCGGCCGACGCCCGTCCCTACTCCGCGCGGAGGCTCTTTACAGGATTGGCTATCGCGGCCCTGATCGACTGGTAGCTGACGGTCACCACCGCGATCAACAGCGCCAGCAGTCCCGACACAGCAAAAACGGTCCAGCCCATGTCTACCCGGTATCCATACCCTTCCAGCCATTGATCCATAGCGAACCAGGCCACGGGCGCAGCTATTAAAAAGGCTATTCCAACCAGCAGCACAAAGTCCCTCGCGAGCAAGGTCGTTATGCTGGTCACGCTCGCCCCCAGCACCTTGCGAACCCCGATCTCCCTGATCCGGTTCTCCGCCATATAAGCCGCCAGCGCAAATAGCCCAAGACAGGAGATAAGAATGGTCAGACCGGCAAAAAGCGCCGAAAGGCTGCCGACCTGCTGCTCTTCTTTGAATTTTGTCGCATAGGCATCATCGGTAAAAACATACTCGAAGGGATAACGGGGGTTATAGTGTTTGAAGATCTTTTGGGCTTTTTCAATATCTGCACTGATGGAATTGGCGGGGTTCAGCTTGAAATGGATCACCTGGCAGAACTGGCGCGGGCCGGCGATCATCATTGGCGCGATATGCTCGGCGAAAGGAGATTCCAGGATAAAGTCTTTTATCACCCCTACCACATGCCATTTCTCCTGATCCGCAGCCGTCCCGCGCCATATATCTGCGCCAACCGGATTTTTCAGTCGCATTGCTTTTACCGCCGCCTCGTTCAGAAGTACAGCCGCGCTGTCCGTAGGGTATTTGTAAATGTCGATGTCCCGTCCCGCTATGAGCCTGGCACCCATCGTATTCACAAAGCCCGCATCCGCGGCGAACTGGATAAAATCAGTTTTCTTGTCGGCCTGGGTGCTGCCATCCCATTCATAATCCCATCCGTCGCTCCAGTGCTGGGTGACGGGGCCCGAAGTCTTGGTCACGGCGACGGCCGCGCCGCTGCCGAGCAGCTCTGACCTGATCGAAGAATAGTATTTGGTCGCGTCCCCCTGAGTAAAGGTATAGACAAGATTGTGCCGGTCATAGCCGGCATCCCGGTCCTCACCATACCGTATCTGCTTCTGAATGATCAGCGTGCAAATGATCAGGATAATGGCAAAGCTGAACTGAAGCACCACAAGCACTTTACGGACAGGTACCAGCGCATCGGCCTTCCTGAAGGTCCCCTTCAGCACTTTTACCGGCTGGAAGGAAGAAAGATAAAAAGCAGGATAGCTGCCCGCCAGCAGACCGGTGAAGAGCACAAAACCCAGCGCAAAGGCCCAAAGCACCGGATCATTAAAGTGGATAACCAGCTGCTTACCCACTAGTAAATTAAATTGATCGAGACTCAACACAGCGAGCCCAATAGCGATCAAAAAAGCAAGCCCCGAAATAAGTATACTTTCGCCGATGAACTGCGCCATAAGAAATCCCCTGTATGCGCCGATCACCTTCCGAACGCCTACCTCACGCGCCCGTCGCTCGCTGCGGGCAGTAGAAAGATTCATGAAGTTGATACACGCGATCAGCAGGATGAATGCCGCAATCACGCCAAACAGCCGAACGGTCTTGATCTTTCCTCCGACAAGTACGCCATTCTCGGACGTAGCATAGAGGTGATAGCGGGACATAGGCTGTGTGAAGACTTCCGTCGTTTCCCTCCTGCCGGAATGGTCGATGGTGATATTCTTTATCTGTCGGTCAAACGCGGCCTGCGTCGCACCGGGCTTCAGCAGGACATAAGTGTACACCGAATTATTCCCCCACCATTGGTCGTCCCAGCCCAGATGCGTCATAAACGCCCAGGGCAGAAGATAGTCAACCGCAAAAGAGGTATTGGGCGGCAGATCCTCCATGATACCAGTGACCATAAAGCTGGCGGTGCTGTCGATAACCACCGTCTTGCCCATCGCCTCCCCGTTGCCAAAAAGCCGTTTTGCCATCCCCCTGGTAAGGACGATGCCCTTGGGGCTGTTGAGCGCACCGGCATCCCCTTTAACCATGGGAAATTGGAATATGTCGAGAAAGCTGCTGTCCACAAATGCCCCCCGCGTATTGAGATGAACATCGCCGACGCTGGTCAAAAAAGTAATATTGCTATAACGGGCCACCTTTTCTACACCCGGATAGTCTTTTCGCAATGCAGTCGCCAGCGGCTTCGGCGTATTGTTCCACGCCACAAGCTTGCCATCGAACTTGTCCCGGTTATACAAGGCATAGATACGATCGGTCTTGGGATAGATGCGGTCATAGGAAAGCTCGTTCTGTATCCACAACAGAATGAGAAGAGCGCTCGTCATGCCGATGGCAAGACCGGAAATATTGATGATCGAGAAGCCTTTACTCCGCAGTAGATGCGGATGGCAATTTTCAGGTAGTTCTTGAACATGTCTTAATGACGCGAATAAAATGCCAAACTTCCAAGACATTGAAAGTCAAAAAATTAACCCTACCATCACCAACCTTTGTGTTCGACTTCGAGACAGTCCCTGTCCGGCTTTAGCCTCATCGGCGCCATACACCTGGTCGGCACAAAGCACCTAGTCGGCACGCAATACCCGGACCGGATTGGTAAGAGCCGCCTGCACCGCCTGGTACCCAACCGTGCCCGCAGCAATAACGACCGAAAGAAGCCCCGTAACCGCAAAGATCCACCACGAAAGATCGATATGATAGGGAATATCCTCCAGCCACTTGCTCATAAACCACCAGGCCACCGGAGAGGCAATGAAGAACGCAATGACGACCAGGACAAGAAAATCTTTTGATAACAGGGTGACCAGCCGAATGATGGAGGCTCCCAGCACCTTTCTCACGCCAACCTCCCGCAGACGGGATTCGGCCATATAGGCGCTGAGCCCGAATAACCCCAGACAGGAGATAAAGATGGCCATCCCGGCGAACAGTGCAGCAAGCGTTCCGAAATGCCTTTCACCCGTCAGTTTCCAGAGGTCGTAATAGTCGACAAAAAAATACTCGAAAGGATAGTTCGGATTGTACCGTTTGAATATCCTGGTCAGCTTGGAAATATTCGCTGAAGTATTGTTCTCCGGATTCAGGCGGAAGGTAATGGTCCCGAACCAGCCTTTGTTACTGATCCTGCTGCTATTCGGGCCTTGCACCACAATAGGGTTGACCCGGTTGTACAGCGATCCCGTAACAAAGTCTTTGATCACACCTACGACATGCCAGGTGCCCTCCTCACTGCGAAGGACCTGCCCTATCGGATCAGAAAGCCCCATCTCTCGAACCGCCATTTCGGTCAGCAATATCGCAGTCGAATCCGTCGGGTATCTTTGAATGTCTATGTCCCGGCCCGCAACAAGGTGCAGCCCCATCGTCCTTACAAAGGTCCTGTCTGCCCAGTATTCGATCAGGCTGACGCTCTGGTCGGGACCCTTGCCCTTCCATTCATAGCCGTCATTGTTGGCCCATACCTCCGTTATCGGTGAATTTGTGCGGGTGATATCTGTAACGACCCCGCTCGCCAGCAGGTCATGGCGGATCAGCTCATAATTCTTTCGCATGTCTCCTTTCATATAGACAAAGGCAAGGTTTTCCCTGTTATAGCCAGGGTCCCTTGTCGTCGCATATTTCAATTCCCGGTAGATGACGATCGTACAGATGATAAAAGCAATCGCAAAGCTGAACTGAAAAACCACGAGTATTCTCCTCGGAGTGACCAGCGCGTGGATGGTCTTGAAATGGCCCCGGAGAATATTGATCGGTCGGAAAGCCGAAAGATAAAAAGCCGGATAGCTGCCTGCCAGCAACCCCGTACTGACGATAAATGCCGTCCCCGAAAGCCAGAAAAAAGGATCGCCATACGGTATCACAAGCTCGGTCATGATCAGCTGGTTGAACCAGGGCAGCGCCAGGATCACGATAACAAGCGCCAGGATTCCCGCCAGCGCTGCGATGAGCAGCGACTCCCCTAGAAATCTGCCGATCAGCGAACCCCTCCCCGCTCCCACCACCTTGCGAACCCCCACCTCCCGAGCCCTTCGGATACTGCGTGCCGTACTCAGATTCATATAGTTGATGCAGGCGATCAGCAGGATGAACCCCGCGATAACGGCCAGCATGCGGACAAAATTGATATCTCCGTCAGTGGCCTCGCCATTGACAAAATTGGAATACAGCCGCCATTTGCGCATGGGGTGCAGAAATATCTCGGCCTTCGTCTCCGGCGCGTGCATGCTGACCAGGTTGCGCAGGCTGATATCCGCGACAGTCTCTGTGACACCAGGCCTCAGCAGTAAATACGTGCCGACCATATTATTGGTCCAGCTGTCGTTGTCCCAGTGTACCTCACTGGTGTATGACCACGGGATCAGGTATTCGAAATTAAAGCGGGTATTCGGAGGCAGGTCTTTCAGAACACCGGTCACCCTAAAACCCGAGGTGCTGTCCACATTGACAAACTTCCCCACCGGATCGGCAATGCCAAAAAGTTTTTTGGCCAGCTTCTCCGTAAGGACCACAGAATGCGGATTACGAAGCGCCGTCTCCGCATCACCCCTTAGAAAAGGAAAATCAAAAAGCTTGAAGAAACCCGGGTCCGTTAAAAATCCCTGTGAGGCGATGTGCTTGTCAACGGTAGAAAAGATAAACGCCCCGACCCAGTTCATCCTGACCACCTGTTCCACTTCGCGGCGATAATTGGCCTCGACCACCGGCCCGAGGACCATCGGCGTTCTGCCATTGCATTCTATCTGCCCGTTAAAAACAGCACGGGTAAAAACCTGGTACACCCGGTCCCGGTTCTTGTGAAACTGATCGCAGGTCAGCTCATTACGGATCCACAGGATCAGAACGATGGCGCTGGCCAGACCAATAGCCAGACCGGATATGTTAATGGCTGAGAAGCCTTTGTTGCGGCGAAGACTTCGCCAGGCTATCTTAAAATAATTGTCAAGGAGATCCAGCTGGTGAGTAAGCTGGGCCTTGAAACCGCGCGCCGGCTGCAGCGGCGAAACCTCCGCGGGATTACCCGCCCCGCCGGCTCTCTCTGTCCCCGCCGGCCGACCCAGACTCTTCAACGCCATCCGGGTAAGATGCCGGCCAAACGCGTCTTCCGCCTCATTCTCTTCCTTTTGAGGCCGGGCCTTCCAGAGATCGGCCAGCATCTGGAGAGAATAGGTCATCTCGGGATGCTCCTGCTGCCAGGACTCCAGCTCTTTCAGTTCCTCCTCCGTAGCTTCACCGGAAAACTTACGGGCCATCAGGTGCCATATACGGTCCTTGTCTTTCATACCAGCGGAGGCAGCATTTGATTCCGCAGCAATATACTCAAATTATAAGTCATGCGGCAAGCCGCGCACCGGGTGCCCCTGCCAGCAGAGTTCCAGCCGAAGACGGACCTCAAATCGAGCTGCAGCGGGCAACTGTCGGGGACAGCTCTCACGACGAAAGCGAGCGTGTAAGAGAATAGTCCGTACCTTCGTCCGGGAAACGATTTTTCTCACCAAAACTTTTGTTATGAGATCGATACTGTTATTCACCTGTCTTTGCCTCAATACTGCACTCTTCGCGCAGGCCTATATCGGTGATCCGGGGATCCGCAATCTCAAACAGCCCGCCGCCATCATCCGCCTCCCTTACGACGACAATTCCATCGAAGACGCCCTAAAACAATATATGATGACCCAGGGCTATAAAGGCAAAGGGTCCGGCGGGTACATCCTCTACCGAAGCTCGCCGTTGGTGACTGCCGCCCCCATCCTGAGCGACCTCTATTTTAAAACAAGCTCCGACAAGAGCGCAAAGGACATCACCCTGCTGAACCTGATCCCCCTGCCGGTAAACCAGGACATAAAAGCAGACGGCCCCTCCGACAGCGCGCGCCTGGAAAAAGCCAGGGTGCTCCTCGACAGCCTGGGCCCCTTTATCACCGCCTATCATATGCGCCTGCAGATCAACAGTCAGCAGAAAGACCTGACAAAAGCCCAGAAAAAGATGAATGACCTCAGATCAGACTCCGCCGACCTGCAGAAAAAGATACGTGACTTGCAGGTAGACCTGGCGGGCAACAAACAGGACCAGGTAAAGGCCGCAGCCGACCTCAATACGAGCGTCAATTCCGACGACAATTCGAAGGGTAAATACCAAAAAAGAGTAAATAAGCTATTCGACAGGCAGGCAAGCCTCGAAAAGAAACTTCGCCGCGCACAGCAGGACCTCGAGGACAACAAGCACGATATCAGCCGCCAGCAGGAAGAGCTCACCAAGCAACAGCAGGGAATGAACGCACTCAATTCCCGTTATACACCGAACTAAGCCCCTTCTTCCAGCAAGGCCTTTATCTGGACAAGCAGCGGCGTCCATCCTCCGCCGGCCATGGTCTCCTCATAGCGTTTTGCTCCTTCCGCGACAGCATTATAGTCGCCTTGCGTAACCGCCAGCCGGGTATACCCGTCCTGCTCGGTCAGGTCGTAGGTGATGGTAAGATAATTTTCCGGGACATCGGCGATAGCCGGATTGTTCGGGTCGATCGCGGTATAGACGAGCGATCGGCCAGGCTCGATGCTGACCACGCTGCCCTTGACGGCAACCATATCCAGACCGTTGAAATTACCCTTCCAGACCAGGGGGCTGCCCGGCTGCCATTCGGAAAGGGCTTCACAGCCAAACATATATTTTTTGGTAATATCTGGATTGGTAAGGGCATCCCATACAGCTGATGCAGGGACCCGGATGTCAATAGCGCTGCTGACGATCAATGGCTGGCTCATATTGTTGTTTTTTGATTATTCCACAATATTCGCCCGATTTTGACGGCCTCAATTGCAGATTACGGATTTTTTCTAATGGAATCCGGAGTCAGGCCAAAACGCTTCTTGAAAACATTGTTGAAATGCTGGGGAGTGGAATAGCCCAGCTCAAAGGATATCTCGGCGGCCGTCTTCTGCGTATCCATCAGGTACTGATATGCCAGCAAAAGCCGCTGCTCCGTCAGGTAGCCAAATACCGTCGTGTTAAAGATCTCCTTAAAACCCCGTTTTAGCTTGTATTCATTGATCCCGACGGTACGCGCGATCTGGGAAAGGCTGGGCGGCTCGCTAAGGCGTTCGTTGATGAGATCGCGGACGGCGATGATCTTCTCCTTGTCCCCGGGAGACCTGACAAATTCCTGCTTCCTGTTCATGGCCAGCGAGCAGGACTCGGCGCAAAGGACCAGCAGCTCAATGCTCTTGGACAAAAGGAACAGCTGCTGCAGATCGCCGCTGTAATGATTGTTGACGATCTGGTAGACTACCTGCTCTATCTGAGGGTCGACGGCGCCCCACTGGTCGGATAGCAGCACCGGCTTGCCGCTCGCAACTCGGTCGCCAAAAGCCTTGAGGAGGTCGCTGGCATTCTGCGTAAACTTCAGGAATGTCTCCCGAGGGAATTGTACGCCAAAGGTCTCCAGCTCAAGGGTACGATTCTCCACCGTCATGTCGAAGGTCGGGGAATACATGATATTGTGGTGACCACCGATCAGGTGAAAGTCGGTGTCCAGCTGCCGGTAGTGGAAGCTATAGTTACCTTTGAGGCCTATATGCAGACGTATAACATCGGTATTGCTGCCGGTGGCGCTAAAAGACGTCAGCGCCTTGAATCGCGAGATAGCATGCCCCATGTGGATTCCATCGAACACCCAGGTAAGCGAGTCCCGGCTACCCGCCTCGTTCTCGAATTGCTGACGCTGCTGCATGTCGTAAAGATACAGATCAATGCCCAATAGGCCCGTCGCTGACCTTTACTCCATCCTTCCAGACAGCAGAAATCGTGCGGGTATTGCGGATATCCACCAATGGATCCTTGTCGAGCACGATAAGGTCTGCCTTCTTTCCGGTCTGCAGGGTACCCCGGACATTCTCGATATGCAGGAATCTGGCTCCATTACCGGTCGCGACGGCGATCGCCTCGAGGGGAGTCAGCCCCGCCTTTACCATGAGTTCCATCTCCATATGCTCCGAAAAGCCCTGCGTACGGATAGGACTGGCTCCGGCGTCGGTGCCGAGGACCACGGGTATCCCGGCACGATACAGCTTGAGCAGATTCTTCAGCGCTACATCCAGGGCCGTCTTCTCCTGGGGAGTGACCGGACTCTTGCTGATCTTGTCCTTGTATGCGGCGCTGGTGATCATATCGTATACGCCAGGCTCCAGCGAATTACGGAAAAAAGGATCATCGAGCCAGCCCGGACTGTCTTCGTACACATAGGCAAACTCGTCGAGGGATAGGGTCGGGATATAGGTAATATTCCTCTTCTTCATCTCCGCCAGCAGGAAATCGTCGACCTCCGCGTCCCGTATGCTATGCGCCATCGCATCGACACCCGCCTCGACCAGCCGATAGGCATCAGCGATATGATAGAGATGGGAAGCCACCCGTATGTTGTGCCTGTGGGCCTCTTTGATGATGGCCGAATATATCTCGGGCTTCATGACCTGGTCTTTCCTGTACTGACCGTAAAAATCATCCACCCAAATCTTGATCACGTCCGGCCGGAAAGCGACCAGCTCCTTTACCTGGCGGACCGCCTCTTCGGGAGTCTCTGGACGATAGACATGCGACATCCCCATTCCTTCCGGGGGCATGGCGCCCCTGACGCCAAAACCATATATCGCCGAGAACATAGTGGCGCCGGGAATGAGCCCATTTTTGGACGAATCCCGAATGGCTACCCCGAGGGGCTGCTCCGTCCCCATGGACAGGATGGCCCCGACTCCATAGTCCTGAAAATGCAGCAGCTGACGCCGGACATTCCCAGAGCTATAATTATCGCTGCTGGTAGTAGTCCCTTTCAGATTGCCGACGTGCGTGTGGCAGTCGATGATCTCCGGCATTATGTACTTATTGCTGCAGTCGATCTGTATGGCGTCAGCCGCCGGCTTGATCTTTCCCCGGGTAATATTGGCAATCTTACCGTCGCGGATGACGATAGCAGTATGGGGCTGGGCCGGGCCGCCCGTCCCGTCGATGACGGTCGCATTGAGCAGAATAGTCTCGTGCGGCTGGGCATTTGTCCCGGTAACGGCAATGGACAGCACAATTAAGGTAAACAGGACTCTCATAACGTAAAGATTGAGACTGTAAGTTATGAGATTATGCAATACATACACCCAACCCCTCCGCCAGCGGCCCCTATTCCCCTGCCTCGACCGCCAGAGCCGGGCTCATGGCCGTAGCGATCCCGATCCGTGTCCATCCATTGATATTGATGATAGCCATGATGATCTGGCTCAGATACTGTTCGTCAAACAGCCGGGCCGCCTGCTGGTACACCTCCTCCGAAACATGACGATGGATAAAAGTAACCTCCTCGGTCAGGGCAAGAATGGCCCTCTCCTCTGGTGTAAAGAAGGGTGTGTCCCTCCAGGCATCAAGGGCATAGATACGCTGTTCGGTCTCCCCCGCCTTCCGGGCGTCGCGGGTATGCATGTCGATACAGTAGGCGCAGCCGTTGATCTGCGAAACCCTGATCTTGATAAGGTCTTTGTACGTCCGGGTAAGCCGCGAAGACTCTACATAGTTGTTCATCGCAACCATGACACGATAGCCCGCCGGCTCTGCCTGGTTGATCCTGATCCTTGTACTCATAGAATGATTTTTTTGATACCCCAAATTTCCTTCAGGCAATACTCCAAAAAAATAATCATGATTAAGAAATCAGCACCCGTCACCTCATCCCACGCCGGCTTTTTATCTTGCTCACGAACTCGGGGGTAAAACCGAGATAGGACGCGACCATATACTGCGGCACCCGCTGCACGAACTCGGGGAAAGCGGCACTGAAATGGTGATAACGCTCTTCGCCTGAAAATGTGTAGATAAACAAAAGGTTCTGCTGTGACGCAGCAAAAGCACGCTGAACGATGAGCCGGAGATAACGATCCAAACCCGGGACCCGGTCGAAGACCTCATCCATAACCCGCCGATCGAGAATAGCAACCTCTGCAGGCTCGATGGCCTGGATGTAAAACCGGGTAGGCTGCTGCCAGTCAAGACTCTGAAAATCCGTAATCCACCAGTTCTCGATCGCGAACTGGATGATCTGCTCGACGCCATTCTCCTGTATGAAATACATCCGGAAACAGCCCTTCAGCACAAAATGATTGGCCGTACATACCTCCCGTTCTTTTAGAAGAAACTCCTTTTTCCGCAGCTTCTTATGGCGAAGCGCAGAATGAAGGATATTCTCCTCCTCCCCGCTGAGCGGAACGAACTTCCTGATATGCGCGAATAAGGACTCGTACACTATAAAAAAGACAGGGTGGTTTTGATGATGTCTTCCGCCAGCTTTTTGTCGATCCCTAACTTCACCTGGGTAGTAAGCCCCCACAGACCGTTGAGCAGGAACCGCGCGAGCGACCTGGGCTGATGATCCTTCGATATCTGCCCCTTCTGCTGTCCCCTCCGGATGGCCCGGGTCAGCGCGTCCTCCGTAGCCCGGCGGTTCTCCTGGACGATCGTCTCCACCTTGGGGTCATGGGGCACCAGCTCGTGCACGGCGTTGATCATATAACAGCCCCTCCTTCCCCTGGGCGACAGACATTCTTTATAGGTCCCCTGGAACAGCTGACGGATGGCCAGCGGAATATCCTCCGCCTTGTCGAGATGGGCAATGACGGCAACGGTCTCGCGGTCGCGATAGCGCTGCAGGGTCTTCAGAAAAAGACTGTGCTTGTCTCCATAGGTATCGTACAGGCTCGAACGGCTAAGCCCCGTCTCGTCAACGATGTCCTGTGGAGGAGTCCCGTTGTACCCCTTACGCCAGAACAGATCCTTCGCCTTATCGAGCATGTCCTCTTCATTAAATGACTTTGTACGTGGCATGTGCTTTAAAGGTTGCTGCAACAAAAATACTGAAAAGACTACCATTTTCCCTGAACTGTTCACCATGCCTGCGGCCACCCGCGCAGCGAACTTTGTATCCTAAATTTTGAATCATGACGACAACGACAAAGATCGCAGTGGTTACCGGCGGCAGCCGGGGCCTCGGCAGGAATATGGCGCTACGCCTCGCCGAAAAGGGAAATGATATCATTCTGACCTACAACAGCAATAAGACAGAGGCGGACAAGGTCGTAGCCAGTATCCGCGACATGGGACGTAAAGCCGAAGCCATGCAGCTCGATACCGCGGACTCTAAAGGATTGGACGCTTTCCTGAAAAAGGTGTCGGAACACCTCGAACAGCATACGGGCAGCGACAAATTTGATTTCCTCGTCAACAACGCAGGGACCGCGGCACACCACCCCATCGCCGAAACGCCCGAACAGACGATCGACGAGATGTACAATATTCATCTGAAAGGCGTATTCCTGCTGACGGAAAAATCGATCCCCTATCTGAATGACAACGGCCGGATTATCAATATCTCGTCGGGACTGACCCGGTTCTCCCTCCCCGGCTATGCCGCCTACGCGTCCATGAAAGGGGCCATAGAGGTCTTTACCCGGTACCTGGCCAAAGAGCTGGGCTCCCGCGGGATCACCGCCAACACGGTCGCACCCGGACTGACGGAGACCGATTTTACCAGACCTTTCCTCCCCTCCAGCGAAGAAGGAATGCAAAAAGTGGAGTCCATCTTTGCCCTGGGCAGGGTCGGCCGCCCGGAAGATATCGGCGGGGTCGTAGCCTGGCTGTGCACAGACGACGCGCGCTGGGTAACCGCCCAGCGGATAGAGGTCTCGGGAGGACAATTGCTATAGGGAATCGTACCTTTATGGCATGAAACAGCTGCTTTTTATATCGGCAGGCAAAGCGTTCCCGGAAGGGGCCTTTGCCTTTCTCCAATTCCTGCGGCGACAGGAATCCTTCCATGTAAAGGGGCTCTTTTTCAGCCCCATCGACTATGAAGGCATGGCCACCGCCAGCCATCTCCATAGCTCTGCCCCTTATATGCGGACAAAGGATAAGGAGCGACAGGTTGTCGCCGACCACAAGGCCCTTTTTGCCCGACGCTGCGAACAGGCCAACATCCATTTCCAGCTGCACGCCAACGACGAGCCCTGGAATAAAGTTCTGGCCGCCAAAGAAAGCCGCTTTACCGACCTGGTAGTAGCCAGCGCAGAAGTGTTCTACGCCGAAATAGACGCCCGCGAGCCCAACCTTTTCCTGCACGAGGCCCTTCGCGACGCAGAATGCCCGATAGTGCTCCTTCCCGAAGATTTTTTGGGCTTCGAACAGCTGTATTTTGCCTACGATGGCAGCAGGGAAAGCCTCCACGCCATGAAACAGTTCAGCTATCTCTTCCCCCAATACACGAGCCTTTCCTCAGAAGTGCTCTATATAAAGGACGAAGAGTCGGAAAACCTGCCCGATGTAGACCTGCTGAAAGAATATGCCGGTCTGCACTTTGGAAACATCGGCTTCTCCAAGCTGCATTTCAGACCTGCCGACTTCTTTTCGGGCTGGATCGCAGATAAGCAGAAAGTATTGTTGATAAGTGGCTCGTTTGGACGCAGCTCGCTATCCTATATGGCCAAGCGAAGTTTTGCTGAGAAGGTGATCCGGGAGCATAGGCATCCCATCTTTATTGCCCATTTGTAGACCGGTGGGCATCGAACCCGCCAGCGGCGGCGGGACACACCGGAGGCTTAGTTGATCGATATCTGGCGATCGACCTTCGTAGCCGTCTGCAGACGGATATTCTTTACTACTCTTTCCTTTCCGTTAAAAACAACGACCTTATACTCGCCGTCTTCCAGCTGATCGAGGTTGAACAGGTTGAAATACTGATCACCGCTGGCATTGTCGGAGAATAATACGTCATCATTCCTGAAAATGTTGATGCTCATGTTGCGTCCCACCGGATTGAGTACCGATACACGGAACTTCAGGCCGGCCTTGTCCACCTGCACAATGCTCAGCTGCAGGTGCGCAGACTCATTGACGGAGTCTACAACCGCGCTGTACTTTGCGACGTGACGAATGGGGTGGTGATAGCTTTGAGCAGAGGCGGGACCGGAAATAGCAAAAAAAGAAATAAGGGCTGTTGCCTGGATGGCATAGAACGTACGGGGAATCATCTTTTGATTTTTTCTGTTTCTAAATAGGATAAAAGCGCTATTATCAATTGTCGCCGCAAAGTTCTATATCATATGTTACCCGAAGATTACACAGCCGTTAATTATATTTAACATTTTAACCCCCAACCTTTTTTTACACGCCGGGAGTACATCCCGCATGTTCAATAACGAAAAAGAAGAAGAAGCAAAGCTCCGCTTTATCTCACGGCTGATCTATGGGTTCACAGGGATAATTTTAGGTCTGACAATACTGATCCTTATCCTGTATCACTATATAATATAGCCCCAGGACCCCGAGGTTTATTAACTTTGTATGTAAACTAACGATTATGCGACCCATAGTAGTGCCGGTGGATTTCCTCGACATTTCCTACAATGCCGCCCGCTACGCAGCCGATATGGCGCTGGCGATCAACGCAGATATCCACCTGATCCATGTTTTCGAGCCACCCATAGCCGCGGCAGAGATACCGGTTCCCGAGTACGTCTTCGAAGAGATGCAGCAGGATGGTGTTTCCCTTTTGCGCTCCCTGTCGGGAGAGCTGTCCGATCGTACAGGCAACAAGGTCAGGATAACCTCAGACCTGGACGTCGGCGCCATCGAGTTCAGGCTGGACGAATTCTGCCGCCAGATCAACCCCTTCCTCGTGGTAACAGCCAACGCGGCCCTCGCCCGCAAGCTCCCATCCCCCGCGCTTTATATTCCGGAAAAAGGCGTCTTTCACGACATCAAAAAGATCGTCCTGGCCTGCGAGCTGGATGATATAGGTGCGGGCATCCCCGCATCCATGCCCTTCCTGAAAGAGCTCGCCGACCTTTTGAACGCCAGATACGAGGTGATCAATATCAGCACCAGCGCAGAAGACCGCGATGGAAAGGACGTTTTCCGGTTCGATTCCTGGGAGGACAGACTAAAGGAATTATTTCCCCAGACACATTTTGAGCGGTCAAATAACATAGGGGAGAGCGTCAACAAATACCTGTGCAGTTCCGGAGCCGACTGGCTGGTCGTCTTCCCCAAAAGACACAAGCTCCTGGATTTCCACGTCAGCCAATCCAAAAAGATTGCCAAAGCCTGCACCATACCCGTGATGAGCGTACACCCATAGACCTCTCGCCTCAACCCTGACCCGACCTGCGGCAACCCGCGCCGGCGTGACCCTAGCTCTTCAGCGAGATCAGCTTTGACTTCAGGTCATTCTCGATCTTGACGAGCTCGCCTTCCGCCTGCTGCCGTTTGGCCTTGCCGTCTGCCTGTATCTTGAGGGTTTCTTCGATAGTAGCGATCAGGTCGTTGTTGACCTTCCTGAGGGTCTCGATCTCGACGATGCCGCGCTCAGACTCTTTGGCGATCTCGACGGTACCCTGCTTGAGCAGCTCGGAATTTTTGGTCAGCAGCTCGTTGGTCGTATCGGTGACCTCCCGCTGCAGCTGCAGAGAGTTGCGCTGACGCAACAGCGTGATCGCGATCACCATCTGGTTCTTCCATAGCGGGATGGTATTGAGAATGGAGCTCTGTATCTTTTCCACCAACGCCTGGTTGCTGTTCTGGATCAGCCTTATCTGTGGATTGGTCTGGATGGATATCACCCGGGAGAGGTTGAGGTCGTAGACCTTCTTCTCGAACCGGTTTAGTATCTGAGAGAAATCATTGTATTTCTGGGCGTCTAAAGAGTCTTTCGTCTCTTCGGCCTTTGCCTTCAGCGCGGGCAGCGTGGTGTTCTGAAGCTCCTGTATCTTCATCTGGCCTGCAGCAATATACCGCTCGAGGTTCTTACGATAGTCCTGATTCTTGACAAACATATTGTCCAGCAGGGTAATATCCCGCAACAGCTGCATCCGGGCATTATCCAGCTGGTCGGTGATCTTTTCGATCTGTACGCTCAGCTTCTGATAGCCGGCGATGAACTTCTTTACCTTGTTATAGAACATCGAGAAAATAGGCAGCCGCGACAGCAGACCACCCTTTACCTCGAGGCCGTTGACGTCGACCTTTCTGATATTGACGACCAGGTCGGTCAGTATCTCGCCGACATACCCGCTGTCCTTGCTGCGGATCTCGCTGAGCACAGTGTCGGAGAAAGTGGATATCTCCCGCTGTGCGCCCACGCCATAGGTGATGATGGCCTGGGAGTCTTCAAGATTTATCTGCTGCTTGATGCTCTCTATCTGGTTCATCTCCTCCGGAGTGAACCTGGTCAGGTCGAGCGCCGCGCTGTTCTGGCTCAGCGGGATAGGCATGTTATTTTCACTCATAGTATATTACTTATTGTTAGCGTTTATGGCTTCAATGATCTTCTGCATGGTAGAGGCGCGGGGCATCGGCATCGTCTTGTTGATGCTCCGGGCCAGCCCGTCCACCTTGATGACTTTGGCGTCGTTCTGCACGCCGATAAGACCCGTACGAAAACCATGCTCTTCCCATGCTATCCGCTGGATATCTTCGTCCTTCAGCGCATCCAGCAGCGCCTGGGCTTTTTTGTTGAGCAACAGCACGGGGTGCTCGCTCCATACGGTGGGTATCGGATAGAGTATCCTGATCTTGTTCTTTACTTTGGGCCAGAAGTCCGGATGCTGCAGGGAGAACTCGACGATCTGGTTCTCATAGCCCGCGATCATCGGGTACTGCCCCACACCCGTCTGAAGGAACTGCTCAAAAAGAAAGCCAGAGCTGCTCTGCATGAACCCCTGCCGGGTGAACAGCTGATTCAGCGAGGGAAGGATCCTGTCCACACTGTCCGGGTTGTTCACGGCGTCCCCGCTGAGCAGGTTGGCCATAAGCCCCGCATACATATTGCCGGAATTGGACTTCGTGGGGTCGGTGGTCGTAACGTTGATCTTCCCATACAGCTCAGGCAGACCGATCTCGGGCCAGGACTTTCCGCCAAGCTCCCAGTGGATCAGCTTGTCCATATCCGTAATATAGCTGACACTGTCAATGACCTTTACAATGCCTTGAGCCAGTAGGGCCCTGACGACGATATCCCAGCTGTAGATGACGATGGGGGAATTGAAGACCAGCTCGGATTTGATCAGCCTGGACGACTGGGTGGTCTTGAATATCTCCAGCGCAACCTGGCTGGAAGGCCAGAGGAAATCGATATCGTCTTTCACCGGCTCGCTGACCATCTCGATAGAGCCGGCACGGGCATAGTCGATGGTCAGACCGTACTTGTTGTGAAGTATCTTCTTCACTTTTTCGTTCTCAAGGAAATTGCTTTTCTCGCTGCCGACAATACCCTTTATAGTCACCTGGGGCTTGCTGCTACCTTTGTACCAGTAAGCTACACCAATGACTGCCGCCAGTATAAAAAGTCCAAGTCCGATAAAGAGGCCACGCATAGGGTTCTTCTATTTAAGGTCTTCGGCATTAAAGGTCTTTTCCAGCGTCTCTATCTCCGTATCGAGGTCCATCGCGTCGTCCCGCAACAGCCGTGCATGCTGCTTTTCGAAGGCCTTTTCGATGGAATCCAGCATCAGCTCGGCCTTGCTCAGGGTGGCGGCAATCTCGGGAGACCGGGCGTTCTGCGCCGAAAGATCGCGGTATTTCTTCACGATCTTGATGCTCGTGTCGAGATAGTAGGACAGGAATTGCTTTGCCTGTTTGATATCTTTAGGGTCCTTTTCGAAGTTGTCAAAGATGCGCCTGATCACATCGACGATACGTCCGATCTTCGCCTTTACGACCGGGTTGCTGATACCTTTTGCGCAATCCACCAGCACGCCGATCTTCTCCCCGCCCTCTTTCATGGTCGACTCCAGCAGCTGGGGAGTGACGCCTTCGCCCAATGCAAACTCGATCCTTTGCCTGGGTCGGAAAGCATAGATAAAAAGATAGGCGCCTCCGAATCCCGCCAATCCCAGCAGCAGGGCCGGCAGCAGCGATAGCTGGACAAAAAAGAAAAAGATCAGAAACAGGCCTCCGCCGACGATTCCCGACAAAATGCCCGCTATGTTGGAGAAGGTACGCACTAGTTATATCCTTTTGCTTTTCGAAATGCAGCGACCAGGTCCTTTTTTCCGTCAAAAAGATTCCCCCTGGTCAGCTGGGTGATTTGTTTCAGCTGGGTCTCGGACGCATCTCCAAAGGTAACAGCAAATACGGGTATGTCCCTCCCATTCGCCGCCACCGCCACCTTCAGGTCCTCAAAGGTCTTGCCCGTGTTGGATTCGCCGTCGGTCATCAGGATGACCGCGGGTATATAACGGCCGGAATCCTGCTTCAGGATATCCTCCATCCCCTTGATGACCGGAGAATAGATATCCGTCCCTCCCCCGGCGTACATATCCTGTACCTTATGGAGCAGCTCCCGGAGCGAATCATCCTGGTTGCCGTCCACCTTCCATTCGCCGATGATCGTATGATTGAATGGCAGCACGATGATCCGGTCGTCGGCCGAAGCCTGCAGGAAATAACGCCTGGCCTGATCCTGGTCGAGCAGCAGCCCCATCGCCTGCTGCAGCTGGTGGATGCCACCGTTGCCGTCCATGCTGGCGGAGAAGTCGAGACAGAAGACCGTAAGGGATGGCTTTCGAAAGGCCGTCTGATAGAGGCTCAACGCTTCCCGGATGACGTCCTCTCCGGGCAGCTTGATCGGGGAGAGGATCTTTTTGGTATCGATACCCCAGTCTGCACGGAAGACGTCGGCGGGCGCATCGGAAAGCTCTCCCGCAAAACCAGTCCGGCGCCCCAATTGCAACAGCTGCCGTTGGACCTTATCGCCGAGCAGGTATTCCTGCAGCTTCCTGAAGAACTGCTCCTTCTCCTTATCGCCATGATCGACAAACCCCAGCTGCGAATCCGCAATGACCAGGCCGTCTACGGGATACACGACATAAAGAGGTTCCTGGCCGCGACGGACCAATTCCTGGTTGGTCTCGATGATCATCGATTCGTAGTTGACCATTGCGTCATAGTTGGCCGTAGCCGCCGTCTGCGACTCGCTGGGGAACTGACCCTGCAGAAAAAGCTCCTTGAGCCAGCCTGAACTGCCCGAGCTGCGGTTAATGCCGCTCAGCAGCTCGCGGATGTCCTTGCGCAGCTGAGGCTTCTGCAGATCTTCCTTTGTGATATATTCCGGATTGTCGAGAAGTGCATATAGAAAGCCGAAATATGCGCTGGCCCCGGAATTGGACTGTGAGGCCGAGGTCATCATGAATTTCAGCTCCTTATTGCGGATGGCGGCCAGGATATCTGCAACCTTTACCGGACGACCGACAAACCCAAGCTTCTCTGCAAGACTCTTCTTTATCCCAAAAACGACCGGACTCGTAAGGATCGACCGTGCATATTTTACTTTGTGCTTATTATCTCCAAGGGTGATCCATAGACCGCTGGCAGGCCAGACAGCGTCGGCTACAGTGCTGTCGGCCTGGAGGTCGAGCATGATGTCCACCGAACCCTTATAGGAGAAGCTGACGTCATATCCCTGCTGGTTCGCAAATTCCTTCAGGATAGGTTCCAGGGGTTCATTTTCTGAGCCGGAGACAAGCGTGAAACTTTTGTTGCCTCCATGGCAGGACGCCAGGACCAGGGCCAGTAAGGGGATGATCAGAAGTCGCATATCTCCAACAAGATACGTTACCTTGGTGGGGAATGCTAGTGTAGGACCACCGGACAAAAAAAATTACAATTTATTAATATTGAGACCAGATGGGTCAGAACCCAGGCGGGGATTGCGCCAGAGCACGAGCCGCCAGGCCAGCCCTGCGGAGAATAGCATGGCCAGGGCCAGAGCGATAGGGAATAACATTTTCTCCGAAGTCAGGAGCGTACCCGTAAGGGCGATGGCATAAACACCGATCGGCAGCAGGATCATCAACAGGAGGCCGGTATTGTTCAACGGTATCTTAAACGGCCGGTGACGCAGCGGCTCCTTCCGTCGAAAGACCAGCAACGTGATGAATTCCAGGGTAAGACCAGCGCCGTACAGGATAATGTCCATGACGACCAGGTCCGAAAAAGTGAAGAGTATAAGAATGCTGACGACGATCGACGAGGCGATGATCGAAACATAAGGAGTTCCCCAACGGCGATGCTCGGCGCAAAGCCAGGACGGCAGCAGCTGGTCGTCGGCCATGACCTTGGGAACACGACTGACGGACAAAAGCACCGCCGAATAAAGACCAAGCGTGCTGGCCATGCCGCCCGCGGCTATCAGCATTCCCAGCCAGCGGCCCCCAAGTATCTCGCCGACCCGCGGAAAATCGCCTTCCCCAAATGTCGAGACATCGACGCCCGACTGATGAACGGTCAGGGTCGCCAGAATATAGATCGAGACAACCAGCAGGAACGCCACACAGACCGAAGTAAAATAAGACCTGACGGGGCGCGCTACCTCCCCCGCATAGGTAGTGGCATTGTCCCAGCCTATAAAATTCCACATCACCGTATAAAGCCCGAGGCTAAGGGTCGAAAAATGCTGGTCATGGAGGGCAGGCGCCGGCACGTGCAAAGGCGCATGATGGATGAATACCAGGCCAATGGTCAGCACAAAGGGGGTCAACACAAGGATGCTGAGCACAACGGAGGTCCTGCCCACGGGCACGATGCCGACTATATTGAGCAAGGCCGAAGCCCAGATGATACAGAGACATACCGGTATCTTATACAACGCCACCGCAGGGAAAAAAAAGGCTGCGTACGTAACGAAAAGAACGGGATAGATAGCAAGGTCACAAAAAGTATAAAGCCAGGTCCACCACCCCTCAAAGAATGCCCACCGGACGCCAAGCGCATTCTTTACCCACTGATAGTAGCCGCCTTCAACAGGCATCATGCTGTTGAGCTCGAGCACCGTAAGGATAGTAGGCACATCCCACAACAGCGGCGTGACCAGCAGCAGAAAAAGCGCCCCGTTGACGCCTACATAAGAGAACAGCGGCTCGAGACCGTACGGACCTCCCGACACAGTAAGAAAGATGACTGCAGCCAATTGCAACGGACCCAGCTTACGACGCATGGGCATAAAAATAGCGCCTTTACCCGATATAATGGGGGATAAAACGGCTCAGATTGTCAGTCACAAGACCGGCCGACTCCCGGATCCCCATTCCCGCAGGTTCCTGACCAATGATCCAGCTGCCTATCACAGGATGGTTGCCATCCTGATCGGGCAAAGCGAACAGCTCCTGGTAGATATACCCCTCTTTCCCATATTCTCCGCTGGTCTGCTCAAGCAGGCTACCGCCCTTTATGACCTGGATATTGGCCCCTTCCCGGGATAGTATCGGCTTTTTGACGTAGTCTTTGAGCCGGTCGCTTTCAAAATAAGCCGGCAAAAGATAGGGACAGTCCGGATACAATTCCCACAACACCGGCAGGATCGCTTTGTTGGAAAGGATCATCTTCCAGGCTGGTTCGATCCAGAAGGCCTTGTTCCTGTCGTTCAGGATATTTCCGCCAAACTCATCACCCGTCAGCCATTCCCACGGATAGAGCTTGAAGATATTCCGGATCGGCTGATCCTGCATATCCACAAAGACCTCCCGCCCCCTGTCCCATCCGATATCATCGATAAAGACCAGCCGGGTATCCAGCCCCGCCTGCATGGCGCAATCCCGCATATACTCCGTATTGGTAAGGTCTTCCAGCGACTGCTTTACACAGGTGAAATGCAGGGCACCCGGATAAAGATAAGTCCTCAAATAGGACCAGTAGGCGATCAGCTTCTCGTGAATACTGTTGAACTGGTCCTTGTTCTTGTCAAAGTCCTGGAGCCAGAACCACTGTACAATACCCGCCTCGTACAAGCTCGTCGGCGTGTCCGCATTAAATTCCAGCAGCTTCAGCTGCCCGTCACGCCAGACAAGATCAAACCGGCCGTAAATAGCCGGGTGGTCCTCCATCCAGGACCGCTCGATGTACGGAACAAAAGCCTCGGGAATGGCAAAACGATCGTAGAGGCGGTTGTCCATGACGTGCTGAACCGCCCCGAGACAAAGATCCCAAAGCTCTGCCGAAGCCTTTTCGATATAAAGAACTTCATCCATGCCGAACTCGTAACAGGCGCTCTCATCCCAATAAGGGACATTGGTGGTATGAAAACCAAAACCCAGCTGTTCTACTGCCTGCTCCCATTTGTGACGGGGCTGTATCGCTATTCTTTTCATGATAGATGATGATAGTATTAGGATGACACGGAAAATCCACGTCCGAAGCCGCCTCTGACAACACTGGATTTTCCAAAATTGCTGCCAATATTGCCGCGTTCGCTGATCGCATCGGAATAGTAGCCCATGCGGCGGTATTCTCCAAGATTGTAGTTGCCGTATGGACGGAATGCATAGTACCAAAGACCGCCATTACCGTGATAATAAGTCCTGGTATAGGGAGCCGTGGAGTCGCTGCGCACATAGACCCTGTTGCCACTGCTCCATTGGTTGGAAGGGCGGTGGCAGGAAGCCAGGGCGGCAGTGATCAGTATCAGTTCGATCTTCTTAGACTTTAGCATTACTTGACGGTGATGAATATCTGATAATCTTTTTTAACGTTGAGCCTTTGGGTCTCTCCCTGCGAATTTTCTCCCTCCGTGCTTAGCATGCCCAGCGCGGGCACGGTATCCCGGTGCTCTACTGTCTTATACTCCTGGTAGTTCACCCATACCTTGTGTCGCGTAAGCAGCACATCGTGCGTACTGTCTGCATGCTCCACAGAGACGGCCGTTTCGACGGAGCCGGATTTGTCGACGGCAGCGGTTTCGTCTTCTTTTTCGTCATTGCAGGCGTTGAGAAAGGGGATTAAAAGGAGAAGCAGGACAGGCCAGGGTCTCGATATCATATGTCTGTTAATTGAAGGCGTAAAATTAATCGCTGTATCCGGATAGTGAAAGCAGAATAGGGAATACCGGACCGCCGCCCATAAGAATGGAAAAGTATGGATGATGAATGGTACAACGAACAGCGGATGTATCGGAAACGGACAGGCCGGACCAGCCGACCATATGATAATATTTTGAAACTCAACAAAATATACTTCTGACCCAATTTTTGTTCCTTTATCTGCAAACACTCCTGGATGCTCAAAACCTATTTTTTGGTAGCCCTTCGCACGCTACGACGGAATAAAGCGTTTACAATAACGGGCCCGTCAAAAAAGACTTTAAGATAGCAGCCCAATTCGCAGATGAAGACTATCTGAAGACCTTCAATATAGGCCTCGTCGCCCGCAGGGCTGCCGATACTGCCCGCAGCGAAATAATGGTCAATGAGACACTGGTACGCCGCCTGGGCCTCCATTCGCCCCAGGATATACTGGGAAAGACGCTTTCGTTGGACGACACCAGCTGGCGATTCCACGTGGTAGGGGTAATAAGGGACTATAACAGCCTGTCCCTGCGCGAGGCCATCCCTCCGATGGTCGTGACGCCAAATTCCAACGCCTACAACCTGGCCGCCCTCCGGCTGGCGCCCGAACGAATAAAGGAAACAATGACAGCCGTACAACGGGCTTTCGCGTCTGTATATCCCAATTATCTATTCGACTGCAGCTGGCTCGACGAGAAGGTCGCTCACTTCTACCAGACCAAAGCAACGACCGCACAGCTGGTGCGGAATCCGGGCAGCGCTGGTCAACCCGGTAAAAAGCCTGCGGTCGGAATGATAAGGCAGCGCCACCTGCATGGCGCCGCCGTTGATGATCAGTAACCGGGGTTCTGCTTGAGATTATTATTTTTATCGAGCTCGGGCTGCGGAATGGGAAATAGTGTCCGATAGTCTCCATTGGGCTTGTGGGAAAGCCAGGACTTGGTGGTAAAGGTGCCAAAACGGATCATGTCTGCACGCCGCCTGCCCTCCATGCCGAACTCCCAGCCCAGCTCGTCGAGGAAACGCCCGTACTGCACGTCGCCGCCGCCATTGTTGGCCCCTGGCTGAATGACGTCGTTCACCGCCACCCCATACTGATATACGCTGCCCTGCTGCAGCTGGGCGCCGGTAACCACGGCCTTGGCAGGATTGGTCAGGAAGCTGCGCTGACGCACCTGCGTCACGATCGCCGCCGCGTCGTCCGCACGACCGGTACGCAGCAGGGACTCAGCCTTCATCATCAGGACGTCTGCATACCGGAAGAAAGGACAGTCATTGCTGAGGTCGAACAACGCTCCTCTTTTGAATTCATATTTTCCAAGCCGGAATCCGTCTATCTCCTGCGAAGAGTCAATGCCGGGCAGGCTGTTGATAAACTCCAGCTTGTGGCCGGACGTCGACAAGGGCGGGTATTCGCAGTCCAGCTGCTGGCCGGTGTTGGCATCGTACATGGGCCCCTGTATCCAGTTTGTCTTCAGCCGGTTGTCGTCCGGGTCAAAGGTCCTGATATACTGGGGGATGGCGCAAATGCCGCCCCAGGGGGAAGCCTGCAGATTGTAGGCACGCTGACAGATAGGCTGAAGGGTCTTTTCTACCAGGTTGAAGCCCGTAGCATATTTCTCGTCGAAAGGAATAGAAAATATGATCTCCTGCGAGTTTTCGTTTTCCGTTTTGAAGACGTCTTCCTGGTTAGGTTCTAGAATATAGTTCCCCGAGTTGATGACGGAATCACAGACCATACGACAGCTGTCCCACTGGGCCGTGCCCGTATAGACCCCGGCATTGAGATACATCTTGGCTAGCAGAGTAAAGGCCGACCACTTATTCATCCTTCCATACGTGGACTTATCGGCGTTCGCACTCAGCAGCGGCATCGCGCTGTGCAGCTCGCTGATCACAAAATTGTAGACCTCCTTGCGGCTGTTCTGCGTCGGAAGGGTCCCACCGCTGACGTCATAGCTGGTGACAATAGGAACGTTGCCAAAATTATCACAGAGCACATAGTAATAGACGGCGCGCACTGCCCGCAGCTCGGCTATTATCGCGTCCTTGCCGGTAGTCACCGGGATCTTCCCCGCAGATATCTGGTAGATCACCCGGTTACAGTTGTTGATACCCGTATAGCAAAGGTCCCAGACCGTCTCCGTATGAGGCTGCAGGGAATTGAACGTGTGCAGATGCATGGTCTTGTATACACCTCCGTCTACCCAGCCATTGGGCCGGGCCGGAATGACGAGCTCGTCGGCACATATCTCTTCCAGGTCATAAAGAGCGTCCCATCCCATTTCCAGGTCGCGAAGGGTCGCATAGGACGGCCCTACCAGCGAGGCCAGGTCGTCTTCCGTCGGAACGAACGTATCAGAGTCGATATTGGAATACACCTTATTGTTCAGTCTGGTACAGCTGAAGCAGAGGAGCCCCGACAGCAGCGTATATATCGCAATTTTTTGTAGCATAAGATCTTTTTTGTTAAGTGAAGGACAGAGAATTTCATTAAAAGGCCAGGTTAACGCCAAGCGTGTAGGTCCGCGTAGTCGGATACTTGTCCCTGCTGTCATCGCCATAGGACAACGGCTGTGTCGGGTCCTGGACAACCTCCGGGTCGAGTCCTTTGTATTTAGTGATAGTAAATGTATTCAGCGTGGACGCATAGACCCTTGCGGCTCTTATCACCTTGTTGTGCAGCGTAAAATTATAGCCAAGCGTGATATTATCTATCTTCCAGTAATCGCCGTTCTCGATGTAATAGCTGGTGTATTCCAGCACGTCATTCAGCTGCGTCTTGCCAAACACCTTGTTATAGGCCGACTTCAGGCTGTTATATTGCGTGATGGTCGGATTTTCATAGTACATCCGCTGAAAGTTGAGTATCTGGAAACCAAAGGCGCCGCGCATAGTGACGGAAAGGCTCAGATTCTTGTAACGGAAAGTGTTGTTCCAGCCCGCATAATATTTAGGAAGGCCGTTCCCGAGGACCTGTTTGTTATTGGCGTCCTTGGCAAGGGTCGTCTTCCCGTCATTGGTAGCATAGACCCATTTTCCGTCATTGGTGATATCGACTACCTTATACCCATAGAAATTGCCGATGGGCTTGCTTACCTGGACCCGATGGGTGGACGTCTGGATGGGCTCACCGGTATAGCCGGCATCGAAATAGTCCACCGTCGTCTGGTAGAGGCTGTTGGACAGGGAGACCAGCTTGTTGGAATTGTGCGATCCATAGATGGTCGAGTTCCACTGGAAATCTTTGAGGACGACCGGTACAAAATTCAGCATGGCTTCCCAGCCTTTGTTCTGCATCTCGCCCACGTTGGCCCAGATGGTGTTATAGAGATATGGCGGGGTGGGCACGCTGTACTGGTAGAGCATATCCTTCGTCCTGCGGTTGTAATAGTCGAAATTACCGCTGATGCGATTTTCGAGAATGGCGAAGTCGACCCCGATATTCAGCTCCTGCTTCTTCTCCCAGCGAAGGTCCGGATTCGCATTGGCAGAGGGCAGCAGCTCCGGGACCCACACGCCGTTGACAAGCGTATAGCCGGAATAAGCGAGTTGCGGAAGCGCTAAATAAGCTTCCGTAGGCGCCGTGCCGGTGATCCCATACCCCGCGCGCAGCTTGAGGTCATTCAACAGGGTCTGCTCCTTCATAAAGTTTTCCTTGCTGATACGCCAACCGCCGGATATGGAGGGGAAATTCCCGTACCTGTAGTTGGCGCCAAACTTGGACGAACCTTCATGTCGGATGCTGGCCACCAAAAGGTATTTGTCCTGGTAGTTGTAGTTAAGCCGGCCAAAGAAACCAACGAGATTGGAATAGGACTTATCCGTGTGCTGAACGGCGATGCCTTCCTTCAGCGCATTCCCGAGACCGATATTATCCCAGCTGAACACATCGGTGGGAAAGTCCCAGTTCTGCATCCATGAATTCTCCCCCACATCGTCCTGGTAGCTGTAGCCACCCAGAACTGTGAACAAATGATCCTCAAATTTCCGGTTGTACTCCGCGGTCAGCTCTAGCAGGTTGTCGGTAGTGGTCGCGGTGCCATAAGACGCAAATCCATTCTTGCCGTCGCGGGTCGTAGAGATATTCTTCTTCGTCTCCGCATAGCCCCGGGTCTGATAATATTTGGTCGTCGCAGCCAGCCCTTTCAGCCGGAGGCCGGATATCGGCTCGAATACCAGCGATCCGCTATAGCGGGTATTGATGGCGTTGTTCTCCCCATGGCTTTCCCTCAGCATCGTCACCGGGTTCTGATAGACATAGATGCTCCTTTCCTGCCAGTTGCCCGCAGAGTCCTTGACCCTGTCGGTCGGGTTACGGATGACGGCCTGCCGGTAAGTCAGCGTGGAAAAACCCGTCCCGTCACCCGTTGTATAATAGGTATTGTTCGAGCTGACGATGTCGGCCATCGCCTTTAGCTTCCCGTCGAACATCGAGTGGTTGATATTCAGGTGGCCGGTAAATGTCTTGTTGTCCGAGTTGAGAAATATCCCCTCCAGCCCGCGGTAGTTGATGTCGGCTACATAGTTGGTCCTGCTGTTCCCGCCGCGGAGACTGAGATTGTGGATCTGCGACCAGGGAGTGCGGGTGACTTCCTTCAGCCAGTCCGTATTATAGCCATAGTCGATGCGGTTGGAGCCCTGGGCAGCCAACCTCTTGTAGTCAGCCGCGGTCAGCAGGTCCAGTTTCTTGATAATATGCTGGGTACTTACGCTGCCGCTGTATTCCATCGTGGGCTCGGAGTTCGGAGACGCCTTCTTCGTGGTAATAAGAATGACGCCGTTCGTGCCGCGGGTGCCATAGATAGCCGCAGCCGAACCATCCTTTAATACGTCCACTGATTCGATGTCCTCGGGCGCCACCGTATTCAGATTGCCGGGGATACCGTCGACGATGATCAGCGGCTGTGCGCTGGAGGCCAGTGTGGTGATGCCACGGAGTATGATAACGGAATTGCCCGTCGGGTCCCCGCTGGGAACACTGACAGAAACTCCGGCTACCTTACCCTGTATCAGCTGCCCTGCGTCAATGACATTGCCCTTCACAAATTCGCTCGCCTTTACGCTCGCCACCGCGCTGGTTATATCGGCCTTCTTCTGCGTGCCATAGCCGACAACAACGACCTCGTTCAGGTTGCTGGCGGTAGGCTTCAGGTCGATAGTGAAATTCGTTTTGTTGGTTAAAGACAGCTCCTGTGGCTCATAACCGACGTTAGAGATAAGGATCGACTGCTCGTTCTCGGGCAGGTCGAGGGAGAACCTGCCACTGGCATCCGTGACGGTTGCGGCTTTACTGTTCCTTGCTTTGATGGTAACGCCCTGGATCGGCTGCTGCGACTGAAAATCCCGGATGAGACCCTCTATATGAATGGGTGGAGAAGCTTGTACGGATTGAGTAAAAAGCAGGCCACCGAAGGCCATTAGCAGACAGAGGACTTTTTTCATAAAAGTTAAGTTTTATGGTTAAGCTTTGAGAATGATACGGGAAATAACATGTCCGTTCAGCCGGTTAGCCAGACTTAACCGTGGCTGAGCAATCGTGGAGCGTTCGCACCGGAATACGTCCGATGCGGGCTTGGGTTTTGTTTTTTATCGTGGAAACTAAATTAATGTCAATTTTACAATTATTCAGGACGGATATTAACTCTTTATACGCAATTATTAACTCTTGTGCAAAGGGATCCCTAATGCCCCTTTCGGGCAGGTAGTAATAATTGTAGAATTGACATTAAGCTTTGGGAGAGGAGATGTCCGACCCTTACAATTTAGTCCAGGCCGCGCTCATAATGCAGGGCGGGTATCTCGACGTCTGCAAACCCCTTCTTCCGGAGGCGCTCCTGGAAGGCCTGCTGTACGTCGTATTCGCCGTGGACTATGAACAGGCCCCTGACCTTGGCCGGGTCCTGGCTGGAGAGGAATTGGCTCAGGTCTTCGTAGTCTCCGTGCGCGCTCATGCTGCGGATGCTTCCGATCTCGGCGTGCACTTCATGGAGGATACCAAAAATATGCACCTCTTTGGCGCCGGCTATCAGGCGTCCGCCGAGCGAATGAGGCTCGCAATACCCAACCAGCAACACGGTGTTGCGGCTGTTCTCGATATTGTTGCTGATGTGGTGCTTGACACGACCGGCATCGGCCATACCGCTCGCGGAGATGATGACGCAGGGCTTGTCGCGGTAGTTGAGGAGCTTGGACTCTTCGACGGATTTGATGTATTTGAGCCCCTTGAAGGCAAAGGGGTCATTGTCTGTCTCGAGTATCCTCTGGACCGTTTTATTGAAGTACTGTGGATAGCTCTTGACGATCTCAGTAGCGGCTACGCTGAGGGGGCTATCGACATAATAGTCCAGATCGGGAAGGCGGTTCTCATTCTCCAGCTGATTGAGCGCGAAGAGTATCTCCTGTGTACGTCCCACGCTGAAGGCAGGAATGATAAGCTTTCCTTTTTTCTGAAGACAGGTCTTATCGATCCACTGCAGCAGCATATCCGGTGTAGTGTCGGCGGGATCATGCAGGCTGTTGCCATAAGTGGACTCAATTAATATATAGTCGGCCTGGGGGAAAACCTCGGGCGAACGCAGGATCACATCCCGGTAGCGGCCGACGTCGCCGCTGAACGTAAGATGCGTCTCCTTTCCATCCTCTTTTATCCGCAGGTGGACAGCGGCGCTGCCGATGATATGACCGGCATCGGTGTACATGACCTGAACGTTCTCGTCGACAGTAAACCAGGTATCGTATTCAATCGAGACAAAATGCTCCATGGCCCTGGCCGCATCGTCTTCATTATATAGCGGCTGCAGATAAGGCAGACCTTCAGCCGTCCGTCGTTTGTTGGCATATTTTATCTCATCCTGCTGAATTCCGGCGGAGTCCTCAAGGAGCACGGCCGTCAGCTCTTTCGTGGCGGGAGTACAGAATATCCTGCCGCTGAACCCGTCTTTCACCAGTTTGGGGATCAAGCCGGTGTGGTCGATATGGGCATGAGAAAGTATAAGGTGGCTCACCTCCGCGGGAGTAAAACCCCAGTTGCGGTTTAGGACGTCCGTCTGGGCGCCCATCCCCTGGAACATCCCGCAGTCGAGCAGGTATTTTTTACCATTATTTAATGTAAGAAGATGTTTGGATCCGGTGACTACGCGCGCAGCGCCGTGAAAAGCTATTTTCATTGTTTTCTGTTTCTTCGTTTTGATTACTGGATTCCATCCAGTCCGGTCTCCAATTTAGTTGATTTTTGGCATACGGGTATTTGTTTAACGCATTTATTCAGATGCACCTAGTCCAATTCCTACCGGTCGGAATGCCCGAAAATATCTACTTTGCCTCTTCGCTTATTGTAGATAGTTACTCTTATTCCACCCCGCAAACCAAACCAATACATATGAATCGATCCCTACTTATTCTCTTCCTGTCGCTGCTGACAGGACGGCTGCTGGCTACCCCCCAGTGCCCGATCGTAACGCAGTCTTTTCAGTCTTCGAATAACGGAGATATCCAGGACGCCAGCGCTACCGGATGGTATCTCGATCAGACCAACGTCCGGAACCCAGCCTATTTTGCGGTCAGATCCCACCGCCTCAAGGCTCAGACGCTCAACGGAGAAGGCGTTTGGTATTCAAGGGTATTCGCAGTATCCGGCTATACCGGTTTCCAGGTGGACGCCAAAATATCTTCCGAAGGTGCGCTGACCAGTACAGAATACGTCAAGGTCTATTACAAGCTGAACGGAGGACCGGAAACCCTGATCGGCGCTTATTTCGGCAATTTCGGCACGCCTACCGTAACCTCACCGGCGCTGACGGGCAACACCGTGCAGATCGTCATACGAATATATAACTTTACACAGGGCAACGCAGAGTATTATATTGAGAACTATGACGTCTTCAAGGAGACAGGGCCGTGTACCGTCTCGACGATACCCGTTAGCATCACCGCCAATCCCGGCAACGGCATTCTTACCTGCAAAACGACTTCTGTGACGCTGCAGGCCAGCACCTCAGCATCAGGAAGCACTTCCTATAGCTGGTCAGGACCTAATGGCTTTACCTCTACCTCCTCCAGCCCATCCGTTAACACAGCAGGCACCTATTCGGTAGTCGGTACGAATGCTGCCGGTACCGGAACGGCCACCTTCACGGTCACGGCAAATAACACTCCTCCCGACCTTACGGCGACCGGCACAGCCCTTGGCTGCGCCGCCAGCGGCACCATCACCGCCGGCTCCTCCGCGCAGGGGCTTGCGTACAGCTGGACCGGGCCCGGCAGCTTCTCCTCATCTTCGCAGACTCCCACAGTGACCACAGCAGGCACCTATACGGTCACCGCGACCGATGGCACGACCGGGTGCAAAGCCTCTCAGTCGGTAACAGTTACCTCGGGAGTATCTTCTCCAACTGCCTTCTGGCTGGAAGACTTCTCGCTTCCCAACGGCACGACCTCCGACAATGGCGCGACTGCCTGGACATCGGCCACCACCGGCGTCGGTACATACTCCGTCCAGAACAATGAGTTCAAAACATCATTCAGCGGACAGGCAGAGGGCGTATGGACCTCCGCGATGATCCCCATAACAGGAAAGACCAATACGATCCTGAGCGCTTACTTCCGGAGCGAGACAGCCTCCGGCAACGACTTCTTTGAAACACTGGACTACATCCGCGTCTATTATAAGTTGCGCAATGGCTCTCCCATCCTGGTATACGAAGACCTGGCCGGCATCGGCAATACGACCACCGGAACTAAAGACACCACTATATCCGCATCGATACCGACCGGCGATTCGGTGCAGATCATCATCAAGACAAATAACTCCGATCCAACGGAACGATATTATTTCGATAATGTAACACTGACGGGCGTCAGCGGCGTCAACGCCCTTGCGTCTGCCAGCGGGTCGCTCACCTGTACCAATACAACGGTGACGCTCACCGGCAGCTCGACGACAGCAGGCGCCGTTTACAGCTGGACGGGACCCCTGGCATTTACCTCTTCGACACAAAACCCTGTTGTTTCGACACCCGGCATCTACACCCTGACCGTGACGGCAGGAGGCTGCTCCGCACAGGATACGGCCCTCGTACCACAGAATATTGCGACACCAGTAGGTTTGACCACTACAGCCATTCCCGTCAACGCGACGCTGACCTGTACCAACAACAGCGTGAACTTTACGGCCGGCGCCCAAACGCCAAACCTCACGTATTCCTGGACCGGCCCCAATGGACCGATCGCGACGGCAAACGCAATAACCGTCTCGTCCACCGGTACCTATACACTTACAGCAACCGACCCGACCAACGGCTGTACTGCTACAGCCAGCTCTGTAGTCACCCAAAATACAACGGTTCCGCAAGGGGTTGCGACCTCAGCCATACCGGCTACGGCCCAGGTCACTTGCGCCCATCCCACTATCCTGCTGACCGGCAGCTCCACCACGACAGGCGTAACGTATAGCTGGGCCGGTCCCGGCATCGTCTCGGCCAGCGGCGCCTCCGCAACAGTGAATGCCGCCGGGACTTATACAGTGACGGTCACGGACCCCACCAACGGCTGCTTCACGACGCTGCCCGGCGCGGTAACAAAGAACGTCAGCGTGCCGATAGGCCTGACTGCCAGCCCCAGCGATGTCATCAGCTGTTTCACGCCGACGATCGACCTGCAGGGTGGTTCTTCGACCCCCGGTGTCATCTTCGCATGGTCGGGACCCGGCGGCTATTCTGCTAATACCGATGTCGCGGAAACCAGCACGCCCGGTGACTACACACTCACCGTTACCGACCCTGCCAATGGCTGCTCCGCATCGGTGAGCACGACTGCCCTGGCAGATACCGCCACCCCCGCCAACGTAACAGCATCGAACAACGGTCCGTTGAATTGTACCACCACCAGCGTGACCATAACCAGCAGCTCCTCTACTCCTGGAGTGGACTTTACCTGGGTCACACCCTCCAACATCTTCATAGCCGGCGCGACCGCAGTCGTCACGGTTCCCGGAACATACACCATCCAGGTGACCAACAACGGCAACGGCTGCTTCTCCGAGGCCACGACCACGGTAATTAGGAACACCACCGGCTGTTCGGGCTCCAATGCCGTCACGCCGGCTGCTGTCAGTGGCAGAGCGGAAGGCTTTAGTACAGATCCGTTGACCGGGTTCGTCTACAAGACCTACCCCAATCCCTTTTCGACAACCGCCTTTATCGAATTTGCTTCGCCGGTGAGCTCACGGGTGACCGTGGAGATATATAGCAGCTATGGTTCTCCCGAGAAACTATTGTTCAATAGCACTGTCAACGCCAACCAGGTGTATAAGCTGCAGCTGAACACTGAAGGCCTTTCTTCGGGGACCCATTTTTGTGTGATCCGGAATGGAGATAAGCTGTATCCTTCCAAGCTGATATTGGTGAAATAAGGGTCTTATTCTGAACGCCCGGCAGGCTTGATCTGCCGGGCTATTTTTTTATACATGGAAACAATTATCTTTTTGATCGTAAGAATAGGATAAGTAGGATTGGTATCTACCTGCGACGGGTAAGTGTTTAATTAATACGTTCAACGTTCGTGATCCGGAATATTTTTTTGTAGGTTTATTGCCCTAAAACCAACAATCTGTTCCCATGAAAAGCTTTTTACTTCTCTTCATCCTGGCCATTGCGCTCACTGCTAAAGGCTGGTCTCAGGCCCCCATCACCCCGGTCTCAGTATATATATGCACCGGCACCAATATCAGCTTTACGGTGAATGCTACAGGGGGCAACATTACCTATCAATGGCAGGAAAGCATAGACGCGGGCGCCACCTGGCATAATCTTATCGAAAACTCGACCACAGGTACCAATCCGGCATATGGTATCTATACCGGTACGACCAGCTCAAAGCTGACGATAACCAGCGCTCCTTCGACAATGAATGGCCACAAGTACCAGGCCCTGGTATCCGTCAATGGCGGCGGCGCCGTTGCCTCCAATTTTGGCACGCTCAATGTGGGGCCTGGCGCCGATCTGGACGCACACACCACCACCAACTGCCCGACTCTTGGAAATACAATAAATAATGGCGGTACGGCAGGCGCAACCTACACCTGGCAGGTAAGTTCTAACTCCGGAAGCAGCTGGGCTAACCTTGTCGCCGGTACAGACCCTACCGGCGTTGTGTATACTATCAACGCCAGCTCGCTGGTAATCTCTTCGCTGAGCAATGCCATTGACGGATATCAGTATCGCTATATCGCCAATGACGGGGCGGGGTGTATCATCACAAGCGCCGCAACTACGCAAAAAGTACCTGTGCTGGCTTCATTTACGCTGCCAGCTGCAGGATCGATAACGGCAAATGCAGGCGATGCCGTCAGTATTCCGGTGACCATTACAGGGGGGACGGCGCCGTTCACCTATCAATGGCAGCTAGCAGTCGGAACCGGCTCCTATAGTAATATACTTACCAGCAACACAGCTTATACCGGGGCAACGACGAGCACACTGGGCATCCCCAGTGTAAACTCGAACACATATAACAATAAATACCGGGTCTTGATAAAGAACAACCCCGGCGGCTGTACTTCGGCCAACGCTTCATTTGCCCAGGTCGGCATAGCGGTGCCGCTGCCTTTAACCATAACTTCTTTCACCGCCGAAAAAATGGCCGGCGCTGCGGTGAGACTATCGTGGCTGGTGGACGCATCGGTTACCCCGCAGTCCTTTTCAGTCGAGCGGTCAACGGACAATGCTTCTTTTTCTGAGGTAGGCAGCGTAAAGGGTGAGACAGGAAAGACCGCCTATAGTTTTATCGACGCGGGCGTGAACAGTCCGGATGTCCAGTACCGATTGAAAGCGTCCGCCCAGGCCGGACCATCTATGTACAGCACTGTGATAAAACTATCCAATGATGTTGTTGGCAGGCGTATCGGGCTGCGCCCTTCTTTTACGACATCAGGATCTACCAGCCTTTACGCGGCACTGGATAAAAACGAAACAATGCAGCTGACAGTGACGGATATTCTGGGCCGGGTGCAGTTCAGCGAGGTTTTGAAACTTGGAAAGGGCGAGAGCTATACCATGTTGAACGTTTCGCGGCTGAGCAAGGGCATTTACTACGTTCGCGTAAGCAGCCTCGATGGTATTACGCAAACCCTGCCCTTTGTCAGGGACTAAGGGTGCGTCCGTGCTTTGAACGACCACGTGATAATGAACTCGGCCACAATCTCGCCGTTGGAGTTGGTACCCACCGTGCGTGCTTTGACCTGCCTGGCCTCGCCGGTCGCTATACAGCCGGCGACCGCGTCCTTGATCGCCGGTCCGTCAACGCAGACAAAGGTCGTGCGGCTGGTCGCCTTCTTGTGAAAGCTGGCCTGCAGACCGACAACGAGCATGGAGACTGCTGGCTTTCGCCGGTAGATGGCCGCCATGGCGAGGATGCCGGTGCTCATCTCCGCGGCCATGCTCAGACAGGCGAAGTAGGTCGAACGAAAAGGGTTGCGCGTAAACCATTTGAAAGGAACGGCAACAGAACAGCCGACCTCATCGACCTCGACGACACGAAGCCCCGCGAAATAGGCGCTGGGCAGCTGTGTCAGCAGATAAAGCCGAAATCTAACAGGGCTCCGGAGGAGCCGCAGAAATCCCGAATAGTGTTGCGCTGTCATGGATCACTGTTTACTGATCTCGACGATAGTGGCGACGACACCGTTGTCACCCGGGTCGCCCTCCACGGTGAACTGCATGTTGCCCTTGGCCGAGCTTTTGAACTTGACATTCTTGACGAGCAGGTCGCCAAGCGCCGCATTCAGCCGGCTTGCATAGTCCTGCCCGGGGTTCTGGGAAATCTTGTTATTGATCGAATACCAGTTCAGTGGAGACTTGCTGACGACGACGGCCATCTGGTCGCGCGTACCGATCGAGTCGGGCATCATGCTCTTGTCTTTCGGGAAAAGCCGGTAGCCGGTGATACCGCAGAAAGGCGAATACTTCGTTTTGGACGGGTTGTCCGGCCTCGGGTAAGGAAAAAGCGTATAGCTCGTGCCGTCCGTCTCTTTGCCAAAGACATACACGTAACACTCGGTGGTGTTGCGGACCTCCATCTTGAAACGGGTGCCCTTCTTTACAGGCGAGATGGTCTCGAAGACGTCTCCATTCTTCACCTGGAGAGGAATATAGCTGTCGGTTACCGTTTTCTTGCCTTCATAGTGGATCTGCATGAGGCCGACCTCGCAGGAGAAAGGAGCGGCAGCCGCAGCCCCCGTTTTCGCCATCGGCTCGAGGCCATAGGCTTCCCGTACAAAGAATTTGAAATCGGGATACCGTACCCAGGCGAACCCGTTATTGCCCCATTTAGGCCCCCAGCTGTTCATAATAAGGAAGGCCCCACCGTACTTGCGGTCATCATAACCCACGACACACTGGGCGTGACCGCCAAAGCCGATCATCTGCCTGTCTTCGTCAGTCGGCGTCCAGAGGTCCTGACCGAACATGGGCTGCATATAGCTGCCGCCGACCATCATTCCGATGACCACGGGAGCGCCCTGGGACAGGTTCTCCCGGATCGCCCGCAGGTCGATGACGTTGTTACGGTCGCCAGGTGTCAGCCGCACAAAACCCCGCATCTTGTTCTGGCGGGCCATCTCCAGCAGTTGCTGATCCGGCTGGCGCGAGCAGTCTTTATCATCATAAGGAAAGTCGTTATAGGGAACCGAACCGCTCTGGGTCATGAACTCCATCGCGCGTTCGATATAAGATCCTTCGCAACCTTGCAGACCGATCTGATTGTACAGGAAGGATGGGCTGTATTTAAGAGTATTGGGGTCCTGGCCGGTTCGGGCGGCCTCGGCAATGGTGCGGGCGCCGTAGGCGCTGCTCCAGGCCACGCAGCTTCCCTGGTGTCCCTGGTCACCTACCCCCGGGGCATATTTCTGAAGATTGACGGCCTCCGGGAGTGGATTCTTTGTCGAGTCGTCAGAGAGAGACTCGTAGATATTCGCTTTCTCGAACTGCTTGGGGTCCAGGAACCCGCCCGTGGTGAGCCCCTGGGCCACCTGGTGAGCAATACCGCCAATGCAGCCGGTGCGGCCCATGAGGAAATAGCCGCCTGCGAGGACGATCAGCAAGACAATAAGACCGCGGCCGCGGAAAAGCCCTAGCAGGGTCAGTATGATGCCGAAAAGGCCGCCACCTCCTCCGCCACCGCCAGAGAAACCACCACCCCCTCCACCACCCGATTCATCACCACTGTTGTTGCTGTCGTCGTTGGGATCGTCAACCATTCGAATGGGAGGCATAGGAGAATTTTTTGGTTCCCCTAAAATAAGAAAAAATTTTGGCGGTTCACGTGGTTCACATCCGGGACCTAACCTATAGATCTATCTGATTCCGCAGGAGATCCTGAAAAACATCCCTGCGGCGGATAAGATGCGCTCGTCCATCCTTCACCAGCACTTCGGCGGGCTTATAACGGGAATTAAAATTAGAAGACATTTCGAAGCCGTAAGCACCGGCATTGTAAAAAACGAGGTAGTCGCCTTCGCGGACCTCATTGATGGTCCGGTCCCAGGCAAAAGTATCGGTCTCACAGATATTGCCGACCACAGAATAGCGCTTGGGGGCACCACCGGGGTTGCTGATGTTCTCGATACGGTGATAGGCGTCGTAGAACATGGGGCGGATAAGATGATTGAATCCGCTGTCGACGCTGACAAAGGTCGCCGCGTCCGTTTCCTTGATGACGTTGACCTTCGTAATAAAATATCCACATTCGCTGACAAGGAACTTGCCGGGTTCAAACCAGACCTGCAGCGGACGGCCGCCCGGATTCGGATGGTTGGCGAAAGCTTCATTTACCTTTTGCGCCAGCAGCTGAATATCGGTCTCCGAATCTCCGTCTTTATAAGGGACCTTAAACCCTCCTCCCAGGTCGATGAATTTCAAGTCGGAGAATTTCGGGATCAGGTCGAACAGGATCTCGATGCCTTTTACAAAAACGTCCACATCCTTGATCTCGCTGCCGGTATGGATATGAAGGTCGGCGATATTGAGGTTGTATTTCTCCACCAATGCCAGAACCTTGTCGGCCTGGTCGACCGGGATGCCAAATTTGCTCTTGTCATGGCCCGTGGAGATCTTGAGATTGCCGCCCGCCATGATATTGGGACGGAGTCGGATACCTACCGGGTAGGTATGCCCGTACTTCTGTCCGAATTTCTCCAGGTTGGAAAGGCTGTCGACATTGATGATGATGCCAAGGGTGACGGCTTCTTCTATCTCGTCAAAGCCGATACCGTTGGAGGTATACAGGATGCGTTCGGGCGGAAAGCCTGCATGCAGGGCCAGCCGGGCTTCATTGATGCTGCTGCAATCGACATTGGCGCCCAGAGAGAAGACATACTTTAAGATATTGATATTGGTGAGCGCCTTGCAGGCGTAGAAGAACAGGGTATTGCTGTTCTTAAAGGCCGTGGTGAGCTTGGTATATTGTTCCCTGATCTTTTCTGCGTGATAGACGTACAACGGGGTTCCGAATTCTTTGCCGAGCTGTATGAGATGATCCTGAGATAGTTGTTCTGACATGGTTGGGTTGCCTGGGTTTAGTGTTCATCGGTTACGTCGGAGGCCGGGTCGTGGGGAGGCTGCTCGCCCGAATCATCGCTATAGTCATCCTCGCCTTCGTCCTGGTGCGCCGGCTCGTCGTCCGCTTCTTTGTCGATTTCATCGGCTCCCTCTTCATCCCCTTCTTCGTCACTTTCCGAAGAGTTGTCTTCTGAATCACTTTCATGGAGCTTTTCTCCCGTCTCCAGCGCATCTTCTACTGCTGCCGCATCCGTATCAGGCGTCTCGTCGGACTCTTCCGAACCTCCCCCTTCTACCAGCTCGCCTTGTTCTGAAACGACCAGCGGTGCACCCTTAGGCGGCGTACCTTCCCCGTCTGCGGCAGTGTAGACACCCTCTTCAGAAGACGTCTCTCCGGAACCACTACCCTCCTCCGGCAGTGTCTCCCCGGGGCTGTGGGTAATGATCGTGGGTTCGACAAACGTGTCGGCAAAGACCTCTTTAAGTTTGGGCAGATCGGCGGCGGAATTGATGCCGAAATAGTCCATAAAGGTCTTGGAAGTCGTATAGACCAGGGGCTTGCCCGGCATTTCTTCATTGCGTCCGGTAATGACGATCAGCTCTTTTTCAAGAAGCTTCTGGATGGAGTAGTCGCTGCTGACGCCGCGGATCGCCTCGATCTCGCCCTTCGTGATGGGCTGTTTGTATGCGATGATCGCCAGCGTCTCCAGCGCAGCGGAAGAAAGTCTTTTCAGGAATTTCTCGCCGTTCAGCTGGGCGACCGTCTTGTGATAGTCTTTTTTTGTAAGGAACTGCCATCCGCCACCGCTCTCGCGTACTTCAAATGGATAGAACTCGGAAGCATATTTCTCGACAATGCCATCCAGAGACGTTTGTATCTGTTCGAGGGTGAGCTTTTCCTCCATAAAACCAAAAGCGTTGTTGATCAGCTCAGTGATCTCCATCGAGGTCAGAGGCTTTTCGCTGGCAAAGATCAGCGCTTCGATGTGGGGGATGATGTTTCCGATTTCCATATGTAAAATTTTGCGGGCGGCTGCGTTTCGCGAGAGGCCCGTCCCGTTCTCCAACGGGTGCGACACCCCTGTCCGGATGCCTCCGTCCGTTGTTAGCCCTGCAGTGCGGCGGCGCCACTGACGATCTCGGTGAGCTCGGTAGTGATGGCGGCCTGACGTGCACGGTTGTAGGAAAGACGCAGGGACTTGAGTAGCTCGTTGGCGTTGTCGCTGGCCTTGTCCATGGCGGTCATACGGGCGCCGTGCTCAGAGGCGTTGGCATCCAGTACTGCCTTATACAGCTGCGTGTTGAGGATCTTCGGCATCAGCTCGGCGACCAGCTCTTCCTTGCTGGGTTCGAAGATAAAGTCGACATTGGTGGCACCCTGCTTCTTCTCCACTTTAGGGATGGGCAGGAAGCGTTCGACCACGAAAGCCTGGGTGGCTGCGTTCTTGAACTGGCTGTATACGATCTCTACCGCGTCGAATTCCTTATTTTCAAAGGCCTTGACGGCGGCTTGCGCGCAGGCCTGTACGTGTTCGAAGGTCAGACTCAGGAAAATATCCTTGTAGGTTTCGGTAACCTTGAAGTTGTTCTTCTGGAAGTGCTCAAAGCCTTTCTTACCGATAGACCAGATGGTGACATTTCCTTTGGCGTTCTGCGCAGCATATTTCTCGCGGATGGTAGCCTTGGCGAGCTTGATCAGGTTGGCGTTGTAGGCGCCGGCCAGGCCGCGGTCGCTGGTAATAACTATCAGCAGTACCTTTTCGACGGGTCTTTCGGCGGCGAGGTCCATGCCTATCTCACCCTCGGAGTTGCTGACGATATTGCTGAGCAGCTCCTGGAGTTTCTGGGCATAGGGGCGCATTTGGATAATAGCATCCTGGGCGCGGCGGAGTTTGGCTGCGCTGACCATCTTCATGGCCTTGGTAATTTGTTGGGAGTTTTGGATGGATTTGATCCTGTTGCGTACCTCTTTAAGTTGTCCTGCCATAGACTTGGGTCTTGTTTAAAATGGGGGCAAAAGTACTGCAAAGCGGGGATAATTCCAACCAGGGACGACGGCATTTTCCCACTGTCTATACCCGTTTTCCAGGTCTGGCGCTAGATCACGGCAACCGTCGCTGCTTACTCCGGCCCTGAGGCGGCAAAATACCTGCCTTTCCAGCTCACTCCGGCCTCACTGCGGCAAATTCCGCCATCTTCCCGCTGATTCCTGCTCTGATGAGGCAAATTCCACTATCTTCTTCTCTATTCCCGCTGCGGTGCGGCAAAATCCACTATCTTCCACGCTCATTTCAGTTTCAGCTGACAAATTCCGTTTCCGCCCCGCTTATTCGGTCCCGGTACTTAGCAAATTCTATTACCGCCCGCTTATTCCGGTCCCGGCGCGGCAAATTCCAAATAAATACAGATTTTTGTAGCACAACTATGGAAAAAAAGAACTCGTCTAACGAACGCAAAACCAGACAATCCGTTGCCGGTAAGAAAAAGAGCCCCGGCGGAACGGCATTGACACGCAAACCCGGCAAGACCGGAGCCACCGGGATCATCAAGACCACGGATACAGATACCACCAGCCGGCCGGCGCGGTCAGGCAAGACCGGAGCCACGGGTATTATACGGCAGGAGTCGGGGGCCATACCCGCGGAACATTCCGGAAATGGAGTGCCCCAGGCTGTAACATTAAAGCCTGCACCGGCGTCAAAGAAAGGCGGCCGGAGGCTGCCTACTATTCTTATTACGAACGATGACGGCATCAGCGCTCCCGGCATCCGGAACCTGGTAGAAGCAGTGAAGGGACTTGGCAAGATAGTCGTGGTCGCCCCCGACAAGCCCCAGTCAGGCATGGGACACGCAATAACAATAGGTAACCCATTGAGACTAAACCCTATGCATCATCTCTTCGAAGGGGTGGAAGCCTGGCAGTGCAGCGGTACTCCCGTGGACTGTGTCAAGTTGGCGGTGGACAAGGTTCTGCGCCGAAAGCCCGACCTCTGTCTCAGCGGTATCAACCACGGCGCCAACCATTCGATCAACGTCATCTATTCCGGGACCATGTCCGCGGCAGTAGAGGCAGCGATAGAAAGTATTCCATCGATCGGCTTTTCGCTGCTCGACTACAGCCAGGAGGCCGATTTCAGCGCAGCGCGGAAATATGTGCGGATCATCGTCGAAGAGGTCCTCTCCCGCCCAATGGATAAACATTTGATTCTCAACGTGAATTTCCCGGCTGTCCCGGAAAACCTGATAAAAGGCATTAAAGTGGCCCGCCAGGCCTACGCCAAATATGAGGAAGATTTTGTCGAACGCAACGACCCCAACTCTAAAAAATATTACTGGTTGACGGGTAAATTCGTAAATTTTGACCGCGGCAGAGATACGGACGTCTGGGCCCTTGAACACAATTACGTAAGTGTGGTGCCCGTACAATTTGACATGACGAATTACGTTCTAAAAAGCAAACTCGAAAAAACGTGGAAATCGTGATATTCAAAAAAGACAACCTGCGCCTGGGCCTGGTCCTGGGGCTGGTCGCACCGATCATAAGCCTTGTCATCTACTATCTGGTCAAGTTCTATCCCACTTTTTCGATAAAAGATTTTTTCGATTTCCTGCGGACCAACAAGTCACAGATCACGGCCGTCTCAGTCCCCTGCCTCGTCCTGAATATCGCTTTATTCACCTATTATATCAATTCCCACAAAGACAGCACCGCCAAAGGCATCTTCGCCGCGACCCTCATCTACGCGATCCTTGCCCTGCTCTTTAAATTTATTTAGTTCCCGGCGCTGGCGCCGCAACGGTCCCGCGAGCCACCCCTCGCCATCCGGCGGATTCACCGCAGTCCTTTTTTCCAAATTCTTTTGGAACATCTTGGACCAGACCGTATTTTTGCACTCCTTTTTAGATAAAGGACGGATTGCCCGATAGTATAATGGTAGTACGACAGATTTTGGTTCTGTTTGTCTTGGTTCGAATCCAGGTCGGGCAACAAATCAACCGCTTAGCAAAGCTGAGCGGTTTTGTTTTTGTGGTAGCGGGAAGAGCTTTGCTCTCCTAAGCGAACATAAAAACAAAACGAGCCCGTTGTTAACCGGGCGTGGTTGATCATTCCGATCTCAAACTTTTCGTCGGATTTCCCATAGCCGCTTTCAACGACTCATAGCTCACCGTCAGCCACGACATCACCAGGGCTGCCAATGCCGCCATCGGGAATATCCACCAGTTCACCCGGATATGGTAGGCATACCCTTCTAAAAAACGATTGATCGCCACCATCGCCAGCGGAATGGCAATCACTATGCTCACAAGGACCAGCCGCGTGAAGCCGGTCGATAATAAATACACGATATTGAAGACGGACGCGCCTAATACCTTGCGCACCCCGATCTCGCGGGTCCGCTCCTGCGCCAGATAGGCAGACAACCCATACAATCCGAGACAGGAGATCAGCAACGCCAGCCCCGCAAACAAATTAAAAATGCCGCTCATCTGCTTTTCCCCTTTATACAGGCTGGCGAGGTCCTGGTCAAGGAAATTATACGTGAAAGGAAAAGAAGGGTTCAACTTCCGGCTGATCGCCTCCATTGCCCTAATTGTCGCCTCGGCCTGACCCGCCGGCGCCCTCACGACTACATATCCGCCATACCGGTTGATTTTCAACACCAACGGCTCGATGGCCTGCTGGATGGGCTTGAAATTAAAATCCTGTACCACCCCGATGACCTTGCCATCCTGACTATTCCAGGAGAGCGGTTGTCCAATTACGCTGTTCAATGTCATCCCCATGGTCCTCATCATCGTCTCGTTGACAATGAAATTATTGCTGTCGGTTTTGAAGGCAGTGGAAAAGTCCCTCCCGGCCAGTATCTTCATCCGGAAAACGTTGATGAAACTCTCCGACACGTTCATACCCGGGATCACGATCTGTGTGTTCGGGTCCTTCCCCGGCCATTTTCCATCTACATTGCCGGATATCAGGTTAACCGGAAGCTCATCGACGATGGTATAATTGCTCGTCAGGGGATTTCCGCTTAGTTCGGCGCGTAACGCACCCTGCCTGCCCCATATCTCACCTGTCATCGGCATGCATAACAAATTAGCTTTTGAGAAACCAGGGTTACGGTGCTGAATGAACTTCAACTGGTTGTAGACAACGACCGTCCCGATCAGCAGAACAATCGATAGCACGAACTGCGTGATCACCAGCCCATTTCTAAAAGCGAGATTGCCACCCAGTGATCTTAGCCGCCCCTTTAACACCTTTACCGGCTGAAAACCGCTGAGGTACAGGGCAGGATAGCTCCCCGCCAATAATCCCGTCAGTGCCGCGATCCCTATCAGGCTAAGCCAAAACGTCCCATCTGCAACATGCAGGTGCAGCTCTTTTTCGGCCAGGATATCGAAAGCCGGGAGGCTCAGGCTGACAATGACTATTGCCAGTACCAGCGCCGCAAAAGAGATCAGCAATGATTCGCCCAGGAACTGTGCGATGAGCTGTCCCCTCACCGCACCTACTACCTTACGCAGCCCCACTTCCTTTGCCCGCCGTGCGCTTCGCGCCGTAGCAAGGTTCATAAAATTGATACAGGCAACGATGAGGATAAATACAGCCACAATAAAAAAAATGCTGACATATTGGCTATTTCCATGACCGGGCAAGTCTACCTGTAGACCGTCCGAATGCAAATGGATACTCGTCAGCGGCTGCAAAAAGAAATCAGCCTTTAGTTTATCCCGTGGGACGTGCCGCTGATAGATTTGTGTCATCTTCCGATCAAAAGCTTCCAGGTTGGCAGTACTCGGAACGAAATTTTTATTCAGTTGTACATAGCTATAGAAATTGAATCTATCCCAGACGCTATTTTTTAATTCATCAACCGTCCGGGCGACGGCCGATATCGGCAGAATATAATCGAATTGCAGGCTGGAATTGGATGGAATATTGGCCAGAACCCCCGTAACTGTTACCAGTTGCCCATTATCCTTCTTCAACGTTTTGCCAAGAGCATCCGAACGGCCAAAATATCGTCTGGCCATATCTTCGGTGATCAGTATCCCATCGGGACGTTGCAAGGCTGTACGCCGATCGCCCTTTATCAATGGAAATGAGAAAATATCCAACAGGGCACTATCGGCATAAAATCCTTTTTTCTCCAGGAATTTTATGTCACCCTTTTCAAACAGGGTTTCTACCGGATGGGACACGCGCACTGTATTGCGGATCTCCGGCATCACAGCCTGTAACCCTGCCGGCATTCCCGCCGGATTGGTCGCGGCTTTGAATTGATCGCTAGCCATCACTGTGATCCGGTAGATCTGATCGGCATTGGCATTGAACCGGTCGTAGCTCAATTCGTTTTGGCACCATAACAGAATGAGAATGCTCGCCGCCATACCGATGGCGAGGCCCGATATGTTGAGAAAGTAATGCGCCGGGTGACGACTGAGATTCCTGAGGGCAATTTTTAGATAGCTCTTTAGCATGATCGATATCGCACCAAAAAAATACCAATCTGTAAGCAAATTACAAATAAGCGATTATATATTGACAATATTATTCGATTGTCCGTTTACGATACGGCTGGTGTCTGGTTCCAGCCGCCCGGCGGGCGCGATTGCGGGCGGGCATGCAGCAGGCTCATTCATCATATCCTCTCCTATCCGGTGGAAATTAATAAATGGCAAGATCATCCAATTCGAGCAATTCGTGGATAGCCAAAACCGCCAATTTCAAGCATCCAAAAAAAAGATCCCACATTACTGTTTCCACATAGTCGCTGAAATACGACTTATTCTCTGCCCGACGCCGTAATTGGGCCGGACAATAGAGCCGGAAAGGGCAGGTATTCTTAGCCATTAATTATCAAATTATGAAACCGTGTAATTTTCTTTACAGCCCGGACCCCGCCGTGTCGGGAGATACAGGACCAAACCCGCCGACCTCAGGTTCAGACACGAACATCACTGACGATACCTCCACGGATGACCAGGGCTGGCGGCTGCTGGATACAGGAACCTGGAATGGTTCAGCGACACTCAGTTACCAGGGCGGGCAGGGAATGCATTTCCAGGTGAAGAATGTCAACGTTCTGGGCACCACACTGTCCATTCATTCCAATCTGGGGGGAGATCAATCACAGCTGATCGGCCCCGGTATGACACTCGACCTCACCTTTAGCTGTTTTGGATCGGAGCCTATGGGATGGACCTTTGACATTTCGTCGGACAGTGACGCATTTATCGTAGCCTGGCGACTATTTTCTACCTGGCTGCCCGGCGATCCGCCGAATGGATGAAAAATACATTCACCAATTAAGCCTTATTTACCATGCGTACATTCATTCTTTTCCGCCACCCCGATACGGGGACAAATACCACCGGCAGCGGAACCCAAATCGATAACACCCGTCTGAAGACAACCAAGAATGACAGCGTCTACGTCAGTCCCGACGGAGGAACTACCAACGAACCATTCCCGCAGCCGGGTGTGGAATACGACTTTTGCATCGACATCTTCAATACTGGTGAGTTGCCTTCCGGGTCTTTTTATGTCCGGTTTGGTCTGGATGACGCCAATGGGAATATCCAAACCTTCGATTTCAATATGGATGACGGCCTGGACGCAGGACATAGCGTGAAAGCAGTGATACATTTCGGACAGTTCGGGGATAATGATATCAATTATACCCTGTCTGCCTGTATCTATTCTCCCTCCGCACCGGATACGCCGATAGATTGCGCCGGAACGTTTGGATTCAACCCGCATATGAACAGTAAATAGTCCGCCCTTATATACGACCTTCACGCATTCAACGCATCGCTCGTCCCCGAGACCCCTGCCTTGAGGTTTCATTTTGCTACCTCAAAACTTGATCTCCAATTTCTTCGAAACCAGTTTGTCGTCCTTATAATATTCAAAGACCCATTCTCCTTCCTTCTTAAAAACGACCCCGTTGGACGCTCCAGCCTGAGCTATGTAATAATCGGGGATGGATGTCTTCAGCAGCGTCAGTATCTTTTTCGGAGAGGTATCGATCAGCTGATATCCATTGGGGGTGACCTGGGCATACAGCGTACCCGTAATCTCGGCAACGGGAGCCATTGCCGGCGCCGGTGCGGACTGTGCGGGTGTCGCAGTCGCTACCGCGGGCGTCGCAACTGCCTGCTGGCTCAGTAGTGTACTATCATATTTATAAGGAACATCGTTCAGCGATGCAAAAGCATTCCTTAAAGCCTCGTCGTATGCCGGTAGGAATTCCTTCTCCCTGCTTTTGCCCTCTTTGCTCTTGAAAACGATATTTCCCTGACAGTCCTTCAGAAGCAAGGTAAGGTTCGTAACAAACAGTCCCTTTTTCTGGACGACCTCGGCCCTGAGCGCATTACACCTGTTGGCAGCCACTGCCGCCGGCAGCGCGTCGTTACCCATAAAAGTCGTAAACCCTTTTTGTTCCAGCAGCAGCTTGGCCGTCGTATTTAATCCATACTGATTATCCTCTTTCGAGAAATCGAACCGATCGGGAACCTGTACATACTTATAGCTATTGATCGTGGTGTTCTGGGAATAGGCAGCTATAGTAAAAAATGCGGCAACGAGTAATAGGCATGCTTTCATGAATTAAAAATACAAAAAACCCCTCGCAATACGAGGGGTTTTCCGGGAGGCAAAAAAAGTTACCTGCTCCCTGAACCAGCAGAAGTACCGCTTTGCGGATTGAAATCGTTCATGACAGGCGTGATGACCACATTAATATTGCTATTGGGATTGCCATTCTGGGAGGGTTGCTTCAGTGTCAGATTTACTTTCGGAATACCGTTTTGCAGGAAATTGCTCGCGACCATGTTCATACGACCCTGCTTCAGCGCCCATGCCCTGCTGCCTTTCGCCCGGGGCATATTATTGTAGATCGTCATCGAGCCCTCCGATCCGGATCTGTGGTGTACTTTTTTATGCGTCGTGCCGCTCTTGGGCGTGCTTGACGCAACGCTGCTGTTGCCAGAGCTTGCAGCGCCACCCTGCGCCGCGCCGGAGGAAGAGCTTGCCGCTGACTTCCGGGAAGCCATACCATGATGCGTTGACCGGTGCCTTGGGGCCGGGCGGGCAGTCGTATTATCGTTCGTCATAGCGGAATTATCATTCCCCGATGAAGAGGACATCGCGGTGCTGCTGACCTGGCCCGATGAAGAGTCTCCATCGTTGATCATGACATTGACGTTAGAGCGGTTCCTGATCACCTGCGCGAGGCTATTCAACGCCTGCTTGCCGCTGGTTGTAACCGCAGTGCTGTTCTTTTTAAAGACCTTGTCTTCATCCAGACGTACATAGACAGTATTGTTCACCTGTTGAACGTCTTCATTTGCAAGACCAGCCTGCGACATAGCGCCTTTTAGATCGTCGCTGACCTGTGACATTGCACTCTGCTGCTGGCTAAAATAATTTTGGTAATAACTAAGCGATTTTTGCTGAGTAGCATAACTATTGGAACTGCTGTCCAGCGACCGCTGAAGGGCGCTATTCTTCTCTTCAAGGTCATGTACATTTCCATTTAAAGAGGTCACCTGCTGCGCCAGCCTGGCGCTGTCATTTTTTGATTGCTGGAGAGCGGCCTGAGATGCTTTATATTTTTTACTCGAAACACATCCTCCCAACAAAACAGCGGCAGTAGCGGTAGTGACTAACATCACGTTTAGTCTTGTTTTCATAATCACATGGTTTTAAATATTTGCTTAAAATTTAATGCCAAGGGTAGGACACCGAAAGTCCCCGAAGCTGCGCCAGGCACCGCGAAACATACAGTAACACTTTAATTATCAAATGCTTAACCCATATTCAAGCACCAAAAACCAGGCGTTCCACGGTTTGCCCCTATAAAAAATTCTCCCCTCTTTCCCAGCAAAACATTCCTCATTCCAAAGTCCCCAAGACCAGGCCTTCGTTCCGAACGCCAGTCAACCCACTTACCCACAGGTAACTTGCCCAAGCCCGCTGCTGCGTAGGTAACCCTGGGTACAACTACCTATTTTTTCAGAAAAGCATATTTATCCCCTCCCGCTCATACTGCGGATCACATCTCTTTCGTTTGCTGTTCTTCTATGCCGGGTTATTGCTCTGATATTCTCTCTGTAAGATGCGCTACTGTTGTCTTCCTGGTCGCGCTGTTCCTGGGCTGCCACAACCCGTCCTCGCTGCCACCTGACCACCCGGCTTATTTCGACAGACTCTTTCGCCAGATGGACAGCATAAGCCTTCCTCCACAACAGGCCTTTCGATTTGTCGACTCCGTCTATGCCCGCTTCCCTTCTCCGGGCACCCTGGACCTTTTGCGTCGCTATGATTATAAAGGGAATTATTACTACAATACCGCGCACGACCTCGTCCTTTCCGGGCGCTACGTCGACAGCGGATTGATGCTCCTGTCCAGCGAAGAGGCCCGCAGCCGATATCCACGGGAATATGCCAAATGCCTCATCGATAAAGCCGAGACATATCAGCACGAGGACAATCTGGAAAGCGCCTTCTTTTACTATCGAAAGGGATTGGAGGCCATAAAGGACCTGGGCGACAGCTGCACAATGGCCGAGTATACCCAGCGTATTGCCATGGCCAGCTATCGGGCCGGCCGCTTTTCGGATGCTTGCAACCTCTTTGACCTGGCCTTTCATCAGTTCGCCGCCTGCCGGCCGGACTTCAGAGCGTTTGCCTACGAACAGTGCAACCTCGATAATATGGGCGAGTGCTACGCCGCCATGAAGAAATGGGACAGCGCAGCCTTTTATTTCGACAGCACCCTCAAGTTCATCAGCAGGGAATCGCGGCCGTTTATCCCCGATTCTTCTCACCGCATCTATATCGAAACGGCAAAAGCGGTCGTTCTCGGGAACTTAGGCGACTACGCGCTCTATCAACGGGATACCGCCAGGGCCTGGCAGCTCTACCGGACCAGCATTGCCGTCAATATGCGGCCCCTTCATGACTCCGGAAATGCGCTCGCCATCCTGCTCAAAACGGCTCGCCTGAACCTGGCCCAGGGTCGCCTCTCCGAAGCGCGCACCGGGCTGGATCAGATACGCACCGCTCTCGATCACCGGTCGGACCCTGACATGGACCTGGACTGGCAAAAATTATACTCCGGGTGGCTCGGGAAATCCGGCGACTGGGCCGGTGCCTGGGCGTCTCTGACTGCCTGGAATGCCCATAAAGACTCCCTGCACGCAAGGCTTGCCGCGTCCACAGTGGACATTCCACGTGAACTGGTGCACCTGGAAGACAAGTATACCATCGAGCTCCTGAAACAGCGCGACCACGTCAAGACCATCTACCTGCTGTTGGCAGTGCTGATTGTCATCATGCTGATCGTCATCGCCTTTCTCATCCGCAAGGGCGCAAAGAGATCGAATGCGCATATCCGTCAGCTGAACCGGCTCAACAAGGCCCTGCACGCCGAGAACCGGCAGACCCAGACGGCCATCAACGCACTGAATGAAGACCAGGCAATGTACCTTCGATCGCTGAAGTCCATCGCACACGACCTGCGCAATCCAGTGGGCGCGATCTCTTCGGCCGTTGGCCTTTTAAAGAATCAGACCGACCTGAGCGCGCAAACAAAAATATGGCTGGACCTGATCGGTCAGTCGGCCGACCAGTCCCTGCACCTGGTGGGAGGTATCTTGCACCTCGACCTCCCTATCGGAAGCCTGCAGCTGGAGATGATCGACCTGTCCCGCCTCCTGGAGACCTGCGTATCGACCCTCCAGTTCAAGGCGGGAGAAAAGAAACAAATTCTCCATTTGAAAGCAGAGCCGGTAACGCTGCTCGCAGACCACGACAAGCTCTGGCGCGTCGTCATCAACCTGCTCGACAACGCCATTAAGTTCAGCCCCGACGGAGCCGACATAGCCCTTTCTCTCCGGCGCCAGGGCAATAAAGCCGTCATCTCCGTCAGCGACAAGGGTATGGGCATCCCCAAGAATATAGAAGGAAAGCTGTTTACCATCGACGCCGCCGTGAAACGCCTGGGCACCGCGGGAGAAACGTCTTTTGGCCTCGGTCTCGCCATCGTCAGCCAGATTATCAAGGCCCACGGCGGCACGATCAGCGTCCACAGCGAAGAACACCAGGGCACAACCTTCCGGATCGAGCTGCTGACCTCCGCAGCGTAACCCCACGTCTCAATCTTTTTCACAACCTGTAAAAATCGAATGAATATTCAAATCATATAGATTTTCTCGATACGCCATCAAAACTATCTATAAAGCCGTACGTCAAAACTTCTATACATTTACTATACACAAATGCACTCATCATGGAAAATAACACGCTTCACTATGCAACAGTGCACCATCCGGGCGCTGCAGGCAAATGCCCATTTACAGGAGGTCAGCTCAAACAGGTCGCAGGTGGCGGAACAAAGAACCGCGACTGGTGGCCAAACCAGGTGAACCTGAATATCCTCAGACATCATTCCTCTTTGTCCGATCCGATGGACAAAGGATTTAACTATGCCGAAGAATTTAAGAAGCTTGACCTGAAAGCCGTAAAGAAAGACATCGTCGATGTGCTGACTACCTCACAGGACTGGTGGCCGGCCGACTTTGGCCACTATGGTCCGTTTATGATCCGGATGTCGTGGCACGCCGCTGGCACTTATCGTATCGGGGATGGACGCGGCGGCGCAAGCAGGGGCATGCAGCGCTTCGCACCCCTGAACAGCTGGCCCGATAATGCCAACCTCGACAAGGCGCGACGCCTGCTGTGGCCGGTCAAACAGAAATACGGCAAACAGCTTTCCTGGGCCGATCTCATCGTGCTGGCGGGTAACTGCGCCCTCGAATCAATGGGATTCAAGACTTTCGGATTCGGTGGCGGACGTGAGGACGTATGGGAGGCCGCCGAAGACACCTACTGGGGTTCCGAAACTGAATGGCTCGGGAATAAAAGATATGAAGGCGAGCGTCAGCTGGAAAATCCGCTCGGCGCCGTTCAGATGGGGCTGATCTACGTAAACCCCGAGGGCCCGGACGGAACACCCGATCCCATCGCCGCAGCCCGCGACATCCGCGAGACCTTTGGCCGGATGGCCATGAACGACGAAGAGACCGTGGCGCTGATCGCCGGTGGACATAGCTTTGGCAAAACCCATGGCGCCGCCTCTGCGGGAAAACACGTCGGAAAAGAGCCCGCGGGAGCATCGATCGAAGAGCAGGGCCTCGGCTGGAGCAACAGCTACGGCACCGGCAGCGGCGGGCACACCATCACCAGCGGCCTGGAAGGGATATGGACTACCACACCGACAAAATGGAGCAATAATTTCTTCGAGAACCTCTTCGGCTATGAATGGGAGCTGACAAAGAGCCCTGCCGGCGCATTTCAATGGACGCCGAAGGATGGCGCCGGAGCCGGTACTGTACCTGATGCCCATGACCCGAACAAACGCCACGCCCCTACGATGCTGACGACCGATCTTTCGCTGAGGGTGGACCCCATCTATGAAAAGATATCACGCCGGTTCTACGAAAACCCGGATCAGTTCGCAGACGCCTTCGCCCGGGCTTGGTTCAAGCTGACGCACCGCGACATGGGTCCCCGTCTCCGCTACCTCGGCCCCGAAGTACCCGCCGAAGAGCTGATCTGGCAGGACCCCCTTCCTGCGGTCACACACCCGCTGGTCAATGAACAGGACATCGCTGCTCTGAAAGACCAGCTGCTGAGATCGGGACTCTCTGTTTCAGAGCTCGTGACGACCGCCTGGGCATCGGCGTCCACATTCCGTGGCTCCGACAGGCGCGGCGGTGCCAATGGCGCCCGTATCCGGCTCGCACCGCAAAAGGACTGGGAAGTGAACAATCCTGCCGAACTATCCAAAGTGCTGGCGACGCTCGAGGGCATCCAAAATACATTCAACAGCGCCCAGAGCGGCGGCAAGGCGATATCGCTGGCCGACCTCATCGTCCTGGGCGGCTGCCTGGGCGTCGAACAGGCGGCGAAGAACGCTGGCTACCCGGTCGGCGTCCCCTTTACACCCGGACGCGCCGACGCAAGCCAGGAGCAGACCGATATAGAATCGTTCGACGCTCTCGAACCGGCCGCAGACGGATTCCGCAACTACGCGCAGCCCCGCTATGCGGCAAAAGCCGATATATTCCTGGTTGACAAGGCGCAGCTGCTGACACTGACCGCACCCGAGATGACGGTGCTGGTAGGCGGGATGCGGGTGCTGAACACCAACTTCGACCAGTCTAAACACGGCGTCTTTACGCATCGCCCCGAAGCGCTCACCACCGACTTCTTCCTAAACCTGCTGGATATGCGCACGAAATGGAGCGCTACTTCAGAAGCCGGCGACCTCTTCGAAGGACGCGACCGCGTCAGCGGCGCCCTCAAGTGGACTGCCACCAGGGCTGACCTCGTGTTTGGCTCCAACGCCGAGCTGCGCGCGCTGGTCGAGGTATACGCCTGCGAGGACGCCAAAGAAAAATTCGTGCATGACTTCGTATCGGCATGGTCAAAGGTGATGAACCTCGACCGTTTCGACATCGCGTATTAAGCTTATCATATATCGCCAGGCGGGCGCCCGACGGCCCGCCTTTTTTTTGTGTCCCCACCCCGCGCGCGATAAAATTAAGGATTCTTCTTTTCTTCCTTCTCCGCCTGCAGCGCATCCCTTGTATTCTTCTGAACAGTGACCGCACCAAAAATAGCCAGCAGGAAAGAAAAGGCATAGAAGCCCTTCTCGCTCGGCAGGATGGTCGCATTCCACAACCCAACGACCAGCAGAACAACGGATAAGATAGTGGCGAACCAGCTGATCCCATAGTACAGATCGGTCACTGGCACGCCCTCCAGCCGGTCTCTCACGCTTTTTTGCAGGCTAACGACGGCGAACAGGCCAAACATCAATACAGTAAAATAATAGCCTTTTTCATTTAGCTGCATCTGCGCCCGCCACAGTCCGATCAGATATCCGAGGGCGCCGGCGCCAAGGGCGATCCATGACGCGCCCACAAAGGCATTGGAAGGTTTCGTTGACATACGATAGTTAGGGGTTTAGGTATCGAATATAATAAAAAACCCCGGGCAATGCCAGGGGTTCGGACAAATCATTAACAAATCATTTTGTATTGGTTCCGTCAACATAGTCGATCACCATCCATAATTCGTTCTTCACCAGTGTCCTTGTACTTTCTGTATTCTGTATGAATTTATTGGCGTCCTGTCCCGCCCATACTTTGTTAAAGGATTCCATGTATTTGGGATTCTCCACCGTGGAAAGGTCGTTAAAGAACTGCACGGTCACATAATCGGATTCCTCCTTGGCGCCATAAGGCATGATCTTTTCAAACAGCTGCCAGTCCTTGATAGCGCCCTCATTGACCCTTTCTTTATGAAGGGGCATCCAGGTCTCTTTTTCCATTTTCTCGTATTCTGCGGCTTTACCCGGCAAGGTCTTCATAAAATCAAGAGAGGCATATTTGGTCGGCGGCGCCGCGGGATCCATGTTCAGACCGGTGACAGACCGGAAAACTTCTCTTTTGACAATTGTCCTTGCCCGCTGATATTGACTCGCGATCGAATCGAATAGCTTGTCCGTCATCGCCGGGAAAACTTTCTTGAAAACAGTGCGTATGCCAACGGAATCGTCCAGCAGATCTTTGAGGCTGGAGGATACATTGACTGCCGCATAATCGTATTCCGCGGCAGCGCCCGAAGGCATAATGACCTGGTGCATGTACCAGCCCAGAATGAGCTTGTTCTTATAAAAATATTCATTGATCTTCTTCCCATACTTTTTCAATAGCTCCCGATACTGCGCTTCTTTCTCCGGATGGACTTTGATATATGTAACGGAAGCATAGACAGGTTTGGAGTCCGTTGTCTGCGCAGACGATCGATTGTCCGGCAGGAAAAAGAACAACCCCAAAAGGAAGGTAAAGAGGAGGGGACTGTTAGTAGTCCGGATCGACCGGCAGAGCCGACTTGCGGCAAAATACTGAATTGCTTGCATGGTAGTAGTGGTTTAAAAAATTTAGAAGATCAGAAATGGATTCCTTGTTGGGAGAAGTATCTAAATGAGAGAAGGCCGCATCAAATGTATTATATTTTTTATTAATGCAAAAATCCTTGGCGTCTCCGTCAAAATTAAGTATCTTAGATACCTCTCTCCAACCACATCTCCCTCAAGCCACATTCTTATCCGTTTCAACTACGTCTTCACCGGCCTTCTCCTTCAACAGTTGTGAATTTCCTTTGGAACCCTTTCTCATTAATTCACCAATTTAAAGGAGGTATTTATGAAAAATTTTACCCGGTTATTGGCGATTGGTATCCCCGCCATGATCGCCCTGTATTCCTGTCAAAAGGGACTGAGATCAACCGAGCAGCCTGGCTTGAGCTTAAGGGCGAATTTGCTCAACGCAAAGCCCTCTGCCAACATACAGGGCGCGGTTTCAGTTTTTTCAACGGGCTTCAATAACCCGCGAGGACTGAAATTCGGCCCTGACGGGAATCTTTATGTGGCGGAAGGTGGTACGGGGGGAACAGAATTATCAGTAGGTCAGTGTACCCAGGTGGTATTTCCAGTAGGCCCCTATACCGGAAGTCCCACAGGGGGACGCATTTCGAAAGTCAATGCGGCAGGCGTGCGTACAACAGTAACGGACAATTTACCTTCCAGTACGACAAACGTTGCAATTGGCGGTGACGTGTCAGGCGTGGCAGACGTCGCATTCATCGGGAACACGCTATACGCCCTATTGGCCGGGGGCGGCTGCTCACACGGCGTACCATCCATCCCTAACGGTATAGTAAAAGTCAACGCTGACGGCAGCTGGACATGGGTGGCTAACCTGAGCGACTGGCAACATGCAAACCCGGTATTACACCCCGAGCCGGATGATTTTGAGCCCGACGGCACCTGGTACAGCATGATCGAGCTCCACGGCGACTTGTACGCGCTGGAGCCCAACCATGGCGAGCTCGTTAAAGTAACCACCGCTGGGAACATCAGCCGGATCATCGACATCTCCGCCACCCAGGGACATATTGTTCCCACTGCCCTGGCCTACCACGGCAATTTCTATGTGGGCAACCTGGACACATTCCCCATCCCCCCGAGTGGTTCAAAAGTCTTCAAGATCACACCATCGGGAGAGATCAAAGCAGACGTTTCCGGGCTGAACACCGTACTGGGACTCGTATTTGACAACCGCGACAGAATGTTTGTACTGGAAATGACCGTCGGCGCCCCCTTCCCGACACCCGACCTGGGAAGGATAATACAGATCGATCCGTCCGGTAAAACCACCACTATTGCGACCGGGCTGTCGCTACCTACCGGCATGACCATGGGACCAGATGGCAACCTGTATGTATCCAACGTAGGACTCGGTCCCACGGCCATCGGCGGCGGCCAGGTACTCAAAGTAACGCTCAGCCAATAGACAGCGGCCCGATCACAATGACCGGATATAGGACGCGCTATCCCTGAATTTATCCAGGTCCATCTCGACAAAGAAGTTCTTCACGCCTCCGGTCTTCGCAGCTGTAAAGAATTCTTTCCAGTCGATAACCCCCTGCCCTACCGGCACCTCTTTCTTATCCGCGGTCCAGTCGGACAGGTGCGCAGAGACGAACCTGCCCGGATATTTATTAAAATAGGTCGACGCCTTGTACCCAAGATTGATCACCTCCGTCTGGAATTGCATCTTCACGAGTGCAGGGTCCAGGCGCTTCATCAACGCGTCATAGATCAGCTGGCCATCGAGCTCATGAAATTCGAAATCGTGATTGTGAAAGCCGGTCTGCATGCCGGCTTTTTTTATCTTCTCCGCCGCGGCATTCAGCTTGTCCGCCGCGGCGAGATAGTCATTTAAGGTCGATTCCTTGGGCAGCCAGAAAGTAGAGCAGATCATCTGGCTAAGCCCCAGCCCGTGCGCAAATTCAATACATTCGTCCAGCGGATTGCCAAACTCGGCAAAACCAAAATGACAGCTCGGGCAGCTGAGCCCTGCGTCGTTGATTATCTTACGCATCTCGGACACCTTCATGCCCACCAGCGGGCCATAGCCGATGTCTGCATATCCCTTCGGCGAACACATCTCCGTAAGCTGATAGCCCTGCGCAGCCATCATTTTCAACGTCCCGGGAAAATCTTTGGCAAGTATGTCTCTGATAGGAAAGGTCTGGAAGCCGATCGGCGTGCTCAGCATCCTTGCATTTGCCAGCAAAGGCGCCAGGCCAAAGGCAGCGCCTGCAGCCATCTTGCCGATGAACTCCCGGCGATTGATCGTCGTCATAAAATTGGTGTTATGTCATTACTAAATGGTTGCAGGGTCCCTAAATGGACGCAGGGTCCCATCCCTGCCTGTACTCGCGGCTTAGGTATTTATTGGCATCAGCCACATTGGTGATAGTATGATTGATCGCATCGTACCTCAATATTTGATTGGCCCTCAATGAAGCCGCATACAGATTCACAGCCTCCGTAAGATATTCGGCCTCGCCAAAATTCCCGGGATATTGTTTGCCGGTCTTACAGGCCGCTACGAACAGTGGCAAGGCGGCGGAGGTCTGCTGCACCTGATCAGCCTTCGGGCTATTGCCTCCCGCAGGCGCCTCCATTTTCTGACCGGAAATGATCTGCGGGTTCTGCACGTTGAAGCCCGCAAGTATCTTCCCCCTGTCCCCAACAAATAACATACCTTCCTGTGGCAGCTCTTTATTGTCCCTCGCCAGCTCATCCGGAAGACAGGGACGCATCCCGCCATCATACCAGAAAAGGTCGACAGGACCCCGTCCGCCATTGGCAGGATAGCTGAATCTTACGGTGCTGGCCATGGGAAAAGAAAAGTCATTATTCACCCGGAAGGGCACAGGTCCATTGAAGTCGCAGAAATGGCTCCGGTGTGGTTCTATCACGGTAGGAGAGGTGAGCTGCAAGGCCTTAAAAACGGTCCAAAGACTGTAGTGACCCATGTCGGCCATGGAGCCCCCTCCAAAGTCATACCATCCCCGGAATACCATGTGGGTATAGCTCGGATGGTAAGCACGTTCCGACTCAGGTCCCAGCCATAGGTCCCAGCTGAAACCGTCGGGAACCGGGGGCTTGTCCGTCGGCAGCTCGGGGTACTGCGGCCATACGGGACGGTTGGTCCAGTTATGTACCTCCTTCAGCGTACCGATGGCGCCCCCATTGATCCAGCCCATCACCGTATCCATCGATCCGTTGGAATCCCAGGGAATAAGGTGCGTGATGGATCCCGGATGGCTCCGGGCCATTTCGATCACCCTCTTCCCTTCGATAAGCCTGTTGGAGATGGGTTTGTGTACCAGCACATGCTTTCCACGTCGCAGAGCCGCCATGCAGAGCACGCCATGCAAATGATCGGGCGTCATGATCTTGACCGCGTCCAGGTCCTTTTCCTTTTCCAGCAGCTCGCGTACATCGGCATAGGCGGCACAACCCTTGTATCTTTGCTCCGGTCGCACGGTGGCGTAATAAGTTTCTACGATATCCTTCCCGTTATCCCTTCCACCGGGAATAGTATTGTCTCCTCCGGGATTCCAGTCCGGCTTTTTGATGGTTTTGCGTATGTCGTCCTTTAGATAGTTGATGCCCCAGTCGCGGTATCCCCTGGCTTCCTTGTTGGGATCACAGACCGCCACCACCTGTATCTCCGGCACCGCCAGCAGGGGCAGCAATTCCCTGATCCCCTGCGTGCCTATGCCGATATAGGCAAGCGTGATCTTGTCGCTTGGGGCAACGTATCCCCTCCCAAGTACATGTCTCGGAACAATAGTAAAAGCAAGCCCGGCAGCAGCCGTCATTTCAACAAACTTGCGCCGGGTCAGGTCATTTTTCATATAACAAGGTTTTGCTGAATTTACGGAATTATTCAATTCCGCGTGCCGCTGCTCATTCTCCATTTGTCGATATCGCTAAGGTCCCCGTTCCGGACCGACTCATATCCTTTGAAAAGATACCCCTGAAAATCCGCCTCCTGGTTATCCGAGATCTTATAATAGAGATCATCCATTTTTTTCTGCACGGTTTCCGGTATTGATCCGTCTACATAGGAATAGTCATTTCTGTCGGTGATCATCCCCGCAATGTAGGCGCTGCAGACAGGAAAGCCATCCGGATAGGCTTTTCTGATGTGCTCAAGGGCCTGTACCATGGACCCTGTAAATTTCTCAAATATGGGATCTAGATGATCATAGAATTCATCATAGGGCAGGGCGTCCAGACGTGCCAGCCCTTCATTCAATTCCAGCTCCAGACCGGAAAGCAGCGCATACCAGGGCTGGTCCATTGCAGTGATCCAGCGCTGGTTGACATCTGCAATAAAAGCTGTGAACGTACCCGACTGCCCCTCCGCCATCTCCGGCGCCAGATAAGATAGGTTCTGTACCGACCAGAGCCACCTGAGCATGCCCGCGACCAGCCTCGGAGCATCCTTTGCAACGTCCCCAGCGAGGGCTTTTGCATAGATCAGCTTGCGGCAAAGCTGCCTGGCGAATGCTATCGTCTCCCGGCTGTCCTCCAGCCGGCTGCCGTGGCCAAGGACGATCGCATTCCAGACCATGTCCCCGGTAGTACGCTCATCGCGCAGAGCTACTTCGTTGTACTCCGCATCCTGCTCCTGGGTGGAATAGATACTGTCCACCGCCGCTGCCAGCACTTCATCCGACTCCTGACTACGTGGTCCGAGGATGGTCGGGCTGCGCCCTTCGAAAGCCAGTTCAAATCTTTTCTTCTTGGCCTGCACCTGCCGCAATAAAGCGTTCCAATTCTCGCCAGCAGACGCAAGCGCAGAAAGATATAAAAGCAGGTCCTTCGCGGCTGCATAGGCATCCTTATGCTCGCCTGCCTCTTCCAGCCGCTGGAAATTCATCAGCCGGAAATAGGCCTTTGCGGGTAAATGATCGAGCATATCCGCCAGCCGGATCAACTGTACCGACGGGCGGGCCTTCTCTTCATCGTCGGTATTTTCATATCCTTCCACCGCCGGCAATAACAGCATGGACGCTTCAAGCCTGGGATTGTAGCCAGCACCCAGCTCGCTGACCGCCTCCTTCCAGACTGCATCCTTGTCTACGGATCCAAAACCCAAAAAAGCATCCAGCAGGCGGACAGAGATATTGGCCTGCGCAGTCTGCCATTGCCCCTTCCCTGGGTCCGGCAGCCTGAAGTATGGATCTCCCAGCAGCACTGCGCTTCCCCATATCACCGGAGAAACGCCTTTGGCCAGCATATCCCGCCGGGTCTCCTTCAACGCCTCGCCGACAGGCATCGACAATGCCCGCCGGTAAAAGCCGATCGACAGACGGGCGGTTTGCGCGTCCAGGGTTTCAATGGTATTCGCTATCACGGCGGGCGCCCCGGCCTCAATAAGATTGAAGGCAAACCCTCTCCTCACACCGGCACCCAGGTATCTTGTGAAGCCCAGATGACAGGTATTCAGATATACAAAGGGCAGCGACCGCTGTTTGCGGACATATAGATCGTCGACATAGAACTTTTCGTCATTGGGCAGCAGCAGCCATTCATCGCCCTCTTCCGATTCGCCATGTGCCGCTATATGCAGAATATCCAGGAATGACATCCTGTCCGTGTAATAAGCCGGCGTCAGTTGCTGTGCAACGGCAGGAATATCATATTTCGAAGCGCGCAGCAGCTGGACGATCGCCTCGCACTCCGGACCTGCATTCTCCAGCCTGTCAGCTTCGAGGTCGGTAGCATCGGTTATCGGCGTGATCAGCGCCCTGCCCTGACCGGGCTGCGAAACAACGGCATCCAGTGACCGCGCAAGATGCTTCAGAGAAATATACCTCGCAATGACGATCTCTTCCCCGACAAAAGAGGTTCCGTCGTGCATCAGCTCGAAAGGGACCACGCCACCGTCAAAGCTGTAGTCGGGGATCAGCAGCAGTGTCCCGTGCTGACCTATCGCATTCCGGACATCGGGCGGCAACCCATTGAACAATGCAGCGCCTGCGTCGATCAGCAGGTCCCGGGAAATATCTGCCGTCACCTGTAATTCTTTTAGCGACTCGCTTACTGCCTCCCGTAGCCGGGTTGCCAATGACCCATATTCGTTGCCCGAGACTACCCACCGGGGCTGCTCCCACGCAGGACTCATCATCAGAAACCCCATGCCATCCGTCAGCGGCTGCAGCAATAGCATCAGCGCACCTGCGGGCAGCGCCGCACGTATCCGCCCCAGCATGTCACTTGCCAGCCTCATCCCTGTCTCCACTCTCCCTCCCATATCCTCCATCCCCGCATAGCCTTCCATGAATACCTGAAAGTCGGGAAAGGTACCCGCCCTGGAAGCATCCAGCAAAATAGAAAGCTCTATGCTTTTCTTTTTATCAACAGTAGCGCCATATTCCTCGAGCATATTCTCCAGCACGATCAGCAGGGGTCGCTCGAAAAGCGACCGGTAGTACGGATTCGTCCAGACCGTCGGGTCTTTGTAGACGGCCAGCGCCAAAGCCTTCAGGAAATAATCGGCGAAGCTGCGCGCATTGTCCGCCTTATGAACATGAGTTATCTCGGTGAGCAGCCCCGACGTAAAGACAGAGGCAATTCCCGTGGTCAGTCTTCCTGCCTGCCGCTGTGCCTCAAAAGCCAGATCGGCAGCTTCCCTGAACTGACCTTCTCTGTTGATAGACGCCGCAATACCTGTCTTCACTGCCACTTCCCATTCCATCTTGTTCTCTCCAATGCGGGCGAGCAATCTCCCGGCCTGGTGCCGGCCCTCATGAGCCGGAAGCCAGCTCAGCACGGATATAAGAGAAAAAGGATCGATGCTCATGCTGAGGCCTGTCTGATCCAGGGCCTCCAGCGCAGCAAGGGCATTCTTCCGCTGCCCGGCCTCATCGCCAGACACGTCCTGACATCGCACGAGCCCGCAACAGCATTTGACATACTTGTCCTTCAGCTCCAGCAGCGGAACTGCAAATTTTTGCTGAGCAGGAACCCCATCCTGCATCTCAGGACCGTACACGAGGTCGGCCCACTGCTGCAGAAAGATGGAGTCGCTTTCCATCAGCGATCGTAAGTGATCTATCGCCTGCGTGTAGCCATCGCAGGCTTTATATTTTTCAAGAATATCTTCCTCGAACCTTCCGGAAAAATAATACCGAAGGCCATTGATCCAATGGTCTATAGGCTCCGAACCCAGCGGAAGGTCCTTCAATCGCTTGAGGGCCTGTATCCCCGCTGTCCGTTCGCCCGCATTCAGCCGGGCCTCTGTGATCAGCAACAGCAATAAGCCATTGGCCCGGTCGCATGCCTCCGGATCGTCCGAATACTGGGTAATGCCCGCCATAAGGCCATTGCTCGCCAGCCTGACCATGACATCCGGCTGTCCGTTGCGACTTATCATAGCGGCCTGCATCGAAAGCCGCTGCACAAAGGCGCCGGCTTCCGGGTCACGCTGTAAAAGGAACTCAAGACTTTGCGCAGCATTTTCGAGCGCTTCAGCATCGCGCATTCCGGAGGCGCCAAAAACCGAAAGCTCCTGAAAGTACCTGTCACGCCAAACCCGCCCTTCCGGGGATAGCTGCTTCATATGAAGTGGTGTTATTTGACTATTCTCGCGCAATAGGGTACGGCACGTTTTTCACCGAACCGGCTGAAAAAAACATAATCATGACCATTGGGACACTCGAATGTGACATCAAGAGAACCCGACCGGATGGTCTTAGCGCCCAGATGCACCTTATCTTTCAAGAGCGGCAGGCTTAAGTCTAAACTCCACTCACAGGAGTCTTCTACCTTATGTCTGTAGGATGAGATGCCTTCATTGGTATCGGCTGAAAGCCGACGAAAGTAGATATTGCTGTAGTCGTCCGGGAGAAGGTCTCTTTCCGATATCTCCTGTCCCGGCAAAAAGAATTCTGTTGGGGAGAGACTGGATTGCCGGGAATCAATTCCACCTTCAACGCCTCTGATATCGATGCGGTCAAAAGACTGTCCCTTTCCGAATTGATTGACATAATGCGTTACTGTCAAAAGGACCCCAACAGCAAAACTGGTACCCGGAGGGCCGGCATTGAAAGCAAAACTGTCCGTTATCTCTCTTTTGCTGCTGCCTCCAAAGCCTGCTACACCAAAAAGATTTAGCTCTGCGGAGACGCTCCCCTCCCTGCCTATGCCATATTCCACTCTTGCCTTGCCGCCAGGCGGAGCCCACAGCTCGATTATCGGGACGTAGACCTTTTCATTTTCGTAAATAACACGTTCTTTCCGGAAACCCTGAAGCCATTTTATAAGCTCGTCTAATTTTGAACGGCCAAATCCCGCCCGCGAACGTCCCGGCACATGCAATTCTCCATCCAGGAATCGTTGTTCGATATCCTGGAGACCAGCGCCATCCTCCAATAGTTCCAGCAGCCCCTCCTGATAACTCCAGTCGACAGGCTCCCGGCGGGTTGGCTCCTCCATAAAATGTCGTTTATGGCATATAAGTTCGCTTCTTTTTCCCGATTTTCCAATACCTGAAAGTGGTGATATCCGATCACTGCTGCGCAGTTATGGTCTGAATGCTTCCATCAGGATTGAAATGCAGTTCCGTAACCTTGACATTCCTTAAAAAGGTCTTCCCGCTTAGCTGCGTATCATGATAGAACAGCCACCACTTGCCGTCAAAAGGAATAATGGAATGGTGTGTGGTCCATCCTTCCACCGGGTTCAGGATAACGCCCTGGTAAGTAAAGGGACCATAGGGTGAGCTGCCCGTTGCATAAACAAGCCGGTGCGTGTCGCCCGTGGAATAGGTAAAATAGTATCTGCCCTGGTATTTAAACATCCAGGAGCCCTCGAAGAAGCGTTTGTCATTGTCCTTTTCAAAGAAAGGCTTGTTATCGGAGCCAAGGATCTGTATCTCTTTCACCGGTTCGGCGAGATGCTTCATGTCAGCGCTAAGTCTTGCCATACGGGGTAAGATCGCCGGCTCATCCGGTTTGCGATTGCCCTTTGCTGAATCGTACCGGTTGTTGTTCCAGCGCTGCAGCTGTCCGCCCCAGATGCCGCCAAAGTACATGTAATACTTGCCATCGTCATCCTTAAAAACACAGGGATCGATGCTATAAGTTCCCCCGATCGGATCTTTTTCCGCCACGAAAGGACCCTCGGGCTTTTGGCTGGTGGCGACGCCAATATGAAAAACGTCCTTCTTGTCCTTTACAGGAAAATAGAGATAATAGGTGTTATTCGCAAAAGCCGCATCCGGCGCCCACAGCTGGCGGCCCGCCCACGGAATATTTCGGATGTCCAGCGCCACGCCGTTGTCGGTAACCTTGCCCCCGATCGAATCCATCGACAGAATATGATAATCCCGCATGTCAAAATGCGAGCCCAGGTCATCTTCAGGGATCCCTGTAGCTGTGTCGTGAGAAGGATAGATATAGATACGTCCGTTGAATACGTGCGCAGAGGGATCGGCCGTAAAGATATTTGTCACCAGCGGCTGCGATAAATACTGTGTCATGTGTGCAGATGTCTTCGATGAATCTGCCCCCGGGGCGGCCGGGGTATCTGCACCCGCGGTTGAGGGACTTCCTCCATTGTTACAACCTGCCAGGACGATCAGGGAAAATGCTACGGTCATGAGCTGCTTCATTGGCAATCGCTTTTGGTAAAAATAAGGGATTTGGACCAGATTGCAATCGGTTTAAATTTTTACCCCCCGACCCGCCTTCAACCCAAAATTCCCGCCGGACCACCCTGCCTTGCTATGGATTTTTTAAATTTAGACTATGAATAAAGATACAGGCTTGTACCTTCTCGTCATCGGCGGGATCATTATCCTGATCGGCGTTTTTGTCTACTTTTTCCACGATAAGCTCCATTGGATCGGACGCCTCCCGGGAGATATCCGGATCGAAAGAAAAAATTTCCGCCTCTATATTCCCATCACCACCATGCTTATATTCAGCCTGATATTATCTCTGATCCACTACCTTTTCAGAAAGCTATAGCTGGTCTATCCTCACCCACTTCATCCCCGCCGCCTCAGCAGCCTGCACTCCCGCCTGTCCATCTTCGAAGACCAGGCAATCGACGGGCGCAACGCCCAGCAGTTGCGCCGCTTTCAGGAATGGGTCCGGATATGGCTTGCCATGTTCTGTCTCTCCGGAACAGACCATGACCTCTACAAGGTCATTGATCCCAAGCACGCTAAGCGTCCTCTCGACCGACTCTCTCCTGCTGCCGGAGACTACTCCGATCCTCACCTTACCCACGTGCGCCTTTAAATGCGCGACCACATGTTCCATGGCGCGCGTATGGTCAATATATTCCTCCAAAAAGAGCCTGTATTTCAGTTCCTTGAACTCCTCCGGCTCAAAATTCGTCCCATATCTCCTGTTGATCTCTTCTATCACCTTCACCGCAGGCCAGCCTGCCAGCTCGTCAATGATAGCCCCATCGATAACAGCGCCTTTTGACGCCGCCACTCTCACATACGCCTCTCTATGGACGCCCATATTATCCGCCAGCGTCCCGTCACAGTCATACAGGAAGGCCTTGTAACCCGCGCTCAGCCTCGTCAGCGTTGCCAGTTGTTCGTTCTTCATATGACCGGCAAAGATATTGCTTGATTTTTATAACTTTTTGTTTGATTTGCGTTATCCCCGGACCCGGATGACGACGGAAATTTGAAGGATGGAATTTTACGATCCTGAAGGCTTTTTCACCGATATACGGAATTTCCGTTCGGGCCGCAGCGACATGGGGCATTTTAATATATTCCCGACAGAACCTTTTTGTGGCCCCAATGGCAAGCCTGCCACCTATAGCAGGAGAAGCTATTACAAGATAAACCTCGTCATTGGCAGGAACGTCTACCACTACGCCAACAGATCGATCGAAATTGAAGAAAGCGCCCTTTTCTTTGGCAACCCTATGGTTCCCTATAGCTGCAGGTCGTCTGGCCCCCAGACCGGCTATTTCTGCATCTTTACCCCGGATTTCTTTAAGGACTTTGGCGCCCTGCACACCTATCCGGTCTTTCAGCCCGGCGGCGACCCCATCTTCAAGCTGACACCCCGGCAACAGCAGGAGGTTCGTGAGGTCTTCCAAAACATGGAGAAAGAGCTCCACAGCAGCTATGCCTATAAATATGACTCGATAAGAACAATGGTGCTCAGCCTGATCCACCAGGTCATGAAGATGCGCCCCGCCGAACCATCCGCCCCCAGCACCGCCAATGACCGCATCTGTACGTTCTTCATAGAGCTGCTGGAACGCCAGTTCCCCATCGACACAGACCAGGGTCAAATGCAGCTGCGCCGCCCCGTCGACTTCGCCGACCATCTCTCTGTCCATATCAATCACCTCAACCGCGCCGTAAAGACCGTCACCGGTCAGACCACTTCCCAGTATATCGCCAACCGCGTCGTAAAAGAAGCGAGGATACTATTGAAACAAACCGACTGGCCCATCGCCAACATTGGCTACTGCCTTGGCTTCTCGGAACCTTCCAATTTTATCAGCTTCTTCAAACGCTACGTCCAGGCCACGCCGCGCGAGTTCAGGAACTAGCCGTGCGACGCCACAGAACAAACTTGTTTGATCCTGCACATTACTTGTTTGATTCCTATAACAGTCACTCCCGCGCGTCATAGGAACTTTGCAGAAAAGAGTTATTAGTATGCAAGAACAACAGGTATCAACAAGCAACGTAAAAGCCTACGGAACAGACGCTGCCGACAGGCCACTGGGCGGACTCACTATTCCTCGCCGCCTCACGGGCGCGCACGACGTCGGGATCGAGATCCTCTATTGTGGCGTATGCCATTCTGATCTGCGCCAGGCGCGCAACGAATGGGGTAATTCCATCTATCCGGTTGTCCCGGGGCACGAGATCGTGGGCCGGGTCACCAGCGTCGGCAACCACGTCAACAAATTCAAAAAGGGCGACCTCGCCGCCGTCGGCTGTATGGTCGACTCCTGCCGGGTTTGTGAGTATTGCCAGGAAGGTCTGGAACAGTATTGCGTCAAAGGATGCGTCCAGACCTATAACGATCACGACAGTATCCTCAACACAAGGACATTCGGCGGCTATTCCGAAAGCATCGTCGTCGACGAGAGCTTTGTATTGAGGGTTTCGGAAAACCTGGACCTCGCCGCCGTTGCGCCGCTGCTCTGCGCCGGCATAACGACCTATTAGCCACTGCATCACTGGCAGGCAGGACCAGGAAAAAAAGTAGGCATCGTCGGCATCGGAGGCCTGGGTCATATGGGTATCAAGATCGCCCGCGCCATGGGCGCCCACGTGGTGGTCTTTACCACCTCTGTTGCAAAAGTCGAAGACGCCAGGAGACTGGGAGCGCACGAAGTAGTCCTGTCCACAGACCCGGAGCAGATGAGCCGGCACGACCGCAGCTTTCATTTTATCCTCGACGCTGTCTCAGCCAACCACGACATCAACGCCTATCTTCGCCTGTTAACGCTGGACGGCACGTTGGCCCTGGTGGGCGTTCCTGAAAAACCGGTTGAGATCGCGCCTTTCAACGTCATGCTCCCCCGTCGCAATTTTGCAGGTTCCGCCATCGGCGGAATCGCCGAAACCCAGGAGATGCTCGACTTCTGCGGAAAGCACAATATCGTTTCTGACATAGAGATGATCAATATCCAGCAGATCAACGAGGCGTACGAGCGGCTGCTGAAAGGAGACGTCAGATACCGGTTTGTCATCGACATGAAGTCCATGGCCTCTTAATGACCAAAGGCCCCCCTTACAGGGGCCTTTGCCTTTATTTTAATAGCTCAATCCATAACCAAACTTATACAGCGGCGCCTTGCTGTCATACGGCACGTCTTCCTTCTGTGCGCGGACGGCCTCCATGGAAGAAGGCAGCTCAATAGGCAGATGCCCGCCCGGCTTGTCCTTTCCAAAGATCACATCCAGCACTGCCGCATCGCTGGCGCCAAAATCCGTAAGCAGCCCCTTCGCGCCAGCGCTTATCTCCGGGATAACCGCAGCACGGTCGATATAAATATCCACGATGGTCGGCACCGTTTTCAGCAGCTGCAGGACGCTGTCTTTTTGCTTACCCTTGAAATCAAGATCGCCATGATGAAAAAGCGACGCAATAGGAATATCCGTCTTCACCGGATAGTACGGGGTGTTCAGCCGCAATATCGCGATATCCGCCTTCTCCGGCCGGTCGACCACGGTCCCGTACTGGGCAGCTATCTTTGGATCGACATTGCGCACATATATCTTGAGCTTCCCGGGAGCCAGCGGCAATACTTTGCCGTCGTTCTTCAACAGCGTCATCGCCCTGCGCTGTGAAGCCTCACCCGCCTTCAGGGAAGCCGGGTTCCCTATCACCTGCGCTACCTTTGAAGTATCGACAAATGGATTGTCGAAAAGCCCCAGCTCAAATTTCTGCAGCAGCAGCCTCCGGACGCTGCTGTCGATACGCGCCTGCGTGATACGCCCTTCCTTCACGAGCTGTAAGACGAGCTCCGGACAGTTCTCGCCGCCGAACTGATCCACGCCCGCGTCGACGATCTTCTTTACCCGCTCGACCCGCGACAGCTTCTCCACACCCCAGGCCCTGGCCGGCCACACGGCGCCGCCTAAATGAGCGTCGGTAACCAGCCCCCAGTCCGTACACACTACACCTTCATAGTGATATGTATTGCGCAGCAGTCCCGTGATGATATCCTTGTTGTAAGAGAATCCCACATCCTCGCCAGTCTGTCCCATCGGCACGCCATAGTAGGGCATGATCGCCGCTGTGTTTACGGAAAAAGCCGCCTCGAACGGCAGTAGATGATACTTAAAATTGTTGCCCGGATAGACCTGGCCTTTTTGGAACGGGAAATGCGGATCCAGCCCCTCCTTCTGCGGTCCCCCACCCGAAAAATGTTTGGTCATAGTGGCCACGCTGCCGGAGTCGAGCTTCTCACCCTGGTATCCGAGAATATAGGCCTTCGCCATCCTCGAGGTCAGCGCAGCGTCTTCTCCAAACGTGCCGCTGATACGCGCCCAGCGTGGCTCCGTAGCCAGGTCTACCTGCGGATGGAGCGCCTCCCGGATGCCAACGGCCAGGTATTCCCGGCGGGAGACATCCGCAAACTGGCGCGTAAGGCTGTCATCACCGATGGCGCCCAGACCCAGCGGCTCACACCACTGCGAAAAAGTATGGGCCGCCATGGCGAAAACATTGTTGCTGAAATGATTCCGGGGATCGGAAGCGATCGTCATGGGTATGCCCAGCCTCGTCGAATCCTGCAGGTACTTCTGCATGGCGTTGTACCAGTGCGCTAGCGCCATGGGGGAGGGCACCGCCCAAAGATTAAAATGGGTCATCCTGTCTTCCTTTACCAGCCTCAGCGCGTTGGGGGCAAAAGCAAACATGCCCGTCCCGGGTTTGTCCTCTATCGAGCCATCGTCGTTGATGCGCGCGCCATTGATAAAAAGCATCCCGGCCTTCTCCTCCGGCGTCATCTGCGCCAGCAGATCGTCGATCCTGGCCGGCAAGGGCTGGCGCCGGTCTTCGTAAATATCCATCTTACCGTTCTTGTTCAGATCACGATAGGCATTACCATTATCGCCGGCCTGTCCACAGGACAGAAAGGCCACCGCCATAAATACCACCGGTACTACAGCAGGAATAAATTGTTTGGCAGGCATATTTTTCATTATGTTATTATGACACAATGTAAAAAAATTATACAAGAAACCCGCCTTTTTTTAAGTACCTTAATAGCATGACCAGCACGCCGTTCATCCCCTTCCTGCTGTCCCTGCTGCTGACCATTCAGTCACCGGCCCAGGGACTACCCCGGACAACCGCCGATAGATCGGTCCAGGGGCCACTGGCCCGGGGAGCTATCCAGGGATCACCGCAGGACCCGGCCCGCGAACCGTCCCGGCAGCCATCCCACAGCTACGCCCTCACCGGCGTCACCCTGATCGACGCCCGGCACGACGCCCCGCAGCAGAACCAGACCGTCCTGATCACCGACGGGATGATTGCGGACGTTTTTCCGGATGGCGCCAAAAGCCTCCCGGATTCCATACCCCTTATCCGCATGCACGGCAAATTCCTGCTGCCCGGCCTGATCGATACGCACGTACACTTCGCTACAGATCCCTCGGGGACGGATAACCGCGTCGCTACCCTTGACGCACTGCAGCGCATGCTGCGCTCTGGCATTACCGCCGTCCGCGACATGGCTGGCGACGCCCGCATACTCGCGGGTCTCTCGAGAGACGCACAGATCGGGGACATCCCCGCACCCGATATTTACTACTCGGCATTGATGGCAGGCCCCGCATTTTTTGACGACCCACGGACGACGACCTCGTCCAAAGGAGGAGCTGCAGGCAGGATGCCCTACATGAAAGCAGTGACGGACACGACAGACCTTCCACTGGCGATAGCAGAGGCTAAAGGGACCGGAGCAAAGGGGATCAAACTATACGCCGAACTGGGGCCCGCGCTCGTCACCCGTATCGTCGCAGAAGCCGGGCGACAGGGCCTGCTGGTCTGGGGCCATGCATGGCTGGACCCTGCCAAACCAGCGGACCTCGTCCGGGCAGGCATCGGCTCTATTTCTCACTCTCCGCTATTGCTCCATCAGTCGATGGACAGCGTCCCCCGCCGGTGGAGGTCTGTACGCGACCAAAAATTCTGGGAGGACTCGCTTCCGGATCTGTCTGCTTTGTTCAGCCTGATGAAGAAGAATAATACGCTGCTCGACGCTACCATGTCGGCCTACCATCAATGGGCACGGCAGGATACGTCGAAGGCCTGCTACTACCTCATCACGAAAGTATACACGGCGGCAGCCCACCGCGCCGGAGTAAAGGTCTGCGCGGGTACAGACGATGACCAGCAGAGTTTCGTGCAGGGTGAAATGGAGCTCCTCGTCCACGATGCCGGCTTCAGTGCGAAAGACGCTATCATCGCCGCAACAAATTATGCAGCGGAGGCGCTTGGCATCGACGGCAAATGCGGCACGATCGAAAAAGGAAAGACAGCGGATCTCTTGCTGGTTAACAGCAATCCGCTCGAACGCATCGAAAATATCCGGACCGTCGTCCTGGTCATCAAGTCGGGAAAGTTATACTGGGATCAATAATTGGTTCGCATCCCATTCTTCTAGTTCGTCTCGAACCCATTCTTCCGCGCCGCTTTCAGCAGCTTTTTCCGGCCCTTGTCGACGGTATGATTCCAGTCATAGCTGAGGGTCAGCCGGTAGTTGCGGGTCTGCGTAGTACTGTACGACTGCAGGTTAAAATCAGGACCATGCACCGTCGAAGTATTGCTCTGCTGGACAAAAGGATCCGAAACATTCAGCGTGACGATGAACTTCTTCTGAAAGAGCTTGCGCTGGATACCAAGGTTCATATTCATCGTGGCGGTAGATACGCCTTGCGGATTCCCGTTGCGGTTGTACAGACAGGAGAGGCTCAGGTTCCACAATCTGGCAGGAATGTAGTTGACGTTGAAGTTGCTATAGAATGACCCGTTGTCCTGGTATTTGTTCACCGTCTTGTCATAGGCGCCATACTGGCTATAGATATAATTGAGCCCCAGGTTGAACTTCAGCGCACGGGAGAAGGTGTATCCCGACCAGGAACCTACCGAATACTCGGTACGGTTGGAAATATTCTCATAGGTCGTCCGGGTAGTGCCATTGGGCTGAAGGGTAGTGATCTGGCTGAAAATATTCTGAACCTTATTCAGTCCAAGGCTGGAGTTGAAATAGTAATTGTTCGTTCCCTTTCCTATATTCAGGTTGAACTCGTGGGAGAGGCTCGGCGTCAGCTGCGGATTGCCATATTTTAGATTATAGGGATCGGAGTAGTCGATGCTTGGGTTCATTTGGTCCAGCCCCGGACGATGGATGGTCCTGCGATAGACCAGCGTAACTCCCCACTGGTTGTCCCAGGTCTTGTTGATATTCGCGAAGGGCAGCCAGTTCCAGTAGGTATTGCTTGTCGTCTTCCCCGTATTATAGAGGTCGAACTTTACCAGCGTCTTGTTGACGGACGTACCGCCGGTGAAGACCAGCCCATGCGCGATGGTCTGACGTATCGAGGCGCGCAGGTTGCTCTTGGTCTGGAGAAAATTGAGATCGCTGCTCAATGGATTGTTCACGACAAGATCGCCGGACGACTTGTCAAGAAAGCTGGTTGTCACCTTCACGTCGTTGCCGCTATAGTTGTAATAGCCTCCCAGGCTAACGATCGTATGCGCCTTCCGGTCCAGCGGCTTGTCGTAATTGACGCGGACCTCGTATCCCTTTATCCGGCTTTCGCTGTGCTGGCGCTGAGTCGAATCAAGACCTGTCGTGCTACGGTCCGGATTAAGGTATTGCTGGAAGAAATCGACGTCGTTGCGGTTACTGCTATAGTTATAGGAACCCGTGACCTCCAGCACTTCTTCGGGGAGAAGCCCCCTATGCCGGAAAGTCAGATTTCCGTTGGGGTTGAGGTTATAGCCGTTGCTGCCATTCGTACGCTCGCTGAGACCATATTCTGTCCCCTGCTGGCTGATCGAACCATAGTCGATGGTGGAGTGATTGTCAAAGTTATTCTGGTTGATCTGCCAGACCGTATTGATCGAATTGTATTTGTCCAGGTCGTAGTCGACGCTGAGCCGCGAGCTGGGACGGGTATTGGTGTTTCTGTAGTGATTTGCCGTATTTAGATAATTGGTGGAATCGGCGAATATATTCTGCCGTTCGGAATGACCGTTGCCCGCCCATTTGTTGTATCCCTTCCCCGCACTAAAATTAAGCGCCAGCCGGTGATCCCGATAGCTGACATTCGTATTCGCGCCATACTCGCCACGGGTGCCTCCGTAGACGTTGACCCTTCCCCCGATGCCGATCCTTCCCTTGCGCGTGACGATATTGATGACACTCCCTTCTTCATTCGCATATTCGGGAGGAGGGTTGGGCATGACCTCGATCTTCTCGATCATGTTACCGGGCAGAGCATCCAGGAAATCCTGCAGCTGCTGTGCATTCAGGTTGACGGGTTTGCTGTCGATCAGCACGATCGGCGTCTTGCCTTCGACGATAAGATTGCCGTTGGCGTCGGTAGCGACCAGCGGTACATTGCGCAACAGCTCGTTGGCGCTGGCCCCCGCGCTCAAAGGAGATTCGGCGGCATTAAAAGTCAGATTACCACCCTTGCTCTGGACCAGCGGCTTCTCCGCATATACGACAACGGCATCCATATCGGCGCTCTTCGGCGCCAGCTTGAGGTCGCTCAGGTTAAAGTCCGACCGCTCCTGGCGAACGTTGATGCTGTCCAGCGAAAGCGTGTTAAAACCAACGGCGGATATCTGTAGCCGGTAAACCCCAAAGGCTACGTCGCTAAAACTAAAGCTGCCGTCATTGCTGCTGGCCACCTCGCGCCCCTTGGCGGCATCCGTCAGGCCGATGAGGGCCACGGTGGCGCCAGGCACCGGCTTGCCCGTCTCTCTTTCCAGGATATTTCCTGCGACTATCCCCGCACCGGACTTTTGCGCCCGGGTACACAGACTTGAAAACAATAAAAATAGGGTAATAAAAATAGCGCCGAGAGTCCGGTTCATGGAATGCAAAATACCAAAATGAGAGTTTTTCGGTCGGATTAATATGCAACCGGTCACAAATAACGATCAGTGGACGATCCGGCCCCCGCTAAAACTTTAGGGACCCGCGCCGGGGAAGCCCCCCGAAGGAAGAACCGCTGCGTCCGTCCGCTCTACTCCGCATGGGTCGTCACCCTCCGGATCTTCCAACCTTCCTCCCCGCTCCATATCCATTCCGCTTCATATGTCCCCCTGACATGCACGGTATCTTTACCATTGATCAGCGCAGTCTGCGTATAGCTACCGGCTTGTTGGGCAGTATCGCCGTAAGTGTAATGTCATAATGCCCCATCGCCGCCTCTACCTCGGCAGCAGAATGCTCAACGCGCTGATGACAGCCGGCAAGACCAGCCCCGGCCAGGATAACCCCTAAAACCAACAGACAAGCTCTCATAAGCTAAATATAGCCGAAAAACCGATAACTTAGGCCGACCAATTCCCAACTATGCTCACTGTATTCGTCGGCGACAGCCTTCTTCCTGCAGACAAGGCGACCCTTCAGGTCAGCGACCTGTCTATACAAAGAGGCTATGGCGTCTTCGACTTCTTCAAGACACTGGACGGCAAACCCGTCTTCCTCGAAGACCATCTCGACCGATTTTTCCACTCCGCAACCAAGCTGCGGCTGGACGTCGGCAAGACCCGCGAGGAGCTACACCATATCATACAGCGGCTTCAGGACGCCAACCGCGTCCCCGACTCCGGTGTCCGGATAACCCTGACCGGCGGCTATTCCCCGGACGGCTATAGCCTGGCGCGGCCAAACCTCATAATCACCCAGCAGCCGCTGTCCACACGCCTAACGGAAGAGCTTTCCGGAAGCATCCGCCTGGTGACATGGGCACACCAACGCCAGATGCCCGACGTAAAGACCATCGACTACCTGATGGCCATCTGGCTCCAGCCCCATATCCGCGAAAAAGGTGCTGACGACGTCCTCTATCACCGGGACGGATTCATCAGCGAATGCCCGCGCTCCAATTTCTTCATCGTCGCACCGAACGACACCATTGTGACTCCCTACCGCCACATCCTCAAAGGGATCACCCGGCTCAAGCTGCTTGAACTCGCGAGCCAGCGGTTTAAGGTCGAACAACGGGACATTCACCTCGACGAGCTAAGAACCGCAAAAGAGGCATTCATCACAAGCACCACCAGACAGCTGGTGCCTGTAGTACAGGTCGATAGCCATATTATCGGAGGAGGCGCCATGGGGGAGATCAGCCGCTGGCTGAACAAAGAGCTCTACCACCTGGCGAGGTCATAGCTGGCCCCAATCGATGCGCTAGGAGATTGGGACAGTAAACTTTGCAAAAAATGCCATTGTTTCCCCAACAAATGCAATAGCATGGGCCAGCACATTACAGTATCTTACACAAAAAAATCCATGACGACAGCAAAGACCCAACCCTCTTTTCTCGAGTTTATACCCACCAGCATTTTTGGGGCTGTCATGGGCCTGACCGGTCTTTCTTTCTGCTGGGGCTGGGCCGAACGCACATGGGGAGCCAGCGGCTGGATAAAAGACCTGCTGGGCGGCATCGCTATTCTTTTGTTCCTGCTGCTCTCTATCGCTTATCTGTTGAAATGGAGGAAATACCCTGATCTCGTACGGACCGAGTTCAAACATCCGGTATCAGTCAGCTTCTTTGGAACCATTATCATTTCATTACTGCTGCTGCCCGGCATCTTTTTCGTATACAGCAAACCGCTTGCCACAGGCATCTGGGCCACGGGCACGGTTCTCATGGCCGCATTTTCATGGTATGTATTCCGGAGATGGCTAGGCCGCCAGCAGGATCCTGCCAACGCACTGCCGGCCTGGCTGCTTCCCATCGTCGGGACACTGGACATACCGGTCGTAGGAGCCAGGCTCGCCTTTCCCGGCGCCCGCGAGATCAACCTGCTCTTTTTTGCCATTGGCCTTGCATTTGCCATTATCCTGATGACCATCATCATCTACCGCCTGCTCTTCTTTCCTCCTCTACCGGAGGCCATACAGCCCTCGCTGATGATCCTTGTGGGCCCCTTCGCACTGGCGACATCCGCGTACGATTCTTTCACTGGAGCCCATGACATAGCGCTTTCCGTATTTTTTTATTTTGACCTGGCGCTCCTGGTGCTGCTCGGAAGCAAGCTCGTGCTGCTGCCGACATGCTGTCCCTTCCGCGTAGGCTGGTGGGGGGTCAGTTTCCCGCTGGTCGCCTTTACCATCGCCGCCTTCCGGTATTCAGCAAAGGTACCGTCAAAGCTCTTCCAGCTCCTCCCGGGGGCCCTGCTGGCGCTCTCCACTGTGGTCATCCTTTACTTACTGATACAAAGCCTGTATAAATTATTCACCCGTCAATTGTTCCTGCCGGATCCTGCCGCGGAAAATGCAACCCGCATGCTGGAGCCGGCAATAAAACCATAGCCATGAACAATCCAATAAAGGGTGTCACCATTCACCCAAGCCCCTGGTCAGTAAAAGAAACGATCGACCGGTTGCTGGAATTTCTGCAGCAGCAGGGCGTGACCATTTACGCCCGGATCGACCAGCAAAGCGAGCTGCAGAAAGCCGGCCTGAGCCTGTGGTCGCTGGAATACCTGCTCTTCGGAAATCCCAAAGCAGGCGGACCCGTCATGCAGGAGAACCCTATCGCTGCCCTCGATCTGCCGCTAAAGGTCATCGCCTGGGAAGACCAGCAGAAAAAAGTATGGATCGCTTACAATGAAATGGCCTATGTCCGCGACAGATATGGCCTGACCGACAAGGTCAGCACGCCCCTGAACCTGGACGGACTGATCGCCAAAGTTCTCAATCACTGAACGACACCTCTCACTCCATGGAGAATGACAGCTCGCTCAGATCGAATCCACCCTTGTCCGCAATTATTCGTAGCCGGTGGGTTCCTTTTGGAAGCTCTACGTCCTTTAGCCCGACGACCTGCCAGCTCGTTGTCCCCCCCGTCGCGGGGATGGTGACATCCCGGGCCAGCAGCTTATCGTCGCACAGCAGGGAAAGCCTTCCCGAATCTGCCGCAGCGGCGACAGTCGCGGCTATCTTGTAGCTACCGGCCTTTTCGACGGAGACCGTGTACTGAAGCCATTCGCCGTCTTCAATACTGAATACACTGTAACCGGAGCCAATGGGCTGAATATCGACCCCGTCATTGCGATAAGACCATCCCCGGTTACCCGCCGACGGCGTAGCCGGTGTAGCATACTGATACCGGGCAGTATCGTTGTCCTTGTACGCATACCCTTCCCGGCCGAGGTCATAGTCGACTGCCTTGATGACGGCCCCGTTCTTTATGATATGCTCCTTAAAAGGGATCGTCCAGGTCGAGCCAACCTGCCTGAACATCGCGTCGGTCACATCCTTGTGATAGATATTGTTCCTGATCTGAATATTGGCCAGCAGCTCATTGAGCGCACTCTGCGCCTCGTCCGCCGTCGGCCTCGGGCCATTCTTCAGCCAGTAGTTGATCAGCACCTGAAAGGAAGGCGTCATCTTAATTTCCAGCGGATTGTTGACACCCATTTTCTTCAGCTGCCACCAGCACCATCCGATATTGTGGGATTCCGCCAGCCGGATGGCCTCTGTAAACCAGGTGTTCGAATTCTCGCCCGATTCGCCCAGCCACAATGGCACATCGTTCTGATCCTGCCAGTCCAGGAAGTTCTGAATAGAAGCCTGCGTGTTGAAATTGCCATATTTGTGAAAGCTGAGCACGAGGTTGTTGTCCCAAAGAGGAAAGACGCCGTTGTAATTATTTCCGAAACCATTCCCTTCGATGATGATGATATGCCGCTGGTCTACTTCCCTGATCGCGCTGGTGATCTGCATCATAAGCGCGCGCAACGGCTTATTCGATCTCTCCTTCGTACCCCTGGTATCCTTCGGATCGTCAAACCCCCAGTTGGGTTCATTGATGATATCATAGCCTCCGATAAAGGGCTCATTCGCATAGCGCCGGGCCAGCTGCCTCCAGAGCGCGATCGTCTTCTGCTGGTTCGCCTCACTGTCCCACAGGGAAGGCTTCGACGGATCACGGTCCGAAATATTCAGGTCATTGCCTTGCCCACCCGGAGCGGCATGCAGATCCAGGATAAGATACATGTTGTTGGCCTTGCACCAGGACAGCAGGCTGTCGGTCATCTCAAATCCCTTCTTCAGCCAGGTATTCTGCCCCCGAACCGACTCTTCCTCTACGGGAAGCGTATACAGATTGTAGTGCATAGGCAGACGTACCGAATTAAAGCCCCAGGACGCCAGCGAGTCGATATCTGTCTTTGTCGTGTGACCGCTGAGCCAGGCATCATAAAAAGCCGCGGTCTTTTCATTGCCGATGAGGTCGGCGATCTTCTGCCTGATACGGTATTGCGGTCCGATGCCACCCAGGTGGAACATATAGCTTTCCTGCAGCATCCAGCCGCCCAGGCCCATACCCCGCAGGATGAATGGCCTGTCACTGCCATCGACGATAATCTTCCCTTTTGTTTTTAAAAAACCAGCGTGACCTTGCGGCCACACGGATTGGGAACAAAAAAGACAGAGGACAAGAACAAAAGAGATTTTGATTTTCTTCACGGCAAACTATATTTTAATGTTATTTCCTACTGCTCCCAAAAAATCCGAGAGGGACGTCTCGTTTGATATAGACAGCTTCTTCCGCAGCCGGTATCGGCTGCTTTCCACTCCCCGGATGGACAGGTTCAGCAGGTCGGCGATCGCCTTCGTAGAAAGATTGAGACGGAGATACGCACACAGCTTAAGGTCGGACGGGGTCAGCAGCGGGAACAACTCTTTCAGCGTTTTTAAGAAATCATTGTTCGACTTGTCAAAATACAAAGAAAAACGCTCCCAGTCATCGTTCATCTCCAGCTGCTCGTTGATGATCTTGATGATCCTCCGGATATTCTTCGTCCTCTTCTCCGGCTCTACCTCCTCCTGTACGGCCAGTATCTCGTCTTTGATCTTATTCAAAAGCTCCTTCTTATGCAAAAGGTTCATCGTATTGGAGGCGAGCACGGCGTTGTTGTGCTCGATCTCGCTCTGGAGCTTTATATTCTTCAGACGGATGATCTCCTTCTCGCTCTTCTCTATCTCCAGCTGGTGCTGGTATTGAAGACGTCGCTGTTCCTCTTCGTACCTGACCCGCTGCTTCTTCAGCCGTTCAGTATGCTGCAGAAGATATTTACGCTGCTGCCGCTTGTAGAAATAATAGAGCAACGCTATGAACACGGCGACGTAAAAAAGCCAGGCCAGAACGGTATTATACCAGGGAGGCGAAATGGTGAACACCATACGGCTGACAGGCGATTGCCGGCCGTTGTTGCTTCTGGCAACCACCTCGAACACATATTCGCCCGCCGGCAGGTTGGTATACGAACGCTCGGTCTTCTTTGACCATGAGGACCACTGATTGTCATATCCCTTTAGCCGGCTGCTGTATTCTATCGCTCCATTGAAGTAGGGAGAAGAGAACTCGAAATGGACAGAGTTCCACCGGTGGCTGATCCTGTGGTTGACCGTAAACAGGTCCGCTTCGGACGCCGGATCTTTTTCAGGCAGATAGCCCCCGAATAAAATGCTGTCCTTTTTATTGAAGGCCGTCACCGAACGCAACAGCGCCCGCAAATGGTGACTGGTCTCCCGGTATTTTTCATAATCGATATGATAAAAGCCAGCCTCGCTGGAAATAAGGACATTGCTCTTGTTGATGGGGTAAATAAACTCTTCGCCATTTCCCAGAATGCGATTATTCAGCTCAGAAAAATAGACCTTCACTGGTTTGCCCGGATCGGACATGTCTATAACACCGGGTCTTTTCTCCTCCACAAACCAGATATTACCCTCCGTATCTTCTCTCAGATAGGAAATAAAAGCCTTACCGAACAGCTTTGTCAGAAAAACGGATTCCTTAAAGTCTTTGATCGCCCTGTCATATTCGTAAAAGCCCTTTCTCGTGACCAGGACGATCTTGTCGCGCACTTTAAAAAGATAATTATGCCCTGAAGAAAGGAAATGATGCACGTCATCGTAGGGTTTGTTGACGACACCACCGGTATCATTAAAGCTGATCTTATATAAACCCTGATAGGGGTGAGCAACCCATATGTCGTCTCCCTCTACGACGGTATATTTTGCCGATTCAAATGACGAATGGGTCCTGCGGCCCTGGTATTTACCGCCTGAAAAATTATAGACGGTGACACCGTTGTACATGCCCGCGATCACCCGCGGACTGGGCCGTTCCCCGCTCAACGGTTGAAAGAACCAGAAGCCGGTAACCGTGTCCAGAGGAGCACAGTTGTTATTCCCGACGATATAAGCCCCGTCGTTGCGCCCTACAAAGAGCTGATTGTTGACAACAGAAAGTCCCCAGACAAGCCCCTTGCCGTTGTTCACCGGCGTAAATCCGCCGCGTAGCCCCTGCCGATCATGGCCGGCCTCCATCGGTATGCTGTACAGACCGATACCGGTGCCCAGAAACAGCCGGTTATTATACAAAGCAGCGGAATAGCCGGCGCTCTTATTCCCTTCATCAGGATTCAGATGGCTGATCGCGCTGTTATAGATGACCAGGTCGATACCATTGTTCAGGCCCAGCCAGATATTCTTCTCCTTGTCTGCGACGACAGCATTCACGGTATTGGACTGCAGTCCATCCAGCTTGGTGACATGCTGGATGACCTCACCTTTTCCATTAATGATATAGTAGCCGTCGAGTCGTGTGGCAATGACTGCCTGCGCAGTATCGATTGTAAATGCAGAATTCACGAGCGCCGCAGTAATAGCGCTGATGCCAGGCGTGTCAAACCTGCGGACAGCCTCACCTTCGATGATAAATATCCCCGATTTCAACGTGGTCAGGAGGGTCCTGTTCGCTCCAAACCCGCCCACCGACCGCACAGACATTTTGTCTTTCGAAAAATCGTATCCGCACGGAAAGGCTTCCCAGCGGTCGTTCCTGAATACCATCAGCCCCTTGTCGTATTCCTGAGCCAGCAGCAGGCCAGTGCCGGCGCCGAGAAATCCCCAGTTGGTGCTTTTAAACGCGGTGACCTTTTCGTTGTGGTAACGGAAGATACGCTTGTTCGACCGGAAGAAAACGTCGCCCTGAAAACCGACGACGTTCCATACGTCGCTGAACTCTGTTTCGCCGGGAGGGATCAGGTACTTCAGCGACCGATAAGTGAGAACACCCGAACTATCGAAAAAGAAATAGCCAAACTCCTGCTGGCCGCCGACGTAGATGCGATCGTCTATTACTTCCAGCGACCGGACAATGCTTCCGTTGGGCAGAGGATAGGTCTTCCAGTAAGTGCCGTCAAAAACCAGCAGCCCATCGTCATTGGCGAAATACAGCAGCCCCCGGCGGTCCTGGCCGATGCCCCTGTTCTGATTCCCCGCCTCGTAGGTGTTCTTGGAAAAATTGACGATCTCCGGAATGAGGACGCTGCTCTGGGAAAGAACATGCAGAGTGGTACACAGGGTGAATAATATGATTAGCCAGCTCTTCTTCATTCAAAACAGCGAAATTACATTTATTTATAAATTGCAATTTTGTGTGTTCTTATAAAGTAGGGGATATTTTTTTCCCCCGTCCCACTGTTAAAGTAGATGGTTTTGGACATTTGTAATGGCATATGACAATCCAGACAGCTCGCACTGGTCAGGTTGAAATCCCGCTTCTTCTGTTCGTTCTCCCTGGCAATCGCTACCGCATGCGCAGACTGCCGGTGACAGTCCATGCATTTGGAGACAAATGCCGCAAGCTGATCATTTTCAGTCTCGTGCGGCTTGTGGCAGGTGGTACAGGTCATGGCTGATCGTTGAAAGCAAAGGCTCGACTGCAACAGCTGCAGCTGTTTGCCGTGGACGTCCGGGTCACGCGTATCCGCAGTAAATTCAGGGAAATAAAAATGCGACAGCGTATCCCCCGGGGCGAACGAAAAAAGTGAGCGCTGCGGCGACAGGTCATTCCCCGAATGACAGGCAGCACAGATATCCAGCTGCTGCTGCCGGGTCAACGACCGTATCGGGACAATATATCTGGCCGTCTTTATCCCGGGATTCTCCGTCTGATACCTGACGTGCTGCGCCGCAGGTCCGTGACATCGCTCGCAGTCGATGCCGAACACAATGGACTTTCTGTCCAGCTTCTCGGTCAGTGATAAAGGGCCGGATTGAACCATTTCCTTGCTGATAAAGGAAGCATGACATTCAAAACAACGGCTCGTGATAACCCTTTCGTAGTGGGCACGCCGGAAAGAAAAGCCGGGACTGTTGGCCCAGGTCTTCTGGCTGGCATACCAGGTCAGGGGTAGCTCGAACAATTGATCATCCTTCCAGTAAGCATAGGTCTGCGCCTTCTCTCCGGAGCCAAAAGAAATATCAAACCGCTCTGACCTGTTCCTCTGGTTGTCCCTGTAATAAGACTGGAAAAAAGAGCCAGGGTCTTCTTCAATCCGGACATAGCTGGAGTCGGCAAAATAGACCCGGTCGGTCTGGTCCACGGCCTGACCCGTACGCGAGCCGATCAGCCCTTCCAACCCTTCTGCGGCCGCTGCCGAAGAGGTTTGAAAATGATGGGAATGCAAATAGCTGTCGGAGATGTTCGCGTGACACCGTTGGCAGGCGTGGGAGCCCGCATATTCGTCTCCTCTCGGGTCAGCGGAATGCCCGGAATGTAAGCACTGGGAAAAAAGGACCGCCAGACTGATCAGCAATCCCGTAACAAGGTACTTCATGGCAAAGCAAAAAAAGATCAGAAGGCGCGAATGCCTTCTGATCTGTATTCATCATAAACTATTTTGTACCTCCCCACTCCTTGCTCTGCTGAAGCTTTGTGTTGTTCAGCTCTGACTGAGGTATCGGGAATATCTCGTGTCTTCCGGCGACAAAACCACGGCTGGCAAGCACAGTAGCTGCCTTGCCCCAGCGCACCAGGTCCGGGAAGCGCTGTCCTTCACCGGCCAGCTCCATCCACCTTTCGTGTTCGATGTTAGCCTGGGTCACGGCTATGGCAGAGAGACCCACACGGGCTCTCACCGCATTCAACAGCTGGTACGCCCTGCTGCCGGCAGTCACGTCAGCCCCGGCATTCATCAGCGCCTCGGCCTCCTGCAGATAGGTATCGCCCAGACGGATCTCATATTCATCCTGACCAAAGTTCAGCTCTTTCGTGCTGCTGACGTTGGCCACGTCCGATGCATGTCCCATAAACTTGTTCAGATAAAAGCCCGTATTTCCATAGGCAGCCGCGCCATTGTACTTAGCGTGATTGATGGCCACCAGGCTGTCCATATTGGCGATAGTCGCCGCATACCGGGGATCACCATACATGGCATTCGAAAAATCCTTCGTGAACATGAGGAAGCTATAGCCGGAATAGTAATCCGGAGCGACCGAATCCTTCACGACCGAATATCCGCGCGGACCTGTAATGATGCAAAGCAAATTGCCCTCACTGGCGCCCGCATCGGTCCATCCGCCGTTGGACTTTGTAGTGTGCGCAAATTCGACCACCGACTCCGGGTTATATTTATTGGCAGACTTCCAGAGATCGGCGTAATTCTTCAGCAACGAATAGCCATAGACCGATGGAGTCACACCCGGATTGGGGCCGTTGACGTCCTTCAGCATATCCGCCGCCGCCTGCCATTTTTTCTCATACAGGTACATCTTCCCGAGTATTGCCTTTGCGCCGCCCTGCGTCAGCCGGCCCCCCTCGGTAGCAATATTGATCGTCTGAGGTAGATTGGGAATAGCCGCCAGCAGGTCAGCCTCGGCATATGCATACACGTCAGCAGGAGCAGCCTGAGCTACCGTATACAGGCTATCGATCGGAAGTATGCCGGTCAGCAGCGGCACATTCTTAAAGTACCAGACGAGGTCGAAATAGAACGCTCCGCGCATCGCCTTCAGCTCGGCAATATAGCGGGTCTTGGTAGCCACATCCAGCCCGCAGCCGTCTATTTTCGAGAGCAGGATATTCGCCCGGTAGATGCCGGTATAGCTTCTGTTCCAGACATAGCTCTCGGGACCCGATGTGGAGCTGAGCGTCCAGGTCTGCATCACCTGCAGGTCGTTGATATCCGTGGCGCTGCCGCCCCCGGCTACCTGGTCGCCGCCCGCGACGTCATTGATGGCCACCTTGTCATAAAGACCACCCGTCTGAAAGCCAAACCGGTCGTAGACCGATACCAGCGCCGCAAAAGCATCCGCCGGCGTTTTGTAATACGTGTCAAGCGTCTGGCGGCCCTGATTGTTGACGTCCAGCTCTTTTTTACAGGAGCCCAACAGCTGTGTTCCCAGGGCTATCGCCGCGATATATATAAGATTCTTTTTCATATTGCGAATAGTTTGAGGAATTAAGATTAAAAACCAACATTCAGACCGAACAGGAACGAACGTGCAGGAACATACGCGCCTCTATCGACACCATACATCGATCCGCCACCCGAATCAGGGCTGATACCGATCTCTGGATCATAGCCGTCGTATTTGGTGATGGTGAACGGATTCTCAACCAGGAAATAAGCCCGCAGACGCTGGCAGCCCCATTTGCTGATCAGGCTCTTGGGCAGGCTGTAGCCGATCTGAATGGTCCGCATCTTGAAGTAGTTGCCGCTCTGCAGATAGAGATCGGTAAACCTCGAGTAGCTCTGACCGGGATCACCGTCGATGATACGGGGCAGCCTGGCGCCGGTATTGCTGGGCGTCCAGGCATTCAGGTATTTCGTCAGATAGTTGGCCGTGCCAATATCCAGCCTGCGAAAACCCTGGAATATCTGATTCCCGCCCGAACCGCTGCCGAAAGCGATGAAATCAAAATTCCTGTATGCCAGGTTGATGGTCAGGCCATAGCTCATGGTCGGGTTCGGATTGCCGATATAAGTGCGGTCGTTCGCGTCGATGATATTGTCGTTCTGCAGATTGGCGATCTTAAGATCACCAGGCCTTGCCTTCGGCTGCAGCTTGGTCACCTTGTCAGCTCCTACGTAGCTGTCAATATCAGCCTGAGTCTGGAAGATGCCCAGGTACTTGTATCCATAGAACTGGTTGTATGGCCCTCCGATCTGAGTCCGCGCGATACCGCCCAGGTTCTGGAACGTGGCGCTGTTGTCATCCAGGTAGGTCTGCCCGGGCAGGCCCTTGGTCAGCTTATTCTGATAGAAGGAGATATTACCGTTGACGCCCAGCGTCAATTCACCTATTTTCTTCTTATACCCCAGCTCGAACTCTATCCCCTTATTCTGCATTTCGCCAAGATTCTGGGCAAAGCTGCCGTATCCCGCATATCCCGGAATAGGAGGCTTTTCCAGGATACCCGTAGTCGTCTTCTTATAGGCGTCAAAGCTAAAGGTCAGCGAATTGAACAGAATGGCGTCAAATCCGACATCAGTCGATTTCGTCTGCTCCCAGGCCAGGTTCGGGTTGGCAGGAGCATTGGGAGCATAGCCGATGCTTACATTGTCGCTGGTACCAAAAGTGTAGTTCCTTTGTCCGCCCGCACCAACCACAGGTACAAAAGCAAAATCGGGCTTGATCAGGTCCTGGCCAGTCACCCCATAGCTTGCCCGTAGCTTAAGCGTATTGAGCACATTGTTCTGCGGAAAGAAATTTTCCAGCGTCGGTACCCAGCCAACAGACACCGACGGAAAATTTCCGAATTTTTTGTTGTTGCCGAACCTTGAAGAGCCATCCCTTCTGATCAGCGCCTGCAGCAGGTATTTCTCCTGATAGTTGTACTGCAAACGCCCAAACAGCGAATTGACGCGGTGGTCCGTACCATCCGTAGCGCTGCTGTTCTGCCGGTCGGCCGGCAATGCGTTATAGACGTCGGTATTAAAAGTAGCCTGATCAAAGGTCCTGGCGGGAGTGTTGTTATACACCACCGTGGCCGTCCTGGCGTTATTGTCCTTGTATTCACCCCAGCCTCCCAGCAACGTCATATTGTGGCCGCCGAATGCGTGATTGTAGGAGACCGTATTTTCTACATTCCAGTTGATCAGCCACGCATCGTTGCGGGTAATATTGGACACATTGATCGAAGTGGAAGTATTGTAGTAGGCAACCGGAGTAAAGGACTCATAGCCATACCACGCCATCTTCGTACCAAAGGTCGAGTGAATGACCAGCCCCTTTACCGGCGAGATATCTACATAGGCATTGCCCACAAGATTGTTGTCCCAGTTGTAGTTGCCCAGGTGATTCTGGATATACTGGAGGGGATTCTTCATCTCCTGACCAACATACGGAGAGATACCATAGTACTGACCGGAACCGGTCTTGGTAGCCGCCGACCACTGAGCCGGGTTCGATGGAATGAATGCTGCATATTTTACCGTATCATATACGATACCCGGTGTGATGGGATCGAGATTCAGCGCCGAGCTGACCACACCACCGAACTCACGGTTGACCTCCCCGACCCCACTGCTCTTCCCGTGCTCAAAACCAAGGTTCTCGCCAAAGCTGATAAATTTCGCCGGCTTGAAATTGGTATTGATCCGGTAGTTCATCCGCTGATACTTCGAGATGTCCGATGCGACAACCCCCGTCAGATTGGTGTAGCCAAAAGAAGTAAAGAAAGTGGATTTGTCGCTGCCTCCGCTGATGCTGATCTCATGATTGGTCTTGGGGGCGCTGTAGTTGAAGATCGCCTTCTGCCAGTCCGTACCGGCGCCGTAAGATGAAGGATCGGCAAATGCCAGCGGTTTGCCTGCGGCCGACAAAGCGGAATCACGCAACAAAGCATACTGAGAAGCATTCGCAAGACTGAGCTTTTTCATGGGTTCCTGCGTTCCATACCAGCCATTGTAGTTGATGCGCAGCTGACCCGGCTTGCCCTTCTTGGTCGTGATCAGGATTACCCCGGCCGCCGCACGCGTACCATAGATGGCCGCCGAAGCACCGTCTTTCAGGACTTCGATGGATTCAATATCGTCCTGGTTGAGATAGCCGATACCACCTGCATCGACGATCACACCGTCGATAACCCATAGCGGATCGTTCTTGCCCACATCACCAAATGTCGTAAAACCCCTCAGCCGGACGGTAGCCGCCGCACCAGGCTGATTCGACTGGGACGCAATGGTCAAACCCGAAGTTCGGCCTTGCAGAGACTGCTCGACGCGGACAACCGGCTGCTCCTCCAGGTCGGCCGCGCGCACGCTCGAGATAGAGCCCGTAACAACGCTCTTCTTCTGCGTTCCATAACCGACGACAACGACCTCGTCCAATTTGCTGGTGGTCGACTGCTCCAGCTGAACCGATATCGATCCTGATGCCGGAACGGGAACTTCCTGGTTGGTCATACCAATATAGGAGACGACCAGCGTCCTGGCACCAGCCGGAATGCTGAGCGTAAAATTCCCGGAGTTATCCGTGGTCGTCGCTACCCTGGATCCCCTGACGGAGACCGTAGCCCCCCCGAGAACCTGACCATTTGCTTTAGATGAAACTGTACCGGTGACGGTACGATTTTGGGCCGTGGCCGTAAAAAAGAGAATTTGAAAGAACAATAGTGCACGTAGATGCAGCAGTAATTTTGCTTTCATACAACAAGCAGTTGGTTGAAGAATTATGAATCAGTTAACAACCGCTAAAATAGACCTCGTGCTAAAGTTTTTCCAACTAACAGAGTACTGCAATGCTACGTCAAGTAAAAAATATACTATATTATTGTTTAGTATATTTTTTAATTCTTTAATAATCACAATGAAACTATTGTCTAGAAAGGAACCTGCCGTACCGTCCACCGAGATTTGCTAAAATATAGGAAAGAAAATCAGATCGATTGCAGTATCCTACATGACAGCAATCTCTGGAAAGTAGACCGCATGGGATTTAAACACAATATTAAAAATATTGAGCTTTTGCCATGACAACATTAAACTTGGGTGAAGGTAAATTCGAATTAATTAATTTCCTAATAATCGAATTTCAGCTGCAAACGGATGCCATACCGGGGCACCAGCGGATGATCGAGATAGGAGAACCGCTCAATAGCATCGACCCGCAGGAACTTGAAAATATTGCCGATCGCGAAACCAGCCTCAATATAAGGCTGATTACCGAGAGCAAAAGTGCTCGCCTGCCCATCCAACAGCGGGAACTTCACCAGCTGAGCATCCTTCGCCGGATCATTCTCCGCCCTCAACCCTCCATATAAGACCTTAGCGGTAAGTATCTCCCGTAATTTCAGCCTTTTCAAAAAAGGTACCTTATTAAATATAAAGCCATTGAAATGGTGCTCTACATCCACCCCCGCATAGTGATCGCTGACAAATTCCAGGAAATTCATCAGGTTATAGGAATTGGCCGAATAGATATAGGTCTGATTGGCCGGCACGATCGCCAGCAGCGGGAACGGCAGCCTGCCACTTATATATGTGCCCGTCAGATTGATATCGGTATAGCCCAGCGTGGATAGATAGCACCGCTTGAAAAGACTGAGATTCAGGTTCTGATAAGCGTATTCCCCGCCAAAAAGCCCCTTTATGCCCGCAATATATTGTAGCGATATGATGGGATATTTGTTGGGATAGGGGATACGATACACTCTACCCTGGTAGAACTGCTCGTGCGGCGCCCACCGGATCTGCGCAGAGACCTGCGAAGTCGATATATTGCTTACTGTGTCAAGCCCCGAGCTCTTGGCCTGGATATAACGAATGCTCCCCGCCGGCTGCTGAGCCCAGTATTTAAACCCCAAACCATAGGAAAGATGATTCGCCAGCTCTTTAACATAGTCCAGCCGGAAAATGTCATTGTATAGCCATTTATCGTTCTTACCCCTGTTAAAGGACAAAAGAAAGCTGTTGTCCTGTACGAACTGCAGCTCCTGCCCCGGGATCTTTACGTCGTGCATAAAGGCCGCCTTTATATAATGGAGGGGATAGCCATAGTCAGAGAGCTTATTGAAGGAATAGGCGATACCCGCGTCATATTTCCAGCGGCGGTCATTGAAGCCATAGGCCCCATAGCCTTCCAGCCAGATACGCTTGCTGAAACCCGGGGTCGTACGACCGCCCAGCCGCAGGCGCAACCCTTCTACAGGATTAAAACTATAAAAAGTATTGGCAGGTCCCAGCTCAAACTTCTTTCCCACGCTCTTATACCCGGCAATGAACAGATTGATCAGATCCTTGGTGCGTATAAAGGATCGCATATGCCGCAGACTGTCGATATTCTCATAAACCCGGGACTCGCCGGCGCTGAGGGCCTCATGCCGCCGGTCAGTCCAAAAGGAATCCGATCGGGATTGGGCCGCAGCCGTCAGGGAATCGCTCACCCCTCCTGTAAACACACTCTCCGATATGGCCTGATCCGTGACAAGCTTGCTGTAGGATACCAGCTTCCGTCCGTGTATCCCTTTCTTCTTTGCCAGTAGCGAAAAATCCGCCGACTCATCCGACCTTACCCTATAATAATGTCCGTCTGCAGTCTTTATGAACTCCTGGTCGATATGCAGGTTCCGGATAAAGTTGAGATTGGCCTTTTTGCTGATGGTCAACGCCACTTTAGTCACGGCGTATCTTCCGTCAAGCGTGATATAGAACATTCCCCTGAACAGGAGATCGTCCGGGTTGCGCGGAATAAAGTTCAGCCGGACCAGCCGCTCTCCGTTGTAGACAACCGTATCACCCAGGTAAAACTCATAAAAAGCAGGCGCAGCATTGGAGATAGGGCTTAGGAACTGATTGGTGAACAAAAGGACATTGTTGTCATAAATGTCCACATCCGCCAGCAACGTATTCACATAGTCGCTCATCCCCTTCGCGTCGATGAGGTCTCCAAAATCCACCTTCTTGTCCGCGATGATGACCTGTTTGCTGCGGACCGGCTTCTTTTGCAGATAATTGTTCGACAATTTCTCCTCCAGGTATACCGGGTATAACAGGGAAGTATCCTCACCGGCCAGAGTGTCCGGATGTTCGAAAAGAAAGTTATAGGGCTTGAGAAGCTTCCGGTTCAGCTTTTTCCTGTCGATATCCCGAAGACTGATCTCTACCTTGTCATATTCCTCGTAGGAAACATTGTCAAAAGACTCCGGACGGTTGTTCTCCTTCTCCTCGATGACCTTCCTGATCAGATCGACCGCAGGGTTGTTCTTATTTCGGTATTTCCCCCTTTTATTGGTGACGACGACCTCATCCAGCCGCTTGGCGTCAGCAACGAGCGTGATATTGAGGTTACCCTGCGCAGAGGAGCCGGAATAATAGGTGCTGATCGAATTGGAACCAATGGTCTTCTGCGCATAGCCGATCATGGAGACAACCAATGTAACCTTACCGTCCCCCACCGGGAGACGAAACCTTCCCAGTGAATCTGTCCTGACCCCTTTATTATCCGGCTTGCTGGTGACGCTGGCATTTCGCAGCGGTTCGTGAGTAGTGGCGTCGGTTATAGTACCCGACAACCAGCGGGACTGTCCCAGAACTTGAAGTGAACAAACGGTGATTCCTAGGAAAAGCAGGATTTTCATCGGGTGCAAAAATCAACAGCATTTTCGGTCTGTCAAAGTCGTAAGGGGGGAAATAACGAATTGTTGACATAACAGCAGCACGTCGCTACTTCTTAAACCCGATCCTTTCCCTGTCTTCCCACTTCCTCTGCGCTGCCTTTTCGTCGAGCAGGTTCTCCATCGCATCATAAATATGGTTCAATTGAACGTCGTGTTCGCCCAATCGGGCCTTTATTTCCCGCAATTGCTCCTTCAGGTCGCTCTGCTGCAGCACGATCCGCCTGATCTCTATAAATGCACGCATGATAGCGATATTCATATTGATCGCCCGGTCCGAGTTCAGAATGCCGCTTAGCATCGCAACTCCTTGTTCTGTAAAGACATACGGCAAATACCGATTCCCACCCCTCCCCTTTGAGGTTTCATTTTGCAACCTCAAAGCCTGCCCCTTTTCCAAGGTATCAGTTTGAAACCTTATATCTTCAAACTCTTCCTTTGTCAGCTGGAACATAAAATCGGCCGGAAAACGCTTGATATTCCGCTTCACAGCCAGGTTAAGTGCCTTAGTCTCAGTCTCATATAGGGCCGCCAGGTCTCTATCCAACATCACCCTTTCTCCCCTGATCTCGTAGATCCTGTTTTGGATGCTTCTTATGATTTCCATAGAAATGAATTATCCCCACAAGATAATTTTTTTCCTGGTCCGTCTTCAGACATTTTCTCCTGGTCCGTCCTCAGACTTTTTCTCCTATTCCGTCCTCAGACTTTTTCTCCTATTCCGTCCTCAGACTTTTTACGGGCGAGGTAACGGCCGCTTTTATGGCCTGATAGCTGATCGTGAGAAAGGCGATGAACAGCGCGACCGTACCCGATAGCAGAAATATCCACCACGAAATATCGATCCGGTATGCAAAATCTGTCAGCCATTTGTCCATCAGATACCAGGACAACGGGACGGAGATCACAAAAGCTACAACGACGAGCTTTAGAAAGTCTGCAGACAAGAGCCCGACGATCCCGCTGACACTGGCGCCCATTACCCGGCGGACGCCAACCTCCTTTGTCCTCTGGAGGGTACTATAGGACGAAAGCCCCAGCAAACCCAGACAGGAGATAAAAATGGCGAGTACCGCGAAATTGACAAAGAGGTTTCCAAATCTTGTTTCCGACTTGTATTGCTCGTTAAAGGCCTCGTCGAGGAAGAAATAGTCCAGCGGCAAAGGCGTACCCAGCTGATCCCATTTTTTCTTCAGCGCGGCGATGGTCACGGGCAGATGTTTCCCGGTAACCTTTAAAGACAGGAAGTTGCAGTCGCTGAAGTCCAGACAAATGCTCAGGGGAGTGACCTCCTGCTGAAGGCCATTGAAATTATAGTCTTTGATAACACCGATGATCTGGCCCTTTTTGCCCCACTGTTCGAACCTGCGGCCGACCGCCGCCGCAGGAGACGGATAGCCGAAGAGTCGCACAGCCTTCTCATTGAGGATCATCGCCTGCATGGTATCTGTCGGAATATCGCTGCGGAAGAACCTGCCCGCCAGCAGCTTCATCCCGTACTGCTCAAGATAGCCGAAATCGACATAGGTCAGATCGAGATTGGCGATCTGCATTTCTCCCCGACTGTTCTCGACCTTCGAATAGGCGCTCCACGTACCCGCGCCGGGAACACTACCGGAAAAAGCGGTCGACTGCACCCCCGGCAGACCCGATACCTCCTGCCGGAATACCAGCTTGTGCCGGTCATTATGGGTATCTACCACCAATAGACGATCTTTATCGAAGCCGAGATCACGGCTGCGCATATAGTCAAGCTCCGAATACACAACGACCGTACCGATGATCAGGCTGATAGAGATCGTGAACTGCACGATGACCAGCCCTTTCCTGAGCACAAGCCCCTGCCTGCCCGTCGTAAAACGGCCTTTCAGCGAAGCGATAGGCTTAAAAGAGGAAAGGACAAGCGCCGGATAGACACCGGCCACCAGGCCAATAACGACCGCAATGACCAATAAGCCCAGAATATTCATCGGCTCACTGTAAATGCCGGCGCTGATGGTCTTTCCGGCAAGCTGATTAAAAAGAGGCAGCGCCAGACTGCAAAGCCCGATCGACAGGACAAAGGCGATACAGCAGAGCACCACAGACTCGCCGAGGAATTGACCAGCCAGCTGCATACGTTCAGCGCCGATGACCTTCCGGATACCGACCTCCTTTGCCCGCTCAGTAGCCCGGGCCGTGGTAAGATTGACAAAATTTATACAGGCGATCAGAAGAATGAACAGCCCGATGACCGAAAAGATACGGACATTGCTCCTGCTACCGTTGACAAAGCCGCCACGCGACGACCAGTATATATCTTTAAGCCGTTCGAGGAACAGGACATAATTCTGCTTCTGGGTCTTCAGCTTCTCCCCGATATGCTTTTGAATAAAGGGCCGAAGTTTGGCCTGCAGCGCATTCGGATCCGCACCGGGCTTCAACAGAAGAAAAGAGCTCACGCCAAAACTTCCCCAACGATAGTCAAGGCTGTCCCTGAATCGTCGCCTCGTCGACATCGATACGAAAAGATCGGCCTTTATCGACGAGTTCCCGGGCAGGTCCTTCATGACGCCGGTGACCGTTGCACTAAACCCGCTGTCAGAAAAAAGAAGGGTCTGCCCCATCGGATCGGCGTCACCAAAATATTTTTTTGCCGTGGATTCCGAAAGCACGACACTGAAAGGAGCCTTCAATGCACTGCCCGGATTACCTTCGACCAGCGGGAAATCAAATAGAGTGAACAGGGACGAGTCTGCGAACACAGTACCCTTCTCCTGGAATCGAACGTCCCCCCTTTTTATCAGCGTAGCATTTCTGTTAAGCCTGACCACGCATTCAATGTCCGGATAGTCGGCCTTCAGATTGATAGCCATCGGCATTGAGGTGCTGGCGATATGCTGGGTCGCAGCAGTCGACTCCAGGTCGGTAACCAACCGGTATATACGCGTCGACTTCGAATGAAAGTTGTCATAGCTCGTCTCAAACCGGACATACTGGTAGATCAGGAAAAAAGCCGACATGCCAACGGCAAGCCCGGCAATATTGAGCACCGAAAACCCCCTGTGCCGCCAAAGATTGCGGACCGCGATCTTGAAGTAATTTTTTAGCATAACCCCGATTTAATTTGTTAACCTTTCCCCACCCACCCGCCGTGGTCAAAACTAATGGATTCGGAGCACAAGGAATGCCAATTCATTATCACGTTAAAAATCAATAAATTAACAGAAAAAATCCCGGCAACACTGTCCGATATTGCAACATACACCGTCCGAAAAGGTGACCTTTTTCGTTTTTAACCATATACTAGTAAAGAACCGCCCACATGAACCCAATCGTAGAAACGATCCGCTCCGATCAAAACTCAAAGGCACTGACGGCCCTCTATAAACACTATCCGATGGTCCGTCGCCTCATCCGCACCACCGGCGGAACGACCAAGGACGCCGAAGACATCTTCCAGGAAGCGTTGATAATTCTTATCAAAAAGATCAGGACCGAAAATTTCCAGCTGACAGCACAGCCCGGGACCTATTTGTTCAGCGTCTCCCGCTATCTCTGGAAAGACGAATTGAAAAGACGTAACCGGCAGGTCCCCCACGATCTCCTGACCGATGACAACGGGACGGCGCTCCGCGATACAGAAACACCAGGGTTAAAAGAGCTGCTCGAAGATGAGTCCCGCATAAAGCTGGCCGAGCAGGCCCTCTCAGAACTAAAAGACCGCTGCCGCGAGCTGTTGTTGCTGTTCTATCACGGTGACCTCCGTCTAAAAGAGATTGCGGCCCGAATGGGATATAGCTCGGAAAACACCGCAAAGAACCAGAAATACAAATGCCTGGAGGCCGCAAAGAACAGGCTCCGGAAATTAAAACAAACCCTTCAATCCTAAGCCATGCGTACCGAACTCGAACTGATACAAAAAATCGAGGCCTGGCTCGACGGCTCAATGCCTGCCGAAGATCGACGCCTTTTTGAAGAGAATATGCTCCGCGACACCCACCTCCTCGAAGAGGTCGCGCTACAGCAGGAAGTAATGAATGGCATAGAGAGCGCCGCCCTCCGTCAAAAGATACAACGCGCCGGAAGACGTTGGAGTCGCGCAAGGAACCTCCGCAACTGGGGCGGCGCCGGCCTGGCCGTCATCGTCCTCACAGCTGCAATATTCCTGCTCGCCAAAAGGCACCCCGCAAGTCCGCACTCAAATATTCAGGCACCAATATTCTCAGGCACAGGCACTCGCGACACGATCATCCCAACGAACAACGGGTTCACGCTCTCTATCCCCAATACTCAACCGCCCTCTTATGGAACGCAGGTTAGGACAAAAACTACGATCCCTCTGCAGTCGTTCCATATAAACCCCAACGCCGATACTGTTATCGAAACAGCAGCGGGTATCATCCTGTCCATTCCGGCCGGCAGTTTCCTCGACTCCGGCGGGCAAGCCGTAACAGGCCCTATCGACCTTGTGATACATGAAGCGCTGGACCCGGCATCGATCATAAAGGAAGGCTTGTCGACGCGCTCCGGAGACCAGTTGCTGGAGACCGGCGGAATGTTCTATATCGACGCTATCAAAGACAGACAGACGCTGAAGATCGATCCGTCGCGGAGCATCTATGTCCAGGTGCCTGCCAACCGGTACCAGCCCGATATGCAGCTGTTCACAGGCAGGCGCCTGGCTGACGGGACCATCGACTGGCAGGATCCCCGCCCGATGGAGCACTACCTTAAAACCGTGGATATTCACCAGCTGAATTTTTATCCGCCAGGCTACCTCGATTCCGTGCGCAGCTGGGGATGTAATGCAGGGGACAGACAATTCACAGACAGTCTCTATTTCTCTTTCGCAGGCTTTTCCTCTTTGGTCGCAGCGCCCAACCCACCGCCCGCAGTAGACTATATACCGCGAGACACTTTAATATTGGACTCTTCCGTCCGTCCGCGTTATGATTGCAATATCGATCCCGCCAGCATCAAAGCCATTTGGAACGATTCCTTTCAGAACACGCTGCTCGCGACCCGCGAATTTGAAGCGCGGATGCCCTATATCCATATGGGCGGCCCAAAAATACTCGACCTGTATGTCCAAAACCTGGACAAGAGCCTCTCGACCATCGACTCGATGGCCACAACCCGTCACATATCCGGAGAATTACAGCAGATATTCCGCTATTTCACCGCCCGCCACGACGGTAAGCTACCCATAGGTATTCAACAATTGCAACAGTTGAATCAATACTATTCTCAAAAAACAAAAGCCTTTTCAGAAGCCGTCGCCCGTACCCAAAAAGAATTCTGGGACCGCGAGGCCCGTCTCGACAAAAAATACACGGACCATACTAACGACTCCATCGAAAGGATGAACCGGAATTTTCAGGAGGAACTGGATATCAATTTTAGGGAAGCCTGCCGGCAGCTGGGATACGTCACCTCGCAGGGACGTCCTTCAACAAATTCTTATCAGCTAAAGCTGCCGGCAACAGGCTGGTTCAATCTCGACAAGTACGTAAAAAAGGCGACCGAAAGCAGAACCACGCTCAAGGTTACGGACCCGCAAACGGGCAAAATGGCCGTCATCCAATACCTTCCGGTTACTTTCCAACCTGACAGATCGAAAGACTACGACCGCCTCTATATATACCTCCTGCCAGACAGCCTCAACAGCTATATGCTCCTGACCGGCGCCGACGGAGTATACACGGATAAGCTCAACGAGCTGATGTCCTATGGCCTGGTTTGTATCGGCTATAAAGGTGAGAGGTCATTCTTTTATTCCCAGGCCAGGATCCGGCCCGGCGACCATTCCTTCAGCCTGCAGCCTATCGACTCCGCTACCCTCGACAACCAGCTGAGCAAATGGGGCAACCGATCACAGTCGGCCGAAATGCTTCAGGAAAATGTATTTTATCATTGGGAGCGTCAGGATCGCCCAAGAAGACTAAAGGACGAACGCCTAAGAGATCTCCGGGACAAAATGGAACGTGCATTTTTCAATAAGTGCCGCTTCTCGGGTGAAGCGACCCCGCAATAATAGCCGGATCAAACGTCTAAACGGAAGAAATACAGTATTTTTAATCCATGGTATGCCTCATCATCGACGACAACAAAATTGCCCGCTCAGTCCTCCGTCAGCTCGCTTCCCAGGTAAAAGACCTGACAGTCGCCGGAGAATGCGCCGACGCGGTCGAAGCCTATGAGTTCCTTCGCACGAGCAAAGAGGATATCGACCTGCTGCTCCTCGATATAGAGATGCCCGGCATGACAGGTCTCGAGCTGGTAAAGAACCTCGGCGACAAACGCCCTATCATCGTCTTCACCACCTCCAAAAGAGAATATGCCGTAGAAGCCTTCGACCTCAACGTCGCCGACTACATCGTCAAACCTGTGACCCCCGCCCGGTTCATACAGGCGATGGAAAAGGTACGCGAGCTCCTCGAGAGCGCCCGCGAAGAAATGAGCTGGACCAGCGAAGAATTTATTTTTATCCGGGACTCCAATATCGTCCGAAGACTACGACTGGACGATATCCTTTACGCCGAAGCCATGGGAGACTACGTAAAACTATACACGCCCGGTAAATTCTACGCCGTCCACACCACGCTGAAGACTGTAGAAGAAAGGCTACCCGCCAGCCAGTTCCTGCGCGTCCACCGGTCATACCTCGTAGCACTGAGCAAGATCGATACAATTCAGGACGGCGCGCTCGTCGTTGGCGGCAAACCTATCCCCGTCGCAGATGCCTACAGAAAAGCGCTCAACGCAAGGATGAACATTCTTTAACGAACCGACCGGCTACCAGATGATCAGCCTCGCCCGCCACCCGGCCGACCGCTCTTCCCGATTGGGCGACAGAATTTCCTGACTCGCCGATATCCCTTTGCCAGATCTCCCGGCGGGTCCGATCTTTATGCTCTCATAAGCAGTTAGTTTTGGTTTGACGGCCCGGTTATTCCTGACCGGGCTTTTTTTTACCAGGCATGAAAATCTTATTTATCATATTATTCTCCCTCGATATGCTGGCCCTGATCAGCCTCACTTACCTTTTCCTCCATAAAATAGACAGCGGAGCCGGGGCCGGACAGCTGATCCTCACCGCCACCGGAATAGCGCTGACCATTATGCTCCTGGTCATCTTTTTCATGGGCTATATCCGCCATTCTTCCCGGTAATGTTTAACTTGAGGCAATTATTGCCGAATGACCAGTAACCGATTTATTTATTTTGTGCTGGCCGCGTTTGTCACGGGCACTCTCCTGCTGATCTATATCCAATACAATTCTTCCCGTAATATCGACAAGCTGATCGATGGCAACAAAAGTCTGCTGAACGAACTAAAAGCCGGCAACGACCTCCGTGAGCTCGAAAGAGACATCCTATCCGTGGAAAGCAAGATCCGGGCGACAGTAGCTACCGGCGATACCACCTATATCATTGGCACCAGCCAGCAGATAGCCGACGCCGAAGCCTATCTGGACACGCTGAAAATGATGAACCACAGCCCCGCATCGGCACAGGACATCGACAGGCTCGCCGATCTCGCCCGGTTAAAGCTCAGGAACAGAGACCAGATCCTCGACACCCTTCGCATCTCCGGCAAGGAAGCCGCAGCCAGGCTGATCATGAATCCCCGCAGCAATGGACAGGCCAACGAGATCAATAGCATTACCCGGAAAATATACGACAACCGCCGCCGTATGCTGGCCGAACTCAGCAACGCCACAGCCGACAACGGCAGAAAGGCCCGCACATGGGGCGCCGTGCTGATCACCCTGGTCCTGTTCAGCGCTGGCGGCCTGTTCTGGTTCATCATCAGCCGCATCAGCCAGCAAAACCTGCTCATCCGCCGCCTGGACCGCTCAGAAAAAGACCTGCGCGAGGCTATTCAGGTCAAAGAGAACTTTATGGCCAATATGAGTCATGAGATCCGCACGCCCCTGAATGCGGTCATCGGGTACACGGGCTTGCTGAAAGCACGTCAGTTGGACCCCGGCTCCGCAGAATTTGTCACCGCAATCGAACAAGCCGGCAATAACCTCCTTACGATAGTCAACGATATCCTCGACCTGTCAAAAATAGAGGCAGGCATGATGCGGCTGGAACCCTTCCCTTTCTCTATCCGGGAGCTGACGCATTCCATCGAAGCCCTTTTCCATGAGAAAATAAAGGCAAAGGACCTGGGCTTCTACCGCACTGTAGACGAGCAAGTCCCCGACATCCTCGTCGGAGACGCCACAAGACTCACACAAATACTGGTCAATCTCATCGGCAATGCGCTAAAATTCACCCAAAAAGGACAAATAAACCTGGAGATTTCCGTCAGGGAAAGGCAGGAAAATAAGATATACCTGGAGATCCGCCTCAGTGACACCGGCATCGGCATAGCAAAGGAGAAATTAAACAGCATTTTCGAAAGATTCTCCCAGGCAGAGGACTCGATCACCCGCAAATACGGAGGCACCGGACTGGGACTGGCCATCGTCAAGGACCTGGTCGAATTGCAGCAGGGAGAGATCAGCCTGAAGAGCGAAGAAGGAAAGGGAACGAGTTTCGAACTGATAATTCCCTATGCAGTCGCAGCAGAACAATGGGCCCTTGCTACCCCCTCCGGCCCATCCGATACGCCTATGGCTGCCGCACACCTCCTGGTTGTAGACGACAATGCCATGAACCGGGACCTGATGGAACACCTCCTGAAAAGCAGGGGTCTTTCCTCTACGATCGTCAGCAACGGCCAGGAAGCCATCGACCAGCTGCGCCGAAACAATTACGACATGGTGCTGATGGATATTCAGATGCCGGAGATGGACGGATACACGGCCACCAGACAGATCAGGGAAGACCTTGGACTCGATATCCCCATCATTGCCATGACGGCGCACGCCATGGCCGGCGAACGGGAAAGATGCCTCAGCTTTGGCATGAATGAATACCTGTCCAAGCCTGTCCGGGAGCAGGAGCTCTTCCGCATGATAGCTTCGTTCCGATCATATCGGTACATCAACCTCGATTATTTAAGACAGCTGAGCCAGGGCAACAAAGAGTTCGAGCAGTCGATGACAGCCCAATTCATATCCGATACTACGGACGACCTCCAGGCAATGGCAACCGCTATCTCCGCCGAAGATATCCCGAAAATGAACCGAATCGCCCACAACATGAAGACAAATGTTTCCATCATGGGACTGACCGCCAGGCTGCAGCCCACCTTGGACGCGCTTGAGTTCGCACAGGCCGGAGACGTCTCCATCCCAGCCTGCTTCGACGATTTGAAGTCGATCTGCGAAGCTGCGCTGGCCGAAGCGCGGGCATTCCAACGACTGGATTTGCCTGTTTAACGATTGAGCCCGCACCTCACCGTAATTCAACAATAGTTTTACGGCCGTAATCAAAATCAAACGGCCATGAAACACCTTTTCATCACAGTATCCCTCTTCCAGCTGTTTCCTTCCTTGCTGTTCTCGCAGGTATTGACCCTCCCCAACGCCCTGGATATCTCTCTAAAGAACTACCAGCTGATAAAAGCCAGGAAAAACTACGCCGACGCCGCCAACGCAGCAGTGATCACGGCCAGGCGGGACGGGCTCCCGGATATTACGCTGGCCGGCCAGCAGGAATATGGATCGCTCGATGGCATGAATGGCCTTTCATCCGGTCTGCAGGGCATCACCACGATCACCAACGGACCGGCCCTGCCTGCACAAAGCTGGAACTCCGCTTTCGGATCACTGTACGTTTCGAACATCAGCTGGAACATTTTTTCCTTCGGCCTGCAGCGGGCCCATGTTGTAGCGGCAAAAGGCATCTACGACCAGGAAGAGGCCGGCTATGAACAGGAAAAATTTCTCCTGCAGATAAAAGTGATATCCGGCTATTTCGACCTCCTCGGAGCACAACGGCTCAGGTTCTCGATGCAGGCCAATCTCGCCCGCGCCACCGACCTCGCCATGACCATCCATGCCCGCACAGACAACGGACTCAATCCGGGCGTAGACAGCAGCATCGCCGATGCAGAGGTCTCCAGAGCCCGGCTTTCCCTGACAGACGCCATCAACTACGAACAGACAAAAGCCAGCCAGCTCGCTACCGTCCTGGGCGTAACCACACAAAACTTCATGCTGGACAGTTCCTATGTGAACCGCCTGCCAGGGGGGATGCTGCAGCCGCTGAGCAACAGCCATCCGGTCCTTTTCTTCCTGTCCAGACGCATTGAAGCGAGCGCCCTGCAGGCCAGCTATCTCAAAAAGACCGGAATGCCCCGGTTCTCGCTATTCGGCGTATTGCAGGACAGAGGATCAGGCTTCGGTGAAGCCTATGGACCAGCCAACCCGAAGGACTATACCACGAACTACTACGACGGCATCAGACCCACGCGCGCGAACTATCTCCTGGGGATCGGCCTCACCTGGAATATCACGGACTATAGCCGATCGGCGTCAAAAGCCAAAAGCCAGCAATTCCTGTCAGCTGCCCTCACCAGCGAATACCGGCAACAGCAGAACGACCTGGCCAATCAGTCGATCCTCGCCGACAGGCAGATCGAAAACGCCCTCAGCCGCTACCGCGAAACTCCCGTCCAGCTGAAGGCAGCAACCGACGCTTATTTACAGAAAATGGAACTGTATAGCAACGGCCTCGCAAATATTTCCGATGTGGCACAGGCACTGTACACCCTCAGCAGAGCGCAAACCGACAAAGACATCGCCTATAACGCCGTCTGGCAGGCAGTCCTGTTCAAAGCGGCCTCTACCGGGGACCTTTCCGGGTTCCTCTCCCAATTATAGACCTGTAAAAAAACTATTATGAAAAAATTGATTGTCACAGCGCTAAGAAAACCCATCGCCGTTATCGTGATGGTCATCGGCCTGGTCGTATTCGGGATACTCTCGATAAGAACCATCAATATCGACATCTTTCCCAATCTGGACCTGCCGACGATATACGTCTCGCAGCCCTATGGCGGGATGTCCCCCCAACAGATGGAAGGCTTCGTCTCGACCAACTACCAGAATCTCTACCTGTATGTCAGCGGTATCAAATCGATCGAAACGAACAATATCCAGGGGCTGAGCCTGTTGAAGCTGAGCTTTTACAATGGTACCAATATGGCCCAGGCCGCAGCCGAAGTGACCTCGCTGACGAATAGAGCGTTTGCCGAAATGCCCCCCGGCACGCCTCCCCCGATCATCATCCGCTTTGACGCCTCCACCCTGCCCGTAGGACAGCTGACATTGAGCAGCGACAAACGCTCGAACAACGAATTGCAGGACCTGGCCAGCGTCCTCGTACGTCCCAACTTCTCAAAGATACCCGGACTCTCATCTCCACCGCCCATAGGAGGGAACGTACGTACGGTGGTGGTTGCCGTAGACCCCGAGTCCCTGCACAGCCACAACCTCACTCCTGAACAGGTGACGGCCGCTATCAAAGCGAACAGCCTCATCTCTCCGGCCGGCAACGTCGGTATCGGCAACACCATGTATCTGACCCCGTCGAATACGGTCATTCGTAAAATATCCGACTTCGGACAGATACCCCTGCTGTATCAGAATGGAGCGGCTATCTACCTGAAGGACGTGGCAAAGATCCAGGATGGGGCGGACATTACTTCCGGCTACGCCTATGTCAACGGCAAACGGTCGATCTATATTCCGATCATCAAGAACTCCAACGCCTCTACCTGGTCGGTCGTCCAGGGACTTAAAAAGGCCATTCCTTCGATGCAGGCTCTTTTGCCGGAAGACGTCAGGCTGGACTTCGAATTTGACCAGTCCGTCTATGTCATCAATTCGGTAAAAAGCCTGATCAGCGAAGGCGTCATCGGAGCCATCCTGACTGGTTTGATGGTGCTGCTTTTTCTCGGCGACAGACGGAGCGCCCTGATCGTGATCGTCAATATTCCCATCGCGATCATAACGGGAACCCTGCTGCTAAAATTATTTGGGCAGACGATCAACATCATGACCCTTGGTGGCCTGGCCCTGGCCATCGGAATCCTCGTCGACGAGGCGACGGTTACCATCGAGAACATCCATCGCCACCAGGAGCTGGGCGCAACAAAAGCCAGGGCCATCGCCGACGCCTGTAAAGAGATCGCCCTGCCCAAGCTGCTGATCCTGCTAAGCATTCTTGCCGTCTTCGTTCCGGCCCTATTCATGAGCGGTGTGCCGCAGGGTATGTTCCTGCCCCTTTCCATGGCTGTCGGCTTTTCCATGATCGCGTCCTTCCTGCTGTCCCAAACCCTCGTCCCCGTATTATCGAATTGGTTCCTGAAAAACCATATCTCTGAGCCACACAGAGAAGAAGGAGAAAAAACGCCGGGCCTGATGGAGCGTTTCAGGTCCGGCTTCCTTCAAATCGAAGCACGACTGATGCGCCGCAGCCGGCTGGTGATCGGCCTCTACCTTATCCTGACCTTTGGGTTTGTAGCCTGGGCCGCAGACCATATCGGCAAAGACATCCTGCCGGCCGTGAACAGTGGCCAGTTCCAGGTGCGGATACGCGCTCCCCAGGGCTCGCGGATCGAATACACCGAAAAGACCATGCTGCGGGTTCAGGACCTGCTGTATAAAGAGGTCGGCCACGAACACGTGGGCATCATATCCAGCTTTGTAGGACAGCACCCCTCGTCCTTCCCAACACTGCCGATCATCCTGTTCATGAGCGGGTCCAACGAGATCCTCATGCAGGTGGCTTTCACGCCGGACTACAAGGTCGACATTGACTCGTTCAAAGAAAAATTCCGTAAGGACGTACTGGCTGACATGCCGCAGCTAACCCTCAGCTACGAGCCGATCGACCTAACCGACAAGATCATGAGCCAGGGCGCTTCCACCCCAATAGAGGTGGCGGTAATGGGTAAGGATTTGCATACCAGCCAGCAGTTCGCCCAAAAGATCATGACCGGGATGAGACAGATACCTTTTCTGCGCGATATACAGCTAAAAGAACAATTGAACAACCCGGCTATCCGGATCAACATAGACCGCGAAAAGATCAAACAGTTTGGGCTGAACCTTCCTTCAGTGGCCGCCTCCATCACGGCCGCCACTTCGTCAAGCCGGTTTACGGACAAGATACTCTGGCTGGACGAGAACAACGCCACCTCCTACGACGTACAGGTGGAAGTGCCGCAACCGGATATGATCAGCCTCTCTGAACTGGCAGCCATTCCCCTACGAACGGACGCGCTCCGCCCGGTTCTCGGCGACGTGGCCGACCTGAAGATGGACACCACCATCGGTGAATACGATCGAAAAGGTGCGGTTCGCTTCCTTTCCATCGGCGCAAATATTCAGGGAAAAGACCTGGGATCTGCTTCCACAGCCGTACGGAAGGTGCTGGCTTCTGCCGGCCAGCCACCAAGGGGCATTACCGTGGAAACAAGAGGCCTCACCAGCCTGCTGGACGAGACCCTTTCCAGCCTGCAGACCGGATTGCTCATCACCTTTGTGGTCCTCCTGCTCATGCTGGCCGCCAATTTTCAGTCGTTCTCCCTCGGCTTCGTAGTGCTGACGACGATACCCGCGGTGCTCTCCGGCTCCTTGCTGATGCTGCTGCTGACCGGATCGACCCTCAACCTCCAATCTTATATGGGGATCATCATGTCGGTCGGCGTATCCGTATCCAACGCCATTCTGCTCGTCACCAATGCCGAGGAGTTCAGGATAGCAGGCAGCGACGCAAGACAGGCCGCACTGCAAGGCGTAAGCGTCCGTCTTCGCCCCATCCTCATGACGAGCATCGCCATGACAGTAGGCATGATCCCCATGGCGTCGGGACTCGGCGAGGCCGGTGGCCAGACCGCACCGCTCGGAAGGGCCGTCATCGGCGGTCTCCTTGCTTCGACGATCGCGGCACTGCTGATACTTCCCCTGATCTTCTACCGGGTGCAGCGGAAGGCTTCCACAAAAAGCGTCTCGCTCGACCCGGACGACACGACAAGCATATACTACTCCAACAAATAAACACTCTTTTATGAAACACTTCACATACCTGACCCCCGCCGCGCTGCTGCTTTCATTCGCCGCCTGCAAGAGTCCGGCCTCAGCGCCCTCGATCGCCATCATGGCAAAAGACTCCGCTGTCAATACTTCCAAGACCTTCGCTCTCTCAGAAGGCAGACTCAGCACGACGCTGATCCTGCCGGGCGTACTGGCCCCCTTTCAGACAGTGGACCTGTATGCCAAGGAAAATTCCTTCGTAAAAGAGATGTTCGTAGACGTTGGCAGCACGGTACAAAAAGGACAGCTGCTGGCAACCCTGCAGGCGCCCGAACTGGAGACGGCAATAAAAGAAGCAGAGTCGCAGCTGCATACGCACGAGGCCCTGTTCAACGGCAGCAAAGCCACCTGGCAGAGACTGCTCCGCACCAGCAGGGTCCCCGGCACCATATCTCCCAACGACCTCGACAATGCCTACGCCAAAATGAGCGCAGACAGCGCAGACCTCCTGGCTGCCCGATCACACTACGAGCAAGCGCAGGAGCTCAGCGGCTACCTCGAGATCAGAGCGCCCTTCGCAGGGGTCATCAGCGCCAGGAATGTATACGCAGGCGCCTACGTCGGCCCCGCAGGCAAAGGCTCAGACAAGCCGATGCTGACCCTGGAGGAACAAAAACGCCTCCGCCTCATGATCGACATCCCCGAAGCCGCGGTCGGCTATCTCGCACTGAAAGATTCTCTGCATTTTTCGGTAAGACCCCTGCCGGGCAGGATATTCACCGCCTCCATCAGCAGGATGGCCGGCAGCATGAACACCCAGTTACGCACCGAACACATCGAAATGGATATCGCCAATGATAGACGCGACCTTCTTCCGGGCATGTTCGCGCAGGTCAGCCTCATATATGCCAATTCGAACAAAAAGACATTCGTCGTGCCCGCATCCGCCATAGCCAGCAACTCACAGCAGGTATTTGTTATCCGTGTCGCCGGAGGGAAGACCCAGTGGGTCGATATTGTAAAGGGTAGGGAAACACCAGACAGCACGGAAATATATGGCGACCTGCACAGCGGCGATCACCTGCTGCTAAAAGCGTCGGACGAGATACGGGATGGCATAGGAATTGAATAAAATTCCCTGGTCATGGAAAACGAATCTTTTCTTACAAAATACGTCTTCAGCACCGATCACAAGATAATAGCCAAACAGTTTCTCATCACTGGTATATTGTGGGCACTGGTCGGGGGATTTTTCTCTGTCCTTATGCGTCTGCAGCTCGGCTTCCCCAACGCGTCCCATACCTTCCTGCAGCAACTGGCCGGCCATCTGTTCGTCAGCGGCAAGCTCCAACCGGAAACCTACTATCAGCTAATGACGATGCACGGTACGATCATGATCTTCTTCGTCCTCACGGCAGGGCTCAGTGGAACATTTGCCAATTTCCTTATTCCGCTGCAGATAGGGGCAAGAGACATGGCGTCTCCCTTTGTGAACATGCTGTCTTACTGGGCCTTCTTCGTTGCAAGCGTTATCATGATCTGTTCCTTCTTTGTGCACGGCGGCCCCTCGGGAGTCGGATGGACAGCCTACGCACCGCTGAGCGCGCTAAAAGATGCAGACTCAGGCTCTGGCACGGGACTGGACCTCTGGATCACAAGTCTGGCCTTCTTTATCGTCTCGACCCTGATGGGCGGCATTAATTATATATCCACGATACTCAACATGCGCACAAAGGGAATGAGCATGACCCGGCTCCCCCTTAGCACCTGGGGCCTGCTGTTCACCGCCATCATGGGCCTCCTGTCCTTCCCGGTTCTACTGGCAGCATTTGTGCTGCTCCTGCTCGACCGCAATGCGGGAACCAGCTTTTACCTCTCCGATATCTTCATGACCTCGACCGCCCGCGCAATGCCTTATGAAGGCGGTAGCGCCATCCTCTATCAGCATCTCTTCTGGTTCCTGGGTCACCCCGAAGTCTATATCGTCATATTCCCCGCCTTCGGGATCGTCTCCGAAGTAATGAGCGTCAATTGCCGCAAGCCGATCTTCGGCTATACAGCCATGGTCTATTCGATGTTCGCCATCCTTACCCTTTCCTTCATGGTCTGGGCCCATCATATGTTCGTAACAGGAATGAATCCTTTTCTCGGCTCGCTGTTCGTCCTGTTCACGCTGCTGATCGCCATTCCGTCAGCCGTAAAGGTCTTCAACTGGCTGGCAACGCTCTGGCGGGGCAATATCCGTTTCACTCCCGCGATGCTGTTCGCCATCGGATTTGTCAGCACCTTTATCTCCGGCGGACTGACCGGCATCTTCCTCGGCAATTCCACCATCGATATCCAGCTGCACGATACATACTTTGTGATCGCGCATTTTCACCTGGTTATGGGCGTATCCGCCGTTTTTGGCATGTTCGCAGGCATCTATCACTGGTTCCCAAAAATGTTCGGCCGGTTAATGGACCCAGTGCTCGGCTATATCCACTTCTGGATAACCCTGGTGTCCGTCTACTTCATTTTCTGGCCGATGTATTATGAGGGACTGGCGGGTATGCCGCGCCGGTATTTCGACTTCTCAGGCTGGATATCCTTCAGCCAGTTCGAAAAGCTGAACATCGTCATTTCCTCCTTTGCCTTTTTGGCATTTTTCGTACAGCTGGTATTCGTAGCTAATTTCTTCCGTTCGATCTTCAAAGGAGAAAGACTGACTGAGAAAAATCCCTGGAAGTCCAATACCCTCGAATGGACGACGCCGATAAGGCCCGGTCACGGAAACTGGCCGGGAGAGATACCCCAGGTATTCAGAGGTCCCTATGAATATTCAAAAGATGGAAGAGATTTCATTCCTCAGGACGAACAGTCCGGATCCGTCAATAGTGACATTTCTGACATTCCGTCCCGCCAATATTCTCAACGGTGATGGAATCCCTCTTACCGGTAGCCAGCTCGCGGGCAAATCTGCTGTAGATGCTATAGAACCGGTTTCCCTTATTGGTGCTGTCGGGGAAATCAACCCTGGTGGTCCGGTGACAGTTGATACACCAGCCCATGCTCAGGGGAGCGAACTGCCTGACCTCATCCATCTCCTGAACTGGCCCATGACAGGTCTGACACTGGATCTTGCCGGCCTTGGTGTGCTGGGCATGGCTGAAAAAAACGTGATCGGGAAGGTTGTGGATCTTCACCCATTCGATCGGATGACCGTCCTTCGTGTATTCCCTCTTATCCGGGTCATAGCCGGTATAGCTATATAATTTTTTGATCTCGTCGTTGGGGTTGACGCTGCTGCCGTCCTCCCGCTGCAGCCGCTCGCCATGGTAGTCGTTGATGGCCAGGTGACAGTTCATACAAATATTGGGAGAGGGGACGGTAGCGTGTTTGCTTTCAAGAGCATTGGTGTGACAATACAGGCAGCTTATCTGGTTGAGGCCTGCGTGTATCCTGTGGGAAAAATAGATCGGCTGCTCCGGCTGGTAGCCCTGTGATCGTCCCAGCCTTATCCCAAGCTGTGTCACCCAATAGCCAATCACGCCGAACAGCAAAATGCCGGCCAGGGTTATATATATTTTATTCCGGTAGACCGGGACAGGCGGCGGCGCAACGAGCCCCTGTTTTTCTTCGGCCAGTTTCTTAAGATTGAGATTGTGCAGGTAGAGACCAATTACAAAAAGACCGAGGATGCAGCTGACGATACCATAAAGAAGACTGTGATCCTCCTCGGGAGGATTGGGCAGGACAGACGTATTGGTCTTCGCAACCGGCTCTGAATAACTATTGACATAGTTGAGAATGGCGTCTATCTCGGCGTCGGAAAGGCCCGGGAAGGTATTCATCGGCGCACGGCCGTACTGGTTATAGAGATTGGTAAAATAGGTGTTCCCTGAAGCCAGCACCTTGGTGTTGTTGTGGATCCAGTCGTGAAGCAGCTGGCGGTCCGTTACCCGGTCTGTGACGCCTTTTAGCGCGGGACCTGTGATGACCCTCACCGGATTGTGGCACTGGGCGCAGTTGGTCTGAAACAAAGCCTTACCGTCCTGGGGATAAGCCCAGACAGAGGATAAAAACAAAAGGGTAAAGAAAAAAAGCCGCGCCATGTCGTGGCTTTTTCCAAAAAAATCATGCCAGCCCCCTATAGCAGGTTGCTCGTCATGGGATCGATGACCGCCTTCACTTCTGCGATCGTATTGACGGGGAAACCGCCCAGACGGGCATGTTCCCGGATCAGCTCTTCACTCTCAGCAATATGGATGCAGTAGATCTTGTCTTCGGTGACAAAGGATTGTATCCAGTGATAGGGCTTGCCCAGCTGACAGACGACTTCACAGGAGGCCCTGGCGATCTCCTGCAGCTCTTCCGGCGAGAGGTTTCCGGCGCCGGGTAGTATTCTTTCGATGACAAACTTCTTCATGTGAGTGAGTTTTTGATAAGTACTACAAAGTTGTATTTTATATCCTTCGACGACGATAGAGGTTTTCCCTATTTAAGGCCGGCGGATTCCCTATTTTAGGATTCCCAGCCGAAACGCCTCCTGTACTGCCTTGGTCCGCGAGTTGACATCTAATTTAAAAAGGACCGAAGAGATATGATGGTCGACGGTCTTGGCGGAAATAAAGAGCCTTGCTCCTATCTCCTTGTTCTGCAATCCCTCTTTCAATAATTCGAGAATGCCCAGCTCCCGGTCGGTAAGGAGAGCCGGGTTGGCGAGAGTCGTTTTCCGGAGACCCCGGGGAATGCTTTTGATGCCGGAAGTCCTCATTTCCAGCTTCATCTTCTCATAGACCGCCTTGGCGCCCAGCTGATTGACGATCGTCAGCGCCTTTTTCTTGTCCTCCTCGCCGCCCTCGAACAAGGCCAGCGCCTGCTCATAGGGACAGCCCAGCCGCTCCCATAAAGCTGCTGCACGGACCGCCCCGTCCGCCGTATCCAGGCGATATCCCTCGTAGGTCTCCCGGAGAGGAACCTCCTGCTTTCGGGTCCTCAGCAGCCAGAAGTCGAATTCGCTGTTCTCATAAAGACTGGCCGTCTGCCCGATCAGCCCGATCGCACACTCGATGGCTTCCTTTTCCAGCAGCAGGCTTCCCGTAAGCCATTCATATTCCAGGAGAGCTACCAGGGCGGGAAGTATCCGCTGCAGCTCCATGGCCTCAAAAGCCATCGCCTTCGCCTGCAGCAGCAGCGGGAGAGCATCCCCCTCACCCTTTCTCATCTTTATCGTCCCGATCACCACCAGTGCACCCATCCGGACGATCGGCGCCTGATCCTCATTCTTCAGGAGCTCTTCTGAGAGGCTGCAGGCCTCTTTCCAGCGCCCCGTATCCAGCATCAGCCTGGCCTTCCCCGACAGCATGTAGGTCCTCCAGGAACCCAGCTCCCTCTCCTCACAATATTGAATTCCCTGTGCCAATATCCCCGCTGAAAAAGCATAGTCCTTTATTTTTATTCCGCCATTGCTGAGGCTGGTATAGGCCTGGGCCGCGAGCTCATGATAACCGTGTTTCAGCGCCAGCTCAAGGCTTCGCTGCAGCAGCTCGACCCCTTTTTGCCGGTACGCCGGAATTCTCATCTGCACGGCTCCGACATTGTTGAGGGCGTGGGAAAGTATCTCGTCATCCCCCAGCTCGTTCGCGATGACGATGGCGTTCTCACCCCAATGGATGCATTCCACGATATGGCCGGAGAGCATCTTCAGCTGTGACATATTGCTGTATGCCATGGCCTTGGCCCGCGAGGAAGGCTGGGTGGCCAGCACCTCGATGGCCTGCTGCCCATAGCTTTCGGCCTGCTTGCGATTGCCGTCGAACCACCAGAGACGCGACAGGAACCACATCGAATCCCCTATCTTCCCGATCTCCTGCTTCTCCTTCCAGATGGCAAGCGCCTTTCCCTGGTAGATAATGGCCTCCTTGATCCGGTTGGTCAGATAGCACTCATAGGCATAGGACGCATAGAGCCGCACCAATACTTCCTTGTCCTTTCCCTGATAGTATTCGATGGCCGTATAATACAGCTTGGAAGCCTCGACGTGCGCCCCGACCTCCGCAGCAGCAGCGGCGGCAAGAGGAGCATAATGAACGACCAGCTCATATTCGTTGGCATTTTTTGCATGATGGACGATCCGCTCTATCTCGTGGTGCTCCTCAAAGCTCTCCCTGAACATCTCCAGTATCCGCTTGTTCAGCGCTATCCGCACAAAAGGCGACAGCGAGGTCTCGATCGTCCTCCGGTATAGTTCGTGCTTAAAGAAAACAAGCCCTTCCCTTACAAAAAGGATCTTCGCTTCAAAGCATTTCGCCAGCGCCGACGCATACATAGGCTCGATCTTTTCCAGGTATTTCACCTCAAAGCCGGTTGGCAGGACGGATAGCAGGTCCCACACCTGTTTGGTCTTTTCGTCGAGCCGGTAATATACAGACAGGATAGAATCTTTGATATTCTCGGGGACTCCCAGACTGTAGCTCGCCAGTATCTCGTTGACATAAAATGGATTCCCGCCGGAAATACTATAGACGTCTTCCCCGCTATAGCCCTTCTCCTGCGCCAGCTTCTCGACCGCCGGTCGCGACAATGGCGTCAGGTGCATCCTGGTGAAAGAGTCGGGAGGCAGCTGCCCCAGGACATTTTGCAAAGGGTGAAGAGAGTGGATCTCGTCGTCCCGGTAGATGAGAACAAAAAGACAGTGGAGCCTGGTAATACGCCTTGCCAGGAACTTTATAAAATCCAGCGTCGCCTCATCGGCCCAGTGAATATCCTCAAAGATGATGACGGCAGGCGCTGACCGGCTGGCTATCTCATGAAAGAACCGGTTGAAAAGAGCGGCCCTTTCCTCCCTCCCGCCAGTATTCTCCCAGCCGTCACCCTGCATCTGCCAGATAACGTCATACAGTGGAGCCAGAGGACGCGGCGTGAACAGCGCATCGCAGGTACCCTGGTAAAAGCTGGCGACCTTCCCCTTTTCCCTGCAAAAAGCCCTTATCAGGGAAGTCTTGCCAATTCCCGACTCACCGCTGAGCAGTATACAATGTCCCTCCCCGTCCGCAATATCCCTAAGCCTCGATTGCAGAGTGGCTAAAAAACCGGCTCTTTCGATCAGTTCCATAATGGTTGTTTAAGAGCGGACCACAGGTCAGCTCGCATAAAATGGGGGGACAGTGACGGTAAAATAGGGAAAAATCCTTATACCCTATAGCCAAATTGAAGGTTCCTTTGTGATGGAAATTTCATTTTTCAAATCATCAATTCAAAGCCACTTTACCATGAAAGTCTTTTTTATCCACACAGCACTAGCAGCAATGAGCCTGCTCCCTTTCCGAATACTGGCCCAGTCGGATAAGGCAGTCGCCGATTCTAAAAATGGCGAACATCTATACCTGGACGTCCATCACCTTGGTCCGGGAAAGGTCACAGCAGCGGCAGTCGCAGAGGCGCACGCAAAAGATCTGGCTGTTCAAAGGAAATACGGGGTGCATTTTCTCAAGTATTGGGTCGACGAAGCCGGGGGAGATGTATATTGCCTTTCTTCTTCTGCTGATACCCAATCTATACGCAGGACGCACGCGGAAGCTCATGGGCTGCTCCCGGATCAGATATACCCGGTAACCGAAGGTAAGGAGTCGGCCACAAACGGTGAAAAGAATTTCTATCTCGACATCCACGACTTCGGTACCCAAAAGGTTACTCTCCAGGACGTAGCCGCAGCCCACCAGAAGGACCTGGCCGTAGAAGGCAAATATGGTGTGAATTTTATCAACTACTGGGTCAATGGAAGCATGGTCGTCTGCCTGTCTCAGGCGCCGGACTCCTCTGCCGTGATCAATACGCACAAGGAAGCCCACGGACTTATACCGCAACATGTCATGCAGGTCAAACCGGGGGAGAAATAGGCTCACCCCATTATTCTATTTTTTATGCGAACGCGCCCTTTCAAAAAAACTCCTCTCCCTCAACCGCGCCTCCACCTCAATAATGGCATTCATAAGGTTGTTGCGCGTGTTGGTAATCTCCTCGATGGCCTCGGTCATGATCTTCCATACAGGCTCCATCTCCTGAACCAGCTGCTTGCCCTTGTCCGAGAGCCGCAAGATCCGCTTGCGCTCGTCCTGCCTGTCCTTCCTGCTAAGGATCAGCTTTTCCTTCTCCAGCTCTTTCAGCAGGCTGATCGTAGAGGGATGCGCATATCCGATCTCCGCCGCCAGCTCGACCACACCGAGCCCCGGTTTACGATAAAGGGTGTAAATGACAGGAAACCACTTGGGCTCAAAATCGATGCCGCAGTCCTTATAGATCAGGACGCCGTCCTTACGGAGCTGTTCGCTAAGGCGCTGCAGACGGGTGGAGATGGCCAGGATTCCCAGTTCGTCGATAACATTCATGGCTCTGCGGTATTACAGGTGTAAATGATAAAATAGATTGTCCGTCTGCATGCGCGGAAAATAGGAGGGCAGGACACCCATCCCTATCGGCCGAAAACCGTTGCGCTCGTAGAACCGGTGAGCAGCCTTCATCCGGTCCACGGTCCCCAGATACAGATCACCGATGCCGTTGTCCCGGCAATGCCGCACCAGCGTATCCAGCAGCCGCTGGGCGATCGAGAGCTCCTTCCCACGGAATTCCTTCCTTACGAACATCTTCCTGATCACGCCCGCCCCATGTCCTACATTCATCAGCGCGATGCTGCCGACGACGAGCGGCGCCGACGGCTCCTCATCCGCCAGCTTCTCCCACCCGGCCCGCTTCCAGATCCCCATTCCCTCCCACGCCCCGTCATCCCGCTGCGGCCGTTCCGTCGTCCCCATCTTCTCCCGCACGAGCCTTTCTCCGGCAACCGCCCCCCAGAATCCTCCCCCCGGCAGGATATAGCTGCCTTCGATATCCAGCAGGTCGGGCTGCCCCTCGATCGTTATCGGAACCCCGAACTCGATCTGCTGGATCGGCAGGATAAGATCGATAACCTGCTGACAATAAGTGTTGTTGAGCAACCTGATCAAAATCCCTTCGTCCATCCCGGTAAATTTTATGTACAAATTTACGTAGTTAACTACATATTTGCAAAAAAAATGGCCCTCCCGGGTCAGTTCATCCTCCGCATTATCCGGCGCCCCTGCGCATCGGGGGGACCCATGACCTTGTCCAGCAGCTTGTCATAGTCCGCGCGAGTGATCGTCTTCCCTCCTGGCGCCCTGAGGTCCTTCTCCGCAACTGAAGGGGCTATCCCGGTCGCCGTGAATACAATCCCCCCACTATCGGCATCCAGACGGAGAATGGCGCCCGGCAGCCCCCCAAACTTCTCCGGCCCCACCGGCGCGACGATGTCTTCGCTGTACCACGCTATCAGTCTGATACCTCGAATATCGGTTGCCGTTGCCTTCTTGCAGACATGCCCAAGTACGCTGCCGCTCTCTTCCGAAAGTTTCCAGGACAGATCCCTGACCGAGTCGGAAATAAGATATTTCTTCTCTTCGAGCGTCGCCTCTTCCAAAAGCAGGCCGTTCGCGTGGTTCTGATAAAGAACACCATCGTCGCCCGGTCCCCCGAATCGCATGACAATACGGTTGCCGCCTCCGGAAGCTTCGAAAGGATCAGGGGCCTCATCCTTTGGTGTGGCTTTGTAAACAGAGACGCTGTCGTTAAATGACAGGTCATATGCCGCGGTCTGGAACCGCGGGACCGTCGCCCGCATCTGCGGATCAGGAAGGTGACGGTGTACATCCACCTTTCTCTCGTAATGGATAATGCCTTGATGGATCTGCAGCGATGGCTGAGCGCGTACCATACCGGTAGCCGACACGACGCAAAGAAGGAAGAGGTACTTCATGTTTCTTGTTTTCTCCAAAACTATACCCGCTATCCGTTAATCAACCCTGCTATAACGTTAATTAAAGTTAATCCTCTCTTCCGGTCGCTATCTTGCCTATCTTTACTGTTGATGAAAATGCGATCCTTTATACCAGACTCGCGCAGGCTGCGGGTCTCCGCCACCCTGATGATGCTGGCCATCATCGGGATGACCATCTTCCAGGTATACTGGTTTAAAAAATTATACGGCGAAGAATGGACCGAGCTGAAAAAGGAAACGGAGATCACCTTTAGGGACGTTATCTATAAGCTGCAGCTGGAGCGCTTCCAGAAGGATAGCGGCTTGAGTCATCAGCCCATCAGGAATAATCTTTTCCTGTTCAACATCCTCGACAGTCTCAGAACCACAACCCTCACTCTATCCTCCAACACTCACCCGGACCCCCAAAGGCTCCCCGTCATTGCACCCGACACCAAAAAACTCCCCGGCAATGCACCCGATACCACTGTAGAAAGGATAATTTCATTGCGGGGCGTTCCCCCGCTGCCCAATCCCGATGGTCACTCGCCCTTGGTCATCCACTACGTTTCATCCGCAGACACCGGCACCAGGGCCCTGTCGATCCACCAAATGGATTCAGCCTATAAAAAGGAGCTGCTGAAAAGCAGGATCGACGTTCCCTATGTCCTACGAAGGGTGCAGGGCAGACCGGAAGACCTCGAACAGCCCGTCCGCTCCGATCAGCTGAAAACAAGCTGTCTCTTCATCGGCCTCTCCAACGCTTATGCCTACCAGGCCAGCTTCGACAATCCTTTCCGTTATATCCTCCGCCGGCTGCGGCTACCTCTTTCCATAGGCATCCTTCTTCTGGGCTTTACGACGGCATCCTTCGTCTTCCTTTACCGCAACCTCAAACAGCAACAGCACCTGGCCGTCATAAAGAACGATTTCATCAGCAATATGACGCACGAGCTGAAAACACCCATTTCGACCGTCAAGGTGGCCGTAGAAGCGCTGCGTCACTTCGATGCACTGAATGACCCGCAGAGAACAAGGGAATACCTCGACATCTCCGCACTCGAGCTTCAACGGCTGTCGCTCCTCGTCGACAAAGTGCTGAAGCTGTCTTCGTTCGAGAACAAGGAGATCGAGCTGAACAAGACTGAAGTAGACCTTCACGTACTTGCCGCTGAGACCATCGCCAGCATGCGGCTGCAGCTGGAAAAGACGGGAGCATTCGTACAGCTGACCACCAGCGGCGAACGCTGGATCGTAAAGGCAGACCGGGCGCATTTAAGCAGCGTCCTCTCAAACCTGATGGACAACGCCCTCAAATACTGTAAAGAAATTCCGGCGATCACCATTCATCTTTCGGAAAATACCGGACCCACAGGGACTGTCCAGGTGGTCGTTACCGACAACGGCATAGGCATTCCCGCGGTGTACATCTCCAGGATATTCGAAAAATTCTTCCGCGTCCCTTCCGGCGACCACCACAATATCAAGGGCTATGGACTGGGCCTGAGCTATGTTCATCATATCGTGACCCGGCACAACGGGGCCATCGCCGTGGAAAGCAAAGAAGGAAAGGGCACTACGTTCACCATCAAACTACCCGTCGCATGAGCAGGATCAAGATACTATATGCGGAAGACGAGATCTTTTTGGGCAAGATCGTAAAGGAGACCCTTGAGAGCCGGGGATTCGAAGTAATGATGGTGACCGATGGCGCCGTGGTGCTGGGGGTGTTTACCAGCAGCACGCCGGACGTCTGCGTGCTGGACGTGATGCTGCCGGGCCGCAACGGCTACGAGCTGGCAACCGATATCCGCGCCGTCAATGACGATATCCCTATTATTTTTCTGACCGCAAAGACCCAGACAGAAGACCTGATCAAAGGGTTCCGCACCGGCGGGAATGACTATATCCGAAAGCCATTCAGCATGGAAGAGCTGATCGTCCGTATCGAGAACGCCTTGCGCATCAGACGTTCCGAAGGCGGGACCACTCCAGCAGGAGAGACCATCGCCATCGGCGGATATATCTTCCATACCCACCGGCAGATACTGATCCATACCACCGAAGAACGCAAGCTCTCCTACAGAGAGAGCGAGCTGCTAAAGCAACTATGGACAGGAAGGGACCATATTATACCACGCGAAGACATCCTCCGCGCCATATGGGGTAACGACTCCTTCCTCAACAGCCGCAACCTGGACGTATATATTACAAAGCTGCGCAACTACCTCAAGCAGGACCCCCGGATCGAGATACTGACGATAAAGGGCGTCGGATACAGATTTGTGCTGCCCTAGGATTTTAACCTCGCTTAACCTTTCTGACAGAATGTTAAACCTCGTCTTATTGCGCAGGCTGATAACTTCGGAAAAACTATCACATGCTCCGGAGTTGCCTGCTTCTGACCTTCTGCCTGTCCGTGTTGTCAGCCTTTTCCCAGACAATGACCATCAAAGGACGGGTCTGCGATTCGTCCACGAACAAAGCCCTGGCCTATGCGACCATATCGCTGGTCAGCGCCCGTGACACGACCCTGATCAGCTTCGCAGTAGCAGATTCCGCAGGGCAGTTCCTCTTGAAAAAAGTGGCGGCCGGCGACTATTTGCTTTCTTCCTCCTATGCAGGCTATCTTCCTGCATGGCGGCCGTTACAGCACCTGTCCGGCACAGGGATACGCGAAACAGGCGATATACGCATGACGCCGGCCTCCAGCCTGCGGGACGTCCGGGTCACGGCAAGACGTCCCCCGGTGGAGATCAACAACGACACCATCGAATTTAATTCAGAGAACTTCAGGACGCAGCCCAACGCCGTGGTAGAGGACATGCTGAAAAAAATGCCGGGCGTTACCGTAGAAGGCGACGGCACAATTAAGGTTAACGGGCAGACGGTGCGTCGAATATTGGTCAACGGGAAGGAGTTCTTTACAGGGGACATAAAAATGGCGACTAAAAATCTGAATGCCGATGCGGTGGACAAGGTACAGGTCTTCGATCGCAAAAGCGACCAGGCCGCATTCACGGGTGTCGACGACGGCAATAGCGAGAAGACGATCAATCTAAAATTGAAAAAGGACAGGAATTTCGCCACCTTTGGGAAGATCGCGGCGGGAGCTGGGGCCGGTGGCGATGGGTCGGGGTTTGGGTCCGGCAGCGGCCGGTTCGACGCGCAGGCCAATATCAATAAATTCAAGGGAGACGAACAGCTGTCTTTTCTTGGCATGGGCAATAACACCAACCGGCAGGGCTTCTCCATAATGGACGTGCTGAACTTTACCGGCGAATTGTCACGGGGAATGCGCAACGGCGGCGCTGGAATAAGGGTCCAGTCGGGCGACGCCGGCACCAGCAACGGACTTCCCGTGACCGGGCTCGGTCAGAACCAGCAGGGCGTCGCCAGGACGGTTGCAGGGGGAATCAACTACAACAATACCTGGGACAACGGCAAAGGGTCGCTGAACTCCAACTATACGGTCAGCAATATTCGCCTGGCAACCAACAAAACATCCCTCTCTCAAAACCTGGCGCCGGGCAACAATTACACGACCCTGGACACAGTGGGTACGGTTTACGAGGTCACACAGCACCGGCTGGCTGCTATCCTCGACCAGCAGCTCGACAGCAGCACGTCTTTCCGGGTGACGCCATCCCTGACCTGGCAGCACTCGGAGAATAACGCCGCCGACCGCTATAACAGCCTGGGTCCAGACAGCCAGCTGCTGAATGACGGTTTTAGCGACAACGGTACAAATCCCTCCGCCTTCGATCTCGCAACCGAACTGCTGCTAAGGCGGCGCCTGGCAAAAAAAGGCAGGACGATTTCCGGCGACTTCAATATCGCCTACAACCATAGCAGACAGAACGGCAGCCAGCTTTCGGATAGCCGTTATTATCGCGGCAGCGCTGGCGCGGACTCGGTGATCAACCAGCTCTCTGGTCGCGAAGCGACCACCAGAAGCCTGGGCGGCGATATCACCTATACCGAACCGCTCGGCAGGCGCTCGCTGCTCGCGCTGAGCACATTCCTTAACGTCAATACAGGCGCCAGCAACAAACAAGCCTTTGACTACAACTCCCGGTCGGGGAAACACGACCTGCCGAATTCGCTGCTGAGCAATGATTTTGGCAGCGAATATCGATACTCCGGCGGAGGCGTCAGCTTCCGCAGCAATCAAAAAAAGCTGAATATTACCATCGGCGCCAGCATGCAGTCTGCATCATTGAACGCCACCAACCATTCCGGCGGCTCAGACATCCGCCAATCGTTCACCGATTTCCTTCCCAATGCCATCTTTCAATACAATTTTTCGCAGGCAAAAAATCTCCGGCTGGACTATACCACTTATACCACGCAGCCCTCCATCACCCAGCTGCAGCCGGTGCCGGATATCAGCAATCCCCTCAACATTACCACAGGCAACCCGGCCCTGAAAAGAAGCTACACCCACAGCCTTTCGCTCCACTTTTTCTCTGCCAGCCCCACCCGGGGAAAAAACCTTCTCTTCTTTGTCAATGCCACAGACGCCATCGACGCCATCGTGCAAAGCGACTCCATCAGCGCGATAGGAACACGAACAAGCCGCCCCGTCAATACCAACGGCACAGGCAATCTTATGACCAACCTGGAGTATGGCTTCCCCGTCCGCGCGCTGCACGCCCGCCTCGAGCTGGGGAGCTTCTTTATCTATAGCCGCAACATCAACTTTGTCAACGGCGCGGCCAACAGGATCAGCTCGACCACCCTTCGCCCCAACCTCTCCTTCAGCTATGACATAACAGACAAATTTGACCTCGAGCTGACCGCCTCCATATCCTTCTATACGGCCGGCTATTCACTGCAGCCCTCGCTGAATACCCACTACCTCCGGCACAACTATGCAGCGACGACAACCAACTACCTGCCCCTCGGCTTCTCTCTTCACAACGAGTTCACCTATATCCTCAACACCGGAAGACCGGATGGATACAATACGAATATCCCGGTCTGGAATGCCTCGCTGGCCAAATCCTTTCTCCGGAACGACCGGGCCGAGATAAAGTTTGGCGTCATGGACCTGCTGGATAAGAACAACGGGATCACCCGCAGCGTCAACCAGGGAAATATCCTCGACGAAAGATACAATGTACTACACCGCTATTTCCTGCTGAGCCTGACCTACAGCCTCAACAAGGCCGGTCTGAAGACAAAAGGAGGGCCGAATATTAAAATAAGGAGTTTTGAGAGATGATTTTACTTACGAACTACGCAGGTCCTGGCTACCAGGTCTCCAACCCTCTGCCTTCTTGCATTGCTCGCAGCTACGATGATACCGCACAGGAAGAACATATCGATTATATCGAAAAGATGCCGGACAAAAGAAGCCCCGACCGACATCATACCACCATCCTGTTTGACGACTTTGATACCCGAAATCCTTTTCCCGAGCGTTTGCCCCGTCAGACCTTCATTAAGTGGCATCAGGCAAAAATCGATCGCGAATAATACAACAGCCGGAAGCCCATGCAGCCGATACCCCACCGCACCATCTTCTTCATATTGAGTACCCCAGAAATATCCAAAAACAAAACCGACAACTCCGAGTATCACAAAATCAGCAAGCGCTGCACCGATCCTCTGTCCGATCGAGGCTAGTTTTGGGGCTTCCAGAACATCTGATAATATATCTGTCTCCATATTTACGACGGGCTATTTTGCCGGCGTCAACACAATGTTTCGATATTCGATAGGCCCATGATCGCCCTGCAGATAGATCGGTCCCGGCTCGCCTTCCTTACTGTCAAGCGCGCCTCCGGTAATTCCGGGTATCTCCTGGTTACAGATGACCGTCTTGCCGTTGAATACGATCGTAACCAGCCGCCCGACGAGGGTAATATCGTAGGTCTGCCACTCGCCCGCTTTCTTCACCCGCTGTTCGCTGGGGGAAAGAAAGCCATAAACGCCGCTGATCTGATTATTGTAAGGCTCCGTGCCGTCTTCGTCTTCGATCTGCACCTCATAACGACCCCGCAGATAGACGCCGCTATTACTTTCCTTCGGGTAACGGAATTCGATATGGAGCTTGAAGTCGGTGTACTTTCCGTCCGTGATGAAATTGGAGCCCGACTTCGGACTCTTCAGAACACCCGAGACCGCCTGCCACTGATTCGTCTTGCCGGATGGATGCCAACCCTGCAGGTCCTTGCCGTTGAACAGGGCAATGGGCTTACCCCATATCGGCGCCGTGGTCCGTTGCAGCTTGGGAGCCCGGTGAGCCGACCATTGATAGGATTTGCCATCCGGATTGGTCAGCGTCCCGGAGAGGCTATCCCCCTGGAATATGCCTTCGACGGTAAGATCGTTGTCGCTACGCTCCCACTGCGGAGGTATGGAAAAATGAAACTTGCCGGCATCATAGTATATTTTTGAAATAGGACGGGCGCTGCCGCCACCGCCGACAAAACGGCCAACCAGCGTGCGAACCCCCGAACGGATGACCTCCAGCCATGAGGGGACTTCGCGGTCTGGCTGGTGAACGACAATATCCCAGCGTCCTTCAATGGTGGAGTCTGTCGGATAGTAGCCTGCGTGGGCAACGGAGATACAGAACAGCAACGGGAAGGCAAGTATGCCAATGGCCTTTTTCATAGTTGTGAATGTACGCAATTTTATTCGATGACGGAGCCAGGTTTCCATTTTGAACGGGGCTCATAATAATCCCACAGCAGCGCAGAAACTTTCCGCGCCAGCTGCCAGGCCTCGTTGTCGGAAACCCATCGCTGATCCTTATTATTCTTCGTGGCGATATAGAACACGTAGTCGCCGTGAGGCGCGTTCACCAGCAGGACCTCCGACCTCGAATCGTCTACCATTCCCTGTTTGGACGCCGCCTGTACATAAGGCGGGATCTCCGAAAGCGCATATTCATTCCAGAAAACCTGCGTCATGATCCGGTACATAGTCCGGCTTGCAGCCGGGCTGACGGCCTCGCCATCGCGGATAAGAGTCACCAGCCGCGCCATCTCCCTCGGCGTCGTTTGTCCCCAGCCGTATAGCTGCCGGTTTGGCTCACGGCCCGGCGTCCGGTTGTTGAGCCGGGTATCCTTAAAGCCATGGGCGTCCAGCCAGGCATTGATGGCAAGCCCACCACCGGCCATCTTTTCACACCAGACGGCCGAAGTATTATCGCTATGCGTGATCATCAGGACGATAGCAGTCTGAAGATCGGTAGGCGTACTGTCCTTGAAGAACTGCATCAGGCCCGACCCCTTCCTTGCCAGCGAATCCCGGTATACCAGCGGCTGATGGTATTTATATACCCCCTGGTTGATCTTGTCAAAGATGCCGACCATGATCGGGACCTTGATGATGCTGGCGGTCGGAAATATTGTATCGGCATTGATCGCGACCTCTTTATTGGTCTTTAGATTTCGGACATAGCAGCCGGCGACGCCGTGAAAAGAATCGACCAGCGGACGCAGCCGCGCCTCGAGCTTCTTATCGGTACTACCACCTTCACGCATTCCCAGCGATAATTCGCCGGATTGTGAATAGGCAGACTGGCCGGCGAGGAAAAGCCCCAGAAAAAGAATTGATAGTCGGTACATAAGACAGTTATAAAGACTAAAAATAAATATTTTTCCTATACCCAACCTTCCCGGCTTCCCGGCGCGTAAAGCTTACAACTTAAAAAATTTACGCATGCGACAATTACTACCGGCCCTTCTCCTTACAGGCGGGCTGTTATTTTGGATGGCTTGTAACAAGTCAACCGGCAGTCAGTCGACCCCCAATACGAGCTCTTTGACACTTAGACTCTCCGACCAGTCCGTTAAGAAAGGAGAGCCCCTGCTGGTCTCCTTGCCACAAGGCGTGAGCGCTGCAGGCGTAAAATGGTCGGTCAGCCCCGATTCTGCAGCCCGGATGACAGCAGGCGCAAGCGGAGCGTCCATCCTCTTCTTCAAAGCTGGCAGCTATAAGATATCGGCCAGCTATGCAACCGGCTCCGACAGCGCCGGAAGGGACAGCTGCTATGGTACGGTCGTAGTGTCGGATACAGTTTATGTGCCCCCCGTCTCGCAGGCATATGACACGACTGTCGTCAACAGAGATACCCTGACGCTGACGCCAATGTCGGATACCAGCGATCTAATTCTGATAGCGCAGTCGTCCAGGCTCTATGGCTGTGTTCCTTACTATATCTATTCTATCACGGCAGGCGTCAACACCGGGATCTCCCTGCAATTCCCCTGGGTCGTCGCCAATCACGTCAATTCGTGCGGCTCCGCCGGCCCTGCAGTTTCCGCCCTTTTCCTGCAAAACAGCATAAAAGGCTGGCCCAATGGCTCTTATCCCTTTTCTGTGACGTATAGCGGCGCAACTTATACGGGATCGCTCACAATTACCGGTTCAGACTATACCTTTACCTGGAATCACACCACCGGGGTGATCATCTCCCCTCTGCACTTAAAGAGATAGAGCGACCTGTAAACAAACAACAATATTCTCATCCCGGGGCCTCGGTCCCGGGAATTTATCTTATTAACAGGGATAAGATTTGGAAGATCTCCAGGAAATAATAAGAGGCTGCATCAGGAATGACAGGAAGAGTCAGGAGAAATTGTACAGGGAATTCTATGTCCCGCTGTTCTGTCTGTGCAGGCGCTTCTTTCAGAATGATCACGAGGCGATAGAGTCGGTCAACGACGGCATGTTAAAAGTGTTCCAGTATATCGGCACCTACCAGGCGGAAAAAGGGAAATTCTTTAACTGGGTATATACAATTGTGCGCAATACCGCCCTCGACAAGTTCAGGACCTCTTCGGCGGCCGTCCTGCGATCTGAATCCTACGATATGGCGGAGACGATCCCGGAGACAGATATCAGCACCAATCCCCTGATTGCCCTCGAAGGAAAAGATCTCTATCGCCTGCTGGACCGCCTGAGCCCGGCCACAAGGGTGATCTGCGGCCTGTTCTATCTGGAGGGCTATAGTATAAAAGATATTGCCGACCAGCTTTCCATCAGCGGCGGAACCGTGAAATGGCATCTGAGCGAGAGCCGTAAGAAATTAAGAACAATCCTAGAACGACATTTTTCGCAATGACCATGGACCAGGAAAAACAACCACATACCTATCATTCGGCAGAAGAGAGCCCCATACCGGTACCACCCGTAGAAGAGGGCTGGTCAATGATGAAGCAGCAGCTGGACATACACCAGCCGGTGACAGGCCGCTGGGCCATCCGGACTATCCGTGCCATCCGGCCAGACAGGCCGACCCTATGGGTGGGCGCCGCGGCAGTAATGGTGGCGGGAGTTCTCATATTTTGGCCCGGCGGCCACCGCCGCGCAAGCAAGGCATCCCGTGAGACCTCAGCCACATCCCGCGAGACGCCAACCATATCCCGTGAGAAATCAGTCGCGTCCAGCAGCGGTAGCACCAGTTCGGCCAACACCAGCTCGTACCCGACTAACACCAGCAGTGACACCGACACCCACCCGGATAAGACGACCGACAATACACACCTGTCCAACGAAACAAATACCGGAACGCACCCGAACGCGGCTGCCGGTGCAAACACGACAACCGACAGCCTCTCCACCCCCGGCTATGCCAACCCCAACGAGGGAAGCAGCCATAACCGGGAGACCAGTCATAAGCCAGCAGCCAGCCACAACCTGACCGACCGCGGCCCGACCCACCACACCGCGAGTCACCCCCTGACCCGCCGCACTACCAGCCACAACCTTGCCAACCGTACCCCCAATCACACCGATGAGCCGAACCAGTCGGCCGATCACACCCGATCCCCCAACCCAACCCGGACCTCCGACCCAACCCGCCGCTGGACCACCTCCACAACAAAGCTAGCCAGAACAAACCCACCGGCACCCAAATTCATCCGTGCCGCGGACTCCCTCCTGAGAGCGATCCGCTCCGGCAACACAACCGCCAAAACCGCTCCAAAGAAAAAGAACAAAGCAACCGGCCTCGCGCTGGCGGCCGGCTTATCCCTGGGACAATCCATCCCCATTGGACAACAGCAGCTGTCATCATATAACCTGCTTGCCGACTATATCCCCTCCCCCTATCTCCGGCTCTACATCGGCGACCGCTGGTATCTGCAAACCACTCCCCACCTGCTCAGCGCACAGTACACCCCGTCACAGCTGATCGACTCCAGCGGCGGCGACACCTCCAGGATACCCGGGTATCCCCAATACCTCCAATACAATAAGATCACGCTAAAAAAACTGTACTATACCGATATCCCGCTAACCATCAACTACCGGTTATTTAAAGGACTCTACCTCGGCGCCGGCATCCAGTACTCCCGCCTGTGGCAGGCCGCCGGCGAAGACAGGATCACCCTCCGGCCCAGCAACGGATTGGGCAGCGACACCCTGTTCAGCACGAAAACTATAGGTCTGAAAAATAACGGTTCCGCCTTCAACAAGCTGGCCAGATCCGACTGGCGCCTGCTGCTGCAAGCGGACTACATCTGGCGGCGCTTTACATTCGGGCTGCAATACCAGCGGGGCCTGAACACCTATCTGCCGACAAATCCATCCGGCTCAAAAGGGACAGACAGGAACTCATCCTTCAGCATACACGTCTATTATGAGATCTGGAACCAGCGACCTTATCCCCGCCGGCGCACCAGCCACTGACGGATGGAAAAGATATGCAGCGAATACGCAAGCGGAACCAACACCCCTGGCAGGTAGATCAACGGAAAATGCGCTACGAGCGACGCATCCGGCAGACTGTGGAATTTCTGCAGTGGGGTAGGCATAGAAAGAAAGGCAATGCCCACCACATTCACCAGCATGAGCAGCCCGAATATATTATAGGCAAGCGTCACCCACGACGGCCATGCCTTCCGCACAAATGCAAAATAGCCCACCGGTATCGCCAGCAACCCCACAAGTATATCAAAATTACGGCCCTCAAAGCTCAGCTGAACCGGCAATAGCCCATTACGAACCAGCGTCCATAGACCGATCTCCACCAGGATACGGAAGGACTGCCAATAAATGAACCACTGGGGCCTGATATGAGAGACCAGGTACTTCCCCGTCTTCGACCGGGCAAGCAACAACATAACCGGCAGGGGGAGCAACGGCACAAAAGCCATCCGCGGAGGCAGGCTGGAAAAGTCGGCAAAAAAACCAACCGAAGCCAGGACTCCCAGCACCACCAGCCAGGCAAACAGCAGGAGGTATAGCAAACGAAAAATGGTCTTCTTATGGGCGAGTTCCGGCGCCCCTGACGTAACGGCAAGAGCCGGACTGGACACAATACTGGACATAACATTAGTATAAGAGTACAAAGTTCTGTGGGAACCGCCATCCACAGGATAGCCAAAATTGCTATTTATGGACCAATTCATAGCCTGGCGGAAACGGCCCCCTTGATTGCCGCTTTCACACAGCTTTTGTTAGATAAATCCAGGGTATGTTTGCACTATCAATTCAATCACACCTAAAAACAGAAAAATGACAACGACAGCTGCAACAAAGATCACCGTCGAAACAACTGTAAAAGCCCCGGTCGAAAAGGTATGGGATTTTTGGTCGGCCCCCGAACACATCACCAAATGGAACACTGCTTCAGACGACTGGCATACTCCCAGCGCCGTCAACGACCTGCGCACCGGCGGAAAGTTCTCCGCAAGAATGGAAGCCAAAGACGGCAGCTTTGGTTTTGACTTCGGTGGGGTATACGACACCGTTCAACAGTACCAGCTGATCGAATATACCATGGGCGACGGCAGAAAGGTATCTGTCCGCTTCGATAGCAAAGGCAGCGAAACCCGCATAACCGAAACCTTCGAGGCAGAAGGCACGAACCCTATCGAGATGCAGAGAGGCGGCTGGCAGGCCATCCTGGATAATTTCAAAAAGTACACGGAAACGCACTAAGAACCTTAGCGCAGCGCTTGCACCCGCCGGAAGGCAACAGTGACTAACCGAAGGGAAATTAGGGGTTTTTACGGTTGGTGTAACCGCGGAAGAGCGCTAACTTAGGCGTGCTATGTTATCATCCATTACCGATTCCCCCTTGCTGGAGACGATAATCGTCCTGATCCTCGTCTACGCACTGCTAAGCCTGCTGGTCAGCACGCTTACGGAGATGTTCAACAATTGGAAGAACGAGCGTGGCCAGATGCTGTTCGATGGCATTGTCAGGATGTTCGCCGACGGCTCAGACGTCAATTTCGGGGAGCTGCTGTATAAACATCTCATGGTAGCGGCTATCTTCAAAACAGCCACCCGCCCGCCGATGTACATCAGCAACTTCATGTTCAGCCAGGCGCTCATAGACACGATCGTCAACTACGGCAGGAATTTCATCAAAGACGAAGACACCTTCAAGCTTTTCCAGGCAGGCGTCAACAATATGAAGGGCAACAGCGACCTCAAGCTGTTGCTGGTCAACATGATCGAAAAGAGCGTCTCCTACAGCGGCGGTTACCCGGGAAAGGTGCTGACGATGCTGGACCAGCAGATACAGCAATGGTACAAAGACCAGACAGACCGGATGACCGGCTGGTTCAAAGACCTCATGCGCCGCAGGGTACTGGTCATCTCGATCGTCGTCACGCTGGTGCTCAACGTAAACAGCATTCACCTCTTCAAGACCATCTATACAAGCCCTACCCTCCGCAGCCAGCTGACACCGGTCGCCGAGCAGCTCGCCGACAACTACGCCAGGGCACGACAGGATACGACGATCACGGCGCTGCAGCAGTCCTACAGGGCGGTGGCCGTGAGTCACCTGCAGAAAGGAAATGCCGACTCCGCTTTTGGCGTCCTCAACAAAGCGGTGACGACGCTGGACAGCCTCCAGCGACACCATGATTCGGTTGGAGTCAACGACCTGCAGCAGGTATCCGATCAGCTCGGAGAGCTGGCAGCCCTGCATATCCCGATCGGCTGGCACAAAGGCGTACCCCCCCTGAGCATCGACACAGCCACGATCGACACAGTTACAAAGGACAGCGTACACGTAAAAGGCGGGAAATGGACCAAAAAAGGATCGAACAGGGCGGTAGAGCTGTTCTGGTATGTGATCGGCCTGGCCATCACAGCCTTCTCGATCAGCGCCGGAGCCCCCTTCTGGTTCGACATGCTGCTCAAGTTGGTCAACGTCCGCCGGTCAGGGAAAAAACCGGAATAAACCAGCGGCATACACTGGCGGCCTTTCGGTCAGTGATGACCAAAGAGCATCTCATCCTCTTTTCTGAGTATCTCCGATGCGTCAAAATAGATCTCATCCTTTGGCCATTCAGCGGAAGGTTTTACCCGCAGGAGATCACAATGGTCGATTAAGCTCTGCCCCTTCCACTGCTCTATCCTGAACCATGAATAAATGATCGTATATTCATCTGATACCGTATTGACCCTGAATCCAGTACCGCAGGTAAGACCGTCGCCGCTCGAAAGGATAGCCTTTAGAAGATAGGTAAACCTGTCCCGGTATTTGGTGTAGACAGCGCTGTCAGGATAAAGACCATACAACGCCAGCCCCTTGTAAAAATTTCCAGAAAGACTCGTAGCTTTTTTACTCAATATTATATCACATAGATCATTGACTTCCTTGTAATCCTAATTTTTACCCGGCAAACAAAGGGAGGCCCCCACTTACTTCGATCTTCATACTGATTCGGGGTTGATAGGGAAAGATACAAAAAAAACCTCCTGCCTGGCAGGAGGTTCCATATTTTCGAAGCGGGATCCTATTGCAGACTCGATCCTGCATCACCCATACCCTGGGTATTCATATTCTTCCGCTTGAACAGGTTCAGGTCCATCTTCCCGAAGCGGTAGCTGAATACTGCCCGGAAAAGCTGGGGGTCTTTCAGACGATCGTACTCCTGGTTGAATAAAAGACTCGAGCTGTATTGCTTCGACCAGCGGGTGCGGAATATATCGCTCATGCTCAGAGTAATGGAAGCAGCATTGTTCTTCAGGAAACTTTTCTTGACGGCAATATCAACACCCCCAAATGGCTTGATATATCCCTGCGCAGCGCTCTGCTGGGTCTGTCCCGGAGGACCGAACTGTTGTTGCTGCTGGTTGGCCGGAATATTGGTCTTCGACTGGTAAATAGCCGTCAGCTGAATGGTGAAATTCTCCGGCAGCTTGAAGTTGCTGTTGAACTTTCCAAACCAGCTCCACAACGCATCCTGTGACGGCTGTTTCAGGTTCGACGTGTTGATATGCGAGTTATAGACATTGATGTTCAATGAAACGTCCCACCAACGGGTGATATTATTGGTCGAAGTCACCTCACCTCCTACGGTATACGAGCTGTTGGCATTCTCATAGCTATTGATAAATATCGGTTTGCCGATCGGACTGACGCCGCTGTCCTGATAACGGGTGATAAGATTCGTCGTATACTTATAGTACCCGGACACCAGCAGTGTATTGCTGTGCGGGAAGGTCTTCATATATGACAGCTCGAATGAGTTGGTGAATTCCGGTACCAGGTTCGGATTACCGCGGGTGATGTTCAGCGAATCCGAGTAGTCCGTGAAGGGCGCCAGCTGGAAGAACCCGGGCCGGTTGATCTTCCGGGTTGCGCTGAGCTGCAATTCCTGGTTGCCCTTGAGCTTCTCGCTCACGAACACCGAAGGGAAAAGGCTGGTCGGATACGAGTTGTGGAAATGCTGACCGGTGTTGTGCACATCGCCCGTATAATTGGAACTTTCCCCTCTGAGGCCGAGCGCATAGCTGAAGTTGCCAAATCCGCTTGTAAGATTTACATAAGCCGCATAAACATCATTGGTGCTGCTGTAGTCAGTTAGGCCATAAGGACTGGGTATTTCATTCCCCTTGGAGTCCAGCGGAAACGTATTGTTATAGTTACTCAGCTTCTGTATAGAGGCGCGAAGACCAGCTTCTAATTTAGTCTTGGGAGTCAGCGGATTGGTATAATCCGTCTGGAAGGTCCAGAACGACGGCTTGGCCGATCCAACGGTCCTCTGCAACGAGGTTCCCTTAAAGGTCGAGTGCTTCTGGTCTGCAAAATAATTGGTCGTATAGTCCGTATTGGCTTCACCGTTTACTCCGAAATAAGAACCGTCGGCCGTGATCTGGTGCCCGTCTTTCGCGAAGGTGTGCTTCATGCCAAACTGTGCGCCATTGACGTCAAAGGTTCTGTCGGCAAGGCTGTTACGAACAGAATAAATGGCCGAATCATACGCACCCGAAAGGTAATCCGTCCGGATACTGGACGCATCTGTCGGTTTGAAATTACCGTGCACTTTGATATAAGAGCCGGAAAGCGTCGTCTTGTTGCTTACAAACCAATCCAACCCCAGCTGCCCGAACATGAAATGCCCCTTATTGCGCTGCAGGTCATCCTGCAGCAGATGCGTAGTCGTATCGGAGAGAAGAAAGGAAGACCTGTCAGTATTGCCGATGGTCCTATTGTTCATCGCATTATACATACCATTCGCAGAAATGTTCACCTTTCCGCTGCGGGCATTGAAGCCGGCAAGCACATTGGGCTGACCATGAGAGTCTATCCCTGCATTGATCGTACCGTTGTACCCTTGCTTCCTGTTCTTCTTCAGGATGATATTCAGGATACCAGATCCACCGCCCGAAGCGTCATACTTGGCCGAGGGATTGGTCATGACTTCCACGCTCTCGATGGCGTCGGCGGGTATCTGGTCAAGAGACAGGGTGGTCGGACGTCCGTCCACAAAGATGGTCGGGCTCGCTCCGCGAAGAGAGACGTTCCCATCGATATCAACATTGACGGAAGGCACGTTACGCATGACGTCTACCGCCGTTCCGCCGGTGCTGACGATATTCTTGTCCACGTTGAACACCTTTTTATCCAGCTCGAGCTTCATCGCAGGCGCGCTGGCCTTTACGACAACAGAACCCAGCTCCTTGATGTCGCTCGCCAGCTTGATCGCACCCAGGTCCTTTTCAAATGAAGGAAGATTGCCCATCGGGTTGTTGTTCTGAGCGCCGGGCTTGTCGGCTGCCTGCTGAGGGACGATCATGACGTTGACATCCTGGGTCTTATAACCAGTCGCCGAGATACGCGCCACCATCGGCGTAACGATCGGCAGGTCTTCGAAGTTGAACTCCCCGCTGGACTTTGTTTCCGTTCCTTTCAACAGGACCAGCTTCCTCTTTTTGGTAGTAGGGTCCATCGTCGCCTTTAATAATATAACAGAGGCCTGCGCCATCGGCTGGCCGGTAGAATCCGTCACTTTTCCAAAAGCACGTCCAATGGAGGGAGGAGCTTGTGGTGCGCCCGGCTTCGCGCCCGGGGCGCCCTGCTGCGGCCCACCCTGTTGCGACGCGCCCGAAGGCGACGCACCTTGTGCGGGCGCCTGACCACCGGCAGGCTTCTGCCCCGCAGGCGGCTGGGCAACAGCCGCAGTCATTAGGATAAGAGAGAAGAGAAAAGCAGATAGTGTTTTCATCACATGTAAAATTTGAAGACAAAACTAATTTGATCAATTCAGTCCGTCTATACCAATGCTGCAAACGGAGCAAAAAACGCGGTAAACGGCGCAAAACTGTCGGCAAAAAAAATGCTCGCAAAGTTCCTATT
>Ga0207695_10000194_pt1 | contig 171422 bp, 141 predicted proteins | sample KBSC54metaG_FD_184354 | JGI IMG/M metagenome (GOLD analysis project Ga0207695, IMG submission 184354) | Corn rhizosphere microbial communities from Kellogg Biological Station, Michigan, USA - KBS C5-4 metaG (SPAdes) (version 2) | ecosystem: Host-associated > Plants > Roots > Rhizosphere >...
AGCGGTCCGCTGCCCTGCGAGTCCAAAATCAGCGCAGTAAGCTTCCGGGCGACTGGCAAGTCAAAGCTCTCGGCGACAAATACCATCTTTCCTTTTTGCGTAATGACAACCGGCCCCTCGTTGGTGGTCCAGACTCTCTCTGTCCCACCCGCTCCCGCTTCCTTCGTCGCAGAATTGTCCGGCTTCACCCCGGAATACTTCCGACCCAGCTCGTCTGCATAGAGATCCGCGAACGCCGAAGCGGATTTCTCGTTCCTCCACACCGAGAGATAAAAGAACGCAATGGATTTGGTGGTCGCTTGTTCCGCCGCAGTAGCATTCAGCTTCTGGCCTGCCCAGTAGATTCCCCCATCCCATGCCGGGGTCAGATCGCGCGCGGCCTTCTCGCCGCTGAACAATTTCGCAAGGATCTGCACATCCAGCTCGCCAACCTGCCCGATATCGTAGGGCCTGTAAGTACCATCCAGTAGCGGGTGGATGTCCGGCAGATAGGGAACCGATGCAACATGCGCGCTTTCATACTCTCGCGGGTTCATGATCTCCCACGTAGACGACGGCGGTCGATCCAGCGCGCCCGAAAATGCAGCCGCCTGCCCGCGATCCATCCATACATCCTGTTCAAAGCTCAGCCCCTCGCGGTAGGGAAACAGAAGCGACTCCGAAAGCAGCAGCGGCGCGCGCGCCAGCACCGGCGAATCCTCCGAGCCGTTCATCTTCTGCTTGATAATCTCCACCACCTCGGGATCGCCAACCAGGCTCTTTCCCATCGGCTTTAGGATGTTGTCCATCATTACCGCCGTGGCTTGCCCTTCGGTCACGGCATCACGCGCGGTGTCGACTTCATCCTTCGCCAGGTGCGCACTGTCTTCTGACGAGGTGCGCGACACATCCGCTGGCGTCTGGTCGCTCCACTTTTCCAGATTCACGTGCTGATCCTGAAGCGCGTGCGTCAGTTCGTGCGCAAGAACCGGCTTCTGCTCGTCGATCGAAACCCAGTCGAGCAGGTTCACAGCCTTTTCCTTCGGATCGTAGTAGGCCGCAATCTGTTCCTTCAGCAGCGCGAGCAGGAATGGCTTGAGGTCGAAGTCGCGATCGAGCAGCCCGAACTTCTTCAGGACAATCTCGCTGCGCTGCATCCTCTTCGCATCCTCATCGTCCTCAAACTTCTCCTTCAGATATTTCTCCACTGCCGCTCGCGTCGTAAGCTGCCGCTTCACCTCGCTCTTGATCGGCAGTCCGGTCTCCTGCGATGAAAACTTGATCAGCTGATCCACAAGGCCGAAAAGCTGCTTCGCCTCTTCAGGTGTAATGTGCGTTTCCGGCTTGGTTGCCGAGTCCGGCTTGGCTTGTTCGGGGGCTTGCGTCCCCGATCCCGATGGCCTTCCTGCGGGAGGCGGCGTCTGCTGATCGGCTGGTGCCTGGGGTGCTTGTGAGTGCGCTGCCGGCTGGCAAATCAGCAGAATCAATCCTGTAGTAGTACTTGCGAATCCCCGCCGTAAATCATTCATACGATACAGCTTGATCATCAATGCTCCTTAAGGTTCGGGGACCGCCGGGTTATCGGCTGCGTTGTCTGTTCCAAGGCTATAATCAGGATGCGTCATGGCGCGATGTCTTTCCACGATACGTGACCGTCGCGCATGCAGCTCTCTATGACCGAAAATCTCGCCGTCTCCGCCTCCCTCACGTCCCTTGCGACTCAACTCACCTCCGGAGCGAACAAGCCTCACCTCATCGAATTCCGGGGAACAATGACTCCCCAGCAGTTGGACGCGCCCGCCCTGGAAACAGCGGCTCTAGCCAAAGGCGCTGCAGCTCACGATCTCGGTTGGATGCGGCGTGTCATGGTTCGAGGTGAAGATCGTCTCCGCTGGTTGAGTGGAATGGTCACAAATACCGTCAACGACATTCCTGAAAATGGGGGCACGTGGAACTTGGTGCTCAATGCGCAAGGCCGCATTCAAGGCGATCTCTCCGTATGGCGCGACGGTGAATCTCTCGAACTCGAAATCGCCGCCGATCAGTACGAAAAGTTGATGGCTCACTTCGACCGCTTCATCATCATGGATGACGTAGAGCTTGTCCCCCACGATCTTGCGTCCGAAACAGCAGTCGGGCTTACCGGCCCAAAGGCCTCCGACGTTCTGCGCCGCATGGGCCTGCCTGCCCCTGCAGAACTGATGACCAGTGTCCGGTGTGAGTGGAACGGTTTCGACCTCATCATCCGCCGCACCTTCGGTACCATCGCCCAGCACTTCGAGATTCGCACCCCGGTGGCCGGCCTCACGCTGCTCTGGCGGGCTCTCTCCACCGCAGGGGCCATCGCCGCCGGCGCCGCCGCGTTGGAGTCCTTCCGCATCGCCGAAACCATCCCGGTGTACGGCATCGACATTGCCGAACGCGACTTGCCCCAGGAGACTTCACAGATGCGCGCCCTCCACTTCAATAAGGGCTGCTACTTGGGCCAGGAGATCGTCGAACGCATTCGCTCCCGCGGAAACGTGCACCGTCATCTCCGCCAGCTCGAGCTCGACGGCCCCGTTCCCCAGCCCGGCACAGAACTTTTTCTGGACGGTGCCGCTGTCGGTCAGATTACGAGCGCCACGGAACTGCCGCTGGAAACCGGCAATCGGCGCTTTGCTCTTGCAATGATCCGCAGCCAGGCCGAGGTGAAGAATCAGCCGCTCGAATATGCGGACAAACAGGGAACTGCGAGAATTCTGGCCCAGCCTCCCGAACTATGATCCAAAGCTCCCCCGGCCTATATCATCGATAATGATTGGAATTTTGAATTATGAGCGATACCCCCAAATTTGAAGTGATTGATCGCCGCAAGATGAAGAAGGAAGAGGAGCAGGAACCCGCTTCCTACCAACCTGCCGCCTCAGCGCCCGCACCCGTTTCTGAACCCGAGCCGAAGTCCGCCGGACCACGCCTTGTCGAGCCGGAGGCCGCCAAGCCGCCCAAGTCTGAAGCCCCTGTCGAAGACGATCTCGCGGGCGAATTGCCTCCTATGCCAAGTCCGGAGGAGATGCGCGAGCAGGAGTCGGCCTACGAGGCCTCAGCGCAGCGGGTAGAAGATCTTCTACGGGCCCAGAATCCCACCATGGGTGCGCAGCCTCCCATCAAGTTCGAGCACCTCGTTCAGCAGCTTTACCTCTCCGCCCTGATGCAGATGGGTGCCGCTACCCCCGAGGGCCAGCGCCCCCGCGTGGACATCATCGGCGCGCGCCAGAGCATCGATCTCCTCGGCGTCCTCGAAGAAAAAACCAGGGGCAATCTGAGCGATAACGAAGCTCGCATGCTCGAGACGGTTCTCTTCGAGCTGCGCATGACCTTCCTCGAACTCAGCAAGATGATCTCCCTGCAGGGTGTGCAGGCGCCTCCTCCCAAACCGGAAAAACACTAAAGGCCATGGAAGGCCGGCTGACATTTCTGGGCACCGGAACTTCCATGGGAGTTCCGACTCTGGGTTGCAGTTGTGCGGTCTGCACTTCCGCAGATCCGCATGACCGCAGGCTCCGCCCGTCGATCCTTCTCCAATGGCAGCACGAAGGCCGGGACCGCGTCGTCCTCATCGATACCGGCCCCGACTTCCGCGAGCAGGCGCTCCGCAATAAGCTCATGCGTGTAGACGCCGTCTTCTACACCCACGACCACGCCGATCACATCTTCGGTCTCGACGACCTTCGTCCCATCAGCTTCACCGTATCCCGCGAGGGTGGCCGAATTCCGCTCTACGCTTCGCCCGAGACAGAAGGCACCCTGCGCCGCGTGTACGACTACACTTTCTCGCCCGATGCCACATATCCGAACCGTCCACGAGTGCAGCTGGAGCCGCTCGCCGACCTAACCTGCGCCTTTGGCGTGGAATTTCGCCGCGTTCCCATCCTTCACGGGCACCAGCACATCAGCGGCTTTCGATTTGGGCGTACTGCATATCTCACCGACGTCAGCGATATACCGGAAGAAAGCTTTGCCCTGCTTCGCGATCTCGATCACGTCGTACTCTCAGCGCTTCGTCACAAGCCGCACCCCAGCCATGCGACCGTAGAGCAGGCAGTCGGTTGGGCGCAGCGCATCGGAGCCAGGCACACCTGGCTCACGCACATCGCGCACGAGCTCGGCCATGAAGAGACCAACGCGAAGCTGCCCGAGAATATCCGTCTCGCCTATGACCAGCTGAGCCTCTCGATAAGCCTGGGGGCCGCTTGCGCATGACCGAACGATCCATCGCGACCGTCCCCGTTTACCGTTCGCTCGCCGAAATTCCGGCTGACTTCGGTCCATCCATCGCCGCTATCGGCAATTTCGACGGCGTCCACCTCGGGCACCAGGAGATTCTCGGAGCCGCTGCTGCCGAAGCTCGCGAGCGCCGCATGCGCTCCGTTGCAGTCACCTTCGATCCCCATCCTGCCCAGGTGCTTTATCCGAAAGACGCACCGAAGCTGCTCACGTTTTTGCCGCAGCGCATTGAGCTGATGGCTCGCACCGGTATCGACGCTATTTTCGTTCTGCCCTTCAATACCGACTTCTCCCGCGTCACCGGCCATGACTTCGTCCGCGACATCCTCGTGGGCCGTCTGGGCATTCGCGGAATCCACGAAGGCGCAAATTTCCGTTTCGGCCATGGCGCAAGGGCCGGAGTCGCCGAACTTCGCGCATTCGGAGAGCAATTCGGCTTCAACGTGCACGTTCATGGCGCCGTCCGCGTTCACAACCTCGAGATCTCCAGTTCTGCAGTGCGGGCTGCAATCGCCGCCGGAGACATTCGCCGTGCTCGCTGGATGCTGGGCCGCATCTTCGGTGTGCATTCCAATCCCGCAAAGGGCCGTGGCGTTGGCACAAAGCTCCTTGTTCCCACCGTTAATCTCGCCCCCTACGACGGTCTCCTGCCGGATTTCGGCGTCTATGTCACTCGACTGTCCATCGGCGATCGGTGTTTTCAGTCAGTCACAAACGTAGGCAATCGCCCCACCTTTGAAGGCGCGGGCTTCGGCGTCGAAACGCACATTTTGAACTTCGAGCCAGTCGATCTGTTCGACGACACTCCCCTCTATCTCGAATTCCTGTTTCGCCTTCGTGGGGAGATGAAGTGGCCGTCCACCGACGCGCTAAGAGCGCAGATTCTCAAAGACGTGTCGCGCGCGCAACGATATTTCCGCCTTACGCAATTGAGCAGGCAGCCAAATAGCGTCTGAAGGCAGCGCCGACTCGTCTGTCAGACGTCACACGACCGTGAAATTGCCTGTCATACAATTTCCATATGCCCTTTCCTGAGATCCGCCTGCGCCGCCTCCGTCGTACGGAATCGCTCCGCGCTCTGGTTCGCGAAACCACGCTCAATCCCGGCGATCTTATCTATCCCCTCTTCATCTGCCCCGGAGAGGGCGTGCGCAATCCCATCAGCTCCATGCCCGGAGTCTTCAATCTCTCCGTGGACCAGGCTCTGCGCGAAGCAGAAGAGGCTGCGTCCCTCGGCATCGGAGGCCTTCTCCTCTTCGGCCTTCCCGACAGCAAAGACGAACAGGCAACTGGCGCATGGGACGACAACGGCATCGTGCAGCGTGCTCTCCGCGCCCTCAAGCAAAACTCCGCTGCAAAAAAGCTTGTCCTGATCGCCGACGTCTGCCTCTGTGAGTACACCAGCCATGGCCACTGCGGCGTCGTCCTCAAGTCTGAAGACAATTACGAAATCGACAACGATCCCTCCCTCGAGCTCCTCGCCAAAACCGGTGCAAGCCTCGCCCGCGCCGGAGCTGACATCGTCGCTCCCAGCGACATGATGGACGGCCGCGTAGCCGCGATCCGCCGCGCCCTCGATGCAGACGGCAACACCAACACGCCCATCCTCAGCTACGCTTCAAAGTTCGCCTCTGCCTTCTACGGCCCCTTCCGTGAAGCAGCCGATTCCGCCCCGCAGTTCGGCGATCGCCGCAGCTATCAGATGGACGGAGCCAATCTGCGCGAAGCCATGCGCGAAATCGAACTCGATCTTGCCGAAGGCGCGGACATGATCCTGATGAAGCCCGCCATGCCCTACCTCGACGTGGTTCACGCCGCACGCCAGCGCTTCGACGTGCCCATGGGCGCATACCAGGTCTCAGGCGAGTACTCGATGCTGCATGCCGCTTTCGAGAAAGGCTGGCTTGAACGCGATCGCGCCATGCTGGAGTCGCTCGTAGGTATTCGCCGCGCCGGTGCCGACTTCATCGTCACCTACTTTGCCAAAGACGCGGCAAAACTCCTCTAATAACGTCAGCCGAAAAATTGGGTGCCCCGGAGCCTGCCCTGAGCTTGTCGAAGGGTGCCTCGCCTTTGGGCACCCGGGATGAACCTCCTCCCCAATAAATCAGTCTGAAGTTTCCAATCTCGTTTCTCACCAGCGCTCCTGATTTCTCAACCCCCTCCCTCCCTTTTCTGTACGATGAAATCTCAGTCCACATCAAACCTCTGACACCGATGAGCACTCTCGAAATCCTCAGCCTGCTGTTCCTCACCGCCGCGGTATTCGGCCTGTTGAGCGCACGCTGGCTGCGTCTGCCCATCACCATCGGAACCATGTTGCTCACCGTGCTCGTGTCGGCGTCACTGATGCTGGCCGCCTCTCGAGTGCCCGGCATTCACCAATGGGCTGCGCACCTGATGCAGCGCATTGACTTCGAGACTCTGATCCTTCACGGCATGCTGCCTCTTCTTTTGTTCGCGGGCGCATTCCTGCTCGACCTCGAGCATCTCGCCCGCGAGAAGCTCAGCGTCTCCTTGCTTTCGATCGCTGGCACCACAATCTGCTTCCTGCTCGTCGCCGTTTCCATGCACTGGCTGGGCTTTGGCCGCCTGCCTTGGATCGAATGCTTCCTGTTCGGCGCACTCATCTCCCCAACCGACCCAATCGCCGTCCTCGAAATGCTGCGTCGCGTCGGAGTCTCGCGTCGCATCGAAGCCCAGCTTGCCGGCGAGTCGCTCTTCAACGACGGCATCGGAGCAGTCCTCTTCCTCACCATGCTCGCAATCGCCCGTGGTCATGCCCCAACACCGTGGCATGTCGCCGGACTGCTCATCGTGAAATCCGGAGGTGCCGTTGCCGTCGGTATCGTCGCCGCATGGATGACATCGAGGCTCATGCGCACGCTCGACTCCTACAAAATCGACATCCTCTTCACCGTCTCACTCGCCTTCGGCGGGTACGTCCTTGCAGACCGCCTCAGCCTTTCCGCTCCGCTCGAAGCAGTTGTCGCCGGAATTGCCTTGCGATTCTTCAACGGCCGCCTGCCTGCAGAGCGCATCGCTCACGAACAAGTGGATACGTTCTGGGAAGTCATCGACGAAATTCAGAACTGTGTCCTGTTTGTTCTGCTCGGCCTCGAAGCCATGGCCATCACCCTCCATTCGGCTGCGGTGCAAACCGGACTCACCGCCATCCTTTCCGTGAACCTTGTTCGGCTGGGAGCCGTCGCGCTGATCCTCGGTATTACAAAGCTCTTCCAGCCAGAACACAAAAGCTCGCTCTTCGTCCTCACCTGGGGCGGCCTGCGCGGCGGCCTCTCCATTGCGTTGGCCCTGTCCGTTCCTGAAGCGCTTGGCCGATCTTGGATCCTGGGCACAACGTACCTCGTCGTCGTCTTCTCCATCGTCGTGCAGGGCGGGTCGATGGACTGGATTCTCCGCTCCCGCAAATCCCGCCGTCTTGCCGCCTGATCGTCATCGCATCTTCATTGCCAATCCATAAATCGCTTTGCGCGTGCCGTTGCATGTGCTTTCCTGAAAGCAGCCGATGCTCGAATCTTTGGAACGCTATTTCGAATTTCGCCGGCTGGGCACAAACTGGCGAACAGAAATCCTGGCTGGCGTGACCACCTTCCTCACGATGGCTTACATCGTGCTCGTCAATCCCGCCATCCTCTCGTCAGCTGGCGTGCCGCTACACGCCGCCACCGCCGCTACCTGCATCTCTGCGGCATTCGGTTCGCTCCTCATGGGCGTCGTTGCTCGCTATCCCATCGCCCTTGCACCCGGCATGGGACTGAATGCCTACTTCGCCTACACCGTCTGCCTCAAGATGCACGTGCCCTGGCAAACCGCGCTCGGCGCGGTCTTCATCTCGGGCATTCTCTTTCTCGCACTCACCGCCGCCGGCATCCGGCAGATGGTTCTCCGTTCGATCCCGCACGAACTCTACGCAGCCGTCGCCAGCGGCATCGGCCTCTTCATCGCCTTCATCGGATTTCGTAACGCGGGCCTTGTTGTCAGCGATCCCGCAACGCTCGTCACGCTTGGCAACATCCGCAATCCCACCACCGCGCTCGCCATCTTCGGACTCATCCTCATGGTCGCCCTCGAAGCAAAAAAGGTACGTGGCGCCATCCTCATCGGCGTCCTCGTCACCACTGCGCTCGCCTGGGCCTTTGGGCTTGTGCATTGGACCAGCCAGAGCATCGGCCTCCGCGACCTCACCCAGACCGCACTTCAACTCGACATCCGCGGAGCCCTCAGCAGGGGTCTCCTCGAAATCATCTTCGTCTTCTTCTTCGTCGACCTCTTCGACAATCTGGGAACCCTCGTCGCGGTCACCAAGCGTGCCGGACTCATCGCGCCCGATCACACCATCCCGCGCCTGAATCGCATCCTCTTCGCCGACGCCACCGCCACCATCTTCGGGTCGCTCGCCGGCACCTCCACCGTCACCAGCTACGTGGAATCCACCGCAGGTGTAGCTGCCGGTGGCCGATCCGGCGTTACCGCGATCGTCGCCGCTCTGCTCTTCCTCGTCGCAATGGCTGCGGCGCCCTTCGTGGGCCTGGTCCCAAACGCCGCCACCGCCCCCGCTCTTATCCTCGTCGGCTCCATGATGCTAGCCACCATCACAGAGATCCCCTGGCACGAACCCCTCGTCGCGATACCCGCTTTTCTCACGCTCGTCTTAATCCCGCTGACCTATTCCATCGCGAACGGCCTCGGCTTCGGCATCATCGCGTACGCCATCCTGCATCTCGCCACCGGCAATTGGCGTCGCCAGGACTGGCTTCTCTACATCCTCGCCATCCTCTTTACCCTTCGCTTCATCTACCTGGGCGCCGGCTAGCGTCGACAACTGTTTGCGACCGCCATGGATTTACCATTTTGGTGGATCGCGTTGCACGGTCGGAGACGAACTTGAGCCAGGCATTCAAACTGCGAGCGTTCATGCTTTCTTTCATCGCCCTCAGCACCTTTTGCTCTTCCGCCCAGCGCCTCTCCCAACTCACCACTCCCACACCCCTGCCCGCAGGATCAACGCTCGTCATAGGCTTCCTCGGCGGATACGATCGCTGGAACGACGAACATCGTTCTGTTCGTCAACTCGTCCTCAAGCTCCGCGAGCGTCCGGGTGTCTACTCCGAATCCATCTCCAACCACCACCAGGCCCTTGCCCTTCGCCTCATTCGCGAGGCATTCGATACCAACCAGAACGGGCGGCTTGATCCCGACGAAATAGCCGGCGCTCGCGTCGTTCTCTTCGGTCAAAGCTGGGGCGGCTCAGCCGCAATCGCCGTTGCCAACGATCTCCAGAAATTAGGCATCCCCGTTATGCTCACGGTCCAGATCGATAGCGTCGGCGCTATTCCGCCCAATGTGCAGGCAGCGGTGAACTTCTACCAGCATGACCCGTTTACAACCATTCACGGTCGAAACAGGATTCGCGCCGCTGACCCGCTCAAAACCACCGTCCTTGGCAACTTCGAATCGACATACATCTTCCGCTCGGTCGACGAATCAAATGCCTCCAAAGCCCGGCAGATTTTCGGAGGCAGCCACACTAAGATGGAACTCGACCCTGTTGTCTGGAGTCGCGTCGAACAATATATTTCCGGTGCAATCGCAAGGAGACAGCCATGATCCGTGCCGCGCTTTTTAGCCTCTTCTTATCTGCGCTTACCGTCTCGGCACAGACACACGAATTTGACGTGCGGCCCGGAGCCGGCTGGATCGACACCAATATCGACCTCACTGCCGGAGACACCCTCCACATCACCGCGACTGGCCAGTTGCAGTACTCCAACGCGCAGCAGCCCAACGGCCCCGCAGGCCTGCCGCGCGGGTTCGCCGATCTCATCCGTAATCTCCCCGTGAACTCCGCCGGTCGTGGCGCGCTAGTTGGACGCATCGGCTCCATCGAAGCGGCTCGCGCTTTCCTCATCGGCGAGCAGATGAACAGTCAGGCGCCTGTCACTGGACGCCTCTTTCTCTCTATCAACCAGATGAGCCTCGATCAGGCCACTGGCTCCTATCACGTCACCGTCGAGCGCAAAGCAGCCACCGCGTCGCAAAACGCCACCCGGCAGAACGTTCACGTTCCCGCATTTCCCCAGTCGCTCATCGATTCCATCCCTCGCCGTGTCAGCGATCCCAACGATGCCCCCGGCGATCGCGTCAACTTCATCCTCATCGGCTCGCAGGATCGCGTTCAGTCCGCACTAAAGGCCGCTGGCTGGGTCGCCGTCGACCGCACCGACAAAGACGCCATCATCCGTGGCATCTTCGCCAGCTTGTCAAAAGAGGCCTACGTCACCATGCCGATGAGTGAACTCCGCCTTTTCGGCCGCGCACAGGATTTCGGATACGCCCAGGCCGACCCGCTTCGCGTCGTTGCATCCCGGCATCACTTCCGCATCTGGAAAATCTCTCAGCAACTCGATGGGCAGACCGTCTGGGCCGGTGCCGGCACCCACGACATCGGTTTCGATCGCGACCAGCGCAACAACGGCATCACCCACAAAATTGATCCCAACGTCGACGGCGAACGCGACTACATCCGCGACAGCCTCACGCAGACCGGCATGGTCGTCAAAACCGACTACATTACGCCAACCGATCCCGTCACCACCGCACGCACCGCCACTGGCACTGAATTCAAATCGGACGGCCGCACGCTCCTCGTCTATCTCGCCGACGACGTAGGCAACGTCTCCGCCGGTTTCAGTGACGTCTTTTGCTCCGTACTCAAGCAGAAAAACCCTGGAGGAGGCGACTGGGGCTCATGCTCCCGTTACATCGACTCTCCCGGTAAAGAAGATCTGAAACTCGAAGCTCTCTCCACAAAGTACAGAGTCCTCATCATTCCCGGCATTCTCAGCTCCTGCGTCTCCGATTCACCCGCCTTCCAGGAAGGTCAGGCTACGCTCAAAGCGCAGGGTGTGGACGTCGACCTGCTCCAGGTCCCCAACGACTCCAGCGAATCCAACGCCAAAATGATCGCGAACTACCTGCACGAACACACCGCCAGCGATCCCCGCAAATACATCCTCGTCGGCTACAGCAAAGGCGGTCCTGACATTCAGGTAGCCCTCGCGCAGGAAAGTGGAGTGGCTGACAAAGTCGCCGCTTTCGTAACCGTTGCCGGAGCCTCCGGCGGATCCCCAGTCGCCGATCTCCTGCCTTCAGTCGCGGAAAAATACATGAAGACTGTTCCCCTGAAGAGCTGCCAGGGCGATCTCTCCACCGGTTTCAAGAGCCTGCAGCGTCAGGCACGTCAGGCTTTTCTCACCGCACATCCAACTTCGCCAGTGCCGACGTATTCGCTCATCGCGAAATCCGATGAGTCCTCAACATCTAAATCCCTGATGCAAACCTGGCGCGTGCTTTCGTCATACGGCTCCGCTGAAGACGGGCAGCTTCTTCGCGATGATGCGATCGTTCCCGGCGCAAAGTTCCTGGGCGCGGCCCTCGCAGATCACTTCGCAGTTGCGCTGCCCTTCGACAAGTCCCCCGACGCCAGCATTCGCAGCGGCATGGACAAGGCCGCATACCCACGCGCGGCCTTGCTCGAGTCACTTCTTCGATTTGTAACCAGCGATCTCGACCATCAGTCAGGGAACTGAACGGTGTCGATCATCTGCTTGAACGTCGGGTCGAGATCGCTCATCTTGGATGTCTGTCCCGCCAGCGCCGTATACCAGAGCCCTGACCCGCGCGCCACGGTGTAAAGATAAACAACCTGATCTGGATCCTGTTGGGCCGAGGTTTTCGTAGTCATCCGGGTCCTCAGTGCCGTCTTGCTTCCAACCTGCACACGCTGCGGGTTGTCTGCTTTCAAGTTCGCATCACCCTTTTTCAAGCCGTCGAGGAACTCCTTCGTGCTTGCGTCCAGATTCGTGCTCGCCGCCCCTGCCTGCGGAACGTAGTAGTCGATCATCGCGCCATTGATCAGCTCCACTCCGCCATTCTGGCTCTTCGATACCCCACCTTGCGGCACGATGTACAGGCTTCCTCCCGGCGCCGCCTGTCCGGCTTGCCAGGTTGACGGAAATCCCATCGAAAATCCGTTCGCCGGATAATCCTTCATCCCCGCTGGAAGATTCGTCCTGCCGCTCGCACCCTCCTTTGCCTGGATCAGTTTTCCCGGCTGCGGCTTCGGTGGCGGCACGGTCGCAACCAGCTTCTTGATCTTTGCAAAGTTCCCGGTGTTCGCCCTGTAGCTCCGCTGCGGATAGAACTTGATATCGTCCGAGACATACTGCACGCGGCTGCCTGTCGCCGGATGCGATGACATCCACAGCGCCAGTCCGCGCGGTTCCGCGGCCGTACCCTGAGTCTTCACCAGCTTTTCGAAAAACGTCGGAAGCTGTATGGGATCGTAGCCTGCCGACGACATCATCCGCGCGCCGTTCAAATCCGCGTCTTTTTCATAGCCGCGCGAGAACTTCATAAGCACTGAGTTTTGTCCGAGGCTGGTTCCCGCCTGCGTAATCTGGCAGACCATGCCGCACTGCCCGTTCTGGTCCTGAGTCAATGTGCCCGCGGCAAGTCCAACGATCTGGAAAAGCGTTCCATAGGTCTGCTGTTTCCCGATCTGCGCCGCGCTATGGCGCAGAGCCACATGCGACATCTCATGCGCCAGCACGCCTGCGACTTCGCCCTCGCTGTCCGCCGCCTTGAGCAACCCTGTGTGGACATACATCGGACCGCCCGGCAGTGCAAACGCATTGATGGAGTCGTCATTCACCAGCTTGAAGTAGTAGGGGTACGCATTTGCCTGCGGTGTTTTCGCGAGGCTCTGCCCGATCTGGTTGAGCCATCTCTCAATCTCGGGATTGTGAATGACCTCCACCTCCCGCTCAACCTGCCCGGCAAACTGCTTACCGAGCTGCATCTCCTGGTCGCGCGAAATCGAGGTCTTCTGTACCTTCACTTCGGTTTGTTTGGGAGGTTTCTGGGAATACGCAGCGGAAGGAACGATGAGAGCAATCAAAAGCAAACAGCGGTACATAAGCCCTCCTGATCATCGGAGAAGTCTTGACTCGCACTGATTCTAAACTGAGGCTCTTCCTGCCGCCCAAGGCTCCTCGCACCCGGCATTAGAATCAGCTGGATGCCCCTCTTCCCGTCAACCCTCCTCGCCGCCGTACTGATGATGCAAGCGGCAACACCCGTGCCCGCCGGAAACTACCGCGTCATTCATGCTTATCCCCACGACCAGCACGCCTTTACGCAGGGCCTCGTCTACGCCGATGGCCACCTCTACGAAAGCACTGGAATCCAGGGCCAGTCCACCCTCCGCGAAGAAGATCTCGACACCGGCCGTATCCTCCGCATGCAGCTTGTTTCCGACAAGTACTTCGCAGAGGGCCTTACCGATTGGAAGAATTCTCTTATCCAGCTCACGTGGCAGTCGCACCTCGCGCTCGTTTACGATCGCACTACCTTCCGGCTGCTTCGCACCTTCCCTTATCAAGGCGAGGGATGGGGCCTGACCCACGACTTGAAATCCCTGATCCTCAGCGACGGTACCGCTACCCTGCGATTCTTCGATCCCGACACCTTCAAGGAACTCCGCCGCATCACCGTCAAAGATCATGGGAAGCCGGTCACGCAGCTCAATGAGCTCGAATTCATTCACGGCGAAATCTACGCCAACATCTGGCACTCCAACCGCATCGCGCGCATCTCGCCCGCAAACGGCCGCGTCCTGGGCTGGATCGACCTCAAAGGCCTCATGCCCCGCGACCAGCTCCCCAGCGACGAAGCCGTCCTCAACGGCATCGCCTGGGATCCGCAGCACGATCGGCTCTTCGTCACCGGCAAGCTCTGGCCCAAAGTCTTCGAGATCGCCATCATTCCAGAGCGACCCAAGCAGATTCCCGCGAAGAACCGAAAGTAGCCGGTATCAACGCTGCCAGTCATCACAGGCGGCCTCATGCTCCCCGGATATACTGCTCGCCGAAGGAAGACCCATGGACGTCCTCTCGGTGCCGACAATCCTGCACAACGCCGCAGTCCTCACCATCGTCATTGCATTCGCCGGCTATCTGATCACCATCATCGGCGCGCGCATGCTCAACCAGCATCGCGACAAGCTGGAACTCGTCAACAAGCGGCTCAATGAGTTCTACGGTCCGCTCTACGTAGCGTCCGAGGCTGGCAACATCGCTTATCGTTCGCTCCTGAAGAGGCAAGGCAAAGCCGTCAGCGAGCCCATCCTCGACTCCGAGTTGAAAGAGTGGATCCTCTGGATGAACACGATCTTCATGCCGCTGAACGACATTCGCGAGAAGATCATTATCGAGAAGGCCTACCTTGTCGTCGAAGAACACATGCCTCAATGCCTCCTCGATTTCGTGACCCATGTAGTCGGATACAAGGCCGTCATGGCCAAATGGGCCGAGGGCGACTTCACCGAGCGCCGTTCCACCATTGGCTGGCCCCCGGAGTTCGACATCTACGTCAAGAAGTCCTATGCCGCCTTGAAGGCGCAGCAGACAGACCTGCTGCACAGCTCGGCCTGGCGCCTCTGGAATCGCACCTTCGGTAAGAAAACATCGAGCGTGTCCCGCTAGAGCAGCGCCTGCACAAACGTCGATCCCACATTGCTGAAGTCGAATGCATGAAGCCCGAGGTGATTCGCAAGTTCTTTCGAAGCCAGAATCCCGCGCACGCTGTTTCCCTGCGCGTCCAGCTTCGGCGAGTACACCGCAATGCCAAACTGCCGGTTCACCACTCCGAAGATCCCGCCTGACACTCCGCTCTTGGCTGGCAGCCCCACTTCGAATGCCCAGTTTCCCGCGTAGTCATACAGCCCGCAACTGAACATCACCGCCATCACATACTTCAAATACTGGAAATCAAACACTGGCTTTCCGCTGATCGGGTTGTTGCCGATATTCGCCATCGTTGCCGCCATCATCGCCAGGTCCTTGCAGTTCACCAGCATCGAACACTGCGCGAAATACTGATGCAGCGTCTCGTGCACCTCGTTATCGACAATCCCGGAATTCAACAGCATGTACGCAATCGCCCGGTTGCGATTTCCCGTCGCGGTCTCCGATGCCAGCACCGCATGATCAATGCGAAGCCTTCGCCCTGCCGCATCGCTCATCCTGTCGACGAATGCTTCGATGCCCGCCTGCACCGGTTTCTGTTTGATCAGCGATGACACTGCAATCGCTCCCGCATTGACCATCGGATTGAACGGACGTCCCGTCTTCTGATCAAACTCAATCGAATTGAACGCCTCTCCGCTCGGCTCCACACCCACATGCCGCAGCGTCTCCTCGGTGCCGTGCCTCTCCATGGCCAGCTGAAACGCAAATGGTTTGCACATCGACTGGATCGTGAACTCCGTATCCCAGTCGCCGGCCGTGAAAACCTCGCCCTCCACTGTCGCCAGGCAGATGCCGAACTTCTTCGCATCCGCTTTTCCCAGTTCCGGAATGTACGTCGCAACGGCGCCGTCGTCCACGCCCTTGTACTTCTCGTAAATTCCCTCAATCACCTTCTGGATCTGCGCACCAAGCCAGGGCGTCACGTCCGTGGCGACACTTTCAGCTGCTTGTGAATCTTGCATCACACCTCACTTGGCAGAAATGTCTGAAATGGAGCTTGGCCCGAATTCGCGCTCAACGACTGCAGCCGGACGAGAACCCAACGGTTCAGCATTTTCGGAAGACGAGTCTCGTCATCCTAAAGCAATCCTCGAAGAATCCAAATCAGGAACTCATAAGGAATTCCGCCCCGTCGTCAATCCTCACGCAAAAAAAGAGAGGGCCGGGATCTCTCCCGGCCCTCTGATCCCTGATCCTTGATCACTAACAACTAGTAGCGATAGAACTCCGGCTTGTACGGACCTTCCACCGGCACGCCGATGTAATCCGCCTGGCGCTGCGAAAGCTTCGTCAGCTTCACGCCGATCTTCTCCAGGTGCAGCCGTGCAACTTCTTCGTCCAGCTTCTTCGGCAGCGTATAGACGTTGATCTTGTAGCTGTCCTTGTTCTTCCACAGGTCAAGCTGCGCCAGCGTCTGGTTGGCAAAGCTGTTCGACATCACAAAGCTCGGGTGGCCCGTCGCGCAGCCCAGGTTCACAAGCCTTCCCTCGGCCAGCATGAAGATCTCATGCCCGTCGTCGAAGGTGTATTTATCCACCTGCGGCTTGATGTTTGTTTTCTTAGCGGTCTTATCGTTGTTCAGGCGATCGATCTGGATCTCGTTGTCGAAGTGTCCAATGTTGCAGACGATAGCCTGGTCTTTCATCTTCTGCATGTGCTCGAGCGTAATGATGTCCACATTGCCCGTGGTGGTCACGTAGATGTCGCCACGTCCCAGCGTGTCCTCAACCGTGGTGACTTCGAAGCCTTCCATCGCCGCCTGCAGCGCGTTGATCGGATCGACCTCGGTCACAATCACGCGTGCGCCCATGCCGCGCAGCGAGTGCGAGCAGCCCTTGCCCACGTCGCCGTATCCGCAAACCACCGCAACCTTGCCAGCCACCATCACGTCCGTCGCGCGCTTGATGCCATCGGCCAGCGATTCGCGGCAGCCATAGAGGTTGTCGAACTTCGACTTGGTCACGGAGTCGTTCACATTGATCGCCGGAACCAGCAGCTTGCCCTTTTCCATCATCTGGTAGAGCCGGTGCACGCCCGTCGTCGTCTCTTCGCTGACGCCGCGCCACTCTTTAACAACCTTGTGCCAGTGCTGCTTGTCTTCGGCATACACGCGCTTCAGCAGATCCTTGATCACCTGCTCTTCGTGGTTGCCCGAAGCGGAATCGACCCACTTGTCGCCCTCTTCCAGTTCATATCCCTTGTGGATGAGCAGCGTCACGTCGCCGCCGTCGTCGACCACCAGCTCCGGCCCCTTGCCGCCCTTATGGCTCAGCGCCTTGTACGTGCAGTCCCAGTAGTCTTCCAGCGACTCGCCCTTCCACGCGAACACCGGAACGCCGCTCGCCGCGATCGCAGCCGCCGCGTGATCCTGCGTCGAGAAGATGTTGCAGCTCGCCCAGCGAACTTCGGCGCCGAGGCTCACAAGCGTCTCGATCAGCACCGCCGTCTGAATGGTCATGTGCAGCGAACCGGTGATGCGTACGCCCTTCAGCGGCTTCTCCGCAGCGTACTTGTTGCGGATAGCCATCAGGCCCGGCATCTCGTGCTCGGCAATCGAAATCTCTTTGCGGCCCCAATCGGCCAGCGAGAGATCTGCAACTTTGTATTCGGTCAGTTCGAGGGTTGAGGAAGCCATTCAATTCTCCTTGTATTGGCCACGGTCGGCGGGTTACATCGACGAATCGTGATATATTGATATGTAGCAGAAACCCATGGCCGCGTCAATTGTGAAAATGCTCCGCGTAGTAGCCGACCCCAACCGGCTCCGCATTCTGCTGCTCCTCAGGGCAGAAGAGCTTTCCGTCGCAGAGCTGCAGGAAATCCTCGTCATGGGCCAGAGCACCATCTCCACGCACCTTTCCCAGCTCAAACAGGCTGGCCTCGTCGAAGACCGCCGTATCGGCAAAAACAGCCTCTACCGCCTCACCACCGGCAACGGCAACGACGTCCTCGCCGACCTGCTCGCTCGTGCTCAAAAAGAAATCCCCGAGTCCGCCCACGATCGCACCACCGCCCGCCGCGTCGTCAAAAAACGCCAGGACAAGATGCGCGCCTTCTTCGACAGCGTCGCCGGCCGCCACGGCAAAGACTACGTCCCCGGCAAATCCTGGAAGGCCATGGCCGAAGCTCTCCTCCGTCTCATGCCACCGCAGGTCATCGCCGACCTCGGAGCAGGCGACGGCAGCTTCTCACTCCTCCTTGCGCAAAACGCCGAGAAAGTAATCGCCGTCGACTCATCCGCCAAGATGATCGAGTTTGCCCGCGACCAGGCACAGCGCAACCACGTGAAAAACGTCGACTACCGCCTCGGCGACATGGAAGAGCTCCCCATCGACGACGCCGCCGTCGACATCGTCTTCTTCTCGCAGTCGCTCCACCACGCGCTCCATCCCGACCGCGCCATCTGCGAGGCCTCCCGCATCCTCAAGCCCGGCGGCCGCATCGCCATCCTCGATCTGGCCAGGCACCGCTTTGAAGAAGCTCGCGACCTCTACGCCGACGAGTGGCTGGGCTTCACCGAAACGGAAGTAGAATCCATGCTCGAGGGCGCCGGCTTCAACAAACCCCACACCTCCATCGTCTACAAAGAAGACAAGGCACCTCACTTCCAAACCCTTCTGGCTGTCGCGCTCAAGCCCGAATAGGCATTTCACCTCGAACTTCATCACATCCGCTGACTCGCTAACTTGCTTGGCGCGAAGCGCCCCTGACTCGCTAAATCACTAAGAATAGAAAACTCGCATCGTTCTATCTGAATCAGCAGAGCCCATCACTCCTCGTGCATTACCATTGCATCCAACACTCCGAAGCAAAGATGCCGTCCGCTAAGTCACAATTGAATCCCGCCCCGGTCGCCAAGCCCAGCCGCCTTACCCGCGCCCAGCGCTCCGCCATCCTTAAAGCCCTCTCTGATCCCAAGCGTTTCGAACTCCTCGAGAAGATTGCCCGTGCCCAATGCCCTCTCACTTGCACAATGGCCGGCGAAGCTCTCGCCATATCGGCCGCCACCCTCTCCCACCACATCAAGGAACTGCAGACCAGCGGCCTCATTGACGTTCGGAGGGAAGGGAAGTTCGCCTTCCTCACCATGAAACCTGGAGTCCTCGAAGCTTTATCGACCTACCTTCAATCTCTCAGTCCCACTGGCTGCCCAACCGGCTAGTCAGCCAGCCCGCTAACCTGCTGACTCGCGTCTCGCGAAGCGACGCTGACTCGCTGAACAGTTAAAACTCCCAAAATTCACAATCCTTCTGAATCCTCTCTCTGTGCCCCACATCAATTCGATAGTTGTCGAAACGTCGAAACGAACGGACGCCGGGCAACAAGAAATCGGAGGATCAGGAATATGAGCAAGCTTCAGGGTAAAGTCGCATTGGTAACCGGCGCATCCAAGGGCATCGGCGCAGCAATCGCAAAAGAACTCGCATCACAGGGCGCATCCGTTGCGGTCAACTACTCCGGCAGCAAAGACGCCGCAGAAAAAGTTGTAGCCGATATCAAGCAGGCCGGTGGCAAAGCCATCGCTGTCCAGGCCAACGTTTCTGATCCAGATTCGATCGGTCCCCTCGTAAGCAAGGTCGTCAAGGAATACGGTCCCATCGACATCCTCGTGAACAACGCTGGTATCTACGAATTCAGCCCTCTTGAAGCTGTCACCCCTGAACACTTTCACAAGCAGTTCAACACCAATGTTCTCGGCTTGCTCCTTGTAACCCAGGCGGCGGTAGCCCAGTTCAATCCCAAGGGCGGCAGCATTATCAACATCAGCTCAGTCGTCAAAGACGGCGCTGCTGGTCTCTCCGTGTACAGCGCAACCAAAGGCGCGGTCGACACCATCTCCGCTTCTCTTGCGCAGGAACTCGGCCCGAAGAAGATCCGCGTCAACTCGCTCAACCCCGGCATGATCGAAACCGAAGGCGCGCACGCCGCCGGCATCATAGGCAGCGACTTCCAGAAGTTGGCTGAATCGCGTACCCCCTTCGGACGCATCGGCCAGCCAAAGGACATCGCAACCGCGACTGCACTTCTCGCCTCAGATGACTCCGTTTGGATCAACGGCCAGGCCATCTTCGCCGCTGGCGGCTTCCGCCTGTAACCCAACCGCATTCCGGGCTCCCCGCTTCCATGGGGCTCGGAATGCACGAACCATCTTTCAGAGGAAATCAACTCATGGTTCACGGCATTCTTTCTACTCTTTCCATTGCAGCATTCGGATTGTTCGCCGCGAAAGCCGGCGATCTCCTTCGCCTTCCCTCCCGCAAATCCTGTGACGACACGCAATCGAACAGTTCCGTGTGGAGCTTCAACTCCGACGCCGCCCAATCCCAGAAAACCTGGCTCAACGTCCACCGCCACGGAACCTGTTGAGGGCAAAACGTTTCATTGATGTGGGTGCCCCAGGTGCCTAGCACTTGGGCACCTGGGCGTGTTCATCCCCGCTCCGCCTCCAGCAGTTCCCGTTTCCTCTCCACTCCCCACCGATAACCCGTCAACGACCCATCCGCGCCCACCACTCGATGGCAGGGCACAATCAGCGCCACCCGGTTCGTAGCGCACGCTCTCGCAACAGCCCGCGTAGCGTTCGGTTCGCCCATCTCGCGCGCTAGCTCGCTGTAGCTTCGCGTCTCGCCTCGAGGAATCTGCCGCAGCGCCTGCCACACGCGCAGCTGAAATACCGTTCCGCGAAGATCAAGTCCCGTGCCGAGCGCTCCGTGTTTCGTCAGATCCGAACCCTCGCGAACGCTCGCTAGCGCCATCTCCACCATCTCTGCGAGCGACGCATCCCTCCGAAGCTCGGCTGCAGGAAACTCCTCCCGCAAATCCGTCTCCGCCTCTTCGCGCGATGACCCCAGCGACAACCAGCAGAGTCCGCGATCTGTGCTGCCGACAACCATCCATCCAAACGGAGACCTCGCCGAGCACCAGCGAATCTGTTCGCCCTTCCCGCCCTGCGCAAAACGCGCGGGAGTCATTCCCAACTGCGTGCCTTCATAAGCTCGGCTCGACGATCCGAAGCCAGCATCGTAGATAGCATCCGTCACACGTGCTTGCTGCTTCAGCGCGTCTCGCAGCCGGCTCGCCTTCAAAGACCGCTGATACTGCAACGGGCTCACACCCATCTCTTGTTTGAAAGTCCGCTGTACGGTGAAAGGACTCATCCCCGCCACCCGTCCCAGTTCGGCCAGCGGCACCGATCGATCGAGATTGCTCTCCAGGTGTTTCCGAACCTTGTCCAGCGGTCTGCCCGGCGCAGCGGTAGGCCTGCATCGTTTGCACGCACGGAATCCCGCATTCTGCGCGTCCACCACCGTTGCAAAAAACTGCACGTTCTCGCGCAACGGCCTGCGGCTCTTGCACTCCGGCCGGCAAAACACTCCCGTTGTCGTCACAGCATAGAAGAACTGCCCGTTACGATCGCGTTCGCAGAGCTGCTGCCAGGCCCGCTCTGCATCGATCTGGGAAACATCCTGAATCATCGCTTTCAAGGTTGCGAGTTGAACGCTGTTCGTCATGCACCCATCGTGCGCGATCTGCGTTTTCCGTACACTCCGATTCTTGCGCCCAATTCGGAAAAACACCCTGATGGCTGAAAGCTGACGGCTACCCTCCGGTCGCCTCCCGCGAGAACAGCACCGCCTCCGCTCTCTGCAAATCCTCTTCCGTATCCACCCCGATCGTGTCCATCGGGGCGCTGGCAACGTAGATGTCCATTCCCGCCTCCAGCAGCCGCAACTGCTCCAGCTTCTCAATCGACTCGAGCCATCCTCCCGGCAACTCCGCAAACTTCTCCAGCGCCGCCCTGCGGTAGGCATAAATCCCGAGATGTTTCCGGTAGCCCGAGAAACCCGAGCTATCCCGGTCATAGGGAATCGTCGCCCGCGAAAAGTACAGCGCCTTCCCGTTCGTTGCCGTAACCACCTTCACCGCATTCGGATTGTGCACGTCCGACGCGGCACACCGCACCGCCAACGTGGCCACCTGAACCTCCGGCCGCTCGAACAGCTCCAGCAGTGGAGGGAAGAACTCGGCAGTCAAGGTCGGCTCATCCCCCTGGATGTTCACATAAACGTCGCTCTCAATCTGCCTGGCGACCTCGCGCACCCGGTCCGACCCGCTGGCGCAATGCGCCGAAGTCATCGCCACGGGAATGCCCCTGTCCGTGCAAACCTCAGCCACCTCATCGGAATCCGTCGCCACCACCACCGGGTCCATCAGCCCGCTTCCTGCGGCCGCTCGCCACACCCACTCCACCATCGGACGGCCCGCCAGCCCCCGCAGTACCTTCCGCTCCAGCCTCGTCGAGGCGAGCCTGGCCGGAATCACCCCGGCGATACGTAACCTGCTCATGCACGCGAGTCTACAAGACCTGCCTACCCCTCGTTACTGCCGCTCAGCACTCCCCCTGCAGAGAATTGACCCAGCGCTTACTGCCCCGTATCATCATGAGTGGCGCGACATTACGCCGTCAGGCGATTCCTGTCGTCCCCTCCGGCGGGGTAGCTCAGATGGTTAGAGCGTGGGATTCATAACCCCAAGGTCGAGAGTTCGATCCTCTCCCCCGCCACCAGAAAAATCAGACACCTGGCCGCGTCAGCCGCAATCCTGAACCCCTCACGCACGTCGCCCCTATCTCCCGCCGTATCAAGCAACCTCCACCACCAACCCTGTACAGTGCCGACATTCTTGCCAATCGAGGCAGCCGTCCTGCAGCCCCGAGCAATCTAACTATCATTACGACCTAATGCGGCAAAAATTAGGCCAATCCGCCGCAACCAGGAAGGGACTCGATGGTGGGCAAGAGGCCTTGGCTACAATACTGTTCGACTTTGATCTTTTCCGAATCGTTCTCTTGGTTATAGATACGCTACACACTCCTAAGCACAAAACCGAAAGCAGGGCGCGTAACAGGAGCCAGGAGCCTCACGATTACTTCGTTTGTTCCCCAGGAGTGGACCGCTCATGACGCGTCTCAATGCACTGCTAGGAATGGCTGTAGTTTCAGCGCTTTTCGTTCTCACCGGCTGTGGTTCGAGTTCTGGCGGTTCGTCGTCGAAGGCGACGCCCACTCTTACGTTTGCGGCAAGCAGCAGCAGCGTCACTTCCGGCCAGGCAGTTACTCTGACGTGGCAAACCACGAATGCGGCCTCCGTCACCATTACCGCCACCGGCGCTGACGGCACCAGTCGAGCCATCTCCACCAAGTCCCAACTGAGTGGCAGCACTCAGGACACGCCTACCCAGAACACCACCTACTCTGCGACTGCCAGCGCAACCGGTGGCACGAGCGTAGCCCAGCAGGTGAAAGTTGCCGTGACTGCGGTGCCTACTCCGGCGCCGACGTTGTCCTTCAGCGCCAGCGCCAGCAGCATCACGTCGGGCCAGTCGGTGACCCTGACGTGGGCAACCACCAATGCCACTGCTCTGACTATTACCGCGACCGGCAGCGACGGTACCGTCCGCAATATTCCCACTGCCCAATTGAGCGGCTCCAACCAGGATTCGCCAATCGTTTCCACCACCTATGAGGCCACGGCCACGGGTGCCGGTGGCGACAGCAAACCACAGCAGGTCCAGGTCGCGGTGACTCAGCCGCCTCCGACCGCGCCTACCCTGGTCTTCAGCGCATCGAGCAGCAGCATCACCAAAGGCGATTCCGTCACCTTGAGCTGGCAGTCCACCAACGCCACCTCTGTCGCCATTACCGCGGTGGGCGTCGATGGCGTCACAAGGCAAATCCCCACGACCACCAATCCAGCCACTGACCAGCCGTCGGAGAATACCACCTATACTGCCGTCGCAACGGGCCCCGGCGGCAGCACTCAGCCCCAGTCCGTAACTGTCACTGTGGCGGTCGGTCAGCCGCAGATCAACCAGCTCACAGCCAATCCCACCACCGTTGTGGCCGGATCCTCCACCACTCTGAGCTGGCAGACCACCAACGCCAATTCGGTCACATTTACCCCCCCGCTTCCTCAGAGCGATCCTGAAGAGGGGGGCACGTTCCCGGTATCCGAACCCGCCGGCATTCAGATCCCTGTACCCGCGACCGTGACCTACACCATGGTTGCCACCGGCTCAGGCGGCCAGAGTCAGCCGGCCAGCGTCACCATCACCGCCGTCAATGTCAATCTGACCGCGACACCGACCAACAGCACGGCCAACCAGCCCGTGACATTGTCCTGGCAGGTTGATCCCGCCGTGACCGCGCTTTCCATTGACAATGGCGGCTGCGCTCCCTGCACTCCGCTGCCCAAAGGATCTACAACTGTAACCCCGGCTGCCACCACAACCTATACCGCTACTGCGACGCTGACCGATGGCACACAGCTCACGCAGACTATAACCGTCACCGTTACCTCAGCCGCAGCCGGCAAGATTAAGCACATCATCTTCATGCTCCAGGAGAACCGTTCCTTCGACAATTACTTCGGCGTCCTCGGAGCGTACCGCGCGCAGCGTCTCCAACCCTTCGGCGTTACCGCTAGCTCCACTGACGTCGATGGCTTCGACCCCAACCTGGTGCTTACCAATCACCACGACGGCACCCAGGTCAAACCTTTCCATCAGGCCACCGTCTGTACCCAGAACCCAACACCTTCCTGGGATGAGGCCCACCACAACCTTGCGCTGAAGGGCGGCGACAAAGCGTGGCTCACAACCGGTACCTATCCCGCCGGCTCGTTCGCCATGAACAATTTCCTCGACACTCCCAACGGAGGCCTCGGCGGCAACGAAACCAACTACGATCCCGAAGGCACTCGCACACTCGGCTATTACGACCAAACCGACCTGCCCTACTACTACGACCTCGCAAGCTTCTTTGCCACCAGCGATCGCTGGTTCTCGCCCGTCCTCACCGCCACCTATCCCAACCGGATGTTTATAGAGGCCGCAAGCTCGTTTGGTCACCAGTACCCTGACGCCGATAACACCCATCCGCGGTACAGCGCCGAAACGATCTACCGCGCCATGAATGAGGCCAACGTCAGCTGGAAGTACTACTACCAGGACGGCATGTTCCTTCCAAATTTCCAGGACTATACCGATCCCGCGGTCCAGAATAAGACCTACCCCACCAGCTATCTCCTGAACCTGCTCGCCGGCTCCTGCAACGGTCTGCCCTGCGATCCCGACAAAACTCTGCCGCAGGTCGTCTTTATCGAATCCGCTTCCGGCGCCAGCGGCCTCGATGAGCACCCCGACAACAACATCCAGAAGGGAGCCGCCTACATTCAGTCGATCATCAGCGCGCTGATGAAGAGCGACGCTTGGCAGGATTCCGTCTTCATCCTCACCTACGACGAGTCCGGCGGCCTCTACGACCATGTACCGCCCCTCACCGTACCGCCCCCTGATGCGTACGCGCAGGGTCAGTGTCCCGACCCCAACAACGGCTCATACGGCTACTGCCACCCCGGAGAGAACGCCAACTTCACCGCTCCCACCCCGCAAAACGGCGGGTACAACATGTTCAATATCACTGGCGGACGGGTCCCTGTCATCGTCATCTCGCCTTACGTCAAGCCGCACTACGTCTCGCACGTGCCCATGGACAGCACCGCGATTCTGGCTTTCATTGAGAAGACCTTCAACGTCCCGCCCCTCACCGCCAGGGACGCATATTGGCTGAAGAATGGGGACATGAGTGACTTCTTCGACTTCAGCACCCCGGCCAACCTTAACCCCCCCAACACTACCGGTGGAGGAGCCGCCTGGACCACTTTCCTGCCCATCCAGCCAACCAGCGGAGTCTGCGACAAAACCAAAGAAGCCGGAGGGATCGTCAACTAATTTAGCCTCCAACGACTTTCTAGGACTGAGCCCGGACTTTTGCCGTCTTCCTCAGTCCATTACCTTTGCTCGTCCCAACTGTTCCCTGGTCCCTGTTCTCTGATCCCCCAAAATCACCCCTTGCGCTATCATTGCGTCTATACATTAGCGGCCTGCTTCCCTTTGAGAGGCCGCACCCGGTGGTGTGTGTGTCTCGATTCTTTCAGCGCCTGTCCTTTGTTCTAGCTATAACCATCTTTGCCGCCCTGGGTCTCGGTTTCGCCTTGGGCGAGTTCGGCATGTTCGGCGTCCACGCCGGCAGCGAACAGGATGGCGCTTACCGCCAGATGCACGTCTACGCTGAGGTCCTCAAGAGAGTTCAAAGCGACTACGTCACCGATCCCAACATCAGCACGGTCACCACCGGAGCCCTTCACGGCCTTCTCGAGTCACTCGATGCCGACTCCAGCTACCTCACGCCCACCGAATACAAGATCTACAAAGAGCGTCCCACCTCTGGTGTCGCGCAGGTCGGTGTGACCGTCTCGAAGCGCTACGGCTACGCCACCATCGTCAGCGTCATTCCCAACTCGCCTGCAGACCGCGAGCACCTCAGCGATGGCGATGTCATCGAATCCATCGGCGATACCTCCACTCGTGAGCTCTCCCTTGCCGTCATCCGCCTCATGCTTGAAGGGAAGGTCGGCAGCACTGTTACTCTCTCCGTGGTTCGGCCCCGCAAGCCAGATCCGGAAAAGATCACCCTCACGCGCACGGTAATCCCCGCCCCCGCCTTGAGCGATCAGCAATACGAGAACTCCAGCATCCTCTACATCAAGCCCGGCACGCTCAACTCGGACCGCGTCGATCAGATCGCCTCCAAGATCAAGTCCGCCGGCAAGACCCGCAAGATCCTCCTTGACCTCCGCGATGTTTCAGAAGGGGACGCGGAGCAGGGAATGCGCCTCGCCAACTTCTTCATCAATCAGGGAACCATCGCCGCCCTTGAAGGTCAGAAGTTCCCCAAGCAGACCTTCAGCGCGGACGCGTCCAAGTTCATCACCAGCGCCCCGGTTGCCGTCCTCGTAAATCGCGGAACCTACGGTGCCGCCGAAATCGCTGCCGACGCCATCGAAGGCGCAAAACGGGGTGACGTCGTTGGCGAGCGCACCTTCGGCGAAGGCTCCGTCCAGAAGACCATCGAACTGTCTGACGGCGCAGCCCTCCTTCTCACCATTGCGAAATACGAAGGGCCCGACGGTAAAAAGATTCAGGACGAAGCGGTTGCGCCCAATGTCCTGGTCGGTCAGAGCACAGATGATGACATCGACGACGACACCCCTCAGCAGAACAAGGGTGATGAGCCGCTGAACAAGGCCCTCGAGCTGCTCAAAGCAAAAAACAGCTGAACTTTGTCCTTGCTTTTCCCGGAATTGCACCCCATGGTTCGCACGTGTTTGCCTGCACGGCAAGCAATCTAAACCCATGCTAGCCTTGATGGTAGACACTCCACATTCAGCGATCTAGCCGACTGAGCGGATTGTCACCGAGGCTTTTGTTTTGGCTGCCCCCTCTGCACATTCGGTGCGCTCTTCCGGCCTTGGCCGCACTCATCGTCTGCGCCCTGAACCGGTAATGCCCAGGCAGCCGCGCGGCAAGCCGAAGCTTGCGGGCAAAGTCGCCCTCATCGTCCTCCTCCTCCTCGCCATCATCACCGGATCGCTCTCCGGCCTGATGCTCGTCTTCTCCGTCAATCTGCCCCAGATCAACGACCTCGAGCGCTTCCGCCCCTCCACCGTCACTGACCTCTACGACGCCAAGGGCCGCACCATCGGATCCTTCGCTCTCGAAAAGCGAATCATCGTCGGCTATAGCGATTTCTCCCCTGTTCTCCGTCAGGCTGTCATTTCCATCGAAGACAAGAATTTCGATTCGCACTGGGGCATCAACGTCTTCCGCATCGCTGGCGCACTCGTCCACGATCTCCGCTCGCACGGACGCGCTCAGGGCGCCTCCACCCTCACCATGCAGCTCGCGCGCAATCTCTTCCTCTCTGCCGATCGCACCGCCGCGCGCAAAGCCCAGGAAGCCATCCTCGCCATCCAAATCGAGCGTGCATTCACCAAGGAACAGATCTTCACCCTCTACGGCAATCAGATCTATCTAGGCAGCGGCATGTACGGATTCGAAGCCGCCTCGCAGTTCTATTTCAGCAAGCACGCCAAAGACCTCACGCTGACCGAAGCCGCGCTTCTTGCCGGTCTTCCCAAGGGACCAGCCGCCTACTCTCCGCTCATCAATCCTGAAAAAGCTCTGCGCCGCCGCAACCTCGTCATCAGCGAAATGGAGTCTGATGGCGCTGTTACTCATCACGAAGCCGACCAGGCCCGGAAATCGCCACTCGGTCTCCATGTCAATCAGCCTGAGATGTCCGTTGCCCCCTGGTTTCAGGAAGAAGTCCGCCGCGAACTCGAAAAGAAATTCGGAACCGAGCAGGTCCACGAAGCTGGCCTCCGCGTTCAAACCACTCTCGACCTCGATCTCCAGAAGACCGCCAACAAGGCTCTCGCCGAAGGGCTCGCTACCTATGAACGCCGTCACGGCTGGAAGGGCAGGCTCGAAAACGTCCTCGACAACGGCGTTACACTCGACGACTACAAACATCCTGACTGGGCTACCGTCTCGCGCGCTGGCGACTATGTCCACGCACTCGTGACACAGTCACGTCCTCTGGAAATCCAGGCGCGCGTCGGCGGCGAACAGATCATCCTTCTTCCCGAAGACTGGGCCTGGACCTTCCAGCGTTACGGCGAAGTCTTGGTAAAACCCGGCGACGTGATCTACGTTCACCTCGGCGACACGTTTGAGGGCGTAGCTCGCCGCGCCACGCTCGAACAGGATTCCGGCGCCCAGGGTGCCGTCCTTGCAATGGACAACACCACCGGCGATGTACTCGCCATGATCGGCGGCCGCGACTGGTCAACTTCTCAATTCAATCGCGCCACCCAGGCCGAGCGCCAGACCGGGTCCAGCTTCAAGCCCTACGTCTACACAACGGCGGTTGAAGCAGGCACCAAACCCGACGACATCATCGTCGATGCTCCCTCGACCTTCGGCACGTACTCGCCCCATAACTACGAGAACGACTTCAAAGGCGCAATGACCATCACCAACGCCTTTGCCGAATCGCGCAACGTTCCCGCCGTCAAACTCGCCGCCCGCGTCGGAATCCGCAAGGTCATTGAAACCGCCCACAAGTTCGGAGTCACCACGGACATTCCGGCCTACCTTCCCGTCGCGCTCGGCGCCGCCGAGATCACCCTTGAAGAGCAGGTCACCTCCTACTCCGTCTTCCCCAACGATGGCATTCGCGTCAAGCCGCGCCTCATCCGCAAAGTCACCAACGCCGATGGCATCACGCTCTGGGAAGACGCGCCCGCGGTCGACGAAATCATCAGCCAGCAGACTGCCCGCACCATGATGACGCTCTTCCGCGCCGTCACCGCGCACGGCACCGGCGCAGCAGTCGCGCAGATGAACCACCCTCTCGGCGGCAAAACCGGCACCACCAGTGACTACACCGATGCTTGGTTCCTCGGCTTCTCTCCGTCAGTCACCTGCGGCGTCTGGGTCGGCTACGACAGCCGTCAATCCCTCGGCGAAAAGGAGACCGGCGCCCGCGCCGCACTCCCTATCTGGATGCAGATCATGAAGGCCGCCATCGCCGGAAAAGACGACGAACAATTCCCCGGCGATAACGAGGATGCGACGATTCAGAAAGCCTCGCTGCCCGCTCCATCCTCGGCCGGGCCGGGATTCACCGCCGTCTCCCGTTCGCAGGTTGGCACATCTTCAACCGTGTCTGCGAATCCGCTTCCCAGCCAGCCTTCACCGCAAGCTCCCGCTAAGCCAACGTCGGCCAAAACGTTTGCAAGCGCCAGTCCCTCGAGCAGCCAGCCTCGGGCCATTCCGACAACGGTGAAGCCTGCACTCACCTCTTCTCCAAGCCCGCGGCCTCGATAGTCAATTCCATAAAGAGTTTGCCTAAGCGAACTTACGTCCGCCCAGAACCGTCCCGTCACACTCCTGTTGACATCCGACCCAAGTAGGCCGATACTTGTGTCGAATGCCGACCCAAGAGAACAACGACGACCGCATTGCCCTTCTGCAAGGGACCCTCGACCTGCTGATCCTCAAAACCCTCCTCCTCGGCCCATGCCACGGACAAGGCGTCGCCCGATCCATCCAGCGCCAGTCCGAAGAAGTGCTCTTCGTCGATCACGGCTCCCTCTACCTCGCTCTCCAGCGTCTGGAAGATAGAAATCTCATCCAGGCGAAGTGGGGCGTCAGTGAAAACAATCGCAAGGCCCGCTTCTACTCGCTCACCGCAAAAGGACGTTCTGAGTTGCTCGACAAGACCAACCAGTGGAATCGCCTTACACGAGCCATGGGCCTGATTCTCGAGCCGCAGGGCCTCAAGCCCCAGAACGAGGAGGGCTGAGCATATGTCCAAACAGAAACGCAGCGCCGAAGACTTCGCCGAAGAAGTACGCGCTCACCTCCAACTCGAAGCCGACGAACTTCGTTCCGAAGGCCTGAGTCCCGAAGAAGCCAGCCGCCGCGCCCACGTCGAGTTCGGCAGCGTCCGCGCCGCAAACGAGCGCTTTTACCTCCGCAGCCGCATCCAGTGGCTCGACAGCATCCTGCGCGATCTCCGCTACGGCCTGCGTTCTCTCTTCCACAGCCCGGGCTTTGCGATCACGGCCGTCCTCACCCTCGCTCTCGGCATCGGCGCCAACACCGCCGTCTTCAGTGTCATGAACGCCGTCCTTCTGCGTTCGCTGCCCGTCGCAGATCCAACTCGCCTTGTCTACCTTCATCCATCGCATGCGCCGCACGGAACCGGCACGATCAATTCCAGAGAGACGCTTTCGTATGCGATCTATGAAACTCTGCGCGATCAGCATCCCGGCTTCGCAAATGTAATTGCCTACGTCCCGCTCGCCATTAACAAAGTCGCAGTTCGATACGAAGCCCAGCCTGAAGAAGCCGAAGGCGACATGGTCAGCGGCACATTCTTTTCCGGACTGGGCGTCAAACTTCCCCGCGGCCGCGGGTTCACCGAACAGGAAGAAAAGGACCACGCGCCGGTCGCGGTGATCAGCTACAACTACTGGACTCGCCGCTTCGCGCGAAACCCCGAGGTGCTCGGCACCACGTTCTACGTCAACGGCATCGCCTTCACCATCGTAGGAATCTCCGGCGAAGGCTTTGAAGGCCTCGAGGCCGGTCGCTCCACCGACTTCTGGATTCCCCTGCAGAACCGCCCCGAACTGAACGCCTGGGGAAATCCTCTTGACGAAGGGAAGACATACGCAGCGAATCCCACCTGGTGGTGCCTGCGTCTCATCGGCCGCCTTGCGCCCGGCGTCAACAAACAGCAGGCAGCCTCGGCACTTAACCCGCTCTTCCAGCGCGCAGCGTACATCGGCCTCGGCTCTCCCGTTGCTGGCGAAAAGCCTCCCACGCTCAATCTCGAAGAGGCTAAAGGTTTCCCTGGCTTCAGCGAAGAATACGGCCGCCCCCTGCGCATGTTGATGGCCATGGTCGGCTTCGTTTTGCTTATCGCTCTCACCAATGTGGTCATGCTCCTTACCGCACGCAACGCCGCGCGCCAGCGCGAGTTCAGCATGAGGCTTGCTCTTGGTGCGGGCCGCAGAGACCTGCTTCGCCAACTCCTCGCCGAGAGCCTGCTGCTGGTCGCTACCGGCGGTGTGCTCGCCTGGGTATTCGCGAAGACAGCAACGCGCGCCCTTGCATCATGGGCGCAGATTGAGTCCAGCCTTGCGCCCGATCGCACCGTAATGGCTTTCGCGCTCGGCATCCTGGTCCTCTCTGCTCTCATCTTCGGCCTCGCCCCGCTGCGCATCGCACTCGCTGCCGGTCCCGCTCTCAGCCTCAAGACGTCCGCAGCAACTTCCAACGCGGACGCCGGAAGATCGCGCGGCGCACGCATCATGGTCGCCTTCCAGATGACCCTCTGCGTCGTTCTGCTCGTCGGCGCGGGCCTTCTTATCCGCACTCTCCGCAACCTGGAGAACACCCCGCTCGGGCTCCGCGTCGATGGCCTCGTCGTCTTCGGAGTCAATCCTCACGTCACCTCGATTCCGCAGGGCAAAGCCTTTTATCGAGAACTCATCAGCAAGCTGCGCGCACTGCCCGGCGTAGAGTCCGTCACCGTGATGGAAGAGCGCATCGGTTCATGGTCATCCGACAACAGCGATATGACCGTCGAAGGCCGGCTGCCCGATGTCCCCAATGGCAGTTCGAGAACCGTGCGCAGCAACGTTGCGGGGCCGGACTTCTTCACCACCCTCGGTATACCCGTGCTTGCCGGACGCGACTTCGCCGATTCCGACACCGAGACCTCGCCGCACGTGGGCATCATCAACGAGGAGTTCGCAAAACGCTTCTTTCCCAATCGAAACCCTCTCGGCCGCACCATCGGCACCGACGACGCTCGCTTCCAGATGACCGTCGTCGGCGTCGTGAAAGACCACAAGTACCGCAGCATCGATGAAGAACCCATTCCGATGGCCTGGTACGAATACGCCCAGATTCCGATGGCCGGCAGGATGGACGTTGAACTCCGCGTACATGGCGACCCGCTTGCGATTCTCCCTTCGGCGCGAAAAGCACTCCAGCAGATCGATCCCAATCTGCCCCTGATCAAACCCATGTTGCAGCGCGAGCAGTACAATCTCACCATTTCCAGCCAAACCCTCTTCGCGCGCCTCGCTGGATGCTTCGGCCTCCTCGCCGTGGTGCTCGTAGCCACCGGCCTCTATGGAACGCTTGCCTATCGAGTGAACCGCCGCACAGCCGAGATCGGTGTTCGCATGGCCATGGGTGCGGGACGCAGCCAGGTCGTCTGGATGATTCTTCGCGACAGCCTCGTACTTACCGCGATCGGCGTCATTGCAGGCATCCCGCTCGCATTCGCCATCGGCCGCGCTCTTGCTTCATCGCTCTATGGAGTCGAGCCTCTCGATGCGCTTACCTACACGCTTGCGATCCTCGGCGTCACCATTGTTGCCTTTGTCGCCAGCGCAGCCCCCGCCAGCCGCGCCGCCAGCGTCGACCCGCTGAAAGCGCTTCGCACCGAATGATCTACATGATCTACGGCAGCGGCTCCTGCCGGTACAACTCCGCAGTATGCCGCGCCGTGATCACCACCGCCATCGCCGCCATCCCAATCGCCGCGATCACGCCTCCCACATCGAACAGCAGATATCTGTGCCCAAACAGCATTGAATACGGGCTCCGCAGCAGAGCCACGTTTCCGGCGATCAGCAGAATCCGAATCTCCGTCGGCCCGAACACTCCTTGCGACATCTGGAAGCACCCCAGCGTGTACGTCGCCAGGTAGCTCTCCGCAGACAGCAGCAGAAACGCCACCAGCATCGCAATCGCCACCGGCCAGTGAACAAACCCTGACAGGCTCAGCCCGCCCATCAGCGCCGTTGCGCCAAATACATCCACCATGTGGTCCACATAGAATCCGTAGCGCGGCCGCTGCTGATTCCGCACTCGCGCCAGCGTTCCATCCATGCTGTCCCCAACCCAGTTCAGCACGATGCATGCAATCACGCCGAGCAATGCGTACTTGTTGAACCTGGCCAGAACGTAGAACCCGCCCGCTCCGACCTGCGCCATCAGACCCAGCAGCGTCAATCCATCCGATGTAACCCATCGCGGCGCTCGCTCCGCCATCCACGTCAGCGCTCGTTTCTCCGCTCCCGCCGTCAGCGATCGATTCACCCGCCGCGCTGTCTCAAATCCAGAAGGCCCCGTCGTCGCCGTACTCATCGTCTCCTCCTACTTCATCAGCGCTTTGCGTGTATTCCGCAGCGTAAACTCCAGCGACTCCCGCGGTACGCTCTCCACAAACGGCCCGATCGCCCATCCCAGCCCCGCCGGAATCCCTCGCGTCAGGGAAACCGACTCGATCTGCATGTACAGCCCGCCGTCGCGTTCCTCGTAGCTCCAATAGGTGTTTAGTCGCCACAGAAATCCATGCTCTTTGTCAGGCGGCAGCACGCGCTCTTTCTCGGTGTCTGCGTTTTCAATCTCTGAAACCTTCGTGCTCCTCGAAGTGCTGTATCCGTGTCTGGCATCGAGCCGGCCGTATGTCACGTCATACGTCGTATCCAGCACCACCGTGAGCATGTGCTTCTGCTTCACTCTCATCTCAGCAGTGAAGTGATCGGGCACAGTCCGGCCCTGCGGCGACATAACCCGCGCTCGCACCACCTCCGGCGAATACATCTGCGTATACCCATGGATGTCCTTCATCAGCCGTTCGAAATCGGAGGCCTTCGCGCCCTGAACAAACGCCGTTCCCCGCCAGTCGTGTAGCATCCCGCCCGGAACCTCACCCTTGTCCGGCGTCAACTTCTCGACAACCACTTCGCCCTGCTTCGCCCGTTCGTCGGTCCCTGTATCGGCCAGAAAATCCGCTGCAGTCCTGTGTTGCTGCGCCAGCCGCGCCTCTACTTTTCCTGCATACGCCTCAAACGCGCTCACAGCCTTCGGTGGCTCCTCGGCCCGTACCACGGGTACAGCCCCAATCCCACCCCAAACCAGCATCGCCAAAAACAGCCATCGTGTACCCCGGAAATAAATACCCATATCTCGCAATCTGCCATCTCCGCGGCTCTCGCGCAATGCCCGGTGTCTCAAACGCATCTCCAATCCACCTCACCGCCCAACTGTCTGCAATCAATGAGCTTCTGTCGAGATGTACAGCGCCTTCCTCGCCTCGGACGCGTCCGCTCTCTCGGGTAGACTGGGGTAGGAAAATGCCAGATCCCGACTCACCACTGCGCTATCGCTTCGGAGTCTTCGAGGCCGACGCCTCAACCGGAGAACTGCGCAAGCAGGGAATCAGGATCAAGCTCAACGCCCAGCCCTTCCAGGTCCTCCTCATGCTCCTCGACCGGCCCGGAGAGGTCCTCTCTCGCGAGGAGATCGCTCAGAGCATCTGGTCCGACGGTACCTTCGTCGATTACGAGCACGGCCTCAACTCAGCAGTGAATCGCATCCGCGAGGCTCTCGGCGACACAGCATCGAACCCCCGCTTCGTAGAGACGCTCGCTCGACGCGGCTATCGATTCATCGCCCCAGTCCAGCGCACCGCTCCCGAGCCTGCCGGACACCCGCCCCCTCCGGCGCAAGAAACCGCCTCCATCGTGACCACAGAGGAATCAAGTGAAGAAGCCGCACCCTGGCTGCTCCCATCGGCGGCTGAACTACCCGAGGCTCCGCACAAGGTCGTGCGCGCAGCCTTTCTGCTGCTGCAACTGATGTATGCCGGATTCTATCTGGGAGCCTTGGCCAATCTGCACGAGATTGAAGACCTGCTCTCACCCCTGGCGGGTGCCACGGCAATCTTCTACATCCTCATCGTCACGGCTGCGATACTCATCGCCGTTCGGGCCTATCTCATCTCGGCCATCGCTCTTCGCGCCCCGCACATGCGCGGAAGATTCCTCATGATGTGGCCCTTCTTGCTATTCGCAGATGTGCTGTGGGCGCTCTCGCCTCTGCTGCTTCTGCACCACATCAATCTCGGGCTGGCGCTTGCCGCCATCGCCCTGCTGGTCTATTCGCCCTTCGCGCAACGATCCTTGATCCTCATGGGCGCAGCCCGCAGCTGAATTCGCACGCCCTCACAACTGATCGTAGAGCGTCGTGTTTCGATACCCCAGCAGCGTCACCAGGGTCCAGATCGCCAGCGCCGTTCCAATCGGAATCTTGAGTATGCTCAAAAACGCCGCCACGATCGCCACCACGCGTCCCCATGGCGCACGCTCCATCAGCCCCCATCCCGCAAGAAATGCCAGCGCTGCTCGCAGAATCACCATCACCCACGCGAAATGCAGAATTGCCGGACCGAATCCGGGACCGAACGGAAAACCTCCATGCGCCCACGGACCGCGCATCCATGGCCCAAGACCGCCATTCAGAAACGAGCTCGCAAACGTCAACCCAACCAGGCCAGTCACCAGCACCAGCCCGCCATAGATGAACCACACCGTGCTCAACGCGCGTACGCGGGTCGCATAATTTGCCAGTTCAAACGCGATATTCGGAACCTGGGGTCCTGGCGCGGCAGTAGGAGGAACCTGGGCCGCAGCGCGGCCGCATTGAGCACAGAACTGCTGTCCTGGTGTAAGTGGCTGACCACATCCGCTGCAGAACATTTACCACCTCTCTTGGTTGCCCGCCATTCTAGGTCCTGGCATGCGTCCGGGTGCACCTGCACCTCGCGGGTTCCTGCGCCTCTTAGTCCGGCTGCGTACGACTACGCAAGGCGGGCTTGATTCGTTCCCACCGCTCTTCGTGCCGGTCGTCGCGCAATATGAGCCCGGTTACCTTGCTCTGGGAATCGTGCTCAACCGCAATACGCGTGATACTGCTGCCATTGGGGTAGAACAGAACGTTTAGCGACTCCGCCGCCAGCTCCGCAATCTCCCCATAGTGATTCTTCTGGTAGAGGACGTCCCCCTGCCGGAAAAGTGAAACGACTACAAGTCCGCGCTTGTCCACATAGTCGCCGACAAAGCCGTCTAGTTGCGCCGCCGTCAGCTTCATTGCCGGTGGATGAAGCGGTACAACCGTCCTCTCCGCAAACGGCGGCAGTGCCCGCGCATCGACGTGATGCGAAAGCAGCCACTTTGGCAACTCCGGTTCGAGGTAAGCCCGCGTCCAGCTGTCATGTTTCAAACCCGCATAGAGCCAGAACCGAACGTGTCCATTAGCCGCCTTCAACGACGAATACAGCAGTTCATCCTGGCGCGGAACCACGATGTTGTCCTCCGCTCCGTGAAAAAGCCATATCGGCATCTTGCTCACTGCCGCCGCGTAATCCGCAGTCAGCTTCGGCGCATGTTGCCACCGGTCCGGCGCATAGCTCCAGAAAATCCCACCCGACACAATCGCAGCCGCGGCCCAGCGCGACGGATAAGTTCGCGCCAGCTCCCACGCGCCGTATCCTCCCATCGACAACCCTGAGAGATACGTCCTCGATGGATCGCCGTGAAATTCAGCGATCTCCTGTTCCAGCTCCGTCATCGCCATGGCCAGCATGTCTTTGTCGGTCCAGTAGCGGTCGATCGCGCACTGCGGCATCACCACCACAAATGGCCAGCGCTCCGGATGGTCCCGAATCGCCTGCGGCAGACCGATCTGCGTCTGCCACATGCCTTCCTGTCCTCGCTCGCCGCGCCCGTGCAGAAACAGAATCACGGGCCAGCGCTTGCGGTCGTCGCTCCGCCAATCCTCCGGCAGATACACCTGGTACCGGTAAGTCGCCGCGCCAATCTGGATTCGGCGATTGAGAAACCCTGTCTCCTGCGCCGGATGTTTCCGCGAATCCTTCTTTCCCTCCGCCATGCACACGGACGGTGATCCCATTCCCCACAGCAGACCGAGGAAGACCGCGAGCAATTTCAGAGAGCGGCGCATAGGCTCAAGAACCTCATGATGCGTAGCGCGGAAACGAATCGCGCTCTAGTGTCCATCTTCCGTGGACTTGATGAAAGCCGCCACATCTGCCCGGAACTGCTTCAGAATCTCCTCGTTCACGTAGATCATGTGGCCTGCCTCGTAGTAGTGATAGCGGATGTTCGACTGCAGAGCCTTGGGAATCTGCAGATGATGCATCTCATAGATGCCTTCAAAGTACGGAGTGGCCAGGTCGTAGTAACCTCCCGCCAGCATGATCTTCATGCTCGGGTTCAGCTTCATCCGGAGCGCCAGGTCTGGCATCACGTTTGCCCCGGTCTCCACATCGTTCGCCGGCGGACCGTCAGGTGCATGATGCCGCAGGTCCCACGAAAAGTCCCCGCCCGCACCGCCTGAACTCCAGTAAGTGCTCTCCTGTCCGTACTTCAAATCCTTATGCAGATACTCGTTGATCGCCGCGGTCCACGCAGAGCTGATCGCATCGCTCTGCGGATCGTAGTCTGCTCCCTCGCTCAGCGGATTCAGGTCAGGCCCCTGGAATCGCGTATCGAGTCTTCCGATCGTCGTTGCTTCATCCAGCTTCAAAGCCTTCGAGAAATCCCCGCCCACAACGCGAAGATCCGAGCGCATCAAATAGTCGACTGGCAGCCCGGTGTAGCCGTGCAGCTTCTCTGCTACCGCGCGCTTCTCTTCATCCGAAAGCTCGCTCCCTTTCAGCAACGCGGTCATGTATTCGCCCAGCGCGTACTTCTCCACCTCAGCAAGAAACGGCTTCAGTGCCGCCGGCTGAGTCGGCAATTTATGGAAGTAGTACGCCGTCGCCGCATATGTCGGCAGAGCCAGTGCGTACGCCTGGTCCACGCCTGGATTCCATCTCGGATCGTCAACTGAATTATCGAAGCTCAGGATCTGCGACAGCAGCACAATCCCATTCAGATCCACATCCCGAAGATCCGCCGCCAGCACCGCCGAACGAGGCGTCCCGTAGCTCTCCCCGAAGAGATACTTCGGCGAATTCCACCGGTCGTACTTCGAAAGGAATCGCTGAATGAACCGTGCAAACGCATGTCCATCCGCATCGATTCCGTAAAACGCCTTCGCCTTTTCCTTCCCGAAGGTCCGGCTCAATCCCGTTCCCGGCGCATCGATAAACACCAGGTCGCACACATCGAGGAGCGAGTACTGGTTTTCGACAACCGAATACGGCGCCGCCGCCTGATGCTTCGTGTCCGGCACAACCACTCGCTTTGGCCCGAATGTGCCAAGATGCAACCACATGGTTGCCGAACCAGGTCCGCCGTTATAAAGGAACATCAGCGGTCGGCGCGAAGCCACCGCGTCTTTCTTGAAGTACGCCACGTAAAACATCCGTGCCGTTGCCGGAGCCTCGTTGGGATCAGTCGCAGCCTTCACTCCCGAATCCGGCAGAGTGCTCCCGTTCGCCGCAAGCGTTGCATCCTGCGCGCTCGTGGAGCCCACCGTGATCGTTCCCGCAACTGCCCTGTACGCCACCGCCTGGCCGCCGATCGTCACTGTGCCTTCGGTGCTTGAGTCGGGAGGCGCGACCGTCTGTGCCGCCGTTGTCGCATCCCTGTCTTTTGCCTTGTCCTTCTCCTGGCCCGCTCCAACTACGCAAAACGTCAATGCGGCCGCTGCTACCGCCAGAGCGCCAAACCCCTTCAGCCACGCAGTGGCCATCAATCGGACCTCCTCAAACTCAAATCCAGTTGAGTATAGAATCCTGAGGCTTCCTTCACTCATTCTTTACGACTTCGTGTGAAACAATCGAACCAACTTCGCCCATGTCCGCCCTCACTCCCGGAGAAACGCTCGACCACTACCGCATCGACTCGGTCGTTGCGCACACGCACATGTCCACCCTGTACAGGGCGACAGATCTCGATTCGGGCAGGGAACTGGCCATCAAGGTGCCCAACCCCGAAGTGGAAGCGGATCCTGTCCTCGTCGAACGCTTCAAGCGAGAACAGGACATCGGCCAGGAACTCGATCATCCCGGCATCGTCAAATCGTTTAAGGACGAAGAACGCAGCCGCCCCTACATGGCCATCGAGTGGGTCGAAGGCCGCCTGCTGCGCGCGATCCTGAATGAAGAAAAGAAGCTTCCCATCGAACGCGCATCAACCATCGCTCATCGCATCTGTGACGCGCTTGACTACATGCACAAGCACGGCATCGTGCACCGCGACCTCAAGCCGGAAAACATCATGGTCGACGACAACGACCAGATCAAGCTTATTGACTTCGGCATCGCCATGAAGGAAGATGCCCGCCGCCTCACCTTCGTCAACGTCTCATCGCTCCTCGGCACGCCCGACTACATCTCGCCCGAGCAGGTCAAGGGCACGCGCGGCGATCAACGCAGCGACATCTATTCCATGGGCATCATCTTCTACGAAATGCTCACCGGCCGCGTTCCGTTCATCGGCTCGAACCCGCTCGCCGTGTTGAACGAGCGCGTCCTCAACGACGTAAAGCCGCCACGCGATCTCAACCCGGAAATCTCACCAGAGCTCGAAGAGATCCTCTATCGTGCACTGGAACGCGTACCGCGCCACCGCTACGCAACCGCGAGCGAAATGATGTGGGACCTCGAGCACCAGGAGCAAGTCGGCGTGGAGCCCCGCGGCGAACGCCTCCCTGGCAAGAACTCTCGATCGCGCAAAAAAATCCTGCTCTACAGCGCGCTCGTAGTTGTTCCTGTCCTGCTCTTCGTCCTGATCCTTATCCTCGCCCGAAAATAGCGCGGCGGCACTCCTCTATTCCCCGACCACTGTCTTTACGCAGGCAATTTCTTCAACGTCTTCTTCGCCCTCTGCGACCACGGCCGCTCGCGTCTGCGCAGATACCGCGGCATGGTCGGCTCCTTATCCAGAACCTTCTGTGCCCACTCGCGCGCCTCCGCGTTGCGCCCTTCGGAAGCAAGCAGGTCGGCAAAGTTCAGATAAGTCTCCGACAAAGTCGAAGTCACCGTCACTCGCCGGAACAGCGCTTCCGCCTTCGCCTTCTCCCCGGTCAACGAATACGCCTGTGCCAGCAGCGCTGGAGCGCGGTTGAAGTCGTAGCCCGGTTCTTTCGTGACTACCTTCTCGAGATCCGGCAGTGCTCCCGCCGCGTCGCCCAGCAGAATCGCGCAGACTCCTCTTCGATAGAAACAATCGAGTGACGTCGCCCGCGCGTCGATCGCCCTGCTGAACGTCGCCCGTGCAAGCTGCAGCTTGCCGTCCTCCATGTAGAGCTCGCCCAGCTCTTCGAGATTTCCGACCGAAGGGTTGTCGCGAATCGTCAGTTCCAGCGCGCCAATTCGCTTCCGCCTCGACATCCCCTTGAACGACTGGTTCAGCAGCCCGACATCGGGAACCATCTCGGCGAAGATGTACACAAGCGCCCCAATTGGCCCTAGAAACAGAATGATGTACAGCCAGTAAGTATCGGGCCGTCTCCGGATAAAGTGGACGATCGCGACGACCTGGAGGATCAAACCCCAGGGGTAGAAATAGCGCGTGAGCATGCCCATCTGCTTTGTGATCCTTGGGGCTGAGGTGGAATTCCTGCCGACCAGCTTACCGCAGATGCATTCCGCCTTGCAGCCCCACTTTCGTGCAAGAGTCAACACGAAGCCGTTACCCCAGGGAAGCGTGATTCCAAGAGCGCGGGGCACCGCATGCGCGATAGACTTTTGGTCGTCTGGACCGAACCGAAAAAACCATGCTCAAAGCATCTGCCGCCTCCGTTGCGCTCATTTTCTCCGCATGCGTCTGCTCCGCGCAGCGTATTGAAGTGACTGTTCCCTCGTCCAAGCCTCTCAACGGTCACCTCGTCCTTGTTATCTCGAAGACCAACACACCCGAGCCGCGCAATCAGCTCACTGAAACCTATGACTCCGCGCAGGGGTTTGGGGTCGATGCCGAAAACCTTTCTGCCGGAACACCGCTCGTCATCGACGCCAAGACCTTCGGCTACCCGCGCAGGTCGCTCGCCAACCTCGACGCAGGCGACTACTACATCCAGGGCGTCTTCAATGTCTACGAGCAATTCCATCTCGCTTCGGGTAAAACGGTCTGGCTGCCCCCTGACAAAGGAGAAGGCCAGCACTGGTTCGCCAAACCCGGCAACGCTTTCAACAAGCCGCAGAAGATTCACTTCGATCCGAAATCGTCGTCCGCCATCAAGCTCACTCTCGATCAGATCATTCCCGCGATCGAAGGCACATCGCGTGACCCGCTGGTCGTCTCCCAGCAGCAACCCACCGCAAAATGGCTCAAATACGAGCGATTCAAGAGCCAGAAGCTCAGCACATTCTGGGGACGCGATATGTATCTCAACGCCTGGGTGCTGCTTCCCGACGGCTTCGATGAACATCCCGATGCGAAGTACCCCCTAGTCGTCTATCAGGATCATTTCCATGTTGGCATCGGTCCTGCGCAATTCACTGCTGTCCCGCCCACCGACGCCAAGTCACCCGATTTCCGGCGTCAGCAGATCGGCCATCGCCTTTATCAGGATTGGATATCGGGCCGGCTCCCGCGCGTCATCCTGATCTACGTTCAGAATGCGAATCCTTACTACGACGATTCCTATGACGTCGACTCCGCAAACGTCGGCCCCTATGGCTCTGCGATCAACGACGAGCTCATTCCGATGCTCGAGAACAAATATCGCGGTATCGGCCAGGGCTGGGCACGCGCAACCTTCGGCGGCTCAACCGGAGGGTGGGAGGCTCTGGCAACGCAGGTCTTTTATCCCGATTTCTACAACGGAGCCTTCGTGGCCTGCCCCGATCCGGTGGACTTCCACGCCTATCAGAATGTCGACCTCTACAACGACGCCAATGCTTTCGTCCGCAAGAGCGACTTCGGAGAGATGGCCATTCCCGGCGATCGCAAAACCGACGGCTCTATCACCGCGACGACCGCCGGATCCTATGCCTACGAACTCGTGCTCGGCACGCGCGGCCGCTCCACCGAGCAGTGGGACATCTGGCAGGCCGTCTATTCACCCGCCGGCGATGATGGATACCCAGCGCAGATCATCGACCCGCAGACGGGAGCAATCGACAAGAAAGTCCTCGCGTACTGGCACGACCACTATGACCTCGCGGCCATCATGAAGCGCGACTGGTCCACGCTCGGTCCCAAACTCGAAGGCAAGCTGCACATCACCGTTGGCGACGCCGACACGTTCTTCCTCAACAACGCCGTTCACATGCTCGAAAAGCAACTTCAGGCTACACGCATCCCGCATTCTGATGCGACCTTCCAATACGGCCCGGGCATGCCTCACTGCTACACCGGTGGGCCAGCCGAGTACACCATGCAGCAGAACAACTCCGATTGGCTGCAGCGTATTCTCCCCGTCATGATCGACCACATGCTCGCTACGGCACCCGCAGGCGCAGACACCAAGTCGTGGCGCTACTGAAAACTCATTGCAACCGCGCAGCGGCAACGGTGCAAAACAGGGACGAAAGCATCTCAGGTTTTGAGACGGTATGAGTGAGTGCGCAAGAGATTTTTCGCACTCGAGCTTGCGAGCGAACCTGTTTAGCTTTCAGTGGATTACAAAATGTTCAGCAACATAAACATTTTTTCATCCCTCAACTGTTGAGACCGTTGCACATAGGCCTTCAACTGCTATATTGAACTTTCGGGGTCGTCCGCCGTTCAGGTGGGTTTTATCCGAAATCGGAATCTGACCACGTCCTGTGTGATGGCAGGCACAGCGCGCACAATCGACTGATTAACGAACAACAAGCAGGAAAGCATTCATGGCGCAGATATTTGACCGCAGCTCCAATGCTTTGGCTCGAGCGAGCCTGGTGCTGACGGGTCTTATAGTGATCGCTCTCGGAGTAACACTGGACCAATTGCAGCGCTCCCCATGGGTAACTCGCCAGGGTCAACGTCCCGAACAGCCCGTTCCTTTCAGCCATAAGCATCACGTCACAGGACTCGGCCTCCAGTGTCAGTACTGTCACGTCAGCGTTGAAAAATCGAGCTACGCCGGTATTCCTCCCACCAAGACTTGCATGAACTGCCATGCGCAGATCTGGACCAACGCCGCGCTCCTTCAGCCCGTGCGCGAAAGCTGGGCTACTGGTCAGTCGCTTCCCTGGATCAAAGTTCACGACCTTCCCGACTACGTCTACTTCAGTCATGAGATTCACGTGAACAAAGGCCTCGGCTGCGTTAGCTGTCACGGACGCGTCGATCAGATGCCGCTGATGTACGCGCAGAACACCCTCCAGATGGAGTGGTGCCTTGACTGCCATCGCAATCCTGCAAAGAATCTCCGACCCACCAGCCAGCTCTACAACATGGCTTGGGAAGCTCCCGCCTCCGAGCGTCCGGTGTGGTGCGCAGTGGGAGAGAGCAAGAGCGGCGTCCCCACCGCGCAGAGCGTCAGTTGCACCGTCAAGGATCCCTCAGGAGCAGGCCCTGAAGTCGCTGCTCTGCAGATTCCGAATGCGGCGGCCAGCAAGACGGCCACCGATGCTCCAAGCGGCACAATTCCCGCCGCACTGCACTACGAAAAATTCACCAGTCAGGACCAGCTGGGCCACTTCCTCCTGAAGCAGTACCACATTCGCACTCCCAACGAACTGAGCAGCTGCGAGGTTTGCCATCGATGAGTCGCGAGCCTTTGAACGGAACAAATACAACGGGGAACACCGTGGAGATCGATAAGAGCAAGGCCAGCCTTGCTGAGAACGAAGCGCTGCTGACACTCGAGCAGGTGCGCGCAAAGTTGAACGGAACCACCGGCAAAAAGCTCTGGCGTTCGATCGACGAGCTGCAGAACACGCCGGAATTTCAGGCCGCTGTCGAACGCGAATTTTCTTCCGCAGGATCGGAATGGGTCGACCCGGTTTCTCGCCGCGGCTTCCTCAAGGTGATGGGCGCTTCTATGGCGCTGGCCGGCCTCGCCGGTTGCACCAAGCAGCCCGATGAGCCAATTTATCCCTACGTCAAAGCCCCTGAAGATCTCATCCTCGGCAAGCCGATGTATTTCGCGACCGCGAATCCCTTGCCGACTGGCGCTGTTCCGCTCCTCGTCAAGAGCGACCAGTTCCGCCCCATAAAGGTCGACGGAAATCCTGACCATCCCTACAATCACGGCTCGTCCGATCTCTTCTCGCAAGGCTCGATTCTCGACCTCTACGATCCCGATCGCTCGCAGCACGTCACCTATCAGGGTGAGAATCGCGACTGGCCCGATTTCGCTTCAGCGTTTCGGGACAAGGTCGCGAGCACAAAAGACGGCACCGGAATCTATATCCTCAGCTCCACCGTCACCTCCCCGACGCTCGCCCGTCAGTGGAAAGCCGTACAGGCTGCGTATCCCAAGGCAAAGCTGATCCAGTACGATCCCGCAATCGCCGGTACCTTTCTCGCGAAGGGTTACAACGTTCAATACGATCTGTCGGCCGCCGACGTCATCGTCTCGCTCGACGCGGATTTCCTATCTGGTGCCTCTTATCCCGGATTCCACAAGCTCGTAGGCGACTACGCAAAGCGCCGCAAAGATCCCGCCGTTGGCATGAACCGCCTCTACTCTGTCGAGAGCACGCCGACCACGACCGGCATGAAGGCAGAGCATCGCCTCGGCCTCCGCGCCAGCGAAGTTCCCGCTTTCGCGGCGGCTCTCGCAGCGCAGGTAGGAGCATCCGGCGCAAGCGCTCCTCAATATGCGTGGACAGCCGACCAGCAGAAGTTTCTCGCCGAGCTCGCCAAGGACCTCAAGGCAAGCAGCGGTAAGAGCGCTGTTATCCCCGGCCTCTATCAGGATGAATCGGTCGCCGCGCTCGCGCTCGCGATCAATCAGGCTCTCGGCAATGTCGGCAAGACCGTCATGGTCTCTTCCGAGTCTGCCATCCCGATTCCCAGCGATCAGATCGCCGACCTCAAAGGCCTCGTCGCTGATCTCAACGCCGGAAAAGTTGATTGGCTTGTACTGCTCAATACCAACCCCGTCTACTCATCGCCGGTTGATCTCGCCTTCAACGACAGCCTGCTGAACAAGGCGAAAACCGTCGCGCACATCGGAGCTCATTACGACGAGACCGGTCGTCTCTCGCAATGGCACGTTCCTTCGGCGCACTACCTTGAGTCGTGGTCCGATGCTCGCGCCTACGACGGCACCGTCTCCATTGTGCAGCCGATGATCGAGCCTCTCTGGGGCGGAGTCACCGCGCATCAGGTTCTTCAAGCCCTTCTCGACAATCCGCAGCTCAGCGCCTACGAAGCCGTTCGCGCTACGCAGAAGGACAACATCAAGGGCGACTTCGAAACCGGCTGGCGCAAGGTGCTTCATTCTGGCTGGATCGAAAACACTGCCTACTCGACCGGCGGCGCTCTAAAGGTCGAAGCACCGAAGGTGCCCGCGCCCAACTCAAAAGACCAGCTCGAAATCATCTTCCGTCCCGACCCCAACATCTACGACGGCCGCTGGTCAAACGTGGGCTGGCTCCAGGAACTGCCCAAGCCCGTCACAAACCTTAGCTGGGACAACGCCGCCATCTTCTCCGGCTACACGCGCGAGAAGCTCAATGCCGAAGAAGACGACATCGTCGAAATCAGCGCCGGTGGCGGCGTCGTAAAAGCTCCGGTCATGGCTGCACCCGGACACCCCGACAATTCGGTCACTGTTTATCTTGGCTACGGCCGCGAAGTTGGACGCGTCGGCGGTGGCGCGGGCTTCAACGCCTACCTGGTGCGCACTTCTTCGAATCCCTTTGTCGGTACCGGCACCGTCAAGAAGGTCGACGGCAAGTGGGGAATCGCGATCACCAAGAGCCACTTCCAGGACCATCGCGCCAAGAACCTCACCGAGCACAGCAACGAAAACTGGTCGCTCGAAGGTGTAGAAGCGCTCGGACCGCGCGGCATCATCCGTTACGCCACTCTCGAAGAGTTCAAGTCGAATCCCAACTTTGCGCACGAAGGCGAAGGACGCGAGACGCCCGAGCAAGACACGACGATGTTCCCCAATTGGGATTACAGCGGCAACAAGTGGGGCATGTCGATCGACATGAACAGCTGCACCGGTTGCAACGCCTGCATCGTCGCCTGCTATGCCGAGAACAACATTCCCGTTGTCGGCAAGCAGCAGGTCCGCATTGGCCGCAACATGCAGTGGCTGCGCATCGACTCCTACTTCGAAGGTGATCTCGCCGCGCCCCGCGCTCACTTCCAGCCCATGACCTGCCAGCACTGCGAAAACGCTCCCTGCGAACAGGTCTGCCCGGTCGGAGCGACGGTGCACACGCCGGAAGGCCTCAATACGATGGTCTACAACCGCTGCGTCGGCACTCGTTACTGCGCCAACAACTGCCCGTACAAGGTGCGCCGTTTCAACTTCCTTCTCTACTCCGATGTATACGACTGGGACAACAACACGCTCGCGCTGATGCGCAACCCGGATGTTTCAGTTCGCTCGCGCGGCGTCATGGAGAAGTGCAGCTACTGCGTGCAGCGCATCACCGCCGCAAGAATCGAAGCCGACAAGGAGAACCGCGAAATCCGGGATGGCGAAGTCGTCACCGCCTGCCAGCAGGCATGCCCGGCCTCGGTCATCACCTTCGGCAATCTCAACGACAAGAACAGCAAGGTAGCAAAGCTTAACGAAGATAAGCGCATGTATCAGGTTCTCGCCGATCAGAACACGCGCCCTCGCACTCGCTACCTCGCGGAAGTTTTGAATTTTAATCCTGAACTCGAACAGCGCCCGGTGGAGCACGCGCCGGAAAAGGGTTGAAGTCACGATGGCGACTGGTGAAATTAGAAAAGGCGACCCTGGCATCGATCCCGCAACCGGAGAATTCCGCGTTGTAGGACAGGGTGAGACCTTCAAGTCGGTTACGGAAAAGATCTCGGGTATTGTGCTCACCCCGCACACGCCGCTCGGCTGGCTGGCCCTGTTCGGTATCGCGGGTGCCGGCGCAACCATCTTGCTCGTCGCCGTTACCTGGCTGTTCCTCCGCGGCGTCGGTATCTGGGCCATCACGCAACCCGTTGCCTGGGGCTTCGCCATCATCAACTTCGTCTGGTGGATCGGTATCGGCCATGCCGGCACCCTTATCTCCGCCATCCTTCTCCTCTTCAAGCAGACGTGGCGTAACTCCATCAGCCGCTTCGCTGAGGCCATGACCATCTTCGCCGTGGTTTGCGCCGGCATGTTCCCGCTCATCCACGTTGGCCGTCCGTGGCTTGGATACTGGCTCTTCCCGATTCCGTTGACGATGAACGTCTGGCCGCAGTACCGCTCGCCCCTGCTCTGGGACGTCTTTGCGGTCTCGACCTACGCCACCATCTCCGTCGTCTTCTGGTATGTCGGCATGATCCCCGACTTCGGAACCTTCCGCGATCGTGCCGATAACAAATTCGCCCAGTACTTCTACGGAATCTTCTCCTGGGGCTGGCGCGGATCTGTCCGCCACTGGATGCGTTACGAAACGGCCTCGCTTCTTCTTGCCGGTCTCGCGACGCCTCTCGTGCTTTCCGTGCACACCGTCATCAGCTTCGACTTCGCAGTCGCGGTGCTCCCGGGCTGGCACACCACCATCTTCCCGCCCTACTTCGTCGCCGGCGCCATCTACTCCGGATTCGCCATGGTGCTCACGCTTGCCATTCCGCTGCGCAAGTTCTACCACCTCGAAGCCCTCGTTACTGAGCGCCACATCGACAACATGGGCAAGGTCATGCTCGCCACCGGTTTCATCGTCGCCTATGGCTACGGTATGGAAGCCTTCATGGCCTGGTACTCCGCCTCCCATTGGGAGGCCTTCATGTTCTGGAATCGCGCCTTCGGTCCGATGGGCTGGTCCTACTGGGTGCTGATCGCCTCCAATCTGCTCATTCCTTTAACCACCTTGTGGTCGCGCAAACTGCGCACCTCACTCAGCTACATGTTCTTCATCTCCATTGTGGTCAACACGGGCATGTGGTTCGAGCGCTTCGTCATCGTTGTAACCAGTCTCTACCGGGACTTCCTGCCCTCCTCGTGGGGCACGTACCGGGCGACCAAGTGGGATTACATGACATTCATTGGAACCATGGGTCTGTTCACAACCCTGTTCCTCCTGTTCGTACGCTTCCTGCCCATGATCCCCATGAACGAAATCCGCATGATTCTGCCCTCGGCCAAAATTAAGCCGAAAGCGGCAGCCGGAGCTGATTAAAGATGCCTTCTCGTGAAGGAACCTACGGCCTCCTGGCCGAATTCGACAATCCAAGCGACCTCGTCCGCGCTGCTACCCAGGCGCGCCAGGACGGATGGCGCCGCTTGGATTGCTACACGCCCTATCCCGTCGAAGAAGCGGCCGAAGCCATCGGCTTCCATCGCAATCGTGTTCCGCTCCTTACCCTCATCGGCGGCCTCATGGGCCTCGCTGCCATGTTCTCCATGGAGACATGGATCTCGGTGATCGCTTACCCGCTCAACATCGGCGGACGTCCGCTTTACTCCTGGCCGGCTTTCATCGTGCCCGCCTACGAGTGGACCATCCTCTGGGCCGGTCTCTCCGCTGCTTTCGGCATGCTCGCCCTCAACGGACTTCCGCAGCTCTACCATCCGCTCTTCAACGCGCCCAACTTCCGCGACGGAGCGACCACCGACAAGTTCTTCCTCTGCCTCGAAGCGCTCGATCCCAAATTCGACCTTGTCGAATCCCGGCGCTACCTCGAGACCCTCAGCCCATCTTCCGTAGTGGAGGTGGACTACTAATGCAATCCCTCCAGCTCAACAACGAAACTCGGGTGCCCCATGTCCCCCTCTTCTGGGGACGTAGGAAACAAGCTGTGCCCCATTCATTTCGCGCATTTTGCGAAATGAGTGGGAGAGCCCTCACTCTCACCGCCCTCACCGCCATCCTCCTCATCTCTGGCTGCCGTCAGGACATGCACAACCAGCCCAAGATAATCCCGCAGCGCGGCTCTGACTTCTTCGCCGACCATCGCGGTGCACGTCCGCAGATCGTCAACACCGTCGCTCGCGGACAGCTCCAGTCAGACAGCTATTTCTACACCGGCGTCGTCCAGGGTGCGAACGGCTACCGCGAAGAGAAAGATCAGCTCCCGTTCCCCGCCAGCATGGAAGTCCTCGAGCGCGGCCAGGAGCGTTTCAACGTCTACTGCACTCCCTGCCACTCGCGCGTCGGCAACGGCCTCGGGGAAATCGTGCAGCGCGGCTACAAGCCCGCCGCCAACCTCAACGATCAAGTTCGCCGATCGCAGCCCATCTCGCACTACTTCTACGTCATGACGCACGGCTACGGCGCCATGCCCGATTACGCAGAGCAGCTCACGCCTGAAGATCGCTGGGCCGTCGCCGCCTACATTCGCGCGCTTCAACTCAGCCAGGCTGCTTCCTCTGCCGATGTACCTTCCGGCGCTCAGGTTCGCGAGTTGAAAGACCTCGCTACAGAAGCTGGCCATCCCGATTACGCCCAGCCGTGGACATTGCCGAATGCAACAAGCGTGCAAGCTCTGCCCGCGGTCACTTCTGAAGGCAACCCCGGCAACGCTCCCGCCAACGCAAATACACCGAAGATCGTAGTTCCAGCAACCCGGACGGCTCCCGCGGCCGCGAAGTAAGGATTGAGTTCAATGGCTCACGACACACACGGTTCATCACACGCGAAGGCGCTGCCGGCAGATCTCGGCGCTCCCGCGTTTGTCGACGGCTGGCGGTCTCGCGCAATCATTGTTGCTGCGGTCGCTGCGGTTGTCGCCGTGATTCTCGCTATCCTCGGTCAGACTCAGGACCATCTCGGCTGGGACCACTTCATGCGCGCATGGATGCTCGGCCTCGTCTTCACCTTCGGCTGGTCCGTCGGCGGACTCGCACTCCTCATGGTCCAGTACGTCTCTGGCGGCAAGTGGGGCCTCCTTCTCCGCCGTCCGCTTGAAGCAATGACGCGCGCACTGCCACTGGTCTTCGCGTACTGGGTCGTCTCCGTCTTCTTCATCAAGCACCTCTACCAGTGGGCGATGTACACCAATGTCGCCGCCACCGCCGAGGCGCTCAAGAACGGCCTCATCAGTGAAGCTCAGGCTCATTCCCTCGACTTCAAACGCCCCATGCTGAACCCCACCACCTACATCGTCGCGATGCTGATCTGCTTCGCGATCTGGGGCCTCTACACATGGCGCTTGAATAACCTGGGTCTGCGACGCGATCACGACTCGCCCGACACCACTCCCTTCTGGATCAAGAAGCTCGAAAACGTCAGCGGTCCCGGCATCGTCGTCTACTCCCTCACCATGACCGCAGCCGTCATCTACTGGGTCATGTCGATGGACGTCACCTGGTTCTCCTCCGTCTACGGCCTCCTCTTCCTGGTCGGCGAAGGATACTCGGTGCTCGCGCTCTCCATCCTCACATCCATAAGCCTCTCCAAGGCTGAGCCCTTCCGCACCATTCTGCGCACCACCGAGCAGCACGACCTCGGCAAGTTCACCTTTGCCTTCGTCATGCTCAACATCTATCTCGGATTCGCGCAATTCCTCATCATCTGGTCCGGCAACCTGCCCGAAGAAATTCCCTGGTATCTCGATCGCATTCGCGGCCACTGGGGCATCATCATCACCCTCGACTTCATCTTCCACTGGGTCATTCCGTTCTCGCTCCTGCTCTCGCGCGACATCAAGCGCAACAAGAAGCGCATGGTTCGCGTCTGCCAGTGGATGATCTTCGCCAAGGCATTCGACCTCTTCTGGCTCATTGAGCCCAACTTCAAAGACGCTGCCCGCAATCTGCACTTCAGCTGGGGAATCCTCGAGTACATCGCAGTTCCCGTCGCGATGGCCTCTCTCTGGGTCGCCTACTTCAGCCATAACCTGAAGACCCGCCCGCTGGTGCAGACCAACGATCCGCACGTTGCAGAAATTCTGGAGCCCGAACATGTCCACGCTTGATCACAACGAGCCCGACGAGAACAAGGTGCTCGGCTCTCACGGCCCCAAGGACATCGACGCCTCGGCCGGCTATGAGCAGTCCGACGTCAAGGTCACGGGCATCGTTGTCTTTCTTGTCTCGCTCTTCATCTTCGTCGGCGTCTGCGGCGTCGTCACCTATGGCATCGGCAAGCTCATCAACGCAGGACTGAACCGCGAAGACGGTCCCAACACTAAGTGGACTACCGACGCCGATGCGCAGGTCCGCAAGCTGGGAAATCTTCCCACCAATCCCGATCTTCAGAACAAGATCGCGGAGATGACAAAACGATTCCCGACACCCCGCGTTCAGACCGACGACGGCAACATCGATGTCGCCGACCTCCACGCCCGCGAAGACCTGCTCCTAGACAACTACAGCTGGGTCGACCGCTCGCAGGGCAAGATACGAATTCCAATCGAACGGGCCATGCAGATCGTCGCGCAGAAGGGTCTCCCCGTAGCTCCGGCAGCACAGGAGGTTCCACTCCTCGCCGGAGACCAGAAGCCCACAGTAACGGCGCCGCTTACCAGCGGGTTTGCCCCCACCGGATTTGAACAGGACCTGGCCGCAACCCAAAAGGCCGAAGAGAAACAGACGCACGAATAAGGTTTGAAAGGGCACGACTTTAGTCGTGCCGCAAACAACCTTAAAGGTTGGGGCTCTAGCCCCCGAGGTACTGGCAGCATGTACAGCATCACTAGCACGGTGACACGAGCGGCCCGCATCGCGGCCACCGCCCTCCTGTGCCTCGCCGCGCTGACGCCATCCTTTGCCCAGGTCTCCCGCTACGACGAGAAGCAGGTCGGCAATACCAATGAGAAGCCCAACATCCTGAACGGCGTCGGAATCGCTCAGCACCTCAACCAGCAGATCCCGCTCGACCTCACCTTCACCGATGACATGGGCAAGCAGGTCCAGCTCGCCAGCTACTTCGGCAGAAAGCCCGCGATCCTGGCTCTCGTCTACTATCAATGCCCGATGCTCTGCTCCGAAGAGCTCAATGGCCTGAGTGGCGCTCTGCAGATGGTCAGTCTCGTTCCCGGAAAAGACTTCAACATCATCGTGATCAGCATCGATCCCAGCGAGGGAACCAACCTCGCCGCCGCCAAGAAGCGCAGCTACGTCCGGCGATATGGCCATCCTGAAACCGCCGACGGCTGGCACTTCATGACCGGCACGCAGCAGAACATTGATGCGCTCACCAAAACGGTCGGCTTCAGCTACGTCAAAATCCCCGGTCCCGACGGCAAGCTCACGCAATTCGCGCACGCCAGCTCCATTCAGCTTGTGACACCCGAGGGCAAGCTCGCCCAGTACTACATGGGCGTCGAGTACTCGCCGAAAGACATTCGCATTGGTCTGGTCGAGGCCTCAGGCAACAAAATCGGCTCGCCGGTCGACAACATTCTTACGTACTGCTACCACTACGATCCCCAGGCCAACAAGCACTCGCTGATCATTGCTCGCGTCGTTCAACTCGGCGGCGCTGTCACGCTGGTAATGTTGGGCGGGTTCATGTGGATCATGTTCCGTCGCGATTACCGCACGGCACACGAGAAACTTGCTTCAGGAACAAAGGTGAACGGATAACGGAATGTCGCACATAAGTCCAGTACTCTGGCAATTCCTCGTCAAGTGGTTGACGAATTTCTCGCTCTATCCGCCCCAGGCGTCGAAGATCGCGCCTCAGATGGACGCGCTGTACTTCTTCATGGTGCTGGTCAGCCTCATCGGCCTGACGATCGTCATTCTGCTCGTTACCGCGTTTTCCATCATGTACCGGCAGAAGAAGCATCCGATTCCGGTGCAGATCGAAGGCTCCACCATGCTTGAGGCTACGTGGACCATCATCCCGCTCGGCCTCTTCCTCATCATGTTCGTATGGGGCGCGCTCATCTATTTCCGCGTCTATACCCCTCCTGCCAACGCAATGAACATCTACGTTGTCGGCAAGCAGTGGATGTGGAAAGCCGAACACCCCGGCGGCCAGCACGAAATCAATTCTCTTCACGTCCCTATCGGACGCCCCGTACAGCTCACGCTCATTTCGCAGGACGTCTTCCATAGCTTCTCCATTCCCGCCTTCCGCGTGAAGCGCGAAGCCATCCCCGGCCGCTACACCACCGTATGGTTTGAAGCCACCGAGGTCGGCACCTACCACCTCTTCTGCACCCAGTACTGCGGAACAGACCACTCGCACATGATCGGCGACATCGTCGTCCTCACTCCCGACGACTACAAAAAGTGGCTGGCCGGATCCACCAGTGGCTCGTCTCTCGCGCAGAACGGTGAACGTCTCTTCTCGAGCCTTAGCTGCTCGGCCTGCCACAATGCGCGTCCCGATGCCCGCGGCCCCAGCCTCGCCAACGTCTACGGTTCCAAGCTAACCCTCGCAAGCGGCCAGTCCCAGCTCGCCGACGAAGCCTTCATTCGCGATGCAATTCTCAATCCCTCGCAGCATGTCACGCAGGGATACGCTCCGATCATGCCCACCTACCAGGGTCAGATCAGCGAAGATGGCGTGATTGCTCTCGTCGAATACATCAAGCAACTCAACTCTGACTACCGCATCCAGCAGACGACCACTACCACGACTCTGCTGCCCGAAAGCGAAGGCGGTAAGGCAACGCCCGCCGGACAAAAGCCCGCTGGGCAGGGGATGGTGAACCAATGAGTGCTGCAACTATCGTCAGTCTTCCCGATCAGTCCACGGCTCGCATTCCTCGCATGAATTTCATGTCCAGGGAAAAGGGTCTGCTGAGCTGGCTGCTGACCGGTGACCACAAGCGGATCGCAATGCTCTACCTGGTCTCGATCACGTTCTTCTTCTTCATAGGAGGAGCGCTCGCCGGCCTCATCCGTCTGGAATTGCTGACTCCGCAGTCCGACCTCATGGCTACGGACACCTATAACAAGGTGTTCAGCATGCACGGCATCATCATGATCTTCTTCTTCCTGGTGCCCTCCGTGCCGGCCACCATCGGAAACTTCCTCATCCCGATCATGATCGGCGCCAAAGATCTCGCGCTGCCGAAGATCAACCTGCTCAGCTGGTATCTCTACATGGCTGCCGGAATGCTCGGCCTCTATGCCATGGCCACCGGCGGCGTCGACACCGGCTGGACCTTCACCACCCCGCTCTCCACCCACTACCTCAATACCAACGTCATCACTACCGGCCTCGCTATCTTCATCGCCGGATTCAGCTCCATCTTCACCGGGCTCAACTTCATCGTCACCATCCACAAGATGCGCTGCCCCGGCATGACATGGTTCCGTCTGCCGCTCTTCGTCTGGTCCAACTACGCAGCCAGCATCCTCATGGTCCTCGGAACTCCGGTTCTCGCCATCACCCTCGTCCTAGTAGTTCTCGAGCGCACCGCGGGCATCGGCGTATTCGATCCAGCCAAGGGCGGCGATCCGCTCCTCTTCCAGCACCTCTTCTGGTTCTACTCGCACCCTGCCGTGTACATCATGATTCTTCCCGGCATGGGCGTGATCTCCGAGACCGTCTCCACCTTCAGCCGCAAGCGCGTCTTCGGATACACCGCCGTCGCCTTCTCCTCGGTGGCCATCGCCGTCTTCGGCTTCTTCGTCTGGGCGCACCACATGTTCATCATGGGTATCTCCAACTACTCCATGCTGGTGTTCTCGCTCCTCACCATGCTCGTCGCGGTGCCCTCCGCCATCAAGATCTTCAACTGGGCCTTCACCCTCTACAAGGGTTCCATCACCTTTGAAACGCCGATGCTCTACTCCTTCGGCTTCATGGGGCTCTTCACCATCGGCGGCCTCACCGGCGTCTTCCTGGCCTCCTCCGGCACCGACATCCACCTCACGGAAACCTACTTCATCGTCGCCCACTTCCACTTCGTCATGGTCGGCGGCATGTTGATGGCCTTCCTCGCAGGTGTTCACTTCTGGTGGCCAAAGATGACCGGCCGGATGTATCCGGAAAAGATCTCGCAGCTCGCCGCCTTGGTCACCTTCATCGGTTTCAACTTCACCTTCTTCCCGCAGTTCATCCTCGGAACCCTCGGCATGCCCCGCCGCTATGCGACCTACCCGCCGGAGTTCCAGGTGCTCAACGTCTTCTCCACCGCGGGCGCAACCATCCTCGGCGTCGGCTACATGCTGCCGATCCTCTACCTCACCTGGTCGCTCAAGTACGGCGAAATCGCAGGAGACAATCCATGGCAGGCGACCGGCCTCGAGTGGCAGATACAGTCTCCGCCCCTCACCGAAAACTTCCCCGCGATCCCCATCATGGATCACGAAGCGTACGACTACGAATGGCTCGAAGGCCAGAAGGAGAACGTAGCCAGTGTCGGATAGCCAGGTAGTTGTTCACGGCGCGGCCGAAGGCGCTCACCACGAGCACCTCCCCTATCAGCGCCACCATTTCGAGACCTACGCGCAGCAGAGCGATGCCACCAACTTCGCCATGTGGCTCTTCCTGCTCACCGAAGTCATGTTCTTCGGCGGCCTCTTCACCGCCTACCTCATTTATCGCAACTGGTACTACCCCGCGTTCGTAGCGGCGTCGCACCAGCTCGACATCTTCTGGGGCACCGCCAACACCGCCGTCCTCATCACCTCTTCATTCACCATGGCCATGGGCGTCTGGTGCGCGGAGATGAAGAAGCAGGCCGGGCTGGTCCTTTGCCTCGTGCTGACCTTCATCCTCGGCCTCGGCTTCCTCGGCATCAAGACCATCGAGTACAGCGAGAAGATCGAGAAGCACCACGTCCCCGGCTTCCACTACAGCATTCAGTCCTTCGTAAATCCGTCATCCGATCCCGAAGTTCATAAGAAGAATCCTGAAGACAAGCCTCTGCCGTATGACATGGCACGCCATACCGAGATCTACTTCTTCCTCTACTTCGCCATGACCGGCATGCATGCGCTCCACATGATCATCGGAATCGCGCTGCTCGGCTTCATGATCGTCCGGGCCAGGGCAGGTGCTTACACCACCGGCCACGTCACATACGTCGAAAACTTCGGCCTCTACTGGCACTTCGTCGACATCATCTGGATCTACCTGTTCCCGTTGCTCTACCTCATCAGCAGGCACTGACAAGGATCAAAATTATGAGCGCACCTCACGACAAAGACTTCGAATCCATTGAAGAGCACGAGCACCATCACCACGTAGTACCGCCGCGCATCTACATCACGATCCTGCTGGCGCTGCTCGTCGGCACCGCCGTCACCGTTGGCGCCTCCTACGTCGACATGGGACCTCTCAATCCCGTCATCGCCCTCGCCATCGCCGCGACCAAGATGATCCTCGTCGTGCTGTTCTTCATGCACGTCAAGTATTCGACTAAGCTCACCAAGCTCACCGTCGGCGCCGGCCTCTTCACCTTCCTCGTCCTCGTAGGCATGACCCTCTCCGACTACTGGACCCGCGCCTGGGGCCGCTGGTAGCTTCAGTTCCCAGCCATATATCAGCTTTCAGCACATAGGCCGCCCCTCGGGCGGCCTTTTCTATTTCTAATTTCTGAATTCACGCAACCGGCTCATCCCATCTCAGAAGTCGAAAGATTCATAGACCTCCGACACTACCGGTTCGCTGCCGCACATTGCTGGTCTGAATTTCCACTTTTTCAATGCCTCGATGAACAATTCGGCTTGCGGCCCAACTGGCCTTTCGGCGATCCCTACTTTACTCACGCTGCCGTCGGTCATCACCGTCACCTCCACCTCCAGGTGTAATTTTTCACGAGGTTGCGGGTGAAGCTCTGGCATTGGATAGCTAATCTCTTTCGGCCCCTTCATATTTGCGCATTCTCGCCGTTCGATCGCGCCTGGCGGAGGTTCGAGAAGCTTCGTATCGAGCGGTGACTCTTGCAGATCAGTGACATTTGCGGAGATCAATGCTTGTCCGTCCTTCGTGAGTTCCATCTTGTGTGGCAAGCGGTGACCCCGAAATTCAGCAAACCCGCCAAACTGCCTTCGCTGTACGAAATCCTTGTCATAACCGATCACCTTTTGCGTCTCGCTTACAACATCGTGCGTCGAAGAGTCGATACAAATCTCGATGTGTGCTTTTCCGGACTCCGGGTTTCTTGCTTTGACACAGTCCACGGAAACTCCTCTTTCCACGCGCTGTTTCTCACCTTCTACTACGAGTTCTCCGTAATTGACTCGAATGTGAAACAGGTCCAGTAGCTCCCAAAGCCGCTTTGGCGTGGCGTCTGCGTTACGCAATTTGTAGGTCTGTTCGCCCTTCTGAAATTCGATCTCTTCAAATTTGCCAATCGAAGCTCTTCTCCACCACAGATCCTTGGCTTGGTATCGGATCCGTAGATGTCCTTTTACGGGCGTCCCACTCTGCACAACGGTGAAATCCACGTCCATCAAGAATGGCCGGTCAGAACTATCCCATATAGCAGCAGCCTGCTTGCCAGCTGAATCGAGCAAGTTCTTCGCTGCTGCCTGGTCTGACGACCAGAGCGCACCCGGGCTGACAGCGACAATGATGGCAACAAACATCTTGGAGATCATGGCGGAATTCTACCGCCGATCGAGAAAGACTGTGCCCCATTCATGTCGACAGCCTCATCGTCGACATGAGTGGGACCACACCGCGCTGTTCTGCGATGTATCGTGTACGCCCGCAACCAGAACCTGCGTGAGGAATGTCAAAAGACTCAATGAGCGTTCCGAACGGTGATCCTCCCGAAGTCCAATGCCCGCATTCTTTCCAGCTTCCAATCCGGCATTTCTTGCCGATTCACCAGACCTTCCACCAGGCTCGCTTGCGCTTCAACTTCATTAGCGGGATCGCTTCGGGTTCCAACAGGTCGGAGTCAATAGTTCCTTCCAGTTGATAACCGAAGAATGCTTTCAATGCTTCCTCGCCAAGCTCGAGAGGATGGAATGGTAAAGGATAATCGTCGCCGACAGAGTTCTGACCGGACCAAAATGGTTCCTCAAATGGAAGTCGCTGGCCTAGGTCCTCGATCACGCCGTTGTCTGGAGACAGGCTGAGGGATCGAATCAGCTCACCATTGCTCCATTTTGCGAATGCGAACCAATCGACCACGCTGTGCATTGCATGGAGATAGATAGATCCGCCTGCCCCATGCGAGAGGAATGATGCGGGAAGCCTGGAAGGATAATCTACAGCAAAATCCCTTGTCGCCAGGATCGAAACGCCAGGGAAACATCCAATGTGAAGCTCATCCTGAGGCGGACAGGTGTTCGAGAGATTTCCTTCGCCGATCGGCTCCAATTGGTCCTTAGGGAATAAGGTATTTGCGAGTTCTAACGTTTTGTCGCGATTCAGTTGTGGACTGCTTTTCATAGCCTCGCCGACGTCGCCGATGGAATATACGAGCATAGAAGTTTTTGCACCCACGAACGAATCTCCTCCATGCATTGCGAACTATTGGCCAATGATAGCTTCTGTTCGGATGATGCACCAAAATCGGCTTTGTTCCGTTTCACGGTTTCCAAGCCAATGCCTTATCCTTCTTCACTAAATAGGGAGTAGAGAGCAACTTCACGCCCGTCGGGAGAAACATGCGAGTCTCGCGTTTATCTGAACTTTTTTCGTCCTTTACCTTTCCACTTGCCGGCCAGATCACAATCTCTCTCATCCTCGTCTTCTTCGCGTTCACATCGAATGCCCAATCGACCCAGTCCTTCGTTCTCCAGCGCGACGGCCGCACAATCTCCGTCGAGCCCTACGGACCCAACATCATCCGCGTCACGCTCAGCACCATTCAAGCTGCCGCTACCGCCCACCCCGGATACGGCCTGATTGCTGCACCCACCAACTCCGGCTGGACCCACATGCAGGACGGCGCCTACGACGTCATCCGCTCCAGCCGCCTCGAAATCCGCGTCGCTTCAGGGAATCAGCATCCGTTGCCACACCTGCCATTCGACACAATCAATCAGCAACTCCGCGACATCTACTTCCCGCCCGGCGACCTCCGCCACGAGCCCTTCGACGACACCATCACCGTCACCACCAACTCCGGCAAGCAACTCCTGACCATGTGGCGCTGGTCGATGTTCCCCAACCACGCCGACTCCCTGACCTCGACCTCTGTCGAGAAAGATGATCCCGGCTCCCGTATCTCCGCCACATTCGACTCACCCGCAGGCGAGCACTACTACGGCCTCGGCCAGCAGCAGCAGGGAACCCTCAACCTCCGCGATCACCACGTCAACTGCTGGCACGATTATGGCGCCATCGGCGGCGAAAACGTCTGTGTCCCTTTCATGGTTTCCAACCGCGGCTACGGCCTCATCTGGGACAATCCATCGAAAACCACCATTGACCTCGGCTTCAATCAGCAGAACGTCTGGTCTTCCCAGATCGGCGATCGCGTCTCGTTTTTTGTCATCGCAGGAGACAACACCGACGAGATCTACTCCGGCTATCGTCAGCTCACCGGCGTGACCCACATCCTGCCGAAGGCCACCTACGGGTACATTCAGAGCAAGGCGATCTATCCGACACAGGAACAGGCCCTCGCCATCGCCAAGGGCTACCGCGACAGGAAACTGCCGCTCGATGTCCTCGTCGTCGACTTCCTCAATATGACGAAACAGGGCGAACTGGACCTCGACCCCAAACGCTGGCCCGATCCTGCCGCGATGAACAGACAGCTACACGTCGAAGGGGTGAAGACACTCCTTAGTGTCTGGCCTCACTTCGCCGCCGATACGCAGTTCTACCCGATGCTCAAAGAAAAGGGATGGCTCATCCACAAAGCCGATGGCACGCCGGACGGCTCGGGTTATGCTCCAGTCATCGGCCCCAACCTCGACACCACCAACCCCGATGCGGCTCTCTGGTGGTGGGAAAAAATCCGCGATCGCTACATCAAGCCCTACAACTTCGACTACCTCTGGCTCGACGAAACCGAGCCCGACATCGACCCCGCCGCTGACTTCTTCTCCATCGGCTCAGGCGCCCGCTACTACAACGTCTATCCGCTCTTTCACACTGCCAGTGTCTACGATGGCTTCCGCCGCGACTTCGGCGACAGTCGCCGCGTCATGATCCTCGCACGCGCCGCATACCTCGGAGCACAGCGCAATGGCACCGTCTTTTGGTCGAGCGACATTACCGCCACCTGGGACATGCTCAAGCGTTCTATCCCAGCGGGGCTCAACTTCACCGCAACGGGGCTCCCTTACTGGGACACCGACATCGCAGGCTTCTTCGCCCCCACCATCTATCCCACCTACCACGCCGCGCATAAACCCCTCATCGATGGCTCCGACGTTCGTGAGAACATCGACGGCTACGAAGACTACCCGGAGCTCTTTGTTCGATGGTTCCAGTGGGGAACGTTTCAACCTGTCATGCGCGCCCACGGCGAGCGCATGCACAACGAGGTCTGGTCGTATGGCAAACAGGCCGAACCCATCCTCGAGAAGTATCTACGCCTGCGCTACCAGCTCATGCCGTACACCTACTCGCTGGCCTACCAAACCTATAAAACGGGCGCTCCGTTCATGCGCGCTCTCTTCATGGATTTTCCCGACGATCCGAACGTGGCTGACATCTCTGACGAATACATGTTTGGCCCTGCATTCCTTGTAGCTCCAGTTGTGGAGCAGGGAGCTACCACGCGGAAGCTGTATCTTCCGGCGGGCAGCGACTGGTACAACTACTGGACCAGTGAACGATTCAAGGGGGGACAAACCATAACCGCTCAAGCTCCGATCGACACTCTTCCGCTCTTTGTCCGCGCAGGATCGATCATTCCTCTCGGCTCACCCATCCTCAGCGCCGACCAGCCGCAGTCCATCGCGACCCTCCGTGTATATCCCGGAGCCAACGCCGACTTTACTCTCTTCTCCGACGACGGCACTACCTACGCTTATGAGAAAGGCGCCGGCTCCGTCACTAAACTTCACTGGGACGACGCAACTCACGACCTGAAGCATGAAGGCCCCGACGCATGGACGGAGCCCGACTCCAGAATCATTCAGATCGTCCATCCCTGATCAGCCACCCAGGGTGCCCCATGTTCCGGTGCTTTTGGAGACATGGGAGCGCCTACCTCCTGCCCCACTTCGCCGAAAGCGCGGCCATCTTGTCCTGAAGAGTTAACGGAGTTGGAGGCGCAGCCTTATTCCCCTGTGCCCGCGAGCCCGCCCCTGGATTCGGCCCCATCAGCGCTTTCATCGACAACCCGATCCGCATCGCTTTCGCGTCCACGCTCAGCACCTTCACCTTCACGATCTGGCCCGTCTTCACCGCCTCCGCCGGATCCTTGATGAACTTGTTCGATAGCTCGCTGATATGCACCAGCCCGTCCTGGTGCACGCCGATATCGACGAACGCCCCGAACTTCGTCACATTCGTCACCACGCCCTCGAGCGTCATTCCAACCTGCACATCCGCGATCTCGCGCACCTCCTCGCGGAACTGCGGCGCCACAAACGTCTCCCGCGGATCGCGGCCCGGTCTCTTCAACTCCGCCAGAATGTCCTCCAGGGTGTATTGCCCCACGGAGAATCCTTTGCGGTCCACCTTCTCTACCAGCTCCGGCTTCCGGATCAAATCCCCAACACTCGCACCAACTGCCGCCGCAATCTGCTCCACCACCGCATACGACTCCGGATGCACCGCCGTCATGTCCAGCGGGTTCTCGCCGCCGCGAATCCGCAGAAATCCCGCAGCCTGCTCAAATGTCTTTGCGCCAATCCCCGGCACATCCCGCACCTGCGTGCGAGACCGGAAGCTCCCATGCTCGTTCCGATAAGTCACGATATTCATCGCTGTGCGTTCTGTGATTCCCGAGACATATCGCAACAGGGTCCATGACGAAGTGTTCAGGTCCACGCCCACGCGATTCACGCAGCTCTCCACGGTCTTCTCCAGCGAATCTGCAAGCTGCCGCTGGTCTACGTCATGTTGGTATTGCCCCACGCCAATCGACTTCGGATCGACCTTCACCAGTTCCGACAGCGGATCCTGCAACCTCCGCGCAATCGAAATCGCGCCGCGCACCGTAAGGTCGAGATCCGGAAACTCCTGCCGCGCCACCTCCGACGCCGAGTACACGCTCGCACCCGCTTCGCTCACCGTGACCGAAAAGATCTCCTGGATCCCCTTCTCCCGCAGAAACTCTCGCACAAACGCGTCCGTCTCTCGCGACGCAGTCCCGTTCCCAATCGCGATGGCCCGCACGTTGTACTTCCGCAGCAGCGCCTCCATCTTCGGCATTGCCTCGGCATTGCCGTGTTTCGACGTATGCAGGTACAGCACATCATGCGCGAGCAATTTGCCCGTCTGGTCCACCACCGCGAGCTTGCAACCCGTTCGCAGCCCCGGATCAATCCCCAGCACCGAAATCGATCCCGCAGGCGCAGCCAGCAGCAGGTTGTGCAGGTTATCGCGAAACACCTGGATCGCCTCCGCATCCGAACGCCTCTTCAGCTCCAGCCGGATCTCCGTCTGAACCGATGAGTTCAGCAGCCGCTTCCATGCATCATCAATCGCCAGCTCAAGCTGCGCCGTCCAGTCGCCTTGCGCGCGAAGCACATGTCTGCGCATCAGCGCCAGTGCCCGCTCCTGCTCAGTCTCAATCAGGAAGTAGAGAATCTTCTCCGTCTCGCCGCGCCGGATCGCCAGCATCCGGTGCGAGGGAATCGTCTTCACCGGCTCCTTGTACTCGTAGTACATCTTGAACTTCTCGCGCTCATCCACCGCGTCCGTCGCTTTGCGGCTGATCACCACGCCCTCGTCGAAGACGAGATTGCGCAGCGCCTTCCTCAAGTCCGCGTCTTCGCTGATCCACTCCGCCACAATGTGGCGCGCTCCTTCCAGAGCCTCGTCCACATTCGCAACGCCAAGTTCTTCATTCACGAATTTCGCCGCAAATGCGGCAAGCGGTTCCTCCGCCGTCTGCTGCCCCCACAGGTACGCGGCGAGCGGCTCCAGCCCTTTCTCGCGCGCGATCGTCGCCTTCGTCCGGCGTTTCGGCTTGTAAGGCAGATACAAATCTTCCAGTTCGTTCCGGTCCAGCGTAGCTTCGATGCGAGCCTTCAGCTCATCCGTCAGCTTGCCTTGCTCCGCAATGGACGCAAGAATGCTCTCGCGCCGGTCCTCTAGATCGCGAAAATACGCAAGCTTTTCCTGGATCGCGCCGATCTGCACCTCGTCGAGATTGCCCGTCGCCTCCTTGCGATATCGGGCAATGAACGGAACCGTCCCGCCATCATCCAGCAACTCGATCACAGCAGTGATGCCGCGTATGGGGACATTCAGAAGATTGGAAATATGAAGAAGAAGGGCAGGGGAGAGAATTCGATTTTCAGCCATGGGTTCAGTCCCCATCCTAAACGGCAAACATCTCTACCCGGTCGCCCAACTGTGCAAAACGAACTTCGTCCAAGCCAGATATCTTCAATCAAAAACCATCTATCAGTCGACCGAAGGTCGCCTCACCTGAAAGACTCTGTGCCCCATTCATCGCGGTTTTTGCGATCAGTGGGCGTCACATCCTCACTTTGCGAGAGTCCCCTCCGAACTATCCTTGGGGCGGAAATTCACTCGCGCCTCATCTCTTGCCAGGCCCCGAATGTACCGAATCAAACCCCGTACCTCGCCATCGTCCGCGCGTCCCATGCTCTCCGCCGGCATCTGTCCTCGTCCAAAACGGATTATGTTGAACAACTGTTGATCGACGCGCCCTATCAGGACCTTCCGATCCGTCCAGTCCGGCAGGTTTAACTCGCGGTCCCGCAGTATCTCTGTCTTGCCGTCTCCATTCGCTCCATGACAGACAAGACAATCCCGTCGATAAATCTCCTTGGCACGCGTAGTCTGATCCGTCGCGTTGCCCCCACTTGCGCTGACACTCTGCTGTGAAGATATGCATTCGCCTGAGAAGTTACCAAACGCTATGACAAGCGCCGAAGAAAGCAAGATCAATCGGTTCATGACGATCTCCTCCACTTTCAGCTGTCGGGGAGAGGCATCTTGCAGCTGTACCTTGATGGCGAGCAATTATAGGCTCAAGCCGTGTCCCAAAACGACAAAGGCCGCAGCAAGTCATCCACAAGCGTGTCGGCCATCACTTCCATGTCTCGTCACACTGAGCCACCCTTCAAGCAAGAAACCCGTGAACGGAGCAGGGCTGGATGTCTGAATCTCAAAGTGCATTCATCCGCCTCCGAGATTGGCTCAAGGTGTTTCTGGTTGATATCGTTCCCGATGAGATCGCCCACTGCGAGTTCGGGTGCAGAAAAGAACAATGCACTCTAGGTGAGTGGGAAACCTGTCTGAATCGAGCCAGAACTCTCTCCCGTCTCTCACCCGCAGAAGCCGCAGACAACAGAGAATAGGCCAATCCGTCAGCCAAAGCGCTCCTGAAATCCGCCGTTGTCAATCCACCTTCTCTTCGTCACCTCTCGTAACCTCCTGATTCCACTCATAAAATTCCTCCCGCCCGTTTTGCATGTTATTTCCCCTTTTCTGCGCACAATGGAATTGCAGTCAAATCTGAAACAAAATCACCGCGAAGATCGCTAACAACCGGAGTGAGCTGGTATGCGCGTCAGCGCACGCTAACTCGCTAGCTTGCCATGTCGCGAAGCGACGCTAACTTGCGAAACGATTCACATCAGGTCCAGTTCAAACCAAAACTGCGGTTTCGCAGTTTTGAACCACGAACTGCGACCACGTCTTGTCACTCACGATTCACGATTAACGACTCACTGTTCACCAAAGGAGAACTCATGGCGCCTCGATGCTACCAATCTCTCGACAATGGCCAGCGCTGCAACTCACCCGCAATCCACGGCTCTCGATTCTGCCGCCATCACGACCAGCAACGCACTACAAAATCCGCACAAGAAAAGTCCCCTGAAATGGAGCCCCTCGCTCTCCCGCCCCTGCTCGACAAGCCGTCGATCCTTGCCGCGGTCAACATTGTCGTCCATGCCCTTGCCGAAGGACGCATCAAGCGCTCCATGGCCGAAACCCTTCTCTCCGCAATCAAACTCGCTAACCGGCTCATCACCGAACTCGCCGAAGCTGGCATCTCCGATCTCCCAACGAACGACTACTTCCAGCCCGCTCCCATAGCTCTCGCCGCCTCCGGCAACCCCCACCACCCGAACGGAGCAAGCGCCTTCAATCCCGCTGTCCATTCCCACCCGGCACCATCATTCGAGGAGGATCCATCCACTGCCCGGCTCGTGCGCGAATTGCTAGCCCAAAGCCACGAGATGCAGCGCAGCCAGAAAGTCAACGGCCAGTAGTCCGCATTCAAAAGCCACAATTTCCGCTTCGTAACTCCCGCACCATGTATTAAGTACAAAAAACAGGGCAAAAATCTGAAGCGAAGGGAAGCCTGTAGCAAGATCCGCAAACCGGGCGCCGGATCAACTCGATCCACTGTTCAGGTTAAAAAGAACGAACAATCCGTCCGCGAAAAGGTCGCCACTCCCACTCAACAGCCCCGATCCCTGCAAACCCGAAGAAGCCCCCAGCCAAACCCATCTCCCGGAGGGAGATTCGAAAATAGCCCAGCGTGAAACGCTGGGAAATGAGCACGGAAAGCTCGTCCGCGCCCTGGAGGGCCGCCTGAATCTCGCCATGAACGAAATCGCAAATCGTTCCGAGGCATAATCTGAGGAAATGATTTTTATCGGGGGAGATAGTGAGCAAGTGGCGCGCGAGAGCGCTCGAAATGTTCCCACATATGCGCACAGAGGTCGAATCTGCCGAATCTGTCGGCGCACTCTGGATCGAGCTAATGTTGCACCTTGATCTTCTCTACAGTGCCGACAGCAACGTAGTAGCGCAAGACCGCGCAAACCTGTTCAGGGCGGTATACCTCTATGCGACCTGGTGCAGGGGATCGGAGTCGCCTTGGACGCAGGAGGTGGCCGCCATCGAATTTTATGATTTACCTCGATTTGCGCTTCAACGCCCAGGTTCCGTCTACAAGGACTTCATCCAGGACCTCGTTGCAAATCTGCCCTTCGGAGAAATAGAGAAGATGTGCGGCTGCTTGCAGCCAGGCGAGCAGAAGAGGTTCCTTGCTGACGTAAGGCAGGCTGAGGATGAACGTCGCCGGCGCTCGCAAAAGCGATCCGGTTGAATCCTGTTTCGCCATGTCCACGTTCCCGCCTCTTGTTTGTTGAACATATTGACATGATCAAAAATTGCTTCCCGGCAGCATGACCTGCGACATAGACAATAAGAGCTGGCATGCCCAGCTCGTCGCTCCCCCAACCTCTCGCCCAGCTCGCCGACAATCCGCGCATCCTCATTCGCCGCGAAGGCCCACCGCGCCCCGAGGGCAGGTGCGTTGTCTACTGGATGCAGCGCGCCATGCGCATACACGAGAATCCCGCGCTCGACATCGCCATCGATGTCGCAAACGCCCTCAAGCTTCCGGTTGTCGTCTTCTTCTCTGTTATTCCCAACTACCCTAACGCCAACCTCCGTCACTACCATTTCCTGCAGCAGGGCCTGCGGGACGTAGAAGCCGACGCGGCGGAGCGCGGAGTAGGCTTCGTCCTCCGCCGTCATCCCGATAACTCCCTCGAGAAATTCCTCGAAGAAGTCCAGGCCGCCGTCCTCATCGGAGATGAGAACCCTTGCCGCGAACCCGAACGCTGGCGACAAGTACTCGCCCGCAAGCTCAAACTCCCCTACTGGACAGTGGATGCCGATGTCGTCGTCCCGTCCTCCGTCTTCGGACGCGACTGGTTCCTCCTCCAGCACATGCGCCCGCACCTGAAGGCAGCGCTGCCGAAGTTTCTTGTTCCTGCTACTAACCCGATATCGCAACATCCCTGGCGCAAGCCGAAGGGCCTTGTCAGCCACCCGCTCGACAGCGACATCACCGCCGGCTTCAAGTCCCTCGACCGCTCCATCGGTCCCGTCGACACCTTCACCGGAGGAACCCACGCCGCCCTCAAGCATCTCCGCGACTTCCTCGCCCACGGCCTCAAGGACTACGACGAAAAGCGCAATCATCCGGAGATCAACGGCACGAGCCGTCTCTCGCCCTACCTCCACTTCGGCAACATCGGCCCGCTTACCATCGCTCTCGCCGTGGAAGAAGCCTGCAAGCAAGGCAAAGCTCCCCGCGCCGCATGCGACCGCTTCCTTGACCAGGTCATCTCCTGGCGCGAGCTCTCCGTTCTCTTCGTCAAGTACAACCCCAACTACGACAACTGGGAATGTGCCGAACCCTGGGCCCGGCAAACCCTCGTCGAGCACGCTGCCGACTCGCGCCCCTTTCGCTACACCTTCGACCAGCTGGAGCGCGCTGAAACCCACGATGATCTGTGGAACGCCGCACAGCGCCAGATGGTCACCGACGGCTGGATGCACAACTACATGCGCATGTACTGGGCCAAGATGATCCTCGAGTGGGCGCCCGATCCCGCTCGAGCCTACGAGTGGGCCGTCATCCTCAATGACCGCTACGAACTCGACGGCCGAGATCCCAACGGCTATCAAGGAATCGCATGGGCCATCGTCGGCAAGCACGATCGTCCCTGGTTCAACCGCCCCGTCTTCGGCTTGATACGCCCCATGTCCGGAGCATCGACTGGAAAGAAGTTCGACTCGAAAACTTACATTGTTCAGTACCCCGGGCGCTGACCGCACACTGCTCGAAGAGCTGCGCTTTCACATCGCTATGTAGCCGTCATCACATCTCTGCACTACACGCACCGCCCTAGAATGGGACGCAACATCATTCCCGGTGAGCTGCATATTCCGCGCTAGCTGATCGATCGCGATCGGCATAGATTCCCCCGGACGATCAGTGTGGGAGCCAGTAAGCGCGTGACGATCCCGGCGGTTCGGAAATCCTTCCTACGTCTCATCGGTCTCTTCATCGTCGTCTCATGTCTTCCTGCCGCTTTCGTCCTCTCGCCTCCGATGAGCGTCGCGAAAGCGCAATCGGCAGGTGCGCCCAAGATCCCGCCTCGCGTGGCGCAGGCGCATCGCTTTCTCCAGCGCCGCGGATGGTCAGCAAGTCACGTCCACAGTACTGCGACCATGCGCTCAGCGGGAACGGCACAGGTCCTCTCGGACTCCGCTTCCACGTCCAGTTGGCAACCGCTCGGTCCCACCGCAGTGATGACGCCGAACTATGGCCTTGTAACCGGACGAGTGACATCCATCGCCATCGACCCCGCCGACGTAACCGGCAATCACGTCTTCGTTGGCACCACCGGTGGCGGCGTCTGGGTCTCGCAGAACGCCGCCTCCTCGGGCAATGTCCTCTTCCGTCCCCTCACCGACGCGTCATCCCCATTCGATACCCTCCGGTATGGATCCATCAGTGTCGGAGCCCTCACGGTTCAGCCCGGCGGGACAGGCGTTGTGCTCGCCGGCACCGGCGACCCGAACGACGCGCTGGACTCCTACTACGGCGCTGGCATCCTCCGTTCTACAGATGGCGGTTCGACGTGGAAGGCAATCGCAACTACTTCCGATCAGATCTACTCGTTCCTGGGAGAAGGATTCGCGGGCTTCGCGTGGAGCACGGTGAATCCGCAACTTGTAGTTGCTGCGGTCGCCCAGTCGTACGAAGGCACGCTCGTCAACGCTCCATACAAGAATGCAAGCTATGCAGGCATTTACTACTCAACGGATGCAGGCGCTACATGGTCGCTAGCCCGCATTACTGACGGCAGCAGCAAGGAGGTGCAGGGACCGTCCAGCATCTTCGCCGGCCCCAGCGGAAACTCCGCAACCGCCGTGGTTTGGAATCCCGTTCGCCGGCTGTTTATCGCAGCGGTACGGTTACATGGCTACTATCAGTCGGCGGATGGCATTACCTGGACGCGCATGGCCGCTCAGCCAGCTGCTGGACTGACAACTCAGGCGTGCCCGAACAATCCTGGCGCGATCGGATCCATCGCATGCCCGATCTTTCGCGGTGCCCTTGCCGTCAACCCGCAGTCCGGTGACACCTTCGCCTGGACCGTAGATCTGTACAACCAGGATCAGGGACTCTGGCAAGATGTCTGCTCGATTGCCGCCGGCGGATGCAACAACCCGACCGTCACGTTTACACAGCGGTGGAGTACGAGTCCTCTCAGGACAAGCACTGTCCTCGGCCCCGCCACGATCGCCAACGGCGACTACAATCTGGCGCTCGCCGCAGTTCCATCCGCGCAGGACACGATCCTGCTTGCCGGCGCCAACGACCTGTGGCGATGCACTCTCGCGACAGGCTGCTCCTGGCGCAATACAACGAACGCTTACAGCTGCATAAGCTCGCACGTCGCGCCTTACCAGCATGCCTTGGAATGGAATGCGGCCAATCCACCACAGATTCTGATAGGAAATGACAGCGGCCTGTGGCGATCCATGGATGCGATCGGCGAAAGCGGTCCGGTCTGCTCTGCCGATGACGCGAACCACTTTCAGAACCTTAATGCAGGCCTGGGCTCGCTCTCTGAAGTCGATAGCATCTCTTCGATTGTTGAATCGCCGTACACCATGGTCGCGGGTCTGGGCGTCAATGGTGCGGCAGGCGTAAAGAGCACTACTGGTCCGACGATCACCTGGCCGCAGATACTTGCCGGCGAAGGTGGTTCGGTTGCTATCGATCCTGCCACGCCGAACAACTGGTACGTGAACAGCGGCGCCGGTGTTTCAATTCATCGCTGCTCTACTTCCACTGACTGCACGCCGGAAGATTTTGGCTCTCTACCTGTCGTCGACAACGCGGATGTTAGCGGCGATGGCTCTTCCATGATTTCTCCGGCTCCGTTCATTATCGATCCGCTCGATCACTCCCAGATCTTGGTTGGCACCTGCCGGGTGTGGCGTGGGCCTGTGGATGGGACAAAGTGGAACGCTGCAAATGCAGTGAGTCCGATCCTCGACGAGACATCGGGACACACCTACTGCAGCGGCGACGCGCTTATCCGCTCAATCGCTGCGCTGCCGATATCCGGCGGCCGCGAGGTCGTTTACGTGGGAATGTTTGGATCACTCAACGGGGGCGCCACTTTGGGAGGCCACATTCTCAAGACAACACTTGCTCCCGGCGCTCCTCAATCTCAGTGGGCCGATCTGACCCTTAACCCCGTTGCGAACCGTTCGGCGTCCTTCAATTACTACGCGCTCGACATCTCAAGCATCTTCATCGATCCCAGCGATGTCTCCGGCAACACCGTCTATGTAACGGTCGCAGGTATCTCTGACTTTTACCGGCGTATCTGCACAATCTACAGAACAACCGATGGAGGATCGCATTGGTATGAGATCACCTCCAACATTCGCACTTCTCCAGCGAACAGCGTAGTCGTCGATCCGCAGGACTCGAACACCGTATACGTCGCCACCGACGCTGGCGTCTTCTCGACCCGCCAGGTTAGTTCCTGCGCCGCCAATTTCAGTAGCTGCTGGTCGATTCTCGGTACCGGGCTCCCCTACGCTCCAGTGACACAACTGAGAGCTGCGTCTGCATCGGCCTCTCCCAAGGCCCTGGTCGCAGCCACTTACGGTCGGGGTATCTGGCAGATTCCTCTGTTGACCGCGGAGACACAGCTGACGACCGCAACTGCTGATACGACGTCCTTGACCTTTCTGACTCAGCCAGTTGGTACAGTGAGTCCAAGCCAGACGGTCACGCTGACAAATGACGGGGCAATCCCGCTCGCTGTTAGCTCGATCAGCGTGGATGCTCCGTTCAATGCAAGTAATGATTGCGTCGGCGGGATTGCGAATGAGGGCGCGAGTTGCACGATTCAAATAACCTTCGCTCCAAACCAGATAGGGGAAGCGACGGGATCGCTGACCATCTTCGCGAACGTGCCCGGAGGACGTATAAACATTGCATTGGAAGGTACGGGCTCACAGGCCGGTCCCATAAATATCTCTCCGAGCATGCTTGAATTCGGCCAGGTGGCGATCGGTGCGACGTCGTCATCGCTGAACGTGACCATGGAGAACACGACCAGCACTGCCATTACCATCGGGTCCATCGCTGCTCCGCCGCCCTTCAGCGTTACGGCAAACCCATGCGGAGCATCTCTGCAGCCTCATAGCTCTTGCGCACTTTCCGTCGTTTTCACTCCGGCCCAGGCCGGCCCGATATCAAAAATCCTGAGTGTAGAAATCGGTGCCGAGACTCAGACAATCTACCTCAAAGGAACCGGCGCAGCATCTGCTACCGATACCCTTTCAGCATCATCCCTGGATTTCGCGGCAACTGCCTTGGGTCAGGAGTCGGGCCCTCAAATCGTCACACTCTCGAACAGCGGGGATCTGATCCTCGATGGAATAGAGATCGTCACGAGCTCAGGATTTCGCAGCTCCGGTACGTGCGGTGTTTCGCTCGGAGCCCATGCTATATGCAGCATCAGCGTGGTCTTCGCGCCAACGTCGCTCGGACCCGCCTCCGGCAAGGTTACGATTACAGACTCTATCCGCTCGCAAACGATCGTCCTTTCTGGTACAGCGCTTGCGCCCGCCTTGCTCAAAGCCAGCCCCAATCAAATTACCTTCGACGCCGTATCTAGAGGGCGCCCCAGTGCTCCGGCGACTCTTACTATCACCAATTCCGGCAGCGTCTCTGCGTCGAATATCGGCTTCCAGATGAATGGGCCTGATGCGACGAGCTTTTCCTGGGCTTCGAGCACCTGCGGTACGACTTTGCAAAGCGGCAACAGCTGCACTGTTCAACTCGCCTTTGCACCTGCGCATATCGGCCAGCTCAACGCTACCCTTGTCGTTTCGTCTTCTACACCCGGAGTGTCTCCCGTTCAGGTGAGCCTTTCCGGCATTGGACAGGGCGTGACCGCTATCGCCATCAGTCCGTCTCGCATGAGCTTCGTGCAATCGGCAATTGGAGTACCTTCCGCAACCCAGTTCGCACTCATTTCGAACAGCAGCGATCAGACGGCGTCAGGGTTAACGGTTAGTGTTTCAACACCGTTCAGTTTGATCGAGAACGCATGCGGTTCAAGTTTGGGGCCCCAGGCGAGTTGCTCGATCGGTATTGCCTTCACCCCTGCGGCAAATGGTCTGGTCAGCGGAACTCTGTCGGTGACAACCAACGCGTTTCCAGATCCTGCAATCGCCACTCTTGAAGGCACTGGCGGTGCTGCAGGATCAGTACAGGTTCAGCCCAGTTCGATCGCCTTTCCGACTACCGGAGTAGGAACCACAAGCGCATCGCAAGCGGTGACGCTTACGAACAACGGGACGATTCCAGTGAATGAATTGTCGCTCTCCACATCCGCTGGGTTCCAGATGTCCTCATCCACATGCGGCAAATCTTTGGCCCCCTCGGCGTCTTGCATTGCGAATGTTTCCTTCGATCCCGCGAGTTCCGGCTTGCAAACTGGAAACCTGACAATCGCGAGCAGTTCGCTTGCGCACCCGGTTCAGGTTGCGGTCTCCGGGATGGGCTTCGATTTTCAATTCGGCACGACCGGGCAATCGAGCAAAACCGTCGCCAGCGGGCAGACGGCATCTTATACCCTGTCTCTGACTCCGCTGAATGGTTCCGCGGGGAGCTTTACCTTTGCATGCAGTTCCCTTCCGGCTAATTCGACGTGCAGTTTTAATCCGGCCAGTGCGACGGTGCCCGCGAATGCCACCTGGACAATTGCAATGAACGTCTCGACGCAAACCTTGCGGTCCAGCGCTAATGTAACGACACCCGGAGAGTCGAGACCGTTCCTGCTTGCTGTCCTCTGCCTGATCGGTTTCCCCATTGCCCTGCTGCCGCAACGAAGAAGATGGTGGGTAATGATTCTGGCGGCAAGCCTGATCGGTCTTGCAAGCTGCGCAGGGGCCGGAGGTGGCGGTGGAGCGCCCGTTTACTCAAGTCAAAACACTGCAGCGGGTACTTATTCCATTGTTGTTACCGCAACTTCCAGCGGGGTTTCGCACAACACAACGGTTTCTCTAACCGTCGATTGAGTTCGCCGCGCAGCAAAACGAGAGAAGGGAGATCGGAAAAGATCGAATCGATATACTTGGAAGTAGAGAGTCGGCCTCTAGATCACAAATTCACAATCCTGCCGAATTCTTCTCTAGACACAAGGGTCAAAAGAAATGACTGTGAATGTTAAAGCAACGGACGTCGAGCGAGTAGCCGAGCTGGCACATTTGGAACTTACGCCGGATGAAGCCGAGGGCATGTTGCATGACCTGAATGCGATTCTCGACTACGTCGCCCAACTTGATGAGCTTGACACGAGCTCTGTTGTTCCGTTGTCGCAGATGAGCGAACTGGAAGGTGAGGGAGCCGCCCATGCATTGCGCGAGGATAAAAAAACGCCTTCGCTCGACCGGATTGAAGTGATGGCGCAGGCGCCGGAAACCGATCGCGCGTTTTTCAAAGTTCCTAAAGTTATCGAGCGATAAAAGTTTTTCAGAATCAAAGGAAGGCACGTTTGCCGAGCGAAACAGCCAAACCATCAAACTTCGTGCAGAAGCCGAAGACTTTCTCTGAACTGCGCGAAGGCATTCTTTCCCGTCGCGTGAAAGCAGCAGATGTCGCCCGCACTTACTACGACCGGATCGAGAAGATCAACGGGACTCTGAATGCCTATCTGAGCCTGAACAAAGAGCGTGCTCTCGAGCAGGCTTCAAAGGTAGATGACGCCGCGGCGAAGGGTGACTCTCTCGGACCGCTAGCGGGAATCCCTGTCGGAATCAAAGACGTGCTTGTTATGCGAGGCGCGCCGGCGACGGCGGGCTCGAAGATTTTGAAGGGTTATCAGCCTCCTTACGATGCGACCGCGGTTGCGAGACTCGCGTCTGCAGGGGCAGTGCTGCTAGGAAAACTGAATTGCGATGAATTCGCGATGGGTTCGTCAAACGAAAACTCGGCGTACGGGCCGGTGCGCAACCCGGTCGATCCGGAGCGAGTGCCAGGCGGGTCGAGCGGAGGATCGGCTGCTGCAGTAGCGGCGGACCTTGCAGTCGCGACCCTTGGAACGGACACCGGCGGTTCAATCCGGCAACCCGCTAGCTTCTGCGGCGTTGTGGGTGTATTGCCGACGTACGGACGTGTCTCCCGTTATGGTCTCATCGCCTTTGCATCGTCTCTCGATCGAGTCGGACCTTTCGCTGCCAATGTGCGCGATGCCGCCACTGTGCTGAGCGTAATTGCAGGCCGCGATGAGAGCGACGCCACAAGCTCTTCTGCGCCGGTCGCGGATTACGCAGCCGAAAGTGACAAGGGGGCGGAAGGGCTGCGCATCGGAGTTCCTGAAGAGTATTTCGCAGAGGGACTTGATCCCGAGGTGCGCGAGCAGATCGAAAAGGGGATTGATGCGCTGCAGAAAGAGGGCTGCGCCATCAAGAAGATCTCGCTTCCGAATACTCGGTATGCGGTTCCAACCTACTACCTGGTAGCGACTGCGGAGGCGAGCGCCAACCTGGCTCGATTTGATGGAGTGCGGTACGGTTACCGATCGCCATCCTCGGCGACCCTGTCTGACATGTACAGTCATTCGCGCGATGAAGGTTTCGGGGCTGAGGTGAAGCGCCGTATCATGCTGGGAACTTACGCGCTATCGGCCGGCTACTACGACGCTTACTATCTCAAGGCGCAGAAGGCCCGGCGCTTGCTGGCTGAGGAGTTCCTGCGTGCATTCGCGGATGTGGATGCGATTGTTACTCCGACAGCGCCTACACCGGCGTTCAAGCTAGGCGAGAAGACGGGCGATCCCCTGGCAATGTATCTCGCCGATATTTACACGGTCACTGCGAGTCTGGCGGGGATCTGTGGCGTCACCGTTCCCTGCGGCGCCACGAAGGCAGGATTGCCGGTTGGGATGCAGGTTCTGGCATCGCATATGAATGAGAGCACAGCGTTCCGCGTGGCTCGCGCGGTGGAGGCGGCACAGGTTTAGGGAGCAGGTTCGTCATGCAAGGGAAGACGATCGCAGCGTGGTTTGTACTGATCGCAGTCGCAGCGTCCCTCAGCGCAACGCCTCGCAAGGTTCATGTAGTGGGGCTTGGAGCTTTCAAGCGAGTTCCGTATACGAGGGCTGGGGATCCGGCTGGTGCGTCAGCAAGCGACAGCAATCTGAAGATTCGGCCGCTCGTTGTTGATGGGCTTGTGAAGGAGTGGACGACGGGCGAAGCGCACGACGTCACCGATCGAAGCTTCGTAGTGCGTCGTGTACTTCGGATCAATGACGAACTTCCTGGCGAGAAAGGGGCTGCGAATCGCTGGGTGTGGCAGCGAGGCCCGTGGCTGCTGGTGGATCGCGTGAGTGGGCATGTGTCGGCGCTGAAGCTGCCCGATTACGATCCGGGAGTCAGCCAGGTGAGCTGGTTCCGCGACTATGCAGCGTATTGCGGTCTGACGCCGAGCGGCAGGAGTTTGTATGCGGTGGTCGCTCAAGTCGCAGTCCGGAAGCCGGTGTTGGCAAAGAAACTTTCGGCATTCGATGTGGAGGGCCGAAGCGACCCGGTATGTGCCCCTGTTGCGTGGGAGAGAAACCCGTTCCGAGTCACCTTCAGTCCGTCAGGCATGAGTGCGGTGAGCTTCGAGATTGTGCCGGGATCGGCGGTGCTGGTGGAAGACTCTGAGGAAGCAGCGGAGGCTTCGACGGCGGCCAAGAACTGACTCCAATTCAGGAACTCGCGACTCAGGAATCCGCGGACCAATAGCGCTGGTCTGGCTGCGCGCATGCGATGCACAGCTTTTCGCCGGCGACTTCTTCGAAACGATTGAAGTTGATGCCTTCCCCGCAGCGGGCGCAGACGATGCGGTCGCCTCGGTGGCCGGGCAGCTCGGCTTGATCGACATGTACGCGAACTTTTTGAACGCGGAAAAGCTGATCGTCACTGAGTTCGCGATAGGCGAGCATTTGCTGCTGGTTTTTGTTGTCGATCTCGGGGTGAAGCTGGCGGGCCAGATCGCGTGAGGTCTCCAGTGCGACGATGCGAACGCCCTCATCTTTCGAGAGATCGACAAAGGTTGCGGCCATCTTTCCCCAGTCCCGGTATTTGAGAGTGCGCTTACCAAGGCGGCAACCTGTCACCATGCCGATGGCGTCGGTTGCACAGCGGTCAATCTCGACGAAGGTGACAAGGCGCTTGCGGTCTGCACCGAGGGGGTCGTCGATGCCCAGGGTTTTCAGGCCGAGCAGGGACATGCGGACACCGAGGATCTGCCCCGGGCACATGTGGCCGTGGGCGGCTTCGGCGCGCTCCAGCAGAGTGTCGAAAGAGTCAACCATTTCAACAGCTTCGCCCAGATCCCCGGATGCTGCAAGCCGATATGGAGGGTTGCCGCATCTAATACTATGGAAAGCCCCAGATGGAGAAGGATTCTGTGAACACGACTGCTCGAATCGACGCCGCGACAGAACTTCGATATGCGCTTGATGTGATGGAGGAGTACTCCCACCTAGGGCTGGACGACGAGTTCGCCGGCAAGCTGCGCGAGATCCTGGTGAAGCGGATCGAGGAGGCGGAAGGCGCCCTCTCTGTTGAACCGGCGCAGTTGGCGGCATTCCGGGTTCCGGTGGGAATGCAGGAGTAGGATCCGGGCGGCCCTTGGTCGTCTAGGTTTTCAGTCCTTGGGAAGCCGTGCCCTTTCGCAACAGCTCATCGTTGCCGCGTGACTAGAGCCGTGGCGCTTCAAAACAGCTCCCATTTGCGGACCATTAAGGTGTGCCCTTTCAGTCAGTGCTGAGCCGAAAGCAGGTCAACTGGCTTTTGGTTTGCGCAGGACCCAGGTGGTCATGCAGCGGCTGTTTTGCACGATGGTGGTTTTGAGTGGGTCGACCAGCTCGGCGTTACGGTCGCGGGTGAGCGTGAGGAGCATGGGTTCGTCAACGAGGAACCACTCGGAGTTTCCAACGCGGTAGAGGCCGCCGGAAAGAGGTTCGAAGTCCATTCCGATGCGCGAACCAAGACGGCAGAAGAGCAGACCGCCGGGCTTCAAGGTGCGCCAGAGTTCATTGAGCATGGCATAAAAATGCTCTGCGGATCGCGCGAAGTGAAGAACCGCGCTGCAAATGACGACGTCGGCGATAGCGTCGGGGAAAGGGATCTGCTCGACCGGAGCTACGCGGAAGTTTTCTTCAGGAGATGGGTTTTTGAGTGAGGCAGCTAGGCGTCTCGTTTGCTCGACAGCGTGCGGATTGATGTCGCATGCGAATACGCGGCAGCCTTCTCGCAAGAGATAGACGAGATTCCGTCCGAAGCCGCAGCCGGCGTCGAGGACGGTCAGGGCGGGCGTGATGTTGCCGCGGAGGAGCTGATCGAAGAGATAGATGTCGATCTGGCCGAATTGTTCTTGAATGCGCATCGCCGGTCAATTCGGAGTAAAGATGAGGAAGTAGTCCTGGCCGTCGTCTTTGGTGAAGTCGTATTTGCCGATGCGTCGATAGCCGGCCTGGGACATTTCATGCTCAACGAGGTCGGGCATGATGCCGTGGTCTGTGCCGTTGCCGTTGCGATCAATGATGCCGATTTTTGCGCCGGGTTTGAGAGAAGCGCGAAGCCTTTTCATGAGCGGTATGGGGTGCTCGAATTCGTGATACGTCTTCAGGATCAAGACGGCGTCAACGCTTGAGGGCGGCAGCCTGGTGTCTTCGACGTCGCCAAGCACAGTGTGAATGTTGGCGAGGTTCACTTTGGCGGCGCGATTCTTGATGTAGTCGATGGCGTCGGAGTTGATGTCTTCCGCGTAGACCTGTCCGGAAGGAGTAACGCGCGCGGCGGCGCGGACGGTGAACCAGCCGGAGCCTGCTCCGATGTCGGCGACGGATTTGCCGGGGGCGATGTCGAGGATGTCCATGACGCGATCGATGTGGAGTTTTTGGTCGCGGTCCGGGTACTCAAATATGGAGAGGTCGCCTTTGTAAGGTGTGCTGGTGGGGCGCTGCTGTTGCGCGGTTGCCTGGGCTTGTGCGGGCTTCAGGGCTGGCGCCGCGAGTAGGGAGAAGCACAGGGCGAAAGCGGCGAGTGGTTTTGCGAGGATGGGGAGCATCGGAGACCTCGGGCGGGCTAAGGGGGATTGTACCGCTGAGGGGTGTTAGCGAATGATCGACTCGGTCTGGTGTGGCTGAGATTCTCGTATCCGCCCTTGCCGCAAGCTCGGGGCAAGAATGGGGCGCCGTTTTTTGCCATGTACTGTATCCGCTCCCACCCAAGCAGAGCCTGGATGGCGCACCTGTGTCCCGGAAGTGACATTGACACGGTCTTCCGCGGCCGTGTCAAACTTCTGGGACTGACTGCGGGTGATCGATGTTTGAAGGGCTTCGGCATTACATACCGGTGCTGCTGACTACCGGAGGACTCTTCGGAATCGGCGGGATCTTCCTGGCGATTCTCTGGCTGCTTATTGTTTCGCGCTGGCTTCGAACGGAGCGCGAGGAACCTCCGAAGGGATTGATTCCATTTACTTCAGCTGTACTTCTGCCGGGCGTCGCGATCGGGCTGTACAGGTTTGCGACGACGGTGGGGATCGCAATGGCCGATTGGCTGGTGATTGCATGCTGGTGGTCAGCCCTGGCCGGGAGCTTCATGATCTTGATTTTCACGCGAAGGCAGTTGAAAACGGAGACAGGGCTGATTGCCGATATCGCGGCGGGAGGCACGATCGTTGTGCTCTTTCTGATGGCGCTCGGGTTTGTGCTTCAGGTTGTGTTTTTCTTTTTGAAGTAGACCTTGACCCGCGAAGGCGTTTCGTCGGTCACCTTCCGGAGCCCCAATTGCGAGGGGTCCTGCGACGGGCTCGGGGGCACCCGGCGCTCGGAGGATCTCTCCCTGGTCCCCAAATGCGAGGGACCAGGGACCCAGCTACTTGGCTGTTTGGGGTGGCCAGGTGGTCATGCCGCCGTGGTGGTAGGCGAGGTTGCCGATGTGGCCGGCACGGGCTGCAGCGATTCCGGTTTCGACGGGGGCGTTGGGCTCTTTGCGGGTCTTGATGCAGTCGAAGAAATTGCGCATGTGCGTGTTGGTGCCGTCTTCAAAGCTGGCTTCTTTAAGGGTGGGATTTTTTTCGTCCTTGACGCCTTCGCGATGGATGCTCATGCCGGAGCGATTGAGCTTGAGAGTGGCTTCGTTTCCGCGAAACTCGAGGCCGCCGTCGTCGATAGAAGAACTCATCATTCCTTCGTAGACGACGTCGAATTCGGGATAGCGGAAGGCGGCCTGGATGGTGTCGGGGCAGTCCCACTGCTTGAAGATGCGCTTATCGCCGAGCATGAAGGCGGTGCTCGGCGCATCGGACTTCATGGCCCATTGCACGACGTCGATCCAATGGGTGAAGAGGTCGGTCATGGCGCCTCCCCCGAAGTTCCAGAACCACCGCCAGCGATGGTATTTCTCAGGAGCGTAGGGCTGGTCTGGCGCTCCGCCGAGCCATTGCTTCCAGTCGAGCTGTGATTCGTCGATTGGTTTCGGCACCCAATTCGTTCCGTAGTTCTGCCACCAGTAAGTGCGGACCTGCGTGATCTGTCCGAGCGCGCCACCTTGAATCAAATCGACAGCGTTGCGGAAGTGCGTCCAGCTGCGCTGCTGCATTCCGCATTGGAGAATCTGCTTGCTTGAGCGGACAGCTTTGCGGAGAGTCTCGCCTTCTTCGAGGGTGTGGGTGACGGGCTTTTCAAGGTAGACGTCTTTGCCCGCGGCGATGGCTGCAGTCGCCATGCGGACGTGCCAGTGGTCGGGGGTGGCAATGATGACTGCGTCGATGCTCTTGTCGTCGAGCACCTGGTTGTAGTCCATGCAGGTGGTGGTGGCGCTGGTAGCGCTCGAGCGGGATTTCACTTCTTCGCGGTGGGGCACGTAGACATCGCTTACGGAGACAATTTCGAAGGGGACTGCGGTGGCTTCGGCTGAGCCGAGCAGGCCTCGCATGCGGCCGCCGGCGCCGATGACGCCGACGCGAAGACGCTCATTGGCTCCGAAGACTCTAGTCGAGGCGAGGGCGGTGAGTCCGCCAGCGATGAGGAAGGTGCGGCGATCGGGCATGTAGGGCATAGGGCTCCTGAGAATTTTGAGGTCGGGAGGATGGTAACAAACGAGGGACCAGGGGGTAGGGAGTTGCGATGCATACGGTACCGATTCAGGTGCGGAAATAAAGCGCATCGTTCTCGAGAAGGCGCAATCGAAAGAAGTGACATCGCGATGACTTGGGGATGACAAGTAGTTGTATGGGAGAACTTAGCATTCGTGATGTACGCGCTTTTGGAAGTCTTTTGCCGATGATGTGCGGAAGACGGCTGCCGGTGTTGGGTTGTGTTGCCCTGCCTGCTTGATCCCTGTCGGATTTCCGGGTGCCGAACTTTGCAGATAAGGAACGACTGTGAAACCTGGAAAGACCTTCCCCTCATTGTTTCTTTTGATTGCCTTGGTTCTGATCTCTTCGACCGTTGGCGCGCAAGCCAACAACAACTACACGCAGACGAATCTGGTTTCGAATGTGCCGGGACTGGCGCTGAAGCTTGACGATTCGCTTGTGAACCCGTGGGGTCTGGCGGGTTCTGTGAACCAGCCGTTTCGCATTGCGCTGAACGGCAAAGGGAAGTTTGAGAGTTACAACGGCGGCGGCGATCTGCAAGATCCGCGCGGAGTGCTCGCCGTTCCTGATGGCGTGACCCTTCCGGCGAGTCCGACAGGAATTGCGGCAAACACAACCGGTGAATTTACGTCGCCGCAGAGCCCGCTGCCTTTGCCGTTTTTGTTTGCGACGCGGCAAGGGACGATTTCGGGCGAGTATGCGGACAGCCAGGGCGACATCAAGACGACCACGATTTTGACGGTCAACAACGCTGCGCAGGGAGCGGAGTACACAGGGCTAGCAGTCCTGACGCCGGATTGTTGCGCACCTTATCTCGCGGTTGCGGATTTTCATCGCGGGTTTGTAGATACGTTCACGTCGTTTTTCGATCACCTGGCCCCAGTTGGGAATTTTACTGACCCCAACCTGCCGGCGGGATTTGCGCCTTGGAACCTGCAGGTGGTGGGCAATCACGTGTTTGTTGCGTACGCGCTTCAGGATGTAGCGCAGCATGAGCCGTTGCCTGGAGCGGGCGTTGGCATTGTGGACATTTACAACCTCGATGGAAGCTTCGTGAAGCGATTCGCTTCGAACGGGCCGTTGAACGTGCCGACCGCGATTGTGCAGGCGAGCGCGAACTTCGGCGCGTTTTCGAATGACATCCTGATAGGGAACTACGGGGATGGAACGATCAATGCCTTTGATCCGAACACGGGAGAGTTTCTGGGGTCGTTGAAAGATGGGAATGGTGCGCCGATCGCGAATCAGCAACTGCACAGCATGGTCTTTGGCGATGGCAGCGCGGGCAGTGCGGACACGCTGTACCTGACGGCTGCTCCGGCGGGTGGAAGCGCGGGGATCTTCGCGGCGATTGCGGTAAATACTTCAGGAGCGGGGCCCGATTTTGCGTTGAGTTCTGACCGGCAGAGCGTGACGGTGACGCCGGGGCAGATAGGAGACTTCTCGGTCAAGGCTGCTCCTGTCGGGAACTATCGCGGGACGTTTACGTTTTCTTGCAGTGCTCCGGCGGCCGTGACTTGCAATGTGAGCTCGCCGTCAGTGGACCCTGCGACGGGGGCGGCGGTGGTTGCTGTAACAGCCAAGACAGGGACCGCGGTAGGAGCTAATGTTGCGGTTGCGCTACTGTTTCCCGGGTTCCTGTTCGGGATCGGATGGCGGAGACGGCGTCGGCTCCTTGGATTCATGGTTCTGGCAGCGGGAGTGCTGGGTCTGGCTACGCTGGGACTGAGCGGGTGCGGTGGAGGCGGCGCGAAGATGAATCCGGGGCCAACGGCGCAAACATTCAGCATTACGGCGAATTCAGGGTCGATTTCGCATACGACGTCGCTTACTTTGAACGTGCAATAAGTTAGGTTCCTCAGAGGCCGTCCCGATGGAAGTCGGGGCGGTCTTTTTTGTTTATTAGCGGTCTCCGGTGGCACCCACAGCCAGCACCTTGCATCGAGCAATTCTTGACATGGTTATCCCTGCGCATTTCTTATCTCAAGTAGGCCTTCTCTTTGAGGTGAGGTGGGGTATGCGCGGAATTTGGAATGCGCAGATTCCGCCGGATTTCGGGGAGTGGACCTTGTCGAACAGGAAGCAAAAAGTGAGCCGGATCACTGGTGCTGGCGGCGGTAGAGGGATAGATTGATTCTGCCGGTCAAAGCGGCGATTTCGTGCTCCGCAGGGCTGAGCCGGAAGCATTGGGAGGCCAGGCCGATTCCCGGAGACAAAACTAGCAAACTGGCAGACGCCTAAAGGGGCGGGAGTTGCCTGCGACCTGAACGATTGGGGATTCGGGCGCGAGTAAAGGATGAGAGTGACGACGAGTTTGGCATTGTTGGCGGCAGGCGCCGGCGGGGGCGGAGGCCTGATTGGCATGCTTCCGCTCTTATTGTTGGTACCGGTGATGTACTTCGTGATGATCAGGCCTCAGCAGAAGCGCCAGAAGCAATGGCAAGAGATGCTGGGTGGTATCAAGACGGGCGACAGGGTTACGACGGCGGGCGGGATTCGCGGGGTGATTCTGTCGATCAAGGAAGATGCGATTATCATTCGCGTGGCGCCGGACAACATCAAAATCGAGGTAGCGAAGAGCGCTATCGCGTCGGTGACGACGCAGGATGCGCCCGGGACATAATCTGGCTGAGCTTCACGGATGGACCACAAGTCAGACCCGGAAATTCAGCGCCGCGTTCGCGGCGATAGCGAGTTAGCAAGTTAGCGGCAAACAAGTAGAGAACTGGACCGATGAAGAAGAATCTGAAGCAAAAAGTTGTCATCATCTTCGGAGTGCTGATCGTTTTCCTCTATGGCGCATTTTTTGGATTTGACCCGCCAAACCTTAGCGGAAACGATTCGACGCTGAAGAAGCTAACGCGGCACATTCACCTTGGCCTCGATCTGCAGGGGGGCGTTCACCTGATTCTGCAGGTGCAGGTGAAAGAAGCGGTCAATACGGAGACGGACAACACGGCCGCGCGGATCGAGCAGGATCTGAAGGCGGCGAAGGTGACGTACTCGCAGGTGACGAAGCCTGATCCGGCGCGGCCGGAGCTGATCCGGCTGGAAGGCGTGAGCTCGGCTCAGTCGAGCGCGGCGCGGTCGGTGCTGGACAACAAGTACTCGAACGAGTACGACATAGCCGGCGGTGGCGCGGATGGCAGCTTCACGGTGACGATGAAGCCGAATATCGAGAAGGCGCTCGATGACCGCACCGTCCAGAACACGATTGAAGTGATTCGCGACCGCGTGGACACGCTGGGCGTGGCGGAGCCGGTGATTCAGCAGTACGGCCTGGGCGACAACCAGATTCTGGTGGAACTGCCGGGCATTTCGGATATCGATCGGGTCAGGACGATCATCACTTCGACGGCGCGACTGGAGATTCACGCGGTTGAGGGCGGGCCATACCCAGATGAACAGGCGGCTCTGGCAAGCGTGAACGGAAATCTGCCATCGGATGAGCAGTTCGTACACGGTTCTGCCTCGATGGGCAACGGATCGGATGCGGACAGCGTGTACATCCTGAAGAGGGTGGCGATTGTTGCCGGTACGGATTTCCGGTCGGCAGATCCGGGGACGGACCAGAACACGGGTCAGAGAACGGTCCACTTTACGCTGACCAATGAAGCAGGCGACAAGTTCTGGGAGTATACGAGCGCGAACGTTGGGCGCAGCATGGCTGTGGTGCTGGGCGGGCGCGTGAAAGAAGTTGCCAATATCGAGAGCGCGATTCGCGACTCTGGCGAGATTCGCGGAAGCTTCTCGCAGGATGAAGTCGCGATCCTGTCGAAGATGTTGCGTACGGGCGCACTACCGGCCTCGATCAACTATCTTGAGGACCGAACGGTAGGCGCATCGCTGGGCGCGGATTCGATCAGGCAGGGAATCACCGCAGCGGTTGTAGGCGTGCTGCTGGTGATGATCTTCATGCTGGTGTATTACAAGGGTTCGGGAATCAACGCGGATCTGGCGCTGTTTCTGAACCTGGTGATCCTGCTTGGATTCATGGGATTCTCGGGAGCGACACTGACGCTTCCGGGTATTGCCGGAGTGATCCTGACGATTGGTATGGGCGTGGACTCGAATGTGCTGATCTTCGAGCGCATACGGGAAGAGATGCGAGCGGGGAAGGCGCCGTCAGCAGCGGTGGATCAGGGATTCGCGCATGCGTGGACGACAATTCTCGATACGCACGTCACGACCATCGTTTCGGCGGCAATTCTGTTCCTGTTCGGCAGCGGACCGGTGAAGGGATTTGCGGTGACGCTGACGTTTGGTCTTGCGGCGAACCTGTTTACGGCTGTTTATGTATCGCGCGTGATCTTCGACATGCACGTAAACAACCTGAAGGCGGGCGAGGCAGTCTCGATCTAACTTCAGGGACTAGGGATCAGGGACTAGGCATTAAGGACTAGCTCCTACAGAGGAAGGCAGAGAAACACGTGGAATTCTTTCATCAACCGAACGTCGACTGGCTGGGCAAGAAGTGGTATTTCCTGGCTTTTTCATTGATCTTCAGTGTTTCGGGAATCATCTCCATGGCGGCACATTGGTCTCACCCTGTGGGTGGACGCCGCAGCCCAGTGCCGCTGGGAGTGGATTTCAGGGGCGGGACGCAGATCGAGGTGCAGTTTAAGCAGACGCCAAATATTGAACAGATCCGGCAGGCGACGGCGACGGCGGGGATTCAGGATGCAAGCATTGTGAACTACGACATCCCCAGCCATAACGAGGTGCTGATCAGCCTTCCGGAACAACACGTCGAGTCGTCGCTGGATTCTGGAAGAGAGCAGATCAAAAACGCGTTGACGAATAAATTTGGCGAGAGCTCATTTGAGATCCGCAATGTGCAGGTTGTCGGGCCGACGGTGGGAAGACAGCTTGAAAAGCAGGCTACGCTGGCGACGCTGTATTCACTGCTGGGGATGCTGATTTACCTGTGGTTCCGCTTCCAGCTGATCTACGGCGTGGCAGCAGTTATCGCATGTTTCCACGACACGTTAATTACAGTTGGCGCATTCGCCTTGTTGGACTCTTTTGGCATCAAAGGGATGGAGATCAGCCTGACGGTGATCGCGGCGATTCTGACGCTGGTTGGCTACTCGATGAACGACACGATCGTGGTGTTTGATCGCATTCGGGAAAACCTCAGGCTCAGCCGGCGGGAGTCGTTGCCGGATGTGGTGAACAGAAGCATCAATCAGACTCTAAGCCGGACGGTTCTAACCTCCGGGCTGACGTTTCTGACTGTACTTTCGCTGTTTGTTTACGGCGGGCCGGTACTGAGGGGATTCTCATTCGCGCTGGTGGTTGGAATTCTGATCGGCACCTACTCTTCGATTGCCATTGCGGCGCCGATGCTGGTTGCCTATCAGGAGTGGAGAGCGGGAAGCACGAAGGCGGCAGCGTTGCCTGCAGCGAAGCGGTCAAAGGTTTAAGGTTTGAATTTCTGGGCAGCGAGATTTGAGACAAAGCCCTGTTTTTGCAGCAACCTTTGCAGGTGCAGGGTAGTTCTGATATAGGTGGAGCACGCTTTCTGCGAGCGTTAGACGCAGCGGGAACATTTAGAGATTCCGCGGTGTCTAAATAGAGGTAACGATACCCTGATTCGAGGCTGGCTATGTTTGAAGATTCCACGTTTGAATCCGCGGGAAAGATCAAGAGCAAGAGTGGCCGGTGGATGATGTTCACGTTCATCATCAACGGCGCGATTTTGGTGGCGATGATCCTTTACCCGCTCATTTACCCAGAGGCGCTGCCGAAGGCGATGATGCAGACACTGCTCGTCGCTCCCCCACCTCCGCCGCCGCCACCTCCGCCACCGCCTCCGGCTGAAGTTGTGCACGTGGTGCACGTTCAGTCCGAGATGATGAATAACCAGCTAACTGCTCCAACCAAGATCCCGAAAGACATCAAGATGGTTGCGGAGAAGGAAGCTCCTCCGAGTTCATTTGGTGTTGCCGGTGCCGAAGGTCTGGGTGGCAGTACAAACGGTGTGATGGGCAGCGTATTCGGCTCGGGCGCCGGTCCGAAGGTACAGGCGGCCCCTCCCAAGAAGGTGAACATTTCAGCCGGCGTGGCGACTGGTATGTTGATCCAGAAGACCACGCCGACTTATCCGCCGATTGCAAAGGCTGCTCGCGTTTCCGGCACCGTGGTGATCCAGGCAACAATTTCGAAGTCAGGCACAATCGAAAATCTCAAGGTGATCAGCGGTCCGGCGATGTTGCAACAGTCAGCGCTGGACGCGGTGAGGTCCTGGCGGTACCGGCCTTACCTGCTTAACAATGAGCCCGTTGAGGTGGAGACTACGGTGAACGTGATCTTCACGCTGGGCGGATAGCAAAGTCTTTGGCTCTTTTCCGGAGAAGGAAAAGAGCCTTGTTCTTGACCCGAATGCGAATCCCGCAAGAGCCGCATTCTCAATCGCAAAATCAGGGGACCCTCAAATCCGAAAGGGTGTTCTTGCTGACTGGCTCCGAGTAGTGAGTGGAGCCGATCTGCACGGGATAGGTTTTTTGGTTTAGAGTTCTGAATTTGCGGCCATCAATCCCGTAAACGGATACATCAGATCACAAACTCCTTAGGAGGAACGAAACAAGTGATTCTCGCTCAGTTCGCACATTTCGCATCGCATACGGTCAACAGCCTGGCCCTCTTCTTTCAGGAGGGAGAGCAGACAGTCAGCTTCAGCCCGCTAGGTTTGTGGCAGCACATGGGGTGGTTGGCCCGCGCCGTAGCCATTCTTCTCTTTATCGAGTCGATCTGGTCATTGGCCGTTATGATCGACCGCTACCTTTACTTCTCAGCAGCCCGCAAGCAGTCGCGTGAGTTTGCGCCCAAGGTTGCCGGTGCTTTGAAGGACAGCAAGCTTGAAGAGGCGATCAAGATTGCCGACCGGAACAAGAAGTCGCACCTTGCAGAGGTTGTGACTGCCGGCCTGCAGGAGTTCCGCGCTTCCGGTGGCGTAGCCAGCGAGGCGACGATCGAGAGTTCGGGTCGCGCACTGGAGCGCGCCGAGGCTATCGTTCACGCCAAGCTGAAGAGGGGACTCAGCGTATTGGCAACCATCGGTTCGACAGCACCATTCGTTGGACTGTTCGGAACGGTCGTTGGAATTCTGAACGCCTTCCAGCAGATCGCTACCCAGAAGACCTCGGGTATCGGCGCGGTTGCCGGCGGTATTTCTGAAGCACTGGTGACGACAGCATTCGGTTTGCTCGTGGCTATCCCTGCCGTTATGGCGTTCAACTACTTCACGGGTCGCGTTGAGGCATTCGATGTGGAGATGGACAACTCCTCCAGCGAACTCATCGATTACTTCATCAAGCAGAGCAGGCGCTAGACGAGGGAACGGCCGAGCGAGAAATTCTGAAGGGCAGGAGCCGCGAAATTACTCCTGCCCGAGATTTCCCGTGAAGGAGGCCACTTCGGGCAGAACCGGAAGTCTTTCGGTAAACGAATTCACAGGCACGGAGCGCCAATATGGGAATCGCAGTACGTAACGAGGGTAGCAAGGTCAACTCAAACATCAACGTCACTCCGATGGTGGACGTGATGCTGGTGCTGCTGATTATCTTCATGGTGATCACGCCGATGTTGCAGAACAAGGTCGCTGTGGATATGGCAAAGGTGGAGAATCCTACTCCGATGCCTGACGCAGACAAGGAAGACGCAATCGTAGTGGCGATTACGCGCGATGGTGGCGTGTTCCTGGGCCAGAATAAAGTTGCGACGTCGGAACTGGGTGCGAAGGTTCGCGACAGGCTGGCTGACACGCCAGGCAAGCAGATCTTTGTGCGCGCGGATGCGCGGGCGCAGTTCCGCGGAGTTGAGGATGCGATCGATGCAGTCCGCACCGCTGGCGTCGACGAGGTTGGTTTGCTGACCAACAAGCGCGACGCGATGGGCGGCGGCGCCGAGTAAGAGATTTCTGAGACGTTACCTAACTGATTGCAGCAATCGAGGAGTTTGAAGCCATGGCAATGACATCTGGGAGCAGCGGTGGCGGCGCGATGGGTGACATCAATGTCACCCCGATGATCGACATTCTTCTAGTTTTGTTGATCATCTTTATGGTGATCGTGCCGGTTACGCCCAAGGGCCTGGACGCCCTGGTGCCACAACCGCCCAAGACCCCCCAGCAGCAGCCTCCACAAAATGACCGGACGATTGTGGTCCAGGTGGGATATCGTCCCGGCGCAGCGCCGATCTACAAGATCAACGAGACCGAGCTTAACAAGGGCGATCTTCTGCCACGGTTGACTGAGATCTATGCGAACCGTGCAGAACGGGTCATGTTTGTTAGAGGCGATGATGATTTGAATTTCGCATACATCGCTGAAGTGATCGACATTGCCAAGTCAGCGAACGTAGATCACATCGGTCTAATGACCCCGAAAATTATGGCTGGCCAGTAACCAGGCAGTCGGCAAGAACTCTCCCCTCCGGGAAGAAAGGGGAACACCATGACTGCAACGACTGGAAACAAGAGCATGACATCGGAGATCAATGTCACTCCGATGATTGACGTGCTGCTGGTGCTTCTGATCATCTTCATGGTCATTGTTCCCGCGATTCCGAGGGGGGAAGCCGCGGCGGTTCCGCAACCGGCAAAGGGTGCGCGGACTGGTGATGGTGATGTGGTCGTTCTGGAGGTATTGAAGGACGGCGCAGACGCGGTGAAATTTCGCATAAACGAGCAGTCAGTCGCGCAGGGGGAGTTGAAGGCGCGACTTTCTGCTATCTACGCCAACCGTGCCCAGCGTGCTTTGTTTCTGAAAGGCGACGACACGCTCAGCTTCACGCAGATGGCTGAGGTAATCGACATTGGCCATGCTGCTGGTATCGATCAGATTGGCTTGATGACACCTGGAGTCCTGTCGGGACGATAGAGTTAAGTCAGTCAAGGAACACAGTGGGCTTCACGGCAGTAGGAGTACAATTTGGCCATCCTGGATACGGGTTCTCCCGCCCGGACCCAGATGCATGATTTTGAAGGTGCGCAATCGCGACGCACGATCTGAAGGAGAAGAATAAGGACATGAATGGACCCGCACGTATTACGGCGCTCACGGTTGCGTTGGCCGGCATGGTGCTTTCCATGGGCGGGTGCAACCGCCTTCAAGCCCGTGATCAGTTGAATAAGGGAGTGGAATCGTACAAGTCCGCCCGCTATGAAGAAGCGATCGGGCACTTCCAGAAAGCCACCGAGCTCGATCCCAGTCTGCCGATGGCAAAGAGCTACCTTGCAACGGCGCTTGCGCAGAACGTGGTTCCGGGTCTCACGACTCCCGACAACCTGAAGAACGCGCAACAGGCGATCAGCATCTTTCAGCAGGTGCTCGACAAAGAGCCGAAGGATGTAAACAGCCTGAAGAACATCGCATCCATTTACTTCAGCATCAAGCAATTTGATAAGGCGAAGGATTATCAGAAGAGAGTGCTCGAGGCAGATCCCAAGGACCCCGAAGCGGCTTATACGATCGGCGTGGTCGACTGGACACTCGCACACGAGAACACGCTCAAGGCGCTCGCTACCGTCAATATGAATGACGACGGCGAGGGAAATGCCAAGGCTCCAAAGAAGGTGCTGGAACAGATCAAGACGGAAAACGAGCCTCTGGTCACCGAGGGCCTTCAGTATCTGAACCAGGCGCTTGCGAACCGGTCGAATTACGATGAGGCCATGTCTTATTTGAACCTGATCTACCGGCGCAAGGCCGATATCGACTACACCGATCCGAATGCGGTGAAGGCCGACGTTGCTGCCGCGAAGGATTGGAGTTCGAAGGCCATGGGAACTCGCAAAGAAAACGAGGCCAAGAAGGATAAGGGCCCGGGCGGCATCACCATGGATTCGAGCGGCAATCTCAAGTAAGTCGTTTACTGCTACTTCCACTTCAGATAGGAAACGGCCTCCGCGTTTGCGGGGGCCGTTTTTGCGTTTTATTTCGTTAGCTCAGAGTGAAGGTTTTGAGGAATAGAAGAGCGCAGGCTATCTCGAGTCGGTATGCTCGGGAATGGTCAGGCTGAGGTCTATGCTCAAGCTTTCCAAAGGCTGGTTCTGAGCCAATCATCGCCAGCGAGTCTTACCAAACAGCAGCCGGATCTCGAGCGCACTCGCAGCCGTGACTTGAGATAGGCCTGGCACTTGGTCTTGTACGGCTATTCGCAGCTTGCCATCGTTCTGCTTACGAACGCGCTCAGACAAATTGTGAGCTGAGGCGCTATCTACTTTGCGCCTTGCTTGAGGATCTGTTCGGCAAAGTAGTTGCGGACCTTGGCGTCGTCGCGAAGCATTTCAACGTAGGCCTGGCGCAGGAGCTGTGCGTGACTTTCGCGGAGACCCTGACGTATGGCCTGCTGAACGCTTGGGTTGTTCAACTCGCGTTGACCAGCGGGTTCGCGGGCGATGAGCTTGTAGATCGCATATCCGATTGCATGCTGCGCAGGGCCGGCGCCCCCATATACGGGTAGCACCTCGGTGACCTGGCCGGGCTTCAGCTTTTGGATAGCTCCAAAGGTTGCAGGATCACGCTGTTGTAATTGGGATTCAGCAATGAACCCCATGTCCCCGGCATTCGAGTTGGTATTCGGATCTTCCGAGAAGTTCACGGCGAGTGTGCCGAAGTCCTGTCCGGTGGTCAGGCTGCTTCGTACGGATTGAATCTTCTTGCGGGCGTCGGCGTCTGTGATGTTTCTAGCGTTGGGAACGCTGGCCTGCTGCTGGCCGTTGGTCACGACAATCCAGGCAAGGTGATAGTTGGGCTCGATTACGTTGTATTCAGATTTATGAGTGTTGTAGTAAGTCGCGATATCCGCGTCTGTAATGTTGATCTTCGATTCGATCTCTTTGTTGATCAGCTTGGTCGAGGTGAGCTGGCGGCGGATCTGCTGCTTCAAATCGTCCAAGGTGATGCTCTGTTGCTTCAGCTTTTTCTCGAACTCCTCTTGCGTGAAAGAGACCTTCAGTTCGGTCAGCTTAGCGTTTACATCCTCTTCAGAAGCGGCTAGGTTCAGCTTTGCGGCGCGCTGATCGAGGATTTCCTCGTCAATCATCTGTCGAAGCAGATTGAGGCGAACGATGTTGGCCTGTTCAGGGCTTGGAGCCTGAGGAGCCTCGCCCTGGTTCGATTTGTAGCCGTTGTATGCCTTGTCGAGCTCGGAGCGGGAGATTTCCTTTCCGTTCACGATGGCCATGACGTCGGGCGACGTTGCATGATTGCAGCCTGAGAAGGCAACCAGTAAAGCTGTGCTTGAAAGTGCCAGCGCAAGCGGCTTACAGCGCTTGAAAAAGAACCCTTCGACTTGCAACCTTGAATCTCCTCGAGAGCCCGCCGTCTCTCCGGTATTACAGGATAAATCCCGAACCCGGCTTTGATCGCGGCGGATCTCATTTAGGGCTGCTGTCTCCGCGCTGGCCGAGCGCGAAACAGCAACAACGGAGCAGCCCCGGTTATTTGCCTTTACCGGCAGGTTGTTGGGGCAGTGCGGGAGGTGGAGGTTCAATTCCAGCAGCGCGCAACGCCCTGTCAATGACTATCCAAACCTGCTCGGCGGGCAGAGCCCCATTAATGCGCTCGCCGTCAACAAAAACCGCAGGCGTTCCATCGATACCCAGCGATTCCGCTTCTTTTGCCGATGCCTTGACCGTCGAATCATCCTGCTTTGCGAGGCAGGCATCGAGCTTAGTGCTATCCAACTTTGCCAGCGTGGCTTCCTGTCGAGCGATTCGATCGAGAGTAGCGTAGCTCTTCTGCACGTTTCGATCCTCGCCGCTTACTTCCTGCCCGTGGGCATGGATGTAATCCACGAAGTTCCAGTAAGTGTCAGGATTCTGGGCGGCGATGCAGTTGGCGTCGACTGCCGCGTGCATGGCCCATGGATGAATTTCGGTCAGAGGATCATCTTTGTAGACGAAGCGGACCTTGTCCTTGTAGCGGTCAAGCGTCTGCGGAAAAAGGGACGAATGCATGCGCGCGCAGTAGGGGCATTGCAGATCGTCGAAGTTGATGACGGTCACTTTGGCGTTCGGATTACCGCGGATCGGCCGACCAGCCACATCGATGTTGAAGACGGGGTCTTTGGCCAGGTCAAAGGTCTCCAGTCGAGCGAGTTTCGTGTTGTCGGAGGAGATGAGGAAGGCGATTTCTTTCTTCGTTGCACCGTGAGCGAGGGTGATAGGAAGGGAGTCGTAGCCACTGATCTGGCTGGCTTTGCGCTGGCCAAGGGAGACGGAGACGTCGGGCGGGATGCCGAACTGAGAGCGGACCAGGACCTCTATGCGGCGATTCAGGGCTGCGTCAGGGGCGCCGGCAGGAGCCGACTGCGCTTTGCAGCCAACGACCAGGCTCAAGGCAAGAAGGCCGGTCAAAAAATGTATGCGTGACAAGTGTGTTTCCTCTCCTTCTCAAGGATATCCCAGCAAGCCCTGTGCCGGGCATGGAAGGGGCCGTTGCGCGGTTACTGTCTGGTGGACGGATCAGCCAGGAAAAAGCAAGCATTTGCGAGGCGACAAGCAGCTCTAGTAAGCAGGGGGGAGGTTGGTGTCATGAAAGACGGTGTTGGAGCGTCGGATGTCGCCGACAGAGCCGAAGTTGGCGATGGTAAAGCTATATAAATATTGAGTTTCGTCGCGGACCGAGCCCAGGGCGAAGCGGCGGTATCCGAGACTGATACCGCAGCAATTCCAGTTGTAAACGGTTTGAACGCCGGCGTACTGGATGTCGCGATTGACGAAGTCGTATCCGCCATTCGCAGCAAAGTTAAAGCCGGCCTGATTGGGACGGCCGTATTCGAAGAAGGGCTGAATCTGCTGGCTCTGGATGAGGGAGGCCGTGCTGCCTTTCTCGTCTACGGCGTTCAACAGGGAGTGGCCGACGCCAATGGTGGCGCGACCGCGGCTGTATCCGGCGAAGATGTTGTCGGCGTCGAGGCGTCCGGCCTTGGGGTCGTAGTCCATGTCCCACTCGATGCGAAGGTTGCTGACGGCTTCAAAGCGAAGGCGCGAGATCAAAGGGGACAGATTGCGCGCGTTGGTAAGGAAGGCGATGCCGGTGAGATCGAGAGTGGCGTCAGAGAGGTTGCGGCGGCCGGAGATGATGGCGCCGCTGAAGTCGGAGTCGAGGAAATACTTCTGCGCGATCTGCCAGGAGGCCCACTCGCGAGGCTGGTTGTGGCATTTGCCGTCCGCTTCGTCGACTTCGCTGCATGGCTGAGGGTTCAAATTGCGAGTGTAGAAGCGCTGGGTGAGGGAGTAGCCAATCTCGTTGGTGTTGGTTGCAATGTCGGATGGGTCGATGAGGGGAACGTTGCGGGCCTTCTGGCCGATGCCGCCGACGAAGCGGTAGGTGAGCTCCGGCTCGATCACATGCCGCAACAAGCGATGACCCAAGGTGAAGTCGCGCTCAAGCGCGGGTGGACGGATGTCAATGGAGGCTTCGGCATCGCTGCGGCTCAGGGGGTCGTGGCTTACGGTGGGTGTGCCGGCATTCGTGCCGCTGAGGTCCGGGATCTGGCTGGTGGTGTAGAAGGTGTGGCGCAGCGCAATCTCGGGAACAATGTTCCATCCGCCTGCGACGAGCGGCAGAGACAAGTGCGGGTACAGATCGAAACGGCCCATATTGCGAACGTGGAAGCTGTATTCAGATCGACCGAGGTAGCTGAGCGACGAGCCTAGACGCCAGTAGAAGGGGGATGCGTGTAGAGGCTCGTCAATGGCATCGAAGCGAAGGGTGGGCAGATGAAGGATGCGGACCTCGTCACCTTCGTTGGAGCTTGCGAAGTTCTGTACGCGTTCGAGGTAAGCAGAGGGCACAAGCCCGTTGTGCACATGGGTGAGTGAGATGGTGCTGTGAACCTGAGAGCTGACGGCTTGCTGATAGTTGTCGTTGAAGACGAGCTTGTAGACATAGCTCGACAGGTATTCGATGTTGGCTGCCGCGCGCGTGGCGGGAGTGATGTCGATGCGCCCGTCGGCTAGTATGTCAGCACCGCCCTGATCAACGAGCTCGGTTGATGGAGGGATTCTGACGCCGCGGTCGATGAGGGCATTCCACCGCATCGTGAAGTGATCGAGACCCGGGCCTTTGTAGCGGAAATCTCCGTTGGGGGCAAAACCGCGCTTGCTGTAGTATTCGGTGCCCAGGACCATATCCATACTGCGATTGAGGACGATATAGACCTGCTCTCCGACAGTGAGGCCTTTGATGGTGGAGTTGCTGATAACGGGAATGAGAAGGCCGGATTGACGTCCGGTTTGCTCGACCGGATGACTGAGATAGGGAAGATAGAGGATGGGAACGTCGAAGAGCTTGAAGTAAGAGTTGCGGGTCGTTGCCTTGTCGTTGGCGACGGTGATGGAGCGAGCGATGACCTGCCAGTCCGGCTTGGGGATGCGGCAGTTGGTCATGGTGCCGTCGATTATTTTGAAGTTGTCTTCGCCGGTCTGCAGCAGAACTCTGGCTGAAAACAGGAACGGATTCGAAGTGGAGTAGACAACGGTGCGGCCTGAGCGGCGAAGGCCGATGGAGCCTTTCACGTCGTAGAAGCGGGCCGTGTGCATATTGAGACGCATGTCGCCGTGCGATGCGGAAATTGAGGCGTCGCTACGACCGCCAGTGACCTTGAGATTTCCTTCGGCGTGCAATTCGGTGGTGGCGCGGTTGTAGCTGACTCTGTCGGCGCGAATGATGTAGTCGCGGTAGTAGATGACGACTCCACCAGACAGCGTCGCGGTTTCGTTCTGCCACGTTTGCACGGCTGCTTCCCAGCTCAATGGAACGCCGGTGGCTGAATTGGGTTCGGGTGTGGCGACGGGAATTGCTTCCTGGCCCGGGTCGTCTGGGAGCGTGGTATCGGAGGACTGCTGAACTGTTTTCTGAACGTCGGAAGATTGTTGTTGGGGAGGTAACGGATTGGTCAACATCTGACTTGCAAGATGCAAGTGACAGAGGGTCATCAGCGTGATAAACACGAAATTACGAGGATGCATCGAGGACCAAGGCCAGCATAGCAAATGCGCGTGCCGGGTCAGAGCCTGCGGCGGGTCACACGCCTACCGAAGGTTATTAGAAAATTAACTGAGTACATGCCCAGGGATGTGCGCGGTTACTGAATATTTGAAGGGATTGTAGAGTTTTGAGCACACTACCCACCTCGCCCGCACCGCCGCCAAAGTGGAAGCAGGAAGTTAATCGCCGCATTGCTGAGCACAAGACTCGCAAGGGCTTTTCCGTCGTCGATGAAGACGAATCTTCGGATCAACAGGCGTCGGCCAACAGCCGTGCAGCAGCTGCGGCGGCACGGGTAGCCGCCAGATATGCGAAGGCGCCAAGTTATAGCGAGCTTCAAGCCACGGAGGCACGTGCTGCTCTGCGCGCGGCTGAGGCAGCAACTCGTGCAGCGGTGGAGGCACAGGTAGCGGCGCAGGCCGTTCTGGATCAGTTAGAGACTTCTATTGAAGACTCGGAAGCAGAACTACCGAACGGTGAAGTTGCAGAACCATCCTGGCCAGTCGAGGCGAATGTTGCGCCGGAGCATGTAAGAAATGCAGGCATGGAGATTCGTTGGGAGTCAGACATGCCGCGGCGCGCGATGCAGACGGACGCGCACTCTGCGGCTCGATCGGATTGGGCAGTGCGGGATCATTACGATTCGGCGCCCATCTATGAAGAGATCGAGGCTCAGGCGATTCCGGCTAATCTGATTCAGTTTCCGCGAGAGATTGTGGCGACACGCCGGCTTCGTCCCCGGCTTGCAGAGGGTGCGGCTGAGACTGACACGTCGCAGCTGAGCATCTTTGAGGTGGATCCGAACACTGTTTCGACGGAACCGACGGTGCAGCATGTCGAGGCGGGCGACCCGGTCTGGATCGGATCGAGCTGGCAGCAGATGCATCTGGACGAAGAGCCGCATGACGAGCATCTGCCGGATTACTACGCGCTGGTGCCGGACGAACATAAGCTCTATCAAGCGCCGTTTGGCAGACGCATGATGGCGACGGTAGTGGATGCGGGATTGATCATGGGCCTGGTATTCGGCTCGATATATCTGATTTCTTCGAACGTGGATAGTCTGCCGGGCAAAACAGCCTTTGAGGTCTTCGCGGTTCTGGCAGTGCTGGGATTTGCGGCACTCTACGAGTGGTTTTTCCTGACCTATGCAAAAGTGACGCCGGGCATGCGCTACGCGCAGCTTGCGCTGTGCACATTTGATGAGCAGATGCCGACACGGGAACAGGTAAATGGCCGGCTGAAGGCGATGCTGATCTCGGTGTTGCCGGTGGGGCTGGGCATGCTGTGGTCGATCTTCGACGAGGATCAGATGAGCTGGCACGATCGGCTGTCGAAGACGTATTTGAGGCTGAGCTGAAAAGGGCAGCAAATAGGGACCAGGGACCAGGGAATAGCAACCAAGAAGGAAAGCGGCGGGCTGAAGCCCGCCGCTTTTGTTTGCTTGTTGGAGTAGGGGGCTAGAAGCGGAACTTTCCGCCTAGCTCCAGGACGCGGTTGCTGTACACAGACGTAACCTGACCGAAGTTGCCGTCTGTGAAGCTCGTGTTGACCGCGTTGAACTGCGTCTTGTTGAAGGTGTTGAATGATTCGAAACGGAGCTCGACGTTCGGTCCGTTGTCAGCTGCCGTGAGCCTGATGTTCTTTATCAAGCTCAGGTTGAAGTTGTTGAGGCCCGGGCCGCGCACGTTATCTTTGCCCGCCGCGCCGAAACCCTGGTTGGGTCCACCAAACCATGGCGCAACCGGGGCAGTGTAGATGCTGTCGGTCTTGCCGTTGAACCAGGCTGCCTGAGTCTTGGCATATTTAACCTTGCCGAGCAGATTCGGACGGTTCGAGGTACCACCGCCCAAGCCGAGCGTGTCACCGCTGTAGGTGACATTTAGCGGGAGACCGGTCTGGAATACAGTGATGCCCGAAATACCCCATCCACCGGCGATGGTGCGATAGGCAGCGTTCGATGTGTGCCGGGCGAACGGAAGACCGTAGACATAGCTCACATTGAAGATGTGCCGACGATCGTATGAACCGGAGCCCCTGCTGTAAGCGGGATTGAATGGATTGTTGAGAGTAGCCAGGTCTACGCCGGGGGCGCTATCGAGCAGGTGCGACCAGGTGTACGCGATCTGGGAGGTGAGTCCCCACTTGTTCTCAAATCGAATTCCGCTTTGCAGCGAGTGATAGTGAGAGTTGGTTTCGTTCTCTTCCTGATTGATGTTTGCGAAACCGGGATGCTGGCGGAGCTTGTTGGCTACGATCTGTGAGCTCCTGACGGCATAGCGGTCCGAGTAAGTGGGATTCCAGGATGCGTAGAGCGGATCAGTTGAAGGCAGTGTAAACGCCCATTGAGGATTGGAATTGACGGTTGACCAGTAGTTGGTCGCGTCGTTTGTCAGTGGAAGCGTGTTGATCTGGCGGGTGTTGTTCTGATCCCATCCCGAAGAACCAACATACTGCAGTGCTGCGACCACGGAAGGCATCACCTGACGCTGCAGACCCAGGCTCCAGTTCATGGTGCCGGGAGGCGGATATGCGAACTTGATGCTGGTGAGACCAGAGGGGTAGAGCGATGTGCCAGTGGCTCCGGTGTTGATGCTCTTCGTCGGTGTCGAGAAGAACACGTTGGTGGGCTGAGGCCTGTAAGCGAAAGGCGGATTCAAAGCGGAGTTGTAGACGTCATTGCCCTGAACACGCTCGTAGAAGACTCCAACGCCGCCCCGAAGAACGGTCTTTCCATTGCCAGACATGTCGTAGGCGAAGCCAATGCGAGGCTGCCACGTGAAGTAACGATTTTCGACATTGCCCTTCGGGAAACTGTCGACGCCGGCTTCGCGAATGCCGTTCAGGTAGAACTTCTCAGTACCGCTTCCGAAAGTGGAGAGTTGAGAACTGATGAGCGTGTTATCTGCGGCAATCGGGTTGCCCAAGGTCCGGTTGTAGTTGGCGGGCACGAAGTTGGCGAACTTGTTGTAGCGCTCAAATGCGTGCGGCATGCCGTCGTACCTGAGGCCAAGGTTGAGCGTCAAGCGAGGACCAACATGCCAGTTGTCGATCATGTAGAAGGAGTAGTTGTTGTTGACCCAGTTCTTTCCGTAGAGGTACTCAAGCTGGTCCCACGAGTCGGCCATGCCGAGCATCATGTTGACGATCGAGTCCTTGGAGAATGCACTGTTGCCAAAGGTCGCGGTGCCATTGGTGTTGGCCTGCAGTTCCTGGTTCTTGTAGGTGTGCAACAAGCCGACACCAAACTTGAACTGATGGCGTCCCTTGATCCAAGAGAGATCGTCGCGATACTGGAAGCCTTCGTATCCGTTCTTCCACGGGAAGTACTGCGGGTTCCATTGCGCGCCAAGCGTGTTGTTGATGACGATGGCGGGCATGATCGGTTTTGCCAGCCCGTGGGTGACCGCAGCCTGGTTGGAGGACTCGAACAGCGTTTCGCCGGTCCACCCATCCGGGTAGGAGAAGGAAGCGCCAGAGGCAGCCAGCGGAGTCAGCCGAATTTTGTTGCCGCTGTAGAAGAACGCGGTTTCGTTCAACAACGTTGGCGAGTAGGTTTGAGTGAGCTTGATGGCCGCCGTGTACGAGGGATTCTTCATCGCCGTGCCGACGGAAGCGAAGCTGGTTCCCCACAAAGGCGGGAAGTATGTGTTCTCCATCGCGTCGTGGAGATAGTGGCCCATCAACTGGAACTTGCTGTTGATCGCGTGGTCGATGCGAACCGCATCCTCGCGGATGTTTTCGGGCTGCTTGACCGAGACGATGAACTGCTTACAGACCGATCCGGTGCAGGATGCATTTGGCTTTGGAAAAGTACCCGCATTCAATTCTCGAACCATGTTCTGGTCGATCATTGCCGCCGGAATTCTGTAGGTTCCGTCAGAATTAAGAGGAAATGCCGATCCCGGAGTGAGGCCAAGACTGGTTTCAAGAGCGGTATAGGCAGCGTTGCCGGGCAGGTTGGGAACAAGCGGTGCAGCCGAGCTCTGCGGAGTGTAATTGAAGTCTGCACCCAGCGTCGGGAAGTTGTTCGACCACAGGTCGTTCGAAAGCGATGGAGGGCTGCCTTTGATGAGCTTGCGCCATTCTTCATTCCAGAAGAAGAAGGTGCGATTTTTTTGCTGGTTGTAGAGGCGAGGAATAAAGAGTGGACCGCCGAGATTGCCGCCCGGGGTATTGAGCTGGAAGATTGGGCGTGATTTTCCCTGCTGTTTCAGGAAGTAGTCATTCGCGTTGTAGGCAGTGTTGCGGTTGAACTCATAAAGGCTTCCGTGAAACTGCTTCTGCCCCGATTTGATCACCATAACGATGGTGCCGCCTGATCCAATGCCATAGTCGGCGGAGTAGTTGGAGCCGAGGGTCTGGAATTCGCCGATAGCGTCTTGCGACGGCAGGTTCATGAAGCAACCACCGCAGCCGCGATCGTTCTGCTCGGCGCCGTCGATGAGATAGACGTTGTGAGAGGTGCGCTGGCCATTGAAGCTAAGGCCATTCGATGATGTAAGGGCGTCGATGCCCGCGAAAGACGAGATCTGATTGGAGACGCCAAGGCCTAAGGCGGCCAACTGAACGACGTTGCGTCCGTTGGTGGCCAGCTGGCGAACCTGCTCGCCACTGATGAGAGTGCTGACTTCACTGGTTTCTGTCTGCACCTGCAGGGCTTGCGCTTCTACGGTGATGCTTTGTGCGGCGCTGCCGACCGTCAACGTCATGTCGGCTGCTACGGTCTGTGCGACGTTGACGACGATTCCGGTGCGGGTTGACTTCTGAAATCCCTCTGCAGTAGCGGAGAGGTTGTAGGTTCCGACCGCGACGTTTGCGAAGCGGAAGACGCCGGCCTCATTTGATTTGCTCTCGCGAACCTGGCCGGTAGCAGGGTTCTCAAGCAGAAGTGCGGCATTCGGAACCACAGCGTTGCTCGCGTCCACTACAGTTCCGGTGATGTTTGCGTTGTCTTGCGCGCGCAGGGCGGGAGTAAAGAGTAGAAGGGAGGCGATCAGTATGAGCCACAACTCGGCTGACCGCGTACGCAACGAAAAATGAGCCATAAACTGCCTCCAAAGGCGTTCGGGCCTTTCAAACCGCTCGTTTCCCGCACTCCAAGCCGGTCTCATCAAAAGGGGCTTCTAGTCAGAACGGGTTGAGCTGTTGGGAAGATGATCTTGCCGTCTCATATTTCTTTGGCACATCATCTTCGCGTTTCAAGCATTCACGGAATCCGGCTGAATAATCATCGGAGTTCCACAGCATCGTGAGTGCAGGCTCAATGTGCGGGGTGTCTGCGCCTTGCATTCCCACACTAGGAATGCATTCAACTGGGTCGAAGCGGAGTGTCAGAAATGTGCGAGGAGTGAGGCTCGATTGGGTTGGCCACCACTTCTCTAAAGTTGCGCACACTCGGCTAGATCGCTTCGACTCTCTGCCCTGTGTCATGAGCCCCTGATTGCACGCGAGTTTCTTGGATAGCGCGTAGAACTCCTCAGCAATCGTTTACTAATTTGTGCGAAAGTTTCGTCCCGGCGGCGGGGTTTGTCAAGTGGCAATTTGATGCTGATTTAGGGCATGTGATCTACATCACTAGCTATTAAAAAAAGCGATTTATTAATCGACAGCGCCAGGGTCTAGTTTTCGCCGTACGGCGTACTTTTTCACTTAAGAAATCGTTTACTCGTGAGTGACCAAGTCGGCAGGTCGGTGCATGGCAGGGCGGCGGGAATCACTTGCACAGACGTGAGGGAATGCTATTCTGGCGCGTCGTCGAAATAGCGCAAGGAGGATGACGTGAAGAAAGCTTTGTTGCTGGTGGTGGGGGGTCTGATCTTAGTGGCGGGGTGCGATGTAGGAAACAAGCCTGCGGCGACTGTTCCTGCTACTCCGAAATGGAAAGGGCAGCCGTATCGCATCGCGTTCGACAAACCGGGAGAGAAGCCGGCCTCGTCGGGCCTTGCGATTCCGGCGGTGAAGTTTACGGCGAATCCGGATGCTCTGGAGAGAAGAGCGACTTTGGTGGTGCGGTTCGACAATTCGTCAGCGAAGAATCCGACGGGAGCTCCGATGGTGAACAAGATGATCATGGGGCCGGTGGATATCAAGGGCGAAGAAGGAATGCTCCCTTCGGACTACATGACGGCAGCAAGCAAGGGGTTGGCCGGGATTCTCGGCGCTTATCACATGAACGGGAAGGTCAAGATCTCGGTGGCGCTGGCGCGTTCGTCGTTGACGAACCAGGCCGGAGATACCGAGGTGGATCAGAAGCGTTTGTCAGATTGGGTGGACGGGGAAGTGACGTTCAAGAATCCGCATCCCAAGGGTTGAACGCAGGGACCAAAGGAACATGGGAACAGATCGTGCATAGTCCGCCTATCACGAGGGCCGCAGAGTTTCATTTCTGCGGCTCATTCCGTTTGGTTCCCATGGGAGCTAGTTCTATAGATCTTACGAAGTCCGAACGGAACCCATCCCTCAGGGGCTGGGGCCCGCATCATGTTTTTTGTGGCTTTTAGGCACGACTAAAGTCGTGCCCTTTCAAAACCTTCATCGACCGCCAGTCGGTCACACTTGTTCCAGCCAAGCAGAGCTCGGATGGGGCACTCGTGCTTATTGGTTGATCGTTACAGCACGACTTAAGTGCTGCCCCTTCTGAACCCTATTGGGCGACAGCTTCTAGCTGGCGAGGGCACGGATGGCGCTGACGCCGGCGCCGAGAAGAGCGGTGGCGTCGTCGTTGGGAAGTGTCTCGAGCGAGTAACTCAGAAGCGGACTCATTTTGACCATGGTCTCGAGATGGCGGCGAAGCATGGGCAGGTCGAGGAAGCCGACGTTGTGCCCCGTGAAGTAGAACCGACCCGGGCCGGCGAGGTGGATGAACGAAGCGGTTGCGGCGGCGAGGGAGCGGTGCCAGAGATCGACGAATTCACGGCAGCGTTCGTCACCCTTTTTCGCATTGGCGAAAACCTCTTCTGGTTCGAGGTCGAGGAAGCGCATGCGCATGGCGCGGTATCCCATGATGCCCTCGAGGTGGCCTATCCCGCCGCAGCCGCAGAATTTTTCTTTCGGGTCGAGGGTGACGGTGATATGTCCGCCTTCCCAGATGCCATCAACGTACGGCCAGCGGCCGTAGCCGATGCCGTTCCCGATGGTCCAGACACGGGTGAGCTTGTTGAGCTGACCACGCGTCGCGGCTACGCCGGCAGCGATGGCGTCGGCGTCATTGGCGATGTGGACAGGCGAGTTTACGCCTTTCTCGGAGAGAACGCGGGTCAGTTCGTCGGCGAGACGCATGCCTTTGAGCTGGGTGAGGTTCGGTGAATCTTCGACGACGCCGTGACGAATGATGCCGGGGACTGCGACACCGATGGCGTCAATCTGAGCATTGTTGACTACGGAGACGATCTCGTTGGCGAGGATATCGACGACATCGGCGACAGGAAGCGCGCTGAGGGCATCTACCTCTTCCGTGTTCTGGGGATAACGGACCGTCTCGCCCGCGAGGCGCATGTCTTCTAGTCTGCCGGCGACGATATGTTCCGTCATTACAACGCCTATTGCGGTGGTCATTTCGCCCTCCGGGGGCCTCATCAGGGCTAAAGCCCCGTCAATTCCATTGATCCGCTTGCGGCATGACTGAAGTCATGCCCTGATACAAGACTGTCCTACGAAATCTCATTTCAATCCACCTGATAGCGGTGCAGGCGGCCGAGGCCGTTGAAGGCGGCGGCTTTGTAGCACTCGGCAAGGGTTGGATAGTTGAAGACGGTGTCGACGAAGTACTCGACCGTTCCGCCGAAGATCATGACGGCCTGGCCGATGTGGATGAGCTCGCTGGCGCCTTCGCCGATGATGTGCACGCCGAGGACCTTGCGCGTGTCCTTATGAAAGATGAGCTTTAGACGGCCGGTGGTGTCGCCACGGATCTGGCCTCGAGCGGTTTCTCGATAGAAGGCCATGCCGACTTCGTAGGGAACGTCTTCGTCGGTGAGCTGTTCTTCTGTTTTGCCGATGAAGCTGATCTCGGGGATGGTGTAGATGCCGTAGGGATAAAAGCTGGGGTTGGATGAGGTGTGTGTGTCGTTGAAGGCGCGGGCGGCGGCGATGCGGCCCTGCTCCATGGAGACGGAGGCGAGAGAAGGGAAGCCGACGACGTCGCCGACGGCGTAAATATGTTCGACGTTGGTTTGATAATTCTCGTTAACCGGAATGCGTCCGCGATTGTCGGCCTCAATGCCTGCAGCGGCAAGGTTGAGATCCTCGATGGCGCCCTGGCGTCCGACGGCGTAGAGGAGCGCGTCGCCGGAGACGCGCTTCTTGCTTTCGAGGTTGGCGACGACGGTGCCGTCGGGGAGTTCTTCGACGCTGGACACTTCTTCGCCGAGGCGCATGGTGACGCGACTGTCGCGCAGATGATAGCTGAGGGATTCGACGATTTCCTGGTCGGCGAATTCGAGGAGCTTGGCGCGTTTTTCGATGAGTGTGGCACGCACGCCGAGGGTGGAGAACATGCATGTGTACTCGACCCCGATGACGCCGCCGCCGACAACGATGAGGGACTTGGGCAGGGCGGGGAGTTCGAGGACCTGATCGCTGTTGATGATGGTGCGGCCGTTGATGGGGACCTTGGGCGAGGCGGCAGGCTTGGTGCCCACGGCGATGATGATGCGATCGGCTTCAAGGGTGTTGTCGCCGGAGAGGCCTTCGACGCGAACGTGATTTGCATCGACGAAATGGGCGATGCCATGGACGATGTCGATTCCGTTACGCGAGAGCTGGGCCTCGGTGACGTCGACTTCGGTTTTGATGACGGCCTGTACGCGGAAGGCGAGATCGGCCATGGTGATGCGTTCTTTGACGCGGTAGTTGATCCCGTAGACGTTGCGATAGTTGTAACCGGATAGGTGAAGGACAGCCTCGCGCATGGTCTTGGAGGGGATGGTGCCGGTGTTGACGCAGACTCCGCCGACGACAGCCCGGGACTCGACCACTGCGACGCGTTTTTTCATTTTGGAGGCGGCGACAGCGGCGCGTTGGCCGGAAGGCCCGGATCCGATGACGACGAGGTCGTATTTAGCGGCGCTCATGTACTGTCTCCAGGGGCGGCCCGGCGAATCCAGGTGCAAGGCCGAAGTATATCAACCGACCCATAAGAGAGGAGCGGTTTGTGGACTTATATCAGGAACCCCGGAACGGCTGTTTGAGGGTGCCGTAAATTTGCACACGCGCAGGTCAGGGTTGGTTAGAGCCCGCCGCCGCATCACGTGTTGCTTGCAGAGGAGGTGTAGTTCGTTGATGGAGGAGATGGTGAGTAGTATGCTTGGGCCGAATCGTGACCAGGTGAAGCGGAGACCTTGAGATGAAGCGAGATTTGTGTCGGTTCGGCGTGTTTGCAGCCATGCTGGTTGGGCTTTGTGCTCACTCGAATGCACAGATGACGGCAGAGCAGGATCGGGCAAGGCTGCTGGGATTGCTTGGGCTGAAGGAATCGGAGATGCGGGCGCGGCCGGAGGGAGATGCGAAGTCGCCGCATGCGACGAACTACGATCTCGCTAAAGCGAATCAATTTCCGAAGCTGCCTGATCCGCTGGTGTTCAAAGATGGGCGCTTGGTGAAAAGCGCTGCGGATTGGGCGGAGCGGGCGAAAGAGATTCGCGCGGATTTCGACAAAGAGATTCTTGGTCGAACGCCTGCATCGCTGCCGCAGGTGCAGTGGCACGTTGCCAGCACGAAGAACGAAAAGTACGGCGGCGTGGAGGTGGTGACAAAGCAGCTTCGAGGGCATGCAGGGCAGGGCGCGCTGGAGAGCGTCGATATCGATCTTCTGCTGACGACTCCGGCGAAGGCGAAGGGGCCGGTTCCGGTGATGATGGAGTTGGCATTTGCAGACGACTTCAAGAAGGCTGTGAGCGGGCCACTCGATAGCTATTCGCCGCTGCCGTGGGGAGTGGATGGAAAGCTCGTGGTGAAACGCGGATGGGGATTCGCGATTCTCAATCCGGCGAGTTTTCAGAAGGATGATGGATCGGGACTGACGAGCGGGATTATCGGGCTGGTGAATCATGGCAAGCCACGCGGCGTGGAGGACTGGGGCGCGCTGAAGGCGTGGGCGTGGGGCGCGCATGAGGCGCTGCGGTATTTCGAAACAGACAAAGCAGTGGACGCAAAGCAGGTGGGGCTGGCGGGGCATTCACGGTTCGGGAAGGCAGTGCTGGTGACGATGGCGTACTACCCTGAGTTTGCGATCGGATACTCGAGCTCGTCGGGCGAGGGCGGAGCGAAGTTATACCGGCACATCTACGGAGAGCAGATTCCCAACCTTGCGGGGCCGTCGCTGTATCACTGGTTCGATGGCGAGTTTTTGCGTTACGGAGGGCCGCTGAACGCGGGCGATCTGCCGGTGGACAATCACGAGCTGATTGCGCTGAGTGCCCCGCGACCGTTGTTTATCGCTGGCGGGTCTGATGCGGGCGATGGGTATGCGAATCCGAATGGCGATGCGTGGGCCGATACGCATGGAATGTTCCTGGCGGAGGTTGCGGCGGGGCCGGTTTACCGGTTGATGGGAGCGAAGGATCTGGGGACGACGGAGTTTCCGAAGATAGGAACGACGCTGAGTTCAGGAGAACTGGGATTTCAGCAGCATGATGGTGGGCATCTGGCGGAGCCGAGCTGGCCGGTTTTTCTGGAGTTCGCCGGCAGGTATCTGCATGCGCCGAAGTGAACCTGGACCTTGTCGTTTCTGCCCTCACCACAAAAGCGCGGATAGGATGGAGCACCCAACTCTTCGGCCACGCGGTTCATTGAGAGCCAGGTCCGAGTGATGCGTGCGTCCCATACCCCAGCAAATTCCGCGTGAGGCATGCTCGAGATGTGACATGCTGGTACCCCCCTCCCCCATATCTCAGGGAGCAAATACCCTACATCCTTCAGGTTGGAGCAGTTGTGCACTGCAAGAATCTCTTGCCATTAGCTTTAGCTGTAGATATATCCAAATAAAGATACTTACGAGCGTCACGAACTGATTTCCCAAGGCCCGCTTTCACCTGAACGAACATTTGCACGCTTGTTTTTGATTAACCCCGCGACTGGGATTCGGTGGGTGCTAAAGCGCGGAGTCGATCGAATGAGATCGACGGAGGCTGGCGTTGAACGCATATCTGATTCAAGTATGACGAAATTTGGGAAATGATCTGCAAATGTGTCTGCGCTTTGTCGAGTGATCACCGACGTCTTTGGGAGGCGGAAGTTTTGTCGGCATCTTCGTTCTCATTGGTGCGGCGGCTGTGCTTCGATGGTGCGGAGGAGATCGACAATCTGTGGGGCGGCGATGCTTCTGTAGTCGGGCGAGAGAAGGCCGTAGGTCTCGACAGCATCGTACTTGCGGGTCATGCCGCTGGACTGGTTTCCGTTGAGCGGCCAGTAGCTCCATGACAACTGGCTGTTTGCTTCGAGGAAGCGGATGAAGAGGCGGAACCAGGCGGAGTTGGCTCCGCAGTTGAGATCCTGACAAGTGCCGAACTCTCCTATCCAGAGCGGGACGGCGGGCTGCGCATGCATGAGATAGCCGACGCGAGCTTCATACCCCTGCTTCATCTCGTCGAGAGTGGCGAAAGGGTGCTTCTGGTCGAAATAAGCGTGGGGTGAGTAGACAAGTCGATTGGGAACGGGGAGGTGGACAGGCAGCTTGTCGAATCCGCTGAGATTGGTGGAGTACTCCGGACCTTCGACCATGATGAGGAGTCGCGGATTGCCGGCGAGGACGGCTTTGCCTCCGCGCTCGGCGGCTGCGTGCCAGTTGAGTTTGGGATCGGAGCCTCCCCAGGCTGCGCCGCTGCGGAGTTCGTTGCGCAGATCGGCGCCCACGACCCACGGCTGATTGCGATAGCGGCGCGCGATGGCTTTCCAATCAGCAAGCCATTGAGTTTCCGGGTAGTCGGCGCTGTACCAGAGGCCGTTGCCATCGGTTTCGCTGCAGCACCAGTCCGCGCGGCTGACGTGGTTGTCGAGGACGACCATGATGTGAGCGCTGGCGAGTGCTGCGATTACAGCGTCCATGATTTCCATTGCACGCAAGTTTTTGAATTGCGGATTGGCGGCGACGGCGTATGCGGGCGGCAACGGATTGTGTTCGAGGGTTTCGTTGGCCCAGGGAAGGCGGACGGAGTTCACGCCGATTTGCTTGATCTGCTGAATGATCTGGGCGAGAGGAGTATGATCGAGGCCCCCGGCAACGTACTCTTTTTCATCGAAGCCATACCAATTCACCGAGGTGAGTCGAACCGGATGATTCGCGGAGTCGACTATTTGATAACCGGCGGTGTGGAAAGGCGGAGCGATTTGCGATTGTTGCGCGGCGCAGATCGATGGGATGAGGAATGCAGTGAGCAGGAACAACGAAAGGGCGTGCACTTTCTGGAATGACGGCATTTCGGAAAGTATACGAGAGGCTTACAGTAGCTTTTCCATTTTGATGCAGTGGCAGGGCTGATTGTCCTTGATCGCGCGCGACATGTGGAACTCTTCGGTCCCAGTCTCGACGAAGCCCAAGCGCTTGTAGATCGGGAGCAGTTCAGGGCGAAGGCTGAGGACGGTGATGTCGATGGCTACGCAGCCTTTTGTGCGGAAATGAGCCTCGGATGCGGCGAGCATCTGTTTGCCGAGGCCGGAGCGTTGATGTGCGGGATCGACTGCGAGCTGACCGAGGTAGCCGCGATTGCCGTTGGTCTCTGCGTAGATGCAGGCGATGGCATTGCCTTCGGAGTCTTCCGCGAGGAGGATTTCCCCTTTCTGCATCATGGCGGCGAGACGCTCGTCGTCGGTGCGGGTGCCCTCAAGGAAAGTTTCGATGGCGAAGGCGGCATTGATGAGCGGGATGAGACGCGGGCGGTCGGCGGATGTGGCGAGGCGGATGTGGAGGCCGAGCGTATCTGTCATGACGCAGTCGATGAGGGCATTTCCAGCTTTTTAACAGGTTAGCAGCGCTTTGCGGCAAAGGGGAATCCGGCATCGAACTCCGGTCTCCGAAAGCGAGGGTACCCTTCGGCTTCGCTCAGGGCAGGCTCGGGGGCACCCACGCGTATGGTTTACGACTGGAGGATTCCGCGATCGCGGAGAGTCTGCAGGATGTCCTGATGCGGAAGGTAGAGAAGGATTTTGTAGTCACGCTCGGGTGTGTTGGGAAGTCCGGTGTCGATGAGAAAAGTTGAGTCGGTATCGAACTGCTGGGCGGCGGTATTTTCGCGCTTGAAGGAGAAACGCCATGTGGTGCGTGCGAGGACGTCGCGGGAGTCGAGCGGCGTCTCCCGGACGGCGGTGAGTTGGGTGGGCTGGGAGCCGAGCTGGTGGAAGAGGGCTTTTCGTTTGGGCAGGGCGGCGGCGAAGTCGGACGCGCTAACTACCTGGGATCCGGATGGGCCGGCCAGGAGAAATGTATCAGCGAAATGGGAAACGACGGCGGGAAGCTTTCCGTCAGCGGTCTCGCAGGCGTACAGGGCGAGGAAGCGGGATACGGCAGTCTCGGTTTTGGGCATTGTTAATCCTCCTTGAGATGTGTGCAGGCGAGTGCGATCCAGCGGAAGGCTGTGCGAAGCAGAACACTGCCATGACAGAGCGGTCCGGAGCCAGAAGGCACTTTAGAATTATACCAAATTTGAACACATAAGTCAAGCGGATTGAGTAGATTAGGACCTTGCTTCGCGCAACCAGAGGACGAAATCCATCGGTGCTGGGGTGCCACCGAGAGCACGAAGGCGGGATGCGCACTGGGAGCGATGTCCGTGGCTGTGGAGGGCAGCTTGTGTCATGGCTTCGGCGACTGAGACTGTCGTGCCGGGAAGCGCGCGCGGCTGGAGCTGACGATCAAGTTCGGATGGAGTGGCGCGGGAGAGCCAGTCAGTTTCGAGTTGTTCAGTGTGACGGAACAGTTCGGTGAGGGCGGCATGAGATTCGGGTATGCGTTTCTCCAACTCTTCGAGGAAGGCCTGACCGAGAGTGAGGAGGAGCCAATAACGATTCGCGATGAGGATGTGGTGGAGGAGTTTGCGGAGTTCTGGATCTTCGGCAGCGGCCGGGTGCTGATCAATGCAACCGAGGAGGTTGGTATTGGCCCACCATTTGTGACGAATGAGTTCGTTCAGCAAAGAAGCCGAGGTCGCGGGAAGCATGGGAGGAAGATAGCAGAGCGGCCGCGGGGTTGATTTTCAGCCTTGCTGATCACGCGCCAGAACGAGACTAGCCGCAGATGCCAGGGTCTCGATGCTTTTCAGCTCATCCTGAGTCGGAGTACGACGATCGCGGAAGTAGGTTCCCAGCGTGCCCAGCACTTTTACATCTTCATTCTTGATGGGCATGCTCCATGCCCCTACGAACCCAAGGGACAGAGGCAGATGTCGAAGTTCTGCCCACTTGTCATCCGCCATGAAGTCGCAGGTTACGACGACCGATCCGGTGGCTGCTGCTGCCGCACAGGTACCTACGCGGGGGTGCGGCTTCAACCTGTCAATTGCTTTGAGGTAGTCGGCAGGAAGGTTTGGTGATGATGCATTCCGGAGCAATCCTTCGTGATCCAGCTCGAGGATGGAGCAGACTCCGCCTGGCCCCGCAACCGTCTCTGCCGCATGGATGAGAACCGTGAGGATCTCTTGCCTGGGCTCGCCAGTGGAGAGCATTTCCCGAGCTCGATCTGCAGCGTGCGCAGCAAGTTCTGGCAGGGGAAGTCTATCTTCCGGGTGATCGCCCGGGTTCTCTGGATACATCTTGAACTGCCTTTCGTTTGAGTATAGGCACTGGGAATTTGATGCCGGAGAACGTTCAGGGGGACCGCCCAGGCGGGTTTGCGGCGCGCTCATTGACGGGCAAGGTGGGGGGTCTTAGGCTGAAGACTATGGAATTCAAGGTAAGTGAACTCGAGAAGGAGCCGATCGAGTTTGATCTCGCCATGCCGGCGGGACACATCAATTTCGGCGAAGAAGCGGAGCAGGAAGGGAACCTGCAGACATCGGGACTGGCGGAGGTCATTCACGAGCACCGAGGGCCGCGGGACATCGTTGCGGATATCCGGCTGCGGGGAAAGTTCGCAGGAACCTTCCAGGTGCCTTGTGCGCGATGTGTTGAGCCTGTTGATCTTCCGTTAAGTGGAGAGTTCGACCTGATCTTCAGGCCGATTGGTGCGGATGCGGGGGCAGCAGAGCGGTCGATAACAGCAGTGGAGACGGAAATCGGTTATTATCAAAAGGACAGTCTTTTGCTTGAGGATGTGCTGCGCGAGCAGGTGCTTTTGTCGCTGCCGGTCAGGACGCTATGCAAGGATGACTGCAAAGGACTTTGCCCCCGCTGCGGCCAGAACCGTAACAGCCAGGATTGCTCCTGCGAAGAGGGTCAGACGGACCCCCGCTGGGAGGCGCTTTCTGGGTTACGCAGCAGGATAAAGTCCACAAAACATTGATTTTCGAGCGCTCCGCCCTGTTGAGACGCAGAATTGACCAGTCTGGTCCGGGATGGGTGAGAACGCGAAAGGAATAGCATCATGCCGAATCCGAAAAGGCGCCATTCTTCGCGCCGCAGCGCCAACCGCCGAGCCCATGACTTCCTGACACAGACCGGTGTTTCGGAATGCCCGAACTGCCATGAGAAGAAGCTTCCCCATCGTGCCTGCCCGAAGTGCGGAGAGTACAAGGGCCGGGCCGTGCTGGACACGAAGGAAGCCGCCAAGTAAACCAGAGAGTCCGCACAGCGCGCTCGAATATGCCATCATCCAAAAGGGTCGAAGACGGGGTCGTTTGGAACGGCCCCGTCTGTATTTCCGGCAGTTTCCGATTCCCAACCTGGCCGGCACGGTGACGCAGCATGCTTTGTGACATCGTTCTTGATGCAGTCGGTTCCGATAAAGCTCCTGAGCCCGAGATCAAGGGAGCAATCATGGCGGCGCGAGAGCTGCCGGTGCGCGTGCACCTGGTGGGGCCGTCGTCGGAGCTTCGCGATCTTCTCGACGAACACCTAGAAAACGAAGAACTGCCGATTGTGATTCACCATGCCTCGGAACGGATTGGCATGGAGGAGAAGGCTGCGCACGCATACCGCACGAAAAAGGACAGCTCGATGCGCGTTGGGCTGAAGCTGGTCCGCGAGGGCAAGGCCAAAGGCTTTGTGACCGCCGGGAACACTGGCGCCGCGATGGCCACGGCCAAGGGAGTGCTGGGCGCGCTGCCGGGGGTGGATAGACCTGCACTGGCTACACCGATGCCGAGCGCCTCAGGCAATGCCTGCGTGCTGCTGGATGTAGGCGCAAATGTGGATTGCAAGCCACATAACCTGGAACAGTTCGCGGTGATGGGAGAGATGTACGCGCGCAGCGTGCTGAAGATTCAGCATCCGCGCGTGGGCCTGTTGTCGATTGGCGAGGAAGAAACGAAGGGAAACGACCTGACCCGCGAGGCTTTTCCGCTGTTGAAGGCGCTGCCGATCAAGTTTATTGGGAATGTGGAAGGGCGCGATATTTTCAGCGGACTTGCAGACGTGATTGTGTGCGACGGGTTTGTGGGCAATGTGGCGCTGAAGACGAGCGAGGGCGTGGGGCGATTTGTGCGCGATGTGCTGCGAGAGTCGTTGACGCGGACGGTGACGGCGAAGGTGGGGGCGCTGCTTTCGCGGCAGGCATTCAATGATTTTCGACGGCGGCTGGATTATCGGGAATACGGCGGGGCGCAGCTGCTGGGCGTGCGCGGGGTTTGCGTGATCGGGCACGGCTCGTCGAATGATCGGGCGATATTTAATGGGATTCGCGTGGCGTATGAGTTTGCGCACGCGGCAACGAACGAGAGGATCGAGCAGGAGTTCCTGAAGCGGCCTGTGAAGCGGAATGGGCACGGGGATGAGGTGGGTTCGGACGCGACGATTCACTAAGGAATGCTGCGGCGAGTTGAGTTGGTAGAGGCAACTGCGGGTCCTTCGACTCCGTCCGCTTCGCGGACTCCGCTCAGGATGACAGTCATTTCTGGTCGCTCAGGATGACATTCATTAATCGGAGAATCAGCAAGTCAGCGGATGAAAATGAGCGAAGCTGGAAAGACGGCAGATATGGGGCAGTGGTTGGAGGATCTGGCGTGTCCTGTTTGCCTCGCTGCGCTGCGGTTTTCAGAAGCCGAAGTGATTTGTCTCGGGTGTGCTCGAAGCTATCCGGTTGCGGATGGTATTCCCGTGCTCATTGCAGAGAGAGCGACTTCCAGCTCATCGCGATGAAACTGCGATGAACGGGGCACAGCTAAATGATTCTTCTGACCCAGATCACAGCTGAGTAGATTTCACTACAGACTCAACTGGAGTCCAGATGTCGCCGGGGCGCATGGCTTGGGCGCGGATCGGTGTGTTTCCGAGACGACCTATTTCATTTTCGAGAAGCTGGAGCGGCTCGTCCCATGGCTCGTCGGTGAGCTGGAACGTACCCCAGTGGACGCCGAGAATGTGCTGCGCGCCAATGTCGGCTGCGATTTGCACAGCTTCGGCTGGATCGGTGTGCTGGCTGTCCATGAACCAGCGGGGTGCGTAGGCTCCTATGGGGAGCACTGCAACAAGTGGTGAGCCGCAGCGGTTGCGAATTTCGGTGAAGATCTTTCCGTCGCGATAGGCTGTGTCTCCGGCGCAGTAGATGCGGCCTGAGGGTGTGTCGAGGATGAAGCCGCACCAGAGCGCCTGGCGGCGATCGGCAAACTTGCGTGCGGACCAGTGGTAGGCGGGGACGATCGTGACCCGGAGATCGGGCGAGAGCGGGAAAGATTGCCACCAGTCGCCGGTCTCAACGGGGATGAGAGGCGCGTCCTTGTGGATGACGGTGTCGTTGCCAAGAGGCGAGATCACGACAGGCTTGTGCTGAGCGTGGATCGCCGCGATGGTGGCTGTGTCCATGTGGTCGTAGTGGTTGTGGGTGATGAGCACGGCGTGAATGCGCGGCAAGTCCGGTAGCGCTACGGCTGGCGGATTGCGGCGGCGCGGGCCGAGGGCTTTGAAAGGGCTCACTCGATCGGACCAGACGGGGTCGACGAGGATGTTGATTCCGGTGCCTTGAATCAGCAGCGATGAATGCCCGATGTGAGTGATGGAAAGACTGTCGACGCTGGCTGCTGGTTTCACGCCGCTGCGGGCGGGAACGGATCGAGGCCACTTCGAATGTTTGCCGAAGAGCTGCCAGCGGAGGATATCAAAGATGCTTTTGTCTGTCGGCGGAAGACCGGGGTGGTAGAAGTGCTTGCCGTCGAAGTGATCGGAAATGGGGCCGTTGTAGTAGGGCATGAGAAAAGCAGCCTCTAGCTTCTACCTCTTAGCACTGGTTGGAGAGACGACTCGAAGGAGCGACGTCACATCGTGAGGGCTTCGGTTTCTTTGCTCATTTTGGCGGTGCGTTCGAGCTTGTCCCAGTTGAAGGGCTTTCCATCGATGGCGCGCTTCAACGTTTTGGCAAGAACGATGGAGAAGACCTGTCGATAGGCGAAGCGCTGTAGCCATATGTGGAACAAGAGCCAGCCATCGCCTTTGTTGGCGGGGTGGCGGCGCTCAAGGCTGAACGCGATCACTGAGGTCACGAAATCAATGAGCAGGAACGCTCCGAAGTAAGCGAGGAGCTTTTCGAGGCTTGCTGCGGATGCTGCTTCGGGGTGGTAGTGACGGTCGACAAAATAGTGCACGAGGCCTGCGATGAACATCAGATCGATGAAGGGCGAAACGAGAGGCAGGAACATCTGGAAGATCAGGATGTTCGGCAGCGCGAAGAGGCCCATCGCCTTGTTGCGGACGAATGCCATCTTGTGCTTGAAGACGGCCTGAAGTATTCCGAACGACCAGCGGAAACGCTGCCGCATGAGGCCGCTGGCGTCGATGGGCGCTTCCGTAAAGGCGAGAGCGCGATCCTCGTAGACGACCTTGTATTGCTGCTCGAGGATGTTCATGGTGAGGTCGGCGTCTTCGGCGACGGTGTTGATGGGGTAGCCGCCGGCGGTCTTCACAACGGAAGTCCGCCAGGCGCCGATCGCACCGGGGACGACGGTGACGACGTTGAATAGATCGAGGGCTCTACGCTCGAAGTTCTGGCTGGTGATGTATTCGAGGGCCTGCCAGCGCGTCCAGAGGTTCACGCGGTTGCCGACCTTGGCGTTGCCGGCGACTGCTCCGACCTTCGGGTCTTCGAAGTGTGGCAGCAGTTTTGAGATTGCTTCCATGGCGATGACGGTGTCGGCGTCGATGCCTACGTAGAAATCTTCGTCGATGCGTGCAAGAGCGTAGTTCAGAGCCTCGGCCTTGCCGGCATTGGGCTTGGTGAGGACCTGAACGCGCCCCTGCGCGATGTCTTTGGCGTAGGCGTCGCGAGCGACTTCAAAGGTGCGATCACTGGAGCCATCGTCGATCACGATCACGCGCAGGTTGGCATAGTCGGAGTTGAGTACCGAGCGGACAGTGCGCACGATGACTTTCTCTTCGTTGTACGCGGGAACAAGCACTGCAACTCGGGGATTAAATCCTGGCGAAGCGGCTCGGTGTGGGCGGCGAAGGCGATCGATTATCGCGAAAATCCCGACGAGGATGAGACGCGCACTCATGAGGACATCCCCGAGGAAGAAGACAAGCACAATGAAGCGGCCGATGACCGACAGCGCCGAGAAGGCAATGGAGTCGGGAATCGCGCGGAAGTACTGGCGCCGGGTAAGAGGCGGCATGACCTGGGCCGGTGTCTTGCCCATCAGAGATGAGATGGGAACAAAGGTGTATCCGCGCGCGCGCAACGTATCAATGAGGAGCGGAAGTGCAGCTACTGTCGCAGCGCGATCACCGCCGCCATCGTGCATCAGGATGATGGAACCGCGAAATTGCGGCTTGGTTTTCATTCGCTCAAGCTGATCGAGAACGGATTGGGTGATTTCTTCAGGGGTCTTGTGAACACGCTCGTCCCAATCGTTGGTGTCGATCTTGTTGCCTATCACTATGTAGCCCTGGTTTTGAAGGCGCACGACCGGGGCAGCCTGATCGTCCGTCTCGGGCTCTTCGTCAACGTCGTACGGAGGCCGGACATACAAGGGCTGAACGCCTAGCTTGCTGGCAAACAGCCGCTCCGTGAGCTTGACTTCGAGGTCGAGGCGCTGCGGGGATACTTCGCTGATATCGGGGTGAGTGTAGGTATGGTTCCCGATTTCGTGTCCTTCGCGGAATTCGCGTTTCAGGATCCCGATACTCTCCAGAGCTTCTTCGCCAATGACGACGAATGTGCCTTTCACATTCTTCTTATCGAGAATGTCGAGAATGCGCGGAGTCCATTTCGGGTCGGGACCATCATCGAAGGAAAGGGCAACCTGGTTGGGATGGTACCCGTAGTACTGGACGGTGTAAGTACGCGGGTAAATCTCCATGTGCTCATCGATGATGAGCTTCTTGCGCGGATCGGGCTCATCGGTATCTAGCTGAACGGCGCGTTTTCCCTGCTGGGGGAGACCGGTGACCCGCATAATGTCGCCTTCGCCCTCGGCGTCCACATCCTGGCCGGGCGCGACAACGGATAGGAGATCGAGAGATTGCGGATTGCTCGGCTTGTCCCAGATGTTCCACATCGAGCGGTCTTCGGAACCGAGACGCCACAGAGCGAAAGTTTGCAGACCTAGAGCGCGCGCCGCCCTCATCTCATTCAGAACGGTGACGCCATCGAGAAACCACACAACGTGTCGTGTATGGGTGTCGTCATCGATGTATTCAAAATGAGGATTCAGGGTGTTGTAATCCAGATCGAGATCGGCATCGGCATCGCTCGCAACCTGCCAGACGTCGGACACGTGATCTTTGGTCTCGGTGTTGAGGATGCGAGGACGTCGATCCTTCGGGTCTCGCGCCTTCGGGTCGGGCATCGACAATTCCCAGTCGTAGCCATAGTTCCCGATGGCGCAGATCAGCTTTTCCAATGGAACAAACTTGCGGGCGCGAACGAGGTTTGCAATGAACCAATCCTGGCTGGCGATGGGACCGGGCTCGCTCTGGATCTCATGCTCGTCGTAGTTCATCAGCACAAGGCCATCGGAGTTGTCGGCGATCGCTTTGAGGATGGCACCGTCCGTAGCAGCGCCGCTGGTGACGAAGAGACGGAGGTTACGAGGGTGCATCTCCGCATAGAGCTCGTGGATGAAAGTCGTGTAGCCGGCAGTGTTGCCTGCAGGCAGATTCTCAAAATCAAGAGAGAGGCCGCGATAAACCGGAAAAGCCGCAAGGAACTGAAGAATCTGCTGGCGAAGTACGGCCCGGCTTTGCGGATCGTTGAGCAGGTTGCTCACACGGCCGTCCCAGACCTGAGTAGCGGAGTTGTAATTGTTGAGATGCGGGAAGATTTCGGTATCTTCTTTTGCAAGGCGGATCGCACGCTTGATGCGGTTCAGATCATCGGGGTCGTGAACTGAATTTTTGTCGATGACGGGATAAGAGCGGTGGCTTTCAGTATCGAGAGTGAGGAGCTGCGGGCTGGAGGACTCGACATGAAGCCACTCAGGGAAGAGCAGGTCAATCTGATGAACGTGCTGCTTGAAGGACGCATAGCTGGCCTCGTCGTAAGGCACGTAATAGGCGGCACGAAGTCCTTCCCCGGTATTCAGAGGAATCTCAGAAGGCTTGCGATCGGTTTTGCGTCTGGGCTTGGCGCCGCGGGGGACTGCGGGATGCTTCTGGAGTGCGCGATAGTTGTGCTTCTGGTTGGGCAGGAGCAGTTCAGGCAGATGTTGACCGCGCAGGACATTGAAGATGAATCCTGCGAGAACCAGCGTGGAGATGACAGCGGTTACGTCAAGAATGCGGCGGAGGCGCTTCCATCTGGTTCGCTGGGGGTCAAAGAATATCTGTCTATCGGGCATTAGCGTCTAGGCTATACATTACGAATCGTATGGAAGCTGACCCCTTGAGTCAATCGATGCAGATGGTTACGGCAGGGAAGGTGCGTTCCGCTTTGTCGTTCTTGCCGGCTCTGCTGGCGGGAGCTCTGCTTCGTATTTGGATGCTCAAGCACTTCTTCGAGGTCACCGGAGACGCGTTGATCTACGGGGGGATCGCCAAGAACCTGCTGCTGAGCGGACGATTCGCGCTGACAGTGGGCACGGGTGAGACGTATCCAACGCTTATTCGTTTACCGGGTTACCCACTGTTCCTGGCCGCGTGCTTCCGAATTTTCGGAATGGAGAACTACGCATCGGCGGCGTGGGTGCAGATCGTGCTGGATTTGGGGGCTTGTCTGCTGCTCGCTGACCTGGCGCGGCGGGTTGCACCGGAGAAAATGAGGCGAGGAGCAGGCCATTGCACATTGTGGCTGGCGGCGCTGTGTCCGTTTACGGCGGTATATGTTGCAAATCCGCTGACCGAAGGGCCGACTCTGTTCTCGATCGCGCTGGCGATGTGGTGCGCTGTTCGATTCGGCGAAAAGCCGGGCTGGTGGCCGGCACTGGGATTTACGTTCGCGGTGACCTTTGCGGCGCTGCTGAGGCCGGATGGCGCGTTGGTGGCTGTGGCGTTTGCGCCGGTGCTGATCTTCAAGCTTGTGCGGAGCGGACGAGTCGAGCGCAGGGCACTGATGCGGGTGGCTGCGGTCTGCCTGCTGCTCGCGGCCATGCCATTTGCGGCGTGGACCTGGAGGAACTGGAAGACCTTCCAGGTGCTTGAACCGCTCGCGCCGAGGTATGCGACCGATCCGGGTGAGCCGTCGCAGGCGGGGTGGGTGAGCTGGGTGAAGACCTGGTGCCTCGATTTTGCTTCGACCTATCAGGTGTACTGGAGTGTTCCGGGGGACACGCTCGACGTTTCGAAGCTTCCGGCGAGGGCATTCGACAGTCCGCAGCAATATGCGGAAACGGCGGCACTCGCGAAAGATTACAACGATGGCGGAAATGCGCTGACGGCAGAGATCGACGCGCGATTTGCGAAGCTGGCGCGGGACCGTTATGCCGCGCATCCTTTCGAGCGTCACGTGCTTTTGCCGGCGGGACGGATGCTGGATATGTGGGTGCGTCCGCGCGTGGAGAATTTGCCCATCGATCTGGACTGGTGGGTGTATTCGCACCACAACGCGGAGACGCGATTCAGCTGGTTCTATGTGGGATTGAATGCGGTGTATCTGCTGCTCGGGTTGGCGGGGCTGTGCCTGAGGCCGAAGGTATGGCCGTGGATGCTGGCGTACATGGTGCTACGGAGCATGCTGCTGATGACGGTGGAAGCACCCGAGGCGCGCTATACGCTCGAGTGCTTTCCAATGCTGTTTGTGTTGGGAGGCGTGGGGCTCTACCGGTTTATGAACTGGGTCTTGCTGTCGGTCTTGAAGTTGAACGCGTCGGAGGGCAGAGGCTGATTGAGCTTGAAGTTGAAGTAGACACAGACGCGTGACTGGCCTTCGCCCTGATCGAAAACCTGCTTGAGGCTGACTCCGTGCGGAGTGTCCATCCAAACGGTAACCTTGGGCAAGCTTTTGCGAACGTTCGGATCTTTGGCGACGAGCTCGAGCTTGTCCGTGATAACGTTGTCGAGCTTTTCCTGGCCGGCGTAGGTGATGTTCCACTTGTCGCTGAGTTCTTTGCCACTGGCGCCGAAGCCAAGGAGCAGGTAGCCACCGAGCTTGTCGTTTTTGTAGGTGGTCACCTGATCCGGCAGCTTCTCGTAGAGCTGGAAGACGCCTTTGGAATATTTGTAGATCTTCGGGACAGGTTTGCCGTTCTCCTCATTAATGTGAGCGCCCATCTGAAAGTTCTTACCATTGCGCTCGTAGAAGACACTGCCTTTCTGTACGGTCGTGTCTGGGACGGGATCTGTCACGATCGAGTCGAACTGGAAGTCAGCGGAGACCGTATGAAAGTTGGCGGCGGCTGTGTCGAGTTTGGAGAGGACTGTTTTGACGTCCTGGGCGCTGAGGCGCGCAGATGGCAGAGCGAAGAGCAGGCCGGCGAAGGCGAGCAGCAATGTCTTGGATTTAGAGTAATTTGACGTTCCTGGTTTCATAGACTCCCTATACCTGTTTGACGAATAGATGCGTTAGAAACGGGCATGGACCGGGTATTTTGAGTTGAATCGCATCGTTTCAGGGGCTAAAGCCCGCAGTATCTAGTAACCCGGATGGCACCCAGAAAGTCGTGCCGTCACGCCTACTTCAGACCCGGGCCTGAAGGCCCATCCCAAAGTGATCTCCTCGCTTCATGGGCCTGAAGGCCAATGCTCCTCCTGTCAGCGGCGGGCCCAGATTTTCCAGACTTTGTTGCCCTGAAGGTCGGTCGCGGTTTCCCAGCGTATGACGGTGACGGCGTCTCCCGTGACGGGCTCGATGGCTTTGCGGAGAACGCGGCGCATCTCGTTGACGGAGGCATCGTTCGGTGCCTTTACGTCGATGTCGGAGATGGTGACCAGGAGGGAGCGCGGGCCGTCGCTTGCAATCTGGATGGGATGCGATGGGCCGGGTGCGCGCGATGGCTTATCGCCGAAATCCCAGAACTGCGGCGTGACGAAGATGAAGAGCAGGATGATGGTGACCATCACGTCGTAGTGCACGTTGCCGCGCGGATAGGTCCAGTAGATGTAACTTTTGAGGAGCTTGTTCATCTTTGCTCCATTTTAGTAATGCGTTCGAGGCCGCCCATGTATGGGCGCAGAGCTTCGGGAATCAGCACGGAGCCGTCGGCCTGCTGGTAGTTCTCGAGGATTGCGAGCCAGGTGCGGCCCACTGCGAGACCGCTGCCATTGAGGGTGTGAACGAATTCGGATTTTGCTTTGCCGCCAGCGGGCTTGAAACGGATGTTGGCGCGGCGTGCCTGAAAGCTCTCGAAGTTAGAGCAGGAAGAAATCTCGCGATAGAGCTGCTGGCCGGGGAGCCAGACTTCGAGGTCAAAAGTCTTGGCTGAGGAGAAGCCGGTGTCGGCGGTGCAGAGCAGCACGCGGCGATAAGGAAGTTTGAGAGCTTCGAGAATCTCTTCGGCGTTGCGCGTGAGCTTCTCGTGTTCGGAGTCGGAGTCTTCGGGGCGCGCGAACTTTACGAGTTCGACCTTCTGGAACTGGTGCTGGCGGATGATACCGCGCGTGTCTTTGCCTGCGGCTCCGGCCTCAGCCCGGAAGCAAGGCGTGTACGCGGTGAGCTTGATGGGCAGTCGTGCTTCGTCGAGGATTTCATCGCGATAGAGATTGGTGACCGGAACCTCGGCGGTGGGAATGAGCCAGTGGTCGTTGTCGCGGAAGATGCCGTTTGATACGGACTCGAGATCGGCGTCGGAGCAACGGAAGAGGTCCTCAGCGAACTTGGGCAGCTGGCCGGTCCCGAAGAGGCTTTTGGAGTTCACCATGAAGGGCGGCAGGACTTCGGTGTAGCCGTGCTGCTGGGTGTGCATGTCGAGCATTAGGCCGATGAGGGCCCGCTCGAGTCGCGCTCCGGCGCCCATGTAGACGGCAAAACGCGCACCGCTGAGCTTGGCTGCGCGTTCTAGATCGAGGATGCCGAGCTGCTCGCCGATTTCCCAGTGCGGCTTAGGCGTGAAGTCGAACGCGGCTTTTTCGCCCCAGGTTTTGACAGAGACATTGTCCTCTTCGGACTTGCCGGCAGGGACTTCGTCGCGGGTGAGGTTGGGGATTCCGGCAAGCGAGAGACGCAGTTCCTCATCGAGCGAAGTTGCAGACTTGTCGAGGTCGTCGAGCTTGTCTTTGAGCGCGCGCGTTTCATCCATCAGCTCAGCGGCGTCTTTGCCTTCGCGCTTGAGCTGGCCGACCTGCTGCGAGAGCTCGTTACGGCGCGCTTTGAGCTGCTCGGAGGCGGTGATGGCTTCGCGGCGTTTCTGATCGAGTTGGCGAAAATTGCCGAGGAGTGCGGCGGGATCAGCACCGCGAGCACGGAGTTTTGCTTCCACAACTTCCAGGTTGCCCCGGACAAATCCCAGATCGAGCATGACTCTTATCAGTTTAGCCGATTCAGAAGGCGGTCTTTTCGCAGTGCGCTGTCAACCGGGCTGCCTGATACACGGATGATTGAGAGAGCTGGAACTGAAGACGGCTCTCAATGCATCTGAACTGTTGCGCGTGCGTCTTCCCCGACCTCTGGCCCGGTTTGCAGGTGATCATCCCACCCGGGCAGGCGCTGGTCGCCGGTGATAAGCCGGGCACTTCGCGTGAACGTGAAATACTGCCAGATCCATTGCGAGAGGACGGCCAGTCGATTGCGGAAGCCAATCAGGAAGAAGATGTGGACAACAATCCAGGTGACCCATGCGGGGAATCCGCTGAGGTGACCGTGGAAGGGCCATTCAACCTTGGCGACGGCAGCCAGGCGGCCGATGGTGGCCATGTCCCCTTTGTCGAAGTAGCGGAAGGCTGGACGGGTCTTACGGTCGAGGTCAGCGGAGATCATTTTGCCGATGTGGTCACCCATCTGCATAGCGGGCTGAGCTACACCGGGAACTTGCTTGCCGTCCTGCTCGAAGTGCGCCAGGTCTCCGATGACGAATATTTCCGGTAGTCCCGGTGGGTTGAGATTGCTGTCGACGATTACGCAACCACGTTTGTCGACCGGCGCGCCGAGCATCTTGCCGAGAGGGGAGGCTTGAACGCCTGCTGCCCAAAGGACCACTGCGGCATCGATGCGGCTGCCATTCGCCTCGACCCATCCGGGCCCGACGTTGTCGACGTGCGTGCCGGTGTGGACTTCAACACCAAGGGTGTGGAGTTGCTCTGCGGCTTTTGCAGATAGGTCCTCTGGGTAGGCGGCGAGGACGCGCGGGCCGTTGTCGAGAATCATGACCCGGGCTTTGGTGGGATCGATGTGCCGAAAATCGTGCCGCATATAAAGCTTGGCAATGTCACTGATGGCCCCGGCAAGCTCTACGCCTGTGGGGCCTCCCCCTATGACCACGAAGTTAAGCGGCGGATGCCAGCCTTGCTCCTGCATCTGTCGCTCGGCAAGCTCAAAAGCCAAAAGCACGCGGCGCCGGATCTCGGTTGCGTCTTCGATGGTTTTGAGTCCGGGAGCGAAAGGTGCCCATTCGTTCTTTCCAAAGTAGGAGTGCGTGGAGCCAGTAGCGATGACGAGGTAGTCGTAAGCGCACTGCGTGCCGGAACCGAGCCCGATGCGGCGGGACTGAACGTCGATGGAAGTGACCTCGTCCATGAGGACTTCGGTATTGGGCTGATGGCGGAGGATAGTGCGGATGGGCTGAGCAATGTCGGCCGGGGATAGCACGGCGAGAGCGACCTGATAAAGAAGCGGCTGAAAGGTGTGGTGGTTCCTGCGGTCGATAACGGTGATATCTACTGCAAGATGACGCATCGCCATGGCCGCGTGAAGACCTCCGAACCCCGCACCGATGATGACAACGCGCGGGCGGGCACTTTGGCCAGTTTGCTGGAAGGGCTTCGTCAGTTCGCTCATTCAACCTCGCTCTCAAGTGTATGGATGCCCGAGCAGGGGCAGTGGTGGCAATTTAGACCCGTGGCGGGTTCTCGTGATGGGGGGAGACGAACCGAGACGCTGTCTGAGTTAGCGCGAGCCGTAGAAATGAATGAAAGCACTCTCGTAACCGCGGCTATCGGGTAATACATTACCTTGGTTCACTTCAAAGTTACTTTCAAAGCTACAATCAATCCTGCAAACAAGCTGAGCAATTGAAGGAACTTAGGCCGTTTTGAGGGAGATTCTCGGGTCCCGAAGGGGAGGGCACCATTAGCACTCAATTGAGATTGGGAGATTTGCTCATCCGAGCCAAGCTCGTGAGCGAGCAGGATGTGCAGAAGGCGCTACAGAGGCTCTCACTGTGTGGAGGCCGGCTCGGGGAGAACCTTGTTGCGATCGGCGCGCTGACAAAAGACCAGCTGGAGAAGTTTCTCCACCGGACCCCGCGGGAGCCTGAGAATATTGCGGCGACCGGTCTGGATGAGGTGGACCTGCTATCGCTGTTGATGAAGCTGATGTATGTAAACCGGCTGCAGACCGTCAGGCAGTTCGCGGATGCGATCAAGCTGCCGTACAACATCGTGCTGGAACTGACGCGGATGGCGGTGGACAGACTGTACCTGCAGAATCTGGGTGCGCGGCAGGGCGACAGCCTGATCGACATGGTTTATCAGTTCACCGACGAGGGACGGCGCCATGTGATCGATGCTATGAATCGCCTCCACTACGTTGGGCCGGCTCCGGTAACGCTCGAGGAATTCAATCAGCAGGTCAACATGCAGAAGCTGACCAATGAGCTGGTGACGCCGGAAAAAATTAAGCTGGCGACGAAAGGCCTGTCGTTTGATGACCGGATTATCGAGCAGGCGGGACCGGCGCTGAACTCGGGCCGGGCGATGCTGCTGTACGGGCCTCCGGGAAATGGAAAGACGACCGTAGCGCAGCGTTTTGCTTCGGTGTTCAGCGACGTAATCTACGTGCCGTATGCCGTGATGGTGGAAGGACAGATTATCCGGGTTCACGATCCGAGCATTCACCTACCGTTGGTGGGCGCGGATATCGAAGACGAGAATGCCTTCACCGTGGTGAGGTCGCAAACCTACGATGCGCGCTGGGTTCCTTGCCAGAGGCCGTTTGTCATAACGGGCGGCGAACTGACCCTCGAAATGCTGGATCTCCGCTACGACCCGACGGGTCACTACTACGAAGCTCCCCTGCACATGAAGGCGCTGGGCGGGACGTTTCTGATTGACGACTTCGGACGGCAGATTGTGAGTCCGACGAACCTTCTGAATCGATGGATTGTGCCGCTGGAAGGCAAGGTCGACTACCTCAAGCTGCACACGGGCAAAACGTTTTCAATTCCGTTCGAGGAGCTGGTGATCTTCTCGACGAACCTCGAACCGGAAGATCTGATGGATCCCGCGTTCTTGCGGCGTCTGCCATACAAGATCGAGGTGGGTCCGCCTTCTGTTCTGCACTATGCGCGGATTTTCGAGGGCGAGTGCCAGAAGCAGAAGATTGAGATGACCGAGGAGATCTTCGACATTATCGTGAAGAAGATTACGGAGGAAAAGCAGCTTGAACTGGCTGCTTACCATCCGCGGTTCATCGTGGACCAGGTGATATCTACTTGCAGATTTATGCGCGAGCCTCCCCACTTCGAGCCTCGATTCATCGACTACGCGGTCGATAACCTGCGTGTAAAGCAGAGCACGTCGAAGAAGACGACGCAGGCGAGAGTCTAAAGGCAGGGAATAGGGAAAAGGGATTAGGGAACGGTTTCGGCCGTGGGATCTTTGGATCCTGCGGCCGAAGCTTTTAGAGCTCTGGGTAAATGTCGAAGAAAGCGTCGAGGCTTTGCTGGAGCTGAGCCTCGATCTGCTTGCGCGAGCCTTCAAGGACGTGCATCGTGACGTGCGCCTCGTTGCCGTTGGCCAGTTTGAGGGTTGCGTCGTTGATCTGGACGACTTCGCCCTCGGGGAGGAGGCGCATTCCGTAGACAAGAGTCAGATTTGCCATGAAGAACATCTTAGAAGGAGGGAGTAGGGAACAGGGAAATAGGGATGGGCAAGCAGGCGGTAGAAACGGGCTAGTTTTGAACCTCGTTCCTTCGTTTGCTCGAGTTCTGTCCTCTACAATCTATTGGGAAACTCATGGCAGAGACACGTGACACGGTAATTCTTGGTTCTGGCTGCGCCGGATTAACGGCGGCAATCTACAGCGCGAGAGCGAACCTCAAGCCCCTGGTTCTGGAAGGGCATGAGCCAGGCGGCCAGCTCAGCATCACTTCGCTGGTGGAGAACTTTCCGGGGTGGCCGGACGGCATACAAGGGCCGGAGCTAATCGACAACATGAAGCAGCAGGCCTCGCGGTTCGGGGCGGACTTTCAGCTGGCGCACCTGGATAAGGTGGAGTTGGGAACGCATCCGTTCCGGCTGCATACGTCGGCCGGAGAGATTGCGACACGGACGCTGATTATCGCGTCGGGTGCGAGCGCGCGGTGGCTGGGGCTGCCGAGCGAGCAGGCGCTGATTGGCCACGGGGTATCGAGCTGCGCGACGTGCGATGGATTTTTTTTCCGCGGGAAAGAAATTGCCGTGGTGGGCGGGGGCGATTCAGCGATGGAAGAGGCACTGTTTCTGACCCGCTTTGCGAGCAAGGTGACACTGCTGCACAGAAGGCCGCAATTCCGCGCGTCGAAGATTATGCTGGAGCGGGCGATGGCGCATCCGAACATTGAGTTTCGCACGAACACGATCGTGGATGAGGTGCTGGGCGTTGAAGAGAAGGAAGTCAAAGGCCTGAAGCTGCGCGATGTGGCGACCGGGATGACCGAGGATCTGCACGTTTCCGGGCTGTTTCTCGGGATTGGGCATGAGCCGAATGCCAAGATGTTTGCGGGGCAGATCGATCTGGACGATGAGGGATACGTGCTGACGCAAGAGAATATTTTCACGACACGGCATGGTGTCGTGGTTCCCGGCGTGTACGCGTGCGGAGACGTGCAGGATCGCAGGTACCGGCAGGCGATTACGGCGGCAGGGACGGGATGCATGGCTGCGCTGGAGGCGGAGAAGTATCTCGAGGAACACGGGCACTGATCGGCGGGGCGCACGTCGTGCTGAATATCGCTGAAAACCTGGAACGAGTTGAGCAGGCCATTGCGGAGGCGTGCCAGGCTGCGGCGCGGCGGCGAGAAGACGTCGAGCTGATGGCGGTGTCGAAGACCTATCCGGCAGAGACCATTGCGGAGGCAGCGCGGCTGGGCATGACGCTGTTTGGCGAGAACCGCGTGCAGGAGTTTGCGAGTAAAGCGTCTACGCTGGAGACACTTCGTTCTGGGACTGAGAAGCCGATCCGCGTGCATCTGATCGGGCATCTGCAATCGAACAAGGTGGCGAAGGCGGCGGAGGTATTCGATGCCGTTGATTCGCTGGATTCTCTGCGGCTGGCGCGGCGGCTGGATGAGGCTGCGGGCAAACTAGGTAAAAAGCTGCCGGTGCTGATTGAGGTGAAGCTGAGTCCCGAGGAAACGAAAGAGGGGCTGGAGCCGGAATCGCCTGACGCGGCGGAGTTGCTGGAGGCGCTGCCGGGCCTCGCGAACCTGGAGATGCGCGGGCTGATGACGATTGCTCCGTGGGGCGCGGAGGAGGAGGTGACGCGCGCCTGTTTCCGCAGTCTGCGCGAGTGGCGGGATCGTTGGGCGGCGCACTATCCGCGGCTGGAATTTAATGTGCTGTCGATGGGAATGAGCGGGGATTTTCCGCTGGCCATTGCAGAGGGCGCAACGCGGATTCGCGTGGGGACGGCTATCTTCGGGAAGCGCGCTTTGTATACAGGGCCGCAGTAATGCTGCGCGAAGTGGCGGGTGGAGTCACGCTGGCGGTGCGAGCGCAGCCGGGGGCGAAAAAGACTGCGATTGCGGGTGTGTACGGTGAGGGGGATGCTGCGCAGTTGAAGATTGCGGTGCAGGCTCCGCCGGTGGATGGACGGGCGAATGAAGCTCTGATTGGGTTTCTGTCGGAGACGTTTGGGGTGCCGAGGAGATCGGTCGAGCTCGTGAGCGGAGAGTCGTCTCGGAGCAAGGTGTTTTTGCTGCGCGGAGTTTCTGCCGCGAGAGCAAAGTCAATTCTGGGATGCTTCGCCTGAGTAGCAAAAGTACCGTCTGCTTTATCTAGAGTTCGACCTATAATGACGCAATCCCTCTGAAGTCCAGCAGACTGCTATTCCTATGCGCATCGGACAACGTTCTCAAGCTGCAAGTCGATTCGTGCTGTCGATTTTGTGTCCTCTTCTTCTCGGAATGAGTTGTAGATCGTCGGGAGCGCAGGATCCCACGATTACGACTGTCGAATTGGTTCACGGCTACGTAACTGCTGTTGATTCGCCAACGGCCTTCGAAGTTGACGACGAGCATGTCTTACTTCAGCCTCTCACCGCGCTCCGGCTCAAAGATGGACCGCCGGTGCAGTCTGACAAGGCGTTGCGGGGGGAACTGCAACCCGGCGCGTACGTGTGGGTGCTGGGGAAAATAAAGGGCAAGGAACGGGTTGCGGATGTAATCGTCTTTCGTGACGAATTTAACCAGCAGATCAGCGGGCTGGGACCAGTCAACGCTGTCATAAAAGATAAAAATCAAAGGGAGTTCCGCGCAGACGGATATACGATTCGCGTGCCTGCTTCCGCAGCGACGAGCTTTCGCGGTGATGTTCACACCATCGATGAGGTTGGCGCAGGTACGTGGTTGCACTACAAAGGAAAGCGCGATTCGCACGGCGAGATCGTAGCTTCGTCGGCCGATTTTATGAGCATGAAGCCGGGTAAACCTGTCGAGGTTGTGAACGGTCTCGACGACTACAAGATTCCCTTCTTCGCTCCTGATTTTGGACGGCATGTGGACGGGCGGATGAAGCCCGGACGCCTGAAAGGATGGCGAACGGTCCCCGCTGATCAGACGCTGGACGATCGGCTGCAGCGGATTGGAACGAAACTGATTCCTGAATTTCAGCGTTCACTTGCTGACAACGATCCTCGCAAGGTTCCCTTTCTGTTTTATGCAGTTGATGACGATGATATGCGCACCTTCATCTGTGCGCCCCGGGGCGGACTGATTTTCTATCCCCGGTTCCTGATTGAACGCATGCAGAACGACGATCAGCTAGCCGCCGCGCTGGCGCTGCCGGTTGCGATGGTTCTGCAACGACAGGGGCTTGGCAAAGAAATGAGGGAGTGGCCTGCGGTTCGCGATCAGCTGAGCACTCTTGCGTTGTATGCGACGATTCCATACTTCGGAGCGTTTCCTCTCGACATGATGGGCGCCCTTCCCGATCACAGGATCGCAACGCGTCTTGAAGAGCAAGTTGGCCGTATTGCCATTTCACTGGTGGCCGACGCTGAATACGATCCATGGCAAGCGCCCGAGGCGTTTCGATTGCTGGCCGAGAAGCGATCGCACGGCGCCTGGGTTGCGAAGAACACACACTTGAGCCTGTATGCGCTCGGCGTGCTGAATCTGGGCTATCGCGGAGTTGGGCCGACAGAGTTGAAGAATGCCGAGGTTTCCTCCGAAGCGGGGCACTAGCTCGGAAGCGGCGGGCTTCTCTTTCAGCGAAGCGGGATCTTGCAGGCGTCGAGAGCTTCTTCGGGTTCGGGGCGGACGCGGAAGTCGGCGTGGGCTTCTGCGTGGAGGACCTTGCCGTCTTTCCCGATGACGTAGGTGGCGGGCAGGGGAAGACGCCAGCTTTTGTCACCGTTGATGAAGGGCAGGTTGACGAGGATGGAGAGGTAGTAGTCGCGGTGGTATTCGGGGATGCTGTAGACGAGCCCGAATTTTTCGGCGATGGCATTCTCCGGATCGGAGAGCACGGGGAACGGCAGTCCGTGCTGGCCCACCATGAAGTCGCTCTGGCGTTCAGTTTGCGGCGTGATGGCGACCATCAATGCGCCGCCTTCTCGAACTTTGCCGTAGAGGTCGCGCCAGGTTTCGAGTTCTGTGGCGCAGTACGCACACCAGCGCCCGCGAAAAAATTTGATGACGAGAGGACCGAGAGCGAGAAGATCGCGAGAGCGGACAAGTTTTCCTGTTGAGTCTTTGAGCGCGAATTCCGGCGCCGGCGATCCGACGGGGAGGATGCGGTCTTCTATTCCCGTTGAGAACAATTCTTCGACGGCGCGTTCGCTGACGGCGAGGCGCTCGGGCTGGACGAGGTGGCGGGTGTTCGAGGTGATCTCGTCGAGTTGGTCCTGGAGAGGGGTCACTGCTGGTGCTCTCCAACGACGCAGCGCTCGGGGTATTTGCGCGCGAAGATTGTCCATGATGCCAACAGACCGAGTTCGCCGGCCTCTTCGCAGTAGTTCCAGATGAACTCGTCTTTTTCTTTCGCGAAGTCTTCGGCACCAACGTCAACGAGCCAATCGGAAAAATCTTTGCCGCCAAAGTCACCTGATTGAAGTGATTGCATGTGCGGCTTGAAGAAGTTCCACATCTGCTCGAAGCGGTCGGCAATGTCATTCAGCTCAAGCTCGCGAAGACCATTCAAGGTTTCCCGGAGGTCGCGTTCATCATTCTGATTCCCGAAATGCCAAGCGAGGCTATCTAGGCTCATGCTGATGTCAAAGGAATTCATACCGGCCATAGCGCGCAGCCCGCGAGGGAGGGTTTCGATTGTGGAATGGTAGCGGTCGCGATCTTCCTGTATTTCACCGGGCAGCAGCCGCTCCAACTCCGCGGATAGCAGATCAGCGAGAGCCTCGTCGTCTTCAGTTGCGCGAATTGTGTCGATGGTGAGCACCATGTAGCACCGCTAGATGTGTCAAAAGCAACTGCGGGTCCTTCGACTTCGGTCGTCCGCTTGTGCGGACGACCTACGCTCAGGATGACAGTCTGTCTCTCATGTTCAGGATGACAGCCGGTCTTGAGAAATGCGGATGACTTTCATCGTCCGAATTTTTGTTTGTTGCCCATTAGGCCGGACATGCCGCCGCGGAGCATTTGTTTGGCGAGGCCGCCTTTGCCCATCTGCTTGAACATTTTGCTCATCTGGGCGTATTGGCGGAGAAGTTGGTTGACTTCCTGTACGGAGGTGCCGGAGCCGGCGGCGATGCGTTTGCGGCGGGAGCCGGAGATGACTTCGTGGTTGCGGCGCTCGAAGGGCGTCATGGAACTGATCATGGCCTCGAGGCGCACAAACTGCTTTTCGTCGACCTGACCGGCGGCTTGTTGCAGGCCGGCAAAGGGGCCCACGGAGGGCATCATCTTGAGGATCGATTCGATGGAGCCGAGTTTTTTGATCTGTTTGAGCTGATCGCGGAAATCTTCAAGAGTGAAGCCGTCGCCGAGGAGAGCTTTCTTGGCGAATTCTTCTGATTTCTTTCGGTCGAGCGCCGACTCGGCTTTTTCGATGAGCGACATCATGTCGCCCATGCCGAGGATGCGGCCGACGATGCGGTCGGGGTGAAACGGTTCGAAGGCGTCCGGCTTTTCCCCGGTGCCGATGAACTTGATGGGCTGGCCGGTGACGTGGCGGATGGAAAGCGCCGCGCCGCCGCGGGAGTCGCCGTCCATCTTGGTGAGGACGACGCCGGTGAGGCCGAGACGTTTGTGAAAATCCTGAGCGGAGTTGACGGCGTCCTGGCCGGTCATGGCGTCGGCGACGAAAAGGATCTCCGATGGCGAGAGGAGTTTCTTGAGCTGCTCCATTTCCCGCATGAGCTCTTCGTCTACATGAAGACGGCCGGCGGTGTCGACGATGAGGGTGTCGCAGGCGAGGATGCGGGCTTCTCTTCGCGCTTCAGTCGCGAGGCGCTCGACGAGCTTGGAGTCGGCGGACTGGCCGTCAATCTTACCTTCGTAGAGGCGGGCTTCGATGGATTTGGCGACGACTTTGAGCTGCTCGCGCGCAGCGGGACGGTAGACGTCGACAGAGACGAGCATAGGGCGGTGTCCGCCCTTTTTGAGCCACTGGGCCAGCTTGCCGGAGGTGGTGGTTTTACCGGAGCCCTGCAGGCCGGCCATGAGAATCACTGTTGGCGGCTGAGAGGCGAACTTGAAGCGCGCGGTGTCGCGGCCGAGGAGTTCGATGAGTTCATCGCGGACAATTTTGATGACCTGCTCGGAAGGCGAGAGCGCAGTGAGGACTTCGGTGCCGACCGCCTTGGCCCGTATGTGCTCGATGAGTTCCTTGACAACGCCGAGGTTGACGTCGGCTTCCAGCATGGCGACGCGGATCTCTTTGAGAGCCTCGTCCATGTTTTCTTCGGTAAGGGTTCCCTGGCCTCGTAAGGTTTTGAAGGCTCGCTGCAGCTTTTCTGTAAGGTTCTCAAACATGATCTAGATCAGTTTACAGGCAGCGACAGTTCAGAGTTCTCAGTTCGTACTTCATAGTTGCCGGTTCCGGATCCGCGTGAGCGGAGAATCTCGACATATGGTAGAAAAGCGATTTAGTATTGGCGCCGTAAGTTGCTGAAGTTCAATACTCCGGGAGTAGCGTGTGATTCTCGGGGGGAGGGCTGGATGAAGCGCGTTCTGTGGGTCTTGACTGGTTTGCTGATTGCTGCAGCGTTCGGGTTTGCGTCGAGTTCGAAGCTGCCGGATGGGAGTGAGTTTCCCGCGTGGGAAAAAGAACTGCATTTCACGAAGACCTACTACGTGGATGGGCAGGCGATGAATGCGGATGATGCGGGGCCGGGGTCGAAGGAGCGGCCGTTCAAGACGATCAATCATGCGGCGCAGGTGCTGAAACCGGGCGAGCGGGTGGTGATTGCGGCGGGAGTGTATCGCGAGTTCATTCAGCCTGCGCGAGGAGGAACGGGCCCTGAGGCGATGATCAGCTACGAGGCCGCGCCGGGAGCAACGGTGATTGTGAAGGGTTCGGCGGTGGTGAAGGACTGGCAGCCGAGCGACGGGTGGAACTTCGGAATCGATCCGCAAACGAAGAAGCCGGTGAAGGCGTGGGAGCTGAAGCTTGACTCGAAGCTGTTTCCGAGCGGGTACAACCCGTTTGAAGTGGATAACGTGATTGGGAACAAAACCTGGCTGCGCTATGCGGAAGACAACATGGCCACGTATTTCAGGCGGCGCGGGTTGGTGTTTGTCGATGGGCACCCGCTTGAGCCGGTGGAGACGGCGAGCGATCTCGGCAATCCAACGCGATCTCTCAACTACTTCAAAAAGCTGGTCTGGACGCCGCTGTTCAAGGAGTTTCAGCCAGAGGCGGGCAAGGTGTGGATCGAGCCGAATGGGATGACGCTGCATATCCGGCTCGCCAATGACGATGATCCGGCGAGTCACACGATCGAGATCACGACGCAGGAGCAGGTGTTCTCTCCGGCACAGCGGTACCAGCAGTACATCCGCGTGAAGGGAATCACCTTCATGCATGCGGGGAATGGATTTCCGGTGCCGCAGCGCGGAATGGTGTCGACGAATCGAGGGAATCACTTCATCTTCGAAGACGACACTTTTGAGTGGGCGAACAGCGTGGGGCTGGACATTGGAAATGAGGATTGGGCCGCGTCGAGGCCGCCGCAGCCGGTAGGGTTCGATGTGATTCGTGGAAACACGTTCCGGTATTGCGGCATTGAGGGACTGGGCGGCACGGGCGGCCCGCAGGACACTCTGGTGGAGCGGAACCTGTTCGAGTGGATCGGATGGCAGGATGCGGCGATGATGTCGGAGTCAGGCGGCACGAAGATGCATGTGGCGCACAATCTGCTGTTCCGGAACAACGTCGTACGGCATATCCGGCACGGGAACGGGATATGGCTGGATATCGGGAACAAGAATGTGCGCATCACGGGGAACGTGTTTGCCGATATTCCGGGCGACGTGAATCCGCACGCGGTGCACATTGAGGGCAGTGACGATCTCAATCAGATTGACAACAACATTTTCTCGGATCTGACCGGCGGGATACTGATTCGCGACACGAACAACGTGATCATTGCATACAACCTGTTTCTGGATTGCAGAGAGGTATGCGTGGATACGACGTCCGGGATCAATGGGCCGCGACCGATCATGGGACATACGAATGACGTGCACAATCTGATGGTTCATGACAATGTGTTCGCGAAGATGGGAAGATCGGCGATCGAGTTCAACAACGGAAAGAACGATGCGGATGGGAATGTATACGGGGTGACGGCGGGACCGTTCGGGTTTGGGGGTGGGCCCTATCTAAGGGTGAAGTTTCCAGAGCCGGCGGAGTGGGACAATCTGAAATCGTGGCGTGAACAGCGGCAGTGGGATGAGCACGGAGCGACGGCGGAGATCGATGCGGAACTCGATGCTGACAAACTGGAGCTTACCTTTGCGGCCAAGGGCGATGTGAAGGCTGGTCCGGTTTACAAGGGGATCGACACGGATCTGCTTGGCAAGACGGTGAGCGGAGATCGCGGGCCGGGGCCGTTCGCGGATTTGATGAGCCAGACGGGTGTGCGGAAAGTGGATCCGCGGTAGAACAGGGAATAAGGGACCGAGGGAATAAGGGAACGAGAAACGATGGAACGAAGATCAGGGATTGGAGCGCGGCTCTGGCTGAGTTCGCTTGAGCCAGTCGATGATGGGGTTCCAGTATTCAGGTTTCGGGAAGTAGAAGGGTGCGTTGTGGGAGCGGGCAGGGAGGACGAGCAGATCGGCGCGATTGTTGGTGCAGGCGACGAGGTCCAGGGCCATGTGAGCCTGAAAGAGGCGGTCGCGATCGCCTTGGACGACGAGGATAGGTAGGGTGCGGTTGCACAGGGCTTCTCTAGCTGACCAGATGGGCGGAACGAGGGGATTGAGGAAGGGCGGAATCCAGGCGGCGCGGGCGGCGTTGCGGAAGGAAGTGTAGCCGGCGCAGAGGATGAGCCTGTCTGCGGCGACGCGATCGAGGATTGCGGGAGCGATGCCAGTGCCGAGGGAGAATCCGAGGAGATTGATAGATAAGCCGAGGGCGACTTGCTGGAGAAGTTGGGAAGCAAAGATGGCGTCCTGCTCGAATTGGTCAAAGTCGATGTGGCCGGTGCTGCGGCCGTAGCCGGAGTAGTCGAAGACGAGAGAGGCGATTCCGCTTTCGGCGAAGGTGCGCTGAATTGGAAACCACTGCGGGACGATTTCGCCGATGCCGTGACAGATGAGGAGCGATGAGCTTGCAGGGATTCCGGCAGGCTCGACGAACACCGCATCGAGCAGGTTTCTGCCGCTACGGATGGTGTGTTGAGTTGCGCGGAGGTTGGGGAGGTCGGGACGAGAGCGAGGGATGCGACCGAGGAGGCAGTCCCTTAGTTGTACGAAGCGGCTGGCGGTGGTGAGGGAGGTTGTGAAGGCGATCTTCTGAAGAAGGCTCACGTTGACTCCACGTCTCTCTCCCGTTTGATGATGAGCGTTGGATGGGTGGTGCACAGCCCACTCATCGCGCGATAAGGCTGCGCGATGAATGGGGCACAGTTGGTATCCCCGCGCATCCCACCCTAAATTGGTCTGACGACCAATTTAGAATGGTGCACCTGCTTTCCTATTGGGCGGCTGCCATGTACCTAATCGGCGGGGCCGACGAGATACTGCTCGAGTTTGCCGTCGGGGTAGGTGTAGGTGCTGATGTTGAGACGGCGCGTGGGATAGACAACGCGGTATCCGCGGTAGGTCATGCCGCCCCGGAGCATCTCTCCGGTCTGGCGGAAAGTTAGGGGCTCGCCGAGCGGGCCAAGGCTGTCTTTGAAGTCAGCGAGCGCCTGTTCGGAGAAGTAGTCGCTTAGATTGGGCGCTAACAAGGCGCGATTGATCTGGCCTTTCTGCAATGCCCGAAAGATGCTGAGTGCCTGCTCTTCGGAGGGAGAACGCTTTTCGCCGAGGACGGTGTCGGCGGAGAGATCGGCGATCTGGCTTGCGCCGCTTTCCATATGGTTGGTGAGGACGGCTACAGCTACGCCGTCATCCACGTAGACGATGTTGTCGGAGACGAAGCCGGTGACTTCGCCGCTGTGCTCGATCTCGCGGTGACCGTTGCGGTCGGCGACTTCTACGCCGAGGCCGTAGTGCGTCCCTTGGCCGTTCTTGAGCTTTATCTCAGTGAACATTTCCTTGTAGCTTTCGGGCTTGAGGACGGATTGCGCCATAAGGCTGATATCCCATAGCGCGAGATCGTGCGCGGTCATGGCGAGCTCGCCAGCGGCGAACATCCAGCCTTCGCCTTCTTTGGGCGCGAGGCGCAGGGGGCCAAGAGCGTAGCGGATGTAGGGGGTTGCGTCAGTCTGGGTGAGTTTCTTCTCGTCGGAGTTCCAGACGCTCTTCATGCCGAGCGGATGGAAGATGTGCTCGCCGAGAAAGTCCATTACCTTTTGGCCGCTGACTTTTTCAACGATAAGTCCGGCAATGACGTAGTTGGTGTTGGAGTATTGCCACTGCGTGCCGGGCTCGAAGTCGAGCGGCTTTTTGGCCCAGGTGTCGATGATGAATTTCGGAGTGGAGGGCTTCATCATCGGAGTCATCAGGTAATCCTCGGGCCAGTAGTCCTGATAGCCGGAGGTGTGCGAGAGGACCTGACGGATGGTGACTTCGTTGCCGCGGGTGAGATCAGGAACGTATTTGCCGACGGGGTCGTCCAGGGTAAGTTTGCCTTGCTCCTGCAGCAGGAGGATGGCGGCCGCAGTGAATTGCTTGGAAACGGAACCGATGGAGTAGCGCATGTCGGGTGTGGCCGGCTTGTCGGGACCGATGTGCGCGACGCCGTAGGCGTGTGTGTAGACGAGTTTGCCACCCTTGACGACGGCTACGGATGCGGAGGGAACTCCGCGCTGCTTCATTACTCCGTCAGCAATCTGATCGATGCGGGATTTCAGAGCCGGATCGATGGTGTCGACGGTTTGAGCTTGCAGGCAGTACGAGAAAGCGAGAATCGCGGCGCAGAGAGCGGATGTCTTGATCACTGTCAGATAGGCTCCTGTTGATCTGAGCAAAAGCGTAACAGAGCGGTGCGATAGGCTGGTTCTGGCGCATGAGAAGTCAAGCGCGAGGTAGAAATGCAGCGAGTCATCGAAGGACACAAGAAATTCCTGGCGGAGGTCTTTCCGAAAAAGCGCGATCAGTACCATCTGCTGGCAGAGTCGCAGGCGCCAGAGTGGTTATTCATCACATGTTCGGATTCGAGGATTGTGCCGGATCTGATTCTGGGTACAGGGCCGGGAGATCTATTTATCAGCCGTAGCATCGGCAATGTGGTGCCGGTGACGATGAACGATGTGGACGGCGTTACGGCCACGATTGAATACGCGGTGGATGTTCTCAAGGTGCCCTATGTGATTTTGTGCGGGCACTCGGACTGCGGTGCGATCAAAGCGGCGATCAATAGGACGGGGCTGGACAAACTGCCCAAGGCAAACAGGTGGCTGCAGCATGTGGAGGCTGCGTTTTCGCACCGTCAACCCTTGAAGGATGAAGATGGTCCGCACGCGGAGTTGTGTTCTGTAATTCGCGGCAATGTTGTCGCGCAGTTGATCAATCTCAAGGCGCAGCCGTCGGTTTCGCGCGCGATGAGCGAGGGACGGCTGAAGGTGTTCGGGTGGTACTACGACATTCTGTCGGGGCGGATTGAGCAGTACGATGAGGACGCGCGGAGATTTGTTCCGTTTTTAGGATGAGAAGTTTCCCATCCATTGCCTGTGCGTGACTAATGCGCCGGACTAGGAAACAGCGCCCTCTGAGGCCAGGGAGTCTGAGGGAGGTTCACTTTTGCGAGAAAACATCCCTCAGGGGCTGAAGCCCCCGTTCTTTATCGGACTTTTGCGGCACGACGGAAGTCGTGCGCTGATACAAAACCGGTGAGATATCCCGACCGGTAAGATTTCGATACCCCGCTAACTACTTCTTGGTGTCGCGGGCGGACTTGATGAAGTCGCGGGACTGTTCGATGTGAGCGGATTGCGTAGTCAAGACCTGGCGTACGGGCAGCGGCATATAGGAATCTATGGCGTTGCTATACGTCTCGATTGTCTGGTCTTCGGCTTCTTCCGCAGTGGCAAGCAGGCTTGCGTCGCCTGCGCCGAAGGTAGCCTTGATGTCTCCCCAGGCGCGAAGTACAGTTCCGACGGCGGTTCCACTTTCTTTCACATCGCGGACGCCTTCCTGGTGAAGGATCGATTCGAGGAGACCGCGGAATTGCGCGCGGGTGAGTGACTCGGCGAGGAAATATTCTTTCAGGGCTTCGTCTTTGAGCTGCTCGCCGATCTTCTTGAAACCTTCCTGGCCGTCGATCAGAGTTTGGATGACGGAGCGCAGAGCCGATTCAACTTCTTTCAGGTCTTTCGATGGGGAGGACATGAGAGATTTCTCCGATTGGGAATAGAAAAGGGCAGAGTCTGGCGGCTGACATGCGATTCTCCTTCGCCGCCAGTTGGGTGGGAGAAATCGCGAAAACCCCACCGCCCCTGCCCCAGTAGCGGATCAAACCCGCACCCGCAGAGGTTGGGCTGATCCAGTAACTGAGATGCAGGATTTGGAGATAACGGCGGAATTTTGACGTGTGAATGTGCGATCAGGCATTTGCATGTCGGTGGGGGGAGCGGAGGTGTATCTGGAGTTTGCGAGATCAGTGTGCGCCGGGAGGCGGCGCGGCGTTCCTCGGGAGCTTTCGAAAGAGCCAGACTGCCAGGGCGCAGAAGAAGGCCAGGAGTGCCGTCCATCGGAAGACATCGACGTATGCGAGGAGCGCCGACTGTTGCAGGAGCCTTCCATAAAGCAGGCCGATAGCTCCTGGACGGGAGGAGGCGGGACCGATCTGATGGCTGAGAAAGATGCCGATCTGACGTGAACTTTGCTGGAAGATCGGGCTGGATGGGGAGACGTTCGCTCCGATTTCGGTTTGATGAAGAGCGGCGCGGCGGATGATGGCGGTGGTAGCCATTGCGATGCCGATGGAGCCGCCGATGTTGCGGAGCATATTGAAAAGGCCCGTGGCGTTGCCCATCTCTTCGCGCGGGATGGTCGAGGTTGTCATGGTGGCGAGCGGGACGAAGACAAAGGCGAGAGCGAATCCGGTGAGTGTGATCGGCAGAAGAAGTGTGTAGGGTCCGATGTCTAGGTTCACTCTGCCGAAGAAAAGCGCGCAAATGCCGAAACCGATGAAGCCTGCACAGAGCAGTTTGCGATTGTCGATGCGCGAGCCTAGTATGCCGATGACAGGTGAGCCGATGAACGAGCCGATGCCGCGGGGGCCGACAACGAGCCCGGCGTTGAAGGCTGTGTAGCCGAGAATCTCCTGGTAGTACAGGGGCAGGATGGTGATGGTGATGTAGATACATGCCCCGAGAAGCGTGATGAGGTAGCAACCGGTGCGGAAGTTGCGGTTCTTGAGTACATGCAGATCGACCAGGCCTTTGGGGTTCGTCCACGAGCGCCATATCCAGCAGATGAGGGAGATGACAAGCGCCGCGACGGCCCAGCGAACCCAGATAGCTCCGAACCAGTCGTCTTCCTGGCCCTTGTCGAGCACCACCTGAAGGCAGCCGGTCCAGACGCACAGGAGGCCGAACCCGATGTTGTCGAAGGGCGCGACTTTGGCGTTCTTGATGTAAGGCGGGTCGTGCACAAAACGCGACACCATGAGGACGGCGAGAATGCCGACGGGAATGTTGATGTAGAAGGCGTAGCGCCAACTGAAAGTGTCGGTGAGCCACCCGCCAAGAGTGGGGCCCAGAACGGGGGCGACAACGATGCCGAGTCCGTAGGCTGCCATGGCCATGGACCGCTTGGCGGGCGGGAAGCTTTCCAACAGAATTGACTGAGCGAGTGGTTGAAGCGCTCCACCGCCGGCGCCCTGCATGACGCGGGCGAGAAGGATCACGGCAAGCGATGGGGCAGCTCCGCAGAAGAACGACGCGACGGTGAAGATGACGATGCAGATGAGGAGGAAGCGCTTCCGTCCGAAGCGACGGGCGAACCAGTTGGAGGCGGGGAGTATGACGGCGTTGGCGACGAGGTAGCTGGTGAGAACCCACGTGGCTTCAGAGTTGGTGGAGGAGAGGCTGCCGGCGATGTAGGGAAGAGCCACCGAGGCTATGGCGGTGTCGAGCACCTCCATGAAGGTGGGCAGCATGACGGAGCAGGTGACCAGCCACGGGTTGACACCCTGGGTGAGTGGATATCTGGCTTGGGCCTCGGCAGTGGTCATTGGGACCGGAACAATCGAGGGTACATGATCCGGGGCTTAGTCAGTTGTGATGCGGGCAGCTCGGGGAATCGCAGCTCGAAGACCCGGAACATCCCACTCATTCCGCAAGAGCGCGGAATGAATGGGGCACAGATCCGAGATTTGAAGGGGTTTATTGCTGGATTGAGCGCAGATAGGCGATGAGTTGCCAGCGCTGCGCCTCGGGGAGCCTGGACCATGAGGGCATTCCGTGGGCAATATCTCCCTGGCGAAGGAACCATTCGAGGTCGCCGTCGGAGGCAGACTTGATTCGATCCGTGCGAAGTCCTGGCTTCTTGTGGCCATCCCCCGCGGCGTCGGCTTTGTGGCACTGCGCGCAATTGTCTTTGTAGAGCAGGGCGCCGGCGGGGATGGAGTCCGGACGGGAGGTGAGCGGACTGGTGCGCGCGTGGTCCTTTGCCGAAATTTTGGCCCAGGGTGAGGAGGACGCGGCTCCGAGGAGAAGTCCCGCGCTGAGGAGGATGCAGACAAGCCCGAGGGTTCGTCGGAGATCACTCCGTGTGATGGTTATCATCGGGTGCCTCCGTTGCGGCGGAACCAGGTGCCGACTTGAGGTAGTTCAGTGGCCCAGCCGAAGCGGTATACGCGATCGAGACTATTGCTGTTCAGCCCGAATCCGGTGGAGAAGCTGAGGCGGCCAACGGGAAGCTGCCAACCGACGATAGGGGCAACGTAGTGTGATGTGTCTCCCAGGGTGAGGGAAGCGACGTCGCCGAGTCCGCCGTACATCTCGGCTCCGGCTGTGAACTTCTCGAGGCAGAAGGTGCAGGGCTTGCCGCTGCTGAGTGTGCGGAGGGGGCGGGCTGCGCCAAGGGCATAGCCGAACTCCCATGGTTCGTGGCCGAGGTTCTTTTCGGCGATGAAGTTTTCCGAGATGTTCCAGGCCTTGAGGTTCGAGGAGAGGATGAGTTTGAGCTCGGCTTCGTGCTCATGTTCCTGACGGGTGTCATCGTTCGGCTCGGCGAGATCGCCCTCGCCGTCGTGGCCCACCACTTCGAGCATGTTTTTGTCGGCGCCGGTGATGTTCTCGAACTCGACGTACAGGACAGGATTGATCCAATGCTCCCGCATCAGGGGCCGGAATCGATTTTCGAGCCGAAAGCCGGTAAAGAGGGTAGATTCCTGTCCAGTGGTCTGGGCGTCGAGGTAGATTTCGGATGTCCACCAGCCGGTGACGCCGTATTCGAGCTCGCTGGCGAGCGCGCCGTAACGGTGGCTGTCCGTGGGCCGGCCGATAGCCGTCTTGGACTCAATCTCGAGGTTTCCGGGCTCCTCGAGGTCATGGGAGTAGGTGATGAAGTAGGGCTTCTCCTGGCCGTTGGCGGTGGTACCGGGGAGGGCCGAGAAGAGGGCAAGAAGAAAGAAGGCCAGGAAGAACCGGCTACTGATTGAGCCGAAAGAGTAGGTATATCGAGCCACGTGCAACCTCGCTTGCGAAATACGACCGAATCGGTCGCATATTGAATATAAATTCAGACTAATTTGGTCCGCAATACCTATCTGTGTTTTGCGTCACACATGGCGAGACCGGAAAGGAAGGGAGCTAAGAGCGATTTTCGGGATCGTTATTTACAGGAATACTGTCAAAGAAAGTTGACACTAATCGACTCATGGTGCATCTTATTTAGTGACTCTTGAAATTCTTTGTATCCCTAAGGCAGGAAAAAGACACATGGCAAAAATCATTGGAATTGACCTGGGCACGACCAACTCTTGCGTGGCCGTACTCGAGGGGGGTGAGCCCAAAGTCATCCCGAATGAAGAAGGTGCGCGGACTACCCCGTCGGTGGTGGGCTTCTCAAAAAGCGGAGAGCGGCTGGTAGGCCAGGTGGCCAAGCGCCAGGCCATTACGAATCCCGAGAACACCATCTACTCCATTAAGCGCTTCATGGGACGCCGCTATAACGAAGTGAACGATGAGATGAAGATGGTGCCTTACAAGGTTATCCAGAAGGGCGACCATCTGGCTGTAGTAGCGCAGGGGAAGGAATATACCCCGCCTGAAGTGTCCGCAATGATTTTGCAGAAGCTGAAGAAGAGCGCCGAAGCATATCTGGGCGAGACGGTTACTCAGGCCGTGATCACGGTCCCGGCGTACTTCAATGACGCACAGCGCCAGGCGACGAAGGACGCGGGCAAGATTGCCGGCCTCGACGTAAAGCGCATCGTCAACGAGCCAACGGCAGCCGCACTGGCCTATGGCTTGGATAAGAAGAAGGACGAGACGATCGCCGTGTATGACTTCGGCGGCGGCACATTCGATATTTCGATCCTGGAAGTGGGTGAAGGCGTCATTGAGGTGAAGTCGACCAACGGTGACACTCACCTCGGCGGCGACAACCTCGACCAGCGGATCGTGGACTGGCTGATCACGGAGTTCAAGCAGGAAGAAGGGCTCGACCTGAGTTCGAAGGGCAACGAGATGGCCTTGCAGCGTCTCAAGGACGCGGCGGAAAAGGCCAAGATCGAGTTGTCGACAACGGTGGAGACGGAGATCAACCTGCCGTTTATCACGGCGGACGCGACCGGGCCGAAGCACCTGGTGCGGAAGCTGACGCGCGCGAAGCTGGAGCAGATGGTCTCTGACCTGCTCGATCGCTCTCTGGAACCTTGCAAGAAGGCAATGTCTGATGCGGGAGTTACGGCGAAGGACATCGACGAGGTGGTACTCGTCGGCGGCCAGACGCGCATGCCGAAGATCCAGGAGATCGTGAAGCAATTGTTCGGTAAGGAACCGCATCGCGGAGTGAATCCAGATGAGGTGGTTGCCGTGGGCGCGGCTGTGCAGGCGGGCGTGTTGGCAGGCGAAGTGAAGGACCTGCTGCTGCTTGACGTGACTCCTCTGACCCTGGCGATCGAAACGCTGGGCGGCGTGGCGACTCCGATGATCCCGAGGAACACGACAATTCCGACGAAGAAGACGGAGACGTTTTCAACGGCGGCGGACAGCCAGACCGAGGTTGAGGTTCACGTACTGCAGGGCGAACGGCCTATGGCAGGACAGAACCGCACGCTGGGCAAGTTCAAGCTGGGCGGCATTCCGCCGGCGCCGCGTGGGATTCCGCAGATCGAAGTTACGTTTGACATCGACGCAAACGGAATTCTGAATGTGACGGCGAAGGACAATGCTACCGGTAAGGACACGCGCATCACGATCACGTCGAGCTCGGGCCTCAGCAAGGATGAGGTTGAGCGGATGGCGAAGGATGCCGAATCGCATGCCGCCGAGGACAAGGAGAAGCGCGAAGAGATCGAAGCGCGCAACTCGCTGGACGGGCTGGTCTACAACATCGACAAGATGTTGAAGGAGAGCGGCGACAAGGTGCAGGCTTCCGACAAGACCGAAGTTGAATCGGCTCTGGCTGACGCCCGCAAGGCTCTCGAAGGAAGCAATGCAGCAGAAATGCGCACGGCACACGAGACGTTGACGAAGGCGAGTCACAAACTCGCTGAGGCAATGTACAAGGCCAATGCTGCAGCAGGCGCGCCAGGACAGGGAGCTCCTTCAGCGCAAGCCGATGGAACTCCGGCAGGCGAGCAGAAAAAAGACGAAGGCGTGATTGATGCCGAGTACGTCGACGTTGATGAGAAGAAGTAAGGAGCTAGCGGAGTTAGCCTCGCTTCGCGAGTGTTAGCGGTGTTCGAGAGCGGGGTGGGCGGCGCAGTCGTTCATCCCGCTTGTTGTTGAGAAAGCCTAATGGCCAAGCGTAAAAACAACGTTGACAGAGGTTTTGACTTCGACTGGTATGCCGTTCAAGAGATATGGACGATACCGCCATGTTCGGACAGCATCTAACGCCGCTTGGCGAAGTTCGGGAGGACCCTGTACGACATGCAGATCTTTGATCGTGCCGTCTACATTGATGAAAGCCTCAAGCGCGACGGTGCCCGAGATTCGCGCGGCTAGAGCGGATTGCGGGTAGACGGGGGCCGTGTGACTTTGCAGCATTCCGACAGCAACACCCGCCGAGATATTAATCCGGCGTGGTTGGGCGACCGCGTCCGGGCTCGGAGTGAAGTCTGAATCGTTGAGAGGTTCTAGTGGTTCTATCTGTTCCACGCTGGCGATCAAGACGGGCTTCTCATCCCGGACAATTTTGAGATCGCCGGCCAAGTAGTTGTTCTGATAATTGAGGATTCTGTTATGGAGGATCTGCAAGTGGTCCGAGGCGTAGACCGATATCCGCAATATTGGCTTGTCGATGGAAACGCAGTTCAAAATGCCATTGCTGGGCAGCATGTTTACTTGTAGGCACAGGAGCTTCATGCCATTGACGTCGACTGGTTTCGAGATGTACGGCTCACCGTTCTTGAACCCTACAGAGAAGAGCGGCGTCACCAGTTCGCGGCGAAGATCAAAGAGCAATTGGGAGACATCCTCATGTGGACCGGAACGGAACATTCCTCCGCTTGTCAGATAGTCAGTTTGAGTGAAGGATTTCCCGGTAAATGTCCGCTTGGACTTCACGGGCCCGGCCCAGAGTTCTTCGTAGACACCCTCATCGGCCACTGATCCTTTGTCGTCGAGCAGTCGATAGGTAGCTTTTATGTGCCACGGTTTGACGTCGGGTCCGGTTAAATTGTTCAATCGCACCGCGGCCAGCATCTGTTCCTGAGGATTCGTCGGAGTTTCGCGTGTTGGAGTTGATTGGCCATGGATAATGGCGTGAGAAACCACGAGAACCAGTGCCGCAAAGATGCGGATAGGCACGAAACTGGATGGATGCATGCTGAAAACACTAGCAACCAATGAAAGCTGGACGCAAGGGGCATTGGGGTGAATCAAAAGCATCCCTAGCGAACCGAAGCAGGGAATAGCCCGGACGACAGAGAGCGAAAGAGTCTGCCCTACGGGGAGTGCGCGAAAATCGGATAGGACAGAGATGGCCACTACTACGAACAAGGATTATTACGGAGTACTAGGCGTCAAGAAGACGGCGACGCCGGAGGAGATCCGCAAGGCGTTTCGCAAGGCTGCGCGTAAGTATCATCCTGACGTTAATCCCGGCGACAAGAAGGCCGAGGAGAAGTTCAAGGAGATCTCGGAAGCCAACGATGTGTTGAGCGACGAAAAGAAGCGAAAGGTCTACGACCAGCTTGGCTTCTACTCCGACCAGATCGATCCGGCTCAGGCGGAGGCTTACGCGCGGCAGCAGCAGGGCGGCGGAGTTCCGGTGGATTTTGGCGGGTTCGACTTCTCTGGATTTCAGGGCGGGGGCGCGAATGCCGGAGCCGGCACTTCGGGGTGGGGCAGCTTCAAGGATATTTTCTCCGGAATTTTTTCCGGCCAGCAGCAACAGCATCAGGCGCGCGGGCCGCAGCCGGGGACGGATCTCGAGTACCAGGCGACGATCGATTTCTGGTCCGCGATTCGCGGGGGAAATGCACGCATACAGATTCATAGGCAGGAGGTCTGCCCCACCTGCCATGGGCAGGCGCATACCGGCGGCCCGATGACGTGTCCCGAGTGCAACGGCACGGGGCAGGTGACACAGATGGGCGGCCGGATGAAGTTCAACATTCCTTGTCCCCGCTGCGGCGGATCGGGACGCGTGACGAGCGATTGCGCGACATGCCACGGGCAAGGAACCGTGAGCCGGACGGAGACGGTGGAGTTCCGCGTCAAGGCCGGGACTCGCGATGGACAGCGAATCAGGCTGGCAGGGAAAGGGAACGCGGGAGTGAACGGCGGCCCGGCGGGAGATCTGTATGTCATCGTGAGAACCGGGACCAATCCTGTGTTCACGCGAGTGGGCGACGATATCCAGGTCACGGTTCCGGTTACGGTACCGGAGGCGTCGCTGGGAGCAAAGGTGGATGTTCCGACCATTGACGGGCGCGCCCAGCTGAAGATTCCGCCGGGCACGCAGAACGGGCAGAAGCTGCGGTTGCGGGAGCGCGGCGTGGAAAGTGCTTCGCATCCGGGACAGCGCGGAGATCAGATCGTAACGGTGCAAGTGGCGATCCCGACCTTGAATGATGAGCGCAGCAGAGAGATTATGCGGGAGTTGGGGAAACTGAATCCGCAGGATCCGCGGGCGGGGCTGTTCGAAAGAGCAGGGACAAGGGACTAGGGTCGCGGGGACCAGGAGATAAAGGTGGAGCGCGGGTTATGACGGCGAGACGCAAATCGAAGGGTGCTTACATGATTTCGGCGGTGGCCGAGATGTATGAGATTCATCCGCAGACACTGCGGCTCTACGAGCGTGAGGGACTGCTGAAGCCTTCGCGCACGGAGGGAAATACCCGCCTGTATACCGACGAGGATTTGGAGCGGCTGGAGTTCATCCTGAATCTGGCGCGGGATCTCGGAGTGAACATTGCGGGGATTGCGATCATTCTGCAGATGCGCGAGCGGATGGAGGAGATGAACCGGCAGATGCAGAGTTTCGTGGAGTACGTGCGAAGCGAGATGCTGACGCGGTTTCAGCAGGCTGCGCCGGGAACGACGGGGGCGATTGTGCCGCTGCGGAAGCCGGCAGTGGTGCCGCCTCGCAATAACACTGGTCGGCGTGACTAGTCGCAATGTTCGAACGCTATGCGGAATCAAGCCGACGAGCTGTGTTTTACGCAAGGTACGAGGCATCTTTCGGGCCAACTCGTGAGATCGATACCTTGGACCTGCTCCGCGGGATCGTGCGAGAGTCAAAACCAGCAGATCAGGGTACTGAATGGGTCCGAGCCAACATGGATTCGCTTTGCGCTGTTCTCTGGCCCGCGAATGATAATGAAAAGCTCGCGCGCTCGTTGAAAGAAGACATAAGGCTTTCTGACGATGCAAAGAAAGCTCTTGCCTATGCGGCAATTGAAGGGGAGAGGAATGTGCGCGGCGTGATCGATGCGGCAACTCTCCTGCTTGGGATTCTCGCGTTCCAGAATGAAGCGACCGATCTCCTATCAAAATTCGGGCTGACTCTGGAAGCTGCACGTGAGGACGTTCGCCAACTTCACGAGAGGCATCCTCCTAAAGATGTGACTTGGCATTCCATCGCCAAAGGGGTGCTTCGCAGAAATCGAAAGCGCCTGCTGCGGATCCTGCTGTTTCTGCTTGTGCTTTTCAGTGGAGTTGCACTCGTGGACTGGGTGAACCGATAGCGCCCGGTGAGGCCCTGGCGCTGCTGGATGTCCGCCTCAACTTGTAGCATCGCTCTGGTCTTCGGGCTGAGTTGCGCTCCGATACAATACCTCTAGTCTTCAGCAGAGGGAAACGCGCCAGTGGAGTACATACGATATGCATTACTCGGGATTGCTCTGCTGGGCACGTTGACCTCGACGATATTTCTTGGGTTAGTAGTTGTTGCGTCGATTCGGTTCAAGAGACGCCCACGACTGAAACGCGACGCACAGTTTCTTCCGCCGGTTACGCTTCTCAAACCGCTGCACGGGGCCGAACCTGGTCTTCGCGAATATCTGGAGAGTTTCTTCGCTCTCGATTATCCGGAGTTTGAGATTCTGTTCTGCGCGCGAAGAGATTCCGATGCCGGAATCAAGGTGGCGCGAGAGGTTGCAGCTGAGCATCCGAATGTGCCGGTGCGGTTTCTATTTTCCGGCGATCCGCCGTGGCCGAATGCGCGCTGCTACTCACTTTCGGTGATGGCTCCTCAGGCCAGTCACGAACTGCTCGTGATTACAGACAGCGACGTGCGCGTGCGCCCGGAGTTTTTGCGCGAGGTTGTTGCGCCCTACGCGGACCAGATGACCGGAGCCTCAACCTGCATGTATCGGGGCGACGCAACGGGCCTTGGGTTCTGGGGGCTGATGGAAGGCATGGGCATGAGCGTGGAGATGACGGCGGGAGTCGTTACTGCCGACATGCTCGAGGGGATGAAATTTACTCTCGGGCCTTGCATGTCTGTACGACGTGAGGCACTTGAAAGTATTGGCGGATTCGAAAAGCTCGGGTACTACTACGCCGACGATTTCATGCTCGGCAACATGGTTGCGGAGAAAGGGTGGAACGTCTGGCTGTCATCGCACACGATTGATCATTGCATCGTGAATGACGGGTTCTGGCGGAACTTTTCGCATCAGTGGAGCTGGATGAAGTCGACGCGCTTCAGCCGTCCGGCGGGACACCTTGGCACAGGGCTTACGTTTGCTGTCCCGTTTGGGATCATTGGGCTTGCGGCGGGACTCTGGATGGGGCACCCGCTGCTGGGATGGTCGCTCTTTGCCTGGTCGTGGATATCGCGATCGCTCCTGAGCGTGGTTGCGGGCGGCTGGGTGGTGAAGGATCCTGCGGCGATTCGGCTTTGCTGGCTCTATCCGGTGCGCGATCTGATGGGCGGAATACTCTGGGCGCTGAGCTATACGAGCCGCGAAGTCGGTTGGCGCGACGATAGATTTGTGCTGGAGAAGCATGGATTGATGCGGCGGATCTCAGGCGCCGGCCTGAGAAGCGAGCAGGTAAGCGGGCAGCATTAGTTGTGCGCTGAAACCTATCTACTTATTCAATTGAGAGGCCGGTCGGTCCAGAGTTCTTTGTCAGCGATGGAGCGGACGGAATAGAGGCGGCCGGCGAGGAGTTTTTCGGCCTTGTCCTGGTATTGGTCCTGGGCGAAGAGCCATTTGCGTTCGCCGGTGCCCCATGTTTTCAAGAGCTGATCGTCGCTGAGGAAGATGTTCGGCGCGTCGGGATAGCAGGAACCCCAGACGAGCGATGATCCGATACCTTGGGGCGAGCAGCGAGGCATGACGACGAGGGCCGGCTTCTGGAACAACTTGTGCGTGTAGAAGATGACAGAGGACGCATCGGACTGATCGTGATAGACGATCAGCGAATCGGACGGAGAGCCTTTCGCAAGGATTGCATCGGCGAGTTGCTTCGATCCAAGCATGGGATCGAAGCGGGCAAAGGCGATGTGCGCTGCGATGAGGAAGGCGGAGAGAGTGAGCGCTATGCTGACCGTCGCGGCGACGTGCTTGCCGCGAGCGCGGAGAACCCAACCGAGCGCGGGACCGATGAGGAGTGCGATAGCGGCGATCACCGCGGGCAGGCGCAGGGCCGCGAACGATGGTCCGGTGAGATCGAAGAAGTGGGATGTGGAAAGGGTGTATCCGCCGACATCGCGATGCGCCAGAAGCGTTCCGATGTCGGAGACGAAGGGAAGATTGCGCGATTCCCAAAGGCAGTAGAAGAGAAGGCTCGCGATGACGACGCCGATGACGGTGAAGAAGGCCTGCGCGCCGCTTAGCCATTTCAGAGAGAAGAGCGGACTTCGATCTTCCGGTCCACGGCGTTCTTCGATTCCCGCCAGCGTGATGGCGAGCAGCATAAGAATCGGCACCCATGCGGGAAAGGTGTAGTACTCCTGATTTGTGGAGATGGAGAAGAAGAGCATCGTGAAGCCGGCGAAGAGCGAGAGCAGCCAGATGGAGCGCACGCGGAACTTGAGGCGCTGCACGTAGCTGGCGACGTCTTCGCGGACGGCATGCTCAAGGTAGAAGTCGACGGTCTGTCCGGAATCGCGGCGAAGGTGCTGAAGCCAAGTATGGCGGGTCCGCCAGGCGCCGATGAGAAGTGCTGGTGCGAAGAGGCTCCAAGGAAAAAGCCAGACGAGATGCGCGAGCCAGTACACCAGGAACGGCATTTTGTTGTAGTCGTTCGGGAAGCGGCCGCCGATGAAGCGGTCCAGGTGTTCGTTGATGAAGTAGAAGTACCAGAAGCCGTGGACATTTCCGATGGTGGGGTGGTTGCCCATGGGATGGCCCTGATCGGGATTGCGCAGACCGCAAAGGATGTGCCAGGGCGCGGCGATCACGAGATATAGCAGGATGCCGTTGAATGGCTTGAGTTCCCGCCAGCGCCGCCAGTGCCCGGTGAGCATCAGGTAGGGAACTGCCGCCGCAACGAAGAATACGGGCGCGATGAGTCCCTTGGTGAGGGTGGCGAGTGCGAGAGCAGCCCACATCAGATAGAAGCGGCTGGGCCTGCGGCTCTCAAGACCTGTGAGGAAAGACCACAGAGCCAGGAGGAGCAGGAAACTCAGCAGGGCTTCGGGGATGGCGAAACGCGTGAAGAGAAACGGGCCGACGGAAGTCAGTACCGCAAGGCCTGCGTACAATCCAGCGCGAGGTCCCCATCCTCGTGATGTCCAGAGCCATGCGAGCCACGCCAGACCCAGGAGGGCGAGGGTGTTGGGCAGGTGAGTGGCAAAGGCGTTCTGGCCGAAGATTTCGTAGAGCCCAGCCACTAGCCAGTAAGGTAGTGGCGGCTTTTCGAGATAGCGGATGCCGTTCACCTTCATGGTGACCCAATTGCCTGATTCGGCCATTTGCTGGGAAACCTGAGCATGAGAGGCATCGACGTCGTCGAGAAGCGGAGGCGTGAAAAGAGAGGCGAACTGGACTGCGATAAAGACAGCGACGAGCAAGGCCCATGTCGCAAGCGTGGACGGGGTGCGCTGGATCTTTTCAGAAGCAAGCCGAGGTGTCGCTGTCATCTAAACCTTCCAAAATCAAGGATAACAGCGCGTTTTTTTGTCAATCTCACGCAACGAAATGGAGGTCCGGCGAAGCGGGAAGCAGCGACAGTTAGAATGGGGGCTTGGTCGACCTGTGATGAATCGAATAAATGCTTCAGCCGGAAGCGAATCTCAAACACTGGGCGAAAGACTCTCGGACTGGCGCAATCTGCTCGAGCGATGCGGACGCAAGCCGACTCGGAAGCGCGTGCACGCACTGCGGGTGGTTACGCTGCGCGTCCAGGCTGAGGTGGAGGATGAGCTTAAGGATTTGCTTTGTGCAAGCCACGAGGCTCAGTCGATACTCCGGTTCGGAAAGCTCGCTGGAAAGCTGCGCGACGCTTTGGGTTCGGTGCGTGAACTGGACGTGTGGATCGGAAAACTGCGGGGTATCAGCGACTCGTTGAGCGAGTCGGCGGAATATGTGCCGCGGTCGACTCGAGAGACCGCTCGGCAGATCGCGCGACTGGAAGACCGCCTGGCTAAGAAGCGCGACAAGGCTGGTGAAAAACTGGTCAAGGAAATCAAGAAGCGCCGCGACGATTTGCTGGCGATCGCACGGGACGTCGAAAAAGCGGCAACTGAGCAATCAGATAGCTCTGATGGCGAGCGGGCGCCTCGGCTGTTGAATGAATTTGCACGGATCGTTGCCGAATTTCCAAAATTTGACGAGAGTAACCTGCACGATTTTCGAAAGCGGATCAAGAAGATTCGATACAGGGCTGAGATTCATGCTTCAGATCCAGCCTGCAGCCAGATTGCCGTGCAGGTGAAGACAGCGCAGGATGCGGTCGGAGAGTGGCATGATTGGCAGATATTGGCGCGCACTGCCGGATCCGGTAAACACGCCAAGGACTCAAATGCAGTCGAGCTGCTGAACAGCCTGACGTCAGAAGCCTACGAAAGGGCTCTAGCGACGTGCGAGAGTGTATTGCGACGAATGGCCGAAATGAGAAATGAGATGGACGCCGCTAAGGAGACCGAGCGAAAGCCGCCTGCTCGTACAGTGAGCTCGGCGTCCCCAATTGTCAGCAAACTCGCCTGACGTCTGCGGCTGCGGAACGTATCGCCATCTTTGCACGTAGAAGTTCGTGTGACACGGCATCGCTCCATGCTCGCCCTCGTGATCTCGACGGTTGCAGTTTGGATCCTTTCCTGCACGGTCATTGGAGTTTTCGCAGTTGAGGGCGCATTGCACCTGCCGCGCCTGGCTGTTACTGCAGAGAAACGGGATCGTGCTACGGCAATTGCGGACCGTGAGAGTGCGATTTTCTCGGACGCCCAGGTAAGCGTGTCTGATGGTGTTGTGCTTCGAGCGTGGAGCTTCAGATCGCCTCGTGGAAACGGGAACGCCGTCATCCTCTTGCACGGACAGGGCGACAATCGCTCGGGAATGCTTGGGCCTGCGGAGATGCTCCTCCGTCACGGATATTCGGTGTTGCTACCGGATGCACGGGAACATGGCGAAAGCGGCGGCTCGATCGCGACCTACGGTGTGCTCGAGGCGGATGACGTACGCCAATGGTTTGAATGGCTCAGGAAAGACAAATCAACGCATTGCATCTATGGATTGGGTGACTCGATGGGCGGCGCGGAATTGCTTCGCTCGCTCGAGGCGGAGCATGAATTCTGCGCCGTGATTTCGGAGAGTTCCTTTGCCACATTTCGTGATGTTGCGTTTGACCGGCTCGGGCAGGGTTTGGGAAAAGGGGCGGGGATGGGTCGATCGTTGCTCCGGCCCGCATACTACGCGGGACTGATTTATTCCCGGGTCCGATACGGCATCGACCTCGACAAGGCAGATCCAGCGCACGCAGTTGCTGCGTCGACCGTGCCAGTGCTGTTGATTCACGGGCAAGCTGACCGGAGCATCCCGATCCGGCATGCGCAGATGATCAGGGCGAAAAGCCCAACGACCGGGCTGTGGGAACCCGCTAAAGCAGATCACTGCGGCGCTTCCACTGCCGAGCCGGCGGAATATGAGCGGCGAGTTGTGGGATGGTTTGAGCAACACAAAACACAGTGATTCGATCGGACGATGCCGATCCTTCACAGGACATAGCGGTGTGGTCGTGTATCTTGGCGGCAGAACACGATTCCGAGACTAGTGGAGTGAGCTTCATCCCTGATGCCTACATTTGCCGCCGTCGATATCGGTTCCAATTCCTGCCGGCTCAAGATCGCCAAGGTCGTTTCTCATCAACTGCGCACATTGCATGAAGACCGTGAAGTTACACGGCTCGGCGCCAGTGTGTTCGCATCCGGGCTGGTTTCGCCGGAGGCGATGGCAGCGACTCTTCGCGCTTTGAAGCGGTTCCAACGGGCGGTGCAGCAGCATGGCGCCGATGAGATCCGGGTGGTGGCGACTTCTGCGATGCGGGATGCGCGCAACTCCGCGGCATTTCAGGCGTGGGTGAAAGCCGAAACCGGCTGGAATATGGAGACCATTTCCGGGCTGGAAGAGGGACGGCTGATCCATCACGGGTTGATGAGCGAGCCGGGAACCAGCGGCAAGCTACTGTTGATCGACCTGGGTGGCGGAAGCTGCGAGATCACGCTTTCGGACCACAAGCGGATCAAAGAAACAATCAGCCTGCCTCTGGGGGCAGTCCGGCTGACGGAGGAGTTCCTCCAGGTCGACCCGGCCACGCCCGAGGATTTGGCGCGAATGCGGCGGTTGATTGCCCGGGAGTTACGGAGAGCACACCGGCGAATCCAGCCTGGCAAAGTACAGATGGTGGTTGCGACTTCCGGCACTGCGGCAGCTCTTGTGGAGGCATCCGCTGCAGTTCTTTCAAAGTCGAACAAGATGAAAGCGACGCGGAAGTCTGCCACAAACGCAGGCCCAGGATTCGCGTCGACGGCACTTGTGCGGAAGCTTGCGGCGAAGCTCTCGCGGATGAGCCTGCCTGAGCGGGAAGCGGTGCCGGGCATCGGGCCAAGACGAGCGGAGATCATCACCGCCGGCGCGCAGGTGTTTGCAGAATTGCTGGAGAGCTACAACTTGCCCGGGTTCCGGTATTCGTCTCTTGGACTGCGCGATGGAATCCTTGCACAGATGTTGGCCGCTCAAGACGAGCGCGCCGCCGTGCACAAGCAATTCGAACTGGAGCGTTGGGAATCAGTGCTGGCTACTGCTCAACGGTACGGAGTGAATATGCGGCAGGCTGAGCCTGTGCGCAGTCATGCGGTGCAGCTCTATCGCGATCTTGTTTCGTTACACAAGCTGCCTGAGGAGTACGAGACTTACCTGGCGGCTGCGGCGATGTTGCGCGACACGGGTAAGTTCATTAATCACCAGGGACACCATCGACACACGCAATACATCGTGTCGAGTTCGGAGATGTACGGCTACACGCAGGTACAGCGAACGATCGTTTCGGCGATCACGCGATACCTGGGGAAAAGCCGGCCTCAGCCAAATGATCGGGCGTTACGGAATCTTCCGGCGGAGGAGCACAAACACGTTCACCGGGCCGTGGTGCTGCTGCGGCTCGCGGTGGCGCTGAACCAGGACAGAGCGAGTGATGTGCTGAAGGTTGCTGCGAAGGTCTATCCAAAGCGCGTTTACCTGGAAGTTGAGCCGGGACGGACAGGAGCTGAACTCGAACTGTGGTCGCTCAGGAAAGAAGCGGATTACTTCCGCGAAATCTTCAACCGGGAACTTTTCGCGACGCTGGCGTAAATCCAGCGGGCCATCCGGGGATCGACCAGCCATTGGAGCAACGGCGGGTGCTTGTCCATGTCAATGCGGGCGACGGAGGCTTTGCGCATGCGGACGCCCGCTCCCCCGTTCCCCGTGATCAGGCGACCGAGGAATTGGAAGAGATTGGGATTGTGGCCGACGAACATGACGTCCTGGCGGTCCGCGTACTTATTAATCAGCTTCTGGAAGTCGGCATAGCTCGCAGTGAGATCGAGAGCAGGGCTGATTTCGACCTTGCTCTCGTAGCCCAGCTCGTTGCCCACAAACTGGGCAGTTTGCAGTGCGCGCTTCAGGGGGCTCGAGACAATGACGTCAGGCTGGACTTTCAGGGCTCCGAGAAGACGGCCCATCAACATGCACTGTTCTTTGCCTTCAGCGATAAGGCCGCGCTTCGCGTCGAGCTTTGCGCTCTCACGAGGAACACCGGCGTTCGCATGACGCATCAGGTAGAGATTCATAGCGGGGGATTGGCCCTAAGCGGCAGGAGCATCTTGCGGAGGCAAAAGGGACTTCCGGCCTGATTGCCACTTCCTTTTTTATGATTTTAACACAGTTGTAACATTCTCGGTGGATCGGCCGAGGCTGGATGTATCTTAATCCGCAGGGCTTAGAGGTCTGCTGACGTCGATTGCCAGCTTACGGGGTAGGAGATCAGCGCAGACAGACGCGCGGGCTAAACCGAGGTATCGATGCTGGACCTGCGATTGGGAGTGAAGATCTACGACAACGACTGGTTTCTCAAGCACCGAATGGCGCCCGAACAGGCTGCGGATGTGCTCGCAGGAATGGGAGCCACGTTTGTCATTGCTCAGAGCCGGTTTCTGCCAATGCAGGACTCCGCCGTGGAGAGTCAGGTAAGAGAGACCGGCGGTCGCTACGAGAGCCTGGACGACGCCGCCTTTCGCGATGCTCTCCGCGAGCGTGGGATCGCGTACTTCGGGTGCCTGAATATCTGCTTTGACCCGGCCTTCGCGCTTCGCCATCCGGAGTTGCTACCGGTTGATCAGTTCGCGAGAACGGAAGAAAAGCAGGACTGGTACATCGGGTTGTCGCCGGACCGGAAGGAGAACCTGGATCACAAGAGGGCTCTGCTCGAGCGGGCTGTTACAGCCCTTGATCCAGACGGAATTCATTTGGGATTCGTGAGGTGGCCTGGCTTCTGGGAGATATGGCTTCCGGATGTGCATCGCGAAGAGATGCCGGAATACTGCTATTCACCTGTGACCTTGAAGCGCTTCTGCGAAGCAGTCAATGTTGATTTGCCATTGACGGATGCATCGGCATCGGCAAGGTTGATCGCGCAGCGATACCGGCGCGAGTGGAGAGACTGGAAATGTGGAATGACGGCGGACGCGATCGGGCAGATGCGAAAAGCGGTTCAAAACAAGAGGCCGGGCACCGCGATCGCCATCAACACTCTTCCGTTTTTCCAGTCGGACTTCGACAACGCGGTGGAAGAGGTTTTCGGGCAAGATATCAAGCTGCTTTCGCAAGTCGTGGATGTCTTCGAAGTGATGTCGTACCACCAGATCCTGAGAAGAGACGCAAAGTGGCCCGCGGCAGTGGGGAACGCCGTCAAGAGGCGAACAAACCAAAATGTTATCTGCACTCTTCAGGCGAAGGCTCTGTACCTGGAAGGCATGCACGCTGGTCGGGGAAGAAGCACGAAAATTTCTGCGGACGAATTCGACTTAGCAGTCGATGAGTTGGAGCGGAGTGCGGTCGACGGGATGTGTGTTTTTACGTTCTCTCAGCTTCTGGATGTGATCGAGACGCTGGAAGGTCGGAGGATGGTAGATCGCCTGAGATGCTTTCGGCGAGACGTGCCGAGAGATTTACCGCACATAAGCTTGCTGAGAGTCGGACGAGAACCCGCCGACCAAGGAGTGACTCCCGAAATTTCGACTTGTGCATATTTTCGCCTTTTGTTCGCCATATACTTCTTTCCATGAGTGGAGAGAGGGCTTCGACAGCTCGCCTTCGGGCGTCGGGAAAAATCTGTGCACAGTGCGGGATCATGCTGCCGGACCCGCCGAGTATGCGAGGGGAACGGTTATGTCCGAAATGCAGTTCGCCCGGGATGCACCGCGTGTACATGTACTACATGCTGAGGTCCACCTGGGTGTGCCAGTTTCTGGAAGAAGATCTGAAGACCCCCCTGGCGCACTGTCTGCACTTCAAAGACGCAGAGAAGATTCGGGCGATCGTCGACAAGGTCGGCAACTTTGCCAATCTTGGGGATCGTCAGGCGCTGGACTACGGCTTGAATGTGGGGCGGGGCGGGGTATGGCTGCAGCTGACCAACGAACAGTATTTGCGGTTGAAGTCGGAAGGCAGTTGGGCCGTTGGTGTGTCTCAGAAGCCACCTGCAAAATCGGAGTAGATCTCTAGTCAGGCACGGGTGTTGAGCTGCCACAACTCACTGACCAGCAGACCTCGCAGGTGCCTGTCTTGCTGCAGAAGCGACCAGCCAGATTGCGCGAGAGCTGCAGGATGATCTGGCAACTTGCGAATCGGAAGTCCAGTCAGCAGTCCGAATACGAAGTAAAGGGCCGTGATAAGGGGACGGGCGACTGTGCGGCCATAGAGATTCGAAGGGATTGCGAACTCAGAGATTGCCCAGACCGCGTCTGGGCTTACGTGCTTGCGAAGTCGCGAGGCCAGGTCAGCAACTTCGCCGCTGGTGAGGCAGTCGAGGAAGAAGTGAGTCGCTATGACGTCATAGTCACAGCGGACCGGCGCAAATGTGCGAGCGTCCGCGACGTGTGTTTGCACTCGGTTGGAGGGCGATCGGGCCGAGAGTTGGCGGAGCATGACCTCGCTGGAGTCGACGGCATCGGCCTCGATCGCGATGTTTGCCCTCATAAGCCGCTCGGTAAATCGCCCATCTCCATCTCCCAGGATGAGCGCCCGACGGCGTCCGGCCAGGCGAGCGAGAAACGCGCAGCGGCAACGCTGAAGGAACGGGCCAAAAGTGAGCCATTCCATCCAGCGGTAAACTCTCGCGAGAGTGTTGAAATCCGGCGCGATGGATGGCGATGATTGTCGCTGCAGTCCCGGCAGGATAGTGGTTGAACTTTTCATGCTGGCAGCACCCCGGGTATCAGAAGGATGCCGGGTACCAATAAAACAAGATCGGCGAGGGCGCGCAGAGTGACTGGACGGATATGACTGCCCAAGAAGTGCAGTCCGGCGATGAGTAAAGCGCTGATTGCTGCGCAAGCCAGCAACGCCGATGTTTGAGCGAGCGCAGGGCCGAGCAGCAGCGAAAGCAGGAGTCCAGTGATGGCGAGCGTGAATGCGGCAGCTGGGATGCAATCGGAGGAGAGATCCGACTCCCAGCTGGAAATCGCCGCGCAATTCAGCCAGGCAAGTGCCGCCAAAACGCCAAGAGCAAGAATGACGGGCAGTACCGAGGAAGAGTGCAGTCGCGCGAGCGTCGGCGCAACGCATCCACTCGCAAAAAGAATGCCGACAAGGAGTTCCTTCGAGCCGAGATGGCGCAGCCAGTGCGGGAACCGTGCTTTCCCATGCACGCCAGAGAAATATGCGAGCGCAGCAGCGGCAATGATGGAATTGTGTTCGCGAGCGGCAGGTGGCATCAACTTCACAATCATTGCCAGGGCCGCGAGTGCACTGCACACCGCAAACGGAATGAAAATACGGCGGTGCCGCCAGTGGAAGTGATGTCGCTCGCGAAGAGGTGCGTGCGCGAGAGAGCCTGTTGCGCTCCGAGCATCGAGGATCCGATCGAGCACGTAAACGGTCCATGTGCCGGCCGCAAGCAGAAGGGCAACCCAGAACGCAAGATGGATGTGAGCGACGCGAGCGATAGTAAACGCCCAGACAACTGCTACAGTCGGCGCATCGAAGCTGGCAAGATGCCACATTGCAAGGACACGAGCTGCCCGGTTGGTTTGCGGCCCGCAGAGTGAATCGGATGAGACAGCCAATTGTGAGCTCGGAAGGGAAGACGCCACACTTCTAATTCTAGGGCCGGAGAATGGCAGAAAAAGAAATCATGCGGAATCAGCGAGCAGCCTTGAGGAGGCGAGGACTATAGATCGAGACGACTCTAATCGTCGAGGCCATCACTATCTTCGTAGAGGCCGCGATTCTCTAGAGTAGCAATGTGTTTGCGGAGCATGTGCTTGAACTCAACGACGCCAGGAGCTTGTTGGTCGAGATATTCCGCCTCTTCCACGCACTCGATGTTGGCACGAAGAGTTTCTGCCAGATAGATTGTGGTGAACACCTGCATATCTTCCTAACAATGGTCCCACAATTCTGGCTCGTCCGAGCGTTCCAATTAGTGACATTCGTCACCGCGGTTCAATTGATGACGAAAGTTTCTCGACTTGTCGCTTATGGCCGCAGGGAATTATGAGCGAGGGGCACCGCAGGATTTGCCCCAGCACTCGGTTGAATTTGACCGAATCAGAGACCGCAGTCAGTAGGATTAGATTTCGCCGGGAGCCTGCGCAGCTTCAGCCGCGAGAGTACTGATTGCGCCATTGATGCACTTCTTCAAGTCCATCACTGTTTCGCCATCTTTTCCAGGGTAGATTGTGTGCTCTAGAAGATACAGCGTACTTTTAAGAATTTCTATAACGTTCAACGGAATCTCGTATGGCATGACCTTTCACCATTTTAGGGAATTTCGAGGAACAACACCCATAACGATAGATGCAGTAAAACCGGTGAGTGGTTTGCTGCCGTGAGGCCTGGAAATCTGTTTTTTAGCCCGCAAAATTACCTGCACTACGAGTGCGTTTTCTGAGCGCAAGCGTTGCCCTTCTATGACAACGCAGACATAGGGTGCGGATGTTCGAGAGGTCGCACTCTCCGCCTCCCTCGATGACAGGCACGATGTGGTCGGCGTCCCATAAGGATTTGCGCGAACGGGTGCGAAGGCCCCAATACGCGAGGAGTGATGAACGGCTGCTTCCGCGAGAAAACCTCAGCTTCCATGCAGCAGAGATAGCGTCGACTCCGCAGTCAGCGCAGATTCCCCTGTCGCGTTCAAATACTTTTTCACGAAGGTAAGCAGGCTGGGTCCGCAATTTCCATTCGTGAACGCAGAACTCAGAGCAGAAGGTGAAGCGGCGGTGCGGGACCTCGAGAGAACACCATCGGCACATTCCGCGGCCATTGGGGCCACGGGGGATGGATTTGCGGTCGACCCAACCGCCCTTCATAGCGCGACTCGTGCTCACATTGTCGTTTTATCTGAATGAGCCGTTGTGATTCTGGCGCAAGTAAGGGCAGGGTACAAAGATTGACACGTTCCAAGTACGCATGATCGCGTGGCAGCGCACCAGGAATCGTTCGCGATGAACTAGACCTACTTTTCGCCGGCATCAGCCTTGGATCTATCGCCATCACCGGCATCATTCAAATCGCGGGTGGTCTGAGAGGCGTCCACGTCGTTGTCGGAAGCTGTCTTTTCTGGAGCGCGCTTCTTGTTGGGATCGGGCTCAGGCGGAATCTTCATTTCGTAATGCAGTGGATCGGGCGGCTGTTCCGGCATGGCGGCTCTCCTTTTGTAATTCGATAATTTAGCCAGGTCCTACTTTGCCGAGAAGCTGGCTTTCTCCAAGTCTCTTCAAGACATGGACAGTTTCAAACGGCTGCATCGCTGTCTATCCTCGGACAGCGTTGAGCGTTGCTCTTTGCAGAACCGCCTCACCCCAATGTCCCATACGGGCCTTTTGGATGCAGTTCCCCGAAGAAAGTATGTTCAGGATTTGAGGCGGGGGTCCGTGTCAGTCGGCAGCGTGTGCCGATTCGGGAGCTTTCTTTCTGGAGCGCAGGCGCGGTGTAGGAGCCACCGGCTCTTTGGGCTTGGGGACAGCATTGCTGTCAGTCCTACCCTCAGCAAGTTTCATGAGGAAGTCCTGCGCGCTGAAAGTGGGACTGTCTATCGTGGTGGTGGCACGTCGGTACGTGCCGTCGGGTTGCTGGAGTCTCGCCTTCACGGTGTCTGAGAGATATGCGGCGAGGATCTCGTCGTGAATGCGAGCCTTTACGACCGGGTCCCTTACCGGAAAGGCAACTTCGCAACGTTCGAAAAGATTGCGAGGCATCCAATCAGCCGATCCGAGGTAAGTTTCGTTCTCGCCGCCATTGGCGAAGTGGAAGATGCGAGAGTGTTCGAGGAAGCGCCCGACGACGGAGCGAACGCGAATCCGGCTGGAGAGTCCGGCTACTCCTGGGCGAAGGATAGAAAGGCCCCGAACGATAAGGTCGACCTCGACTCCCGCCTCTGACGCATCGTAGAGCGCCTCGATTACGCTCGGCTCAAGCAGTGCATTCATTTTGGCAATGATGTGAGCGGGGCGACCAGCGCGAGCATGCTCCGTTTCCCGGCGAATGAGGCGTAAGAAACTCTCAGCCATGGTGAGAGGGGCGACGAGCAGCGGGCTGTAGTCGTCTATTTCGGCGTGCGCCGTCAGGTAGTTGAACACCATGTGCACGCGCTCCGTGATCTGGGGATCGCACGTGAGGAGGCTGAGGTCGGTATAGAAGCGAGCGGTAATTGGGTTGTAGTTGCCGGTGCCCAGATGGCAGTAGCGACGCGTAACGCCGTCTTCATCGCGACGGACGAGGAGGGCCAGCTTGCAGTGGGTCTTCAGGCCGACCACGCCGTGGAAGACCTGGACGCCGGCGTCTTCCATGCTGCGGGCCCAGCGGATGTTGGAGGCCTCGTCGAAACGGGCCATAAGTTCAACAACGAGCGTTGCCTCTTTTGTAGCGGCAGCTTCGATGAGAGCGGAGAAGACGGGCGAATCCTGACTGGTGCGGTAGAGCGTCTGCTTCATGCTGACGACCGCAGGATCTTCAGCTCCCTGCTGAATGAAATCAACAACAGCCTGGTACGAGTCGTATGGATGATGCAGCAGGATGTCGTGCTGACGAAGCTCGTCGAAGATGTTCGCCGACTTGCGACTGAGATGGAGCGAGCGTGGCACGAATGGCGGATATTTGAGATCAGGCCGGCTGATGTCGCTGTAGAAGAACATCACCCGCGACAGGTTGACTGGGCCATCGCCACGGAAAACCTGATCTTCGTCAAGTTCGAAGTTGACGCGGAGGCGTTCGACAATTTCGGAGTCGGCTCCGGCTTCGATTTCGAGACGGACCGAGTCTCCTTTACGACGATTGGTTAGTTCAACGCGAACGGTTTCAAGGAGGGAGCGAGCCTCTTCTTCCTCGATGTAGAGGTTGGAATTTCGAGTGACGCGGAAAGCGACGCGGGACTGTACCTCGTATCCCCGGTACATGCCACCAAGGTTTTGTGCGATCAGATCTTGAAGGAGGAGGTAGTCGAATTTGCCATCCTCGGCGGGAAGGCGCACGAAACGCGGAAGAGCGCGGGGCACCGTGACTACACCGAGCACCAGCGGACCGGATGTTTTTCGTTTACGCCGGAGAAGCAGGGCGAGACAAAGTGCCTTGTTTAAAACGCGCGGGAAAGGGTGCGCAGGATCGATGGCAATGGGTGTAAGAAGCGGATCAACGTCGCGCTGGAAGTAGCTTTGCGCGTAAGCGCGCTGTTCCTCATCGAGTTCAACCCACTCCAGGAGCCGGATGCCCTGCTTGCGAAGTTCGGGAAGAAGAAGGTCGTTCCAGCAGCGGTATTGGGCTTCGACAAAGCGGTGAATCTCAGCGGTCAGAGCGGCAAGGGATTCATCGGGGCGGAGACCATCGTAGCCAGGCTCCCGATAGCCGTCCTCGATGCGCTGCATAAGGCTGGCCTGGCGAATCTCGACGTATTCGTCGAGGTTGGACCCGGTGATGGCCAGGAATTTGACTCGCTCGAGCAGCGGATTGGTCGGATCTTCGGCTTCTTCGAGGACGCGGCGATTGAACTGCATCCAGGAGTGGTCGCGTCCGGTGAAGAGCTTTTGTCTCTGCTTTGTCCGAGCCATTAGTGTCGATACGAACCGTGTTGGAAAGTCTACAGCGTTTTACTTGCGGAGAGGAATCCGAAGCTGAGATTGTAACTGCTCGTCATGCTTACAGATGTTGGAAGAAAGCATGTTAAGGGAATGCGAAAAGCGCCGGAAATCGACCGGAGTGATGATTGACCCGGGGAGGGGCCCGGGTGGAGGATAAAACCTGGTACAAATCTGCCTTCTCCTCCGGCGAGGTGTTCATTCTATGTCTAGCGATTCGAACGCAAAGGACGTCTTGATCCCCAAACAACCAATCCCGGCAGGCGCGGAGGAGTTCTCCCAGAAGGTGCATGGATTGCTGGATGGCCAGCCCAAAGATGAGGCGACCGTTTCGAAGGCGCTGGGCGGGATGGACGCATTGCTCGACGTGATCGCTGCTGGACTGTACAGCATGGCCTCCATGTTGGTCGGAGAGGGCGAAGAAAGCATTCAGCTGGTGGAGACGGCGATTGCGCGGACGAACCTTTCAGCGTGCAGCAGTGCCGATGAGGCTCGCCAAAGCAGTCGCCGAGAACTCTGTAGTGCGGCGATCGAGATGATTTCAGAGCGTAAGCCAGGAAGTCTGGCTGCTCCGGAGTGGCTGGAACACGCGGCTACCTGTATCGAGGATGACGATCTGGAGTCTGCAGGTATTTCTAGGGCAGAGCTGGAAAGCATGCTGGCAGGTCCGAACCGCGCGAGCATCAAGAAGTGGATCGAGGGGCTCGCGACTGAAACAAGAGTGATCTTTGTGCTGCGCGCGGTGGCGGGCTTCTCGGCTAACGGGACCGCGGAGATGCTGGCCAGCCATGGCGGCAAAGGCGCCGAGAAATGGAATTCGGATGCCGTACGGGAAATCTTTCGCCAGGGATTGTGCTCTCTCGCTTCGCAATTGATCCATGCAGTGAAGTAAGGGGACAAGCCTCATCGAGCGGCCCTTGCCGAGAGAGTGAGTTAGATCACTTGAGCAGGGCGAATCGGGTCATGGCTTTCTGCCAGAGTCGATGGTGTTCGATACACTGGAGATAAAGAACCTGCGGGCCCGGGGCGGGCATCTACTGAAATGCAAACAAATCTCCGGCGGATTTTTGAAAGCCAGGATTTAAGGATCGATGTCCTCAGACTGTAGGAAGTACCCTAGACAATTTTTTCTGTGTATGGCGCTTGCGCTGGCGGCTGAATCCGCGGCGTCGCGAGCGCTGATTGCGCAGCAGTTACCCTCCTCGATACCGGGACAGTCAGCTGGTCCGACTGCAGGGAGTTTCCAGGGGAGCGTGACGACGGGGCAAGCGACCGGGCAGAATCTGGACCTCTCTCTGGATGATGCAATCCAGCGTGGCATCAAGAGCAATCTGGGAGCGATTCTGAGCGGGACCCAGACGGCTTCTGCGAAGGCGCAAAGGCTAAGTCAATTGCAGCCATTACTGCCCGATATCGAGTTCAATGCCCGTGAGGCGGAACAGCAGGTTGACCTTGCGGCTCAGGGGTTGAGGATTCCCGGCATTCCGACAATCATTGGTCCGTTTGGTTATACAGACCTGCGAGCTTCCTTGAGCTGGTCGCTCCTTGATTTGAAGGCTCTGCGGTCTTACATGGCAGCGAAGCATCAATTTGCGGCGGCTCAGCTGAGTGAGCAGGACGCGCGCGACATGGTCGTTCTGACTGTTGGGAACGCATACATGCTGGTACTCGCTGATCAGGGGCGAGTGGAAAGCTATCAAGCGCAGGTTGCGACCTCAAAGGTTTCGCTCGATCAGGCGAATGCGAATCATGACGCAGGGACTGCTCCGAAGCTTGATGTGCTTCGGGCCCAGGTGGACTATCAGTCACTTCAGCAGCAGTTGATTGTGGCGCAGAACAGTCTGGAGAAGGACAAGCTGGCTCTGGCGCGCGTGATTGGTCTGCCACTCGATCAGAAGTTCAGTCTCTCTGACAAAGCTCCCTATGCGGTTTTCGATCACCTTGATGTTGACGCGACTATCAAGCAGGCGCATGCAAATCGCAAGGATCTTGCCGCGATGGTCGAGCAGACAAAGGCGGCCGAGGAGCAGCGGAAGGGTGCGACCGCGGGTCGCTATCCAACGATCAAGGTCGACGCGGATTACGGCGACATTGGAGTCAATGTTCGGCACTCGCACGGAACCGGCGATGCGCAGGGCACGCTGAGCGTCCCGGTATTCAAGGAGTTCGGGCTTCGCGGCGAAGCGCAGGTTGCGCAGTCGCAGCTCGATACCCAGAGGGCGCAGCTGAGCGATATGAACGCGCAAGTCGATGCCGACATTCGTGATGCGCTATTGGATATCGAGGCGGCTCAGAAACAGGTAGAAGTAGCGCGATCGAGCGTGGAACTGGCGAATGAAGCTTTGAGCGAGTCGCAGCAGCGCTATGTGAATGGCGTCAGCGACAACCTCGCGGTGAGCCAGGCAGAACAATCGGTAGCGCAGGCAAATGATCAGTATGTATCCGCCCTCTATCGCGATAACGTTGCCAAGCTAAGCCTGGCTCGTGCGCTTGGAGCAGGGCAGGACTACAAGAAATACCTTGGAGGGAAGTAGACGTGGCGGAAACATCCACAACAACAGTGCAGGCGCCGCGCGATGAGAGCACAGAGGTGGCGCAGCCCCCTTCTCGCCGTAAAGGGATCATCATCGCAGTTGTTTTGATTCTGGTTCTGGTCGCGATTGGATTCTGGTGGCGCTCCACCTATTACGAAGACACCGACGACGCGCAGATCAACGGGCACCTGATCCAGATCAGCTCGCGTATCAACGGGCAGGTGATCAAGGTCAACGTTGACGAGAATCAGCAGGTGAACAAGGGCGACCTGATCGCCGAGCTGGATCCTCGCGACTACGATGTTGCCGTAGAGAATGCGAGAGCAGCGCTGGCAAGCGCGGAAGCTGCTGCGGCAGCGGCGAAAGTGGCTGTTCCGATCGCGAGCATCAACACCGGCAGCAATCTGGCTTCGGCTGGGTCTGACGTGACAGCCGCCACGGCGGGTATTTCACAAGCGCAGTCTCAGTTGGCAGCGGCGCATGCGAAGGTGGTTCAGGCGGAGGCGAACAATGCCAAGGCTCAGGCGGATCTGCAGAGGTACAAGCCGCTGGTCGAGAAGGACGTGATCAGCAAGCAGCAGTACGACGCTGCTGTAGCGGCGGCTGATGCGGCTAAAGCATCCGTAGACGACGCTCACGCCAATGAAAAAGCTGCAGGAGATGCGATTCGGGTTGCGAATGAGAAGGTCTCGCAGGCTCAGGCTCAATTGAAGTATGCGCAGACCGGTCCGCAGCAGGTTGCGGCTCAGAACGCGCGCTACAGACAAGCTGAAGCCGAAGTGCAGAAAGCACAGGCGCAACTTGATCAGGCCAATCTGAACCGGGAATATACGAGGATCGTGGCGCCGGCAGCCGGCATCATCACGCGCAAGAGCGTCGAGATCAATCAGAATGTCTCGACTGGTCAGAACATGCTGACGCTAGTTTCGCTTGAGGACCTCTGGGTGACTGCGAACTTCAAAGAGACCCAGCTGAAGCACATGAGCGCCAAGCAGCCGGTGAAGATCAAGGTGGATGCGACGGGGAAAGAGTACGACGGAAAGGTGACACAGATTGGTGGAGCTACGGGATCGGTGTTATCGCTCTTCCCGCCAGAGAATGCGACGGGTAACTACGTGAAGGTCGTACAGCGAGTTCCGGTGCGCATCGATTTTGACAATTTGAACAGCCAAGATTCGAACCACGCACTGCGACCGGGCCTGTCCGTTGAGCCGAAGGTTTCTGTGAAGTAGACGGGTTTACGTTAAAACTCTGCGGCCAGCTCTTCGAGATATCGAAGAGCTGGCTTTTTTTGGAAGGCTCGAAATCTGAAATGTCCCTGTGAACAGGAAAGCATTAGAGTGGATGGAACGCCATGAAAGATGCAATTCAGGTATCGAAAGAGAACTATCTCAAAGCAATCCTCGAGGGCGAGGCAGAAGGTCATCAGGTGATCCCGGCCATGCTCGCGCATTGGCTTGAAGTTTCGGCTCCGGCTGTGACGATGGCTCTGAAGCGCTTGCGGCGCGACGGATATGTCGAGATGAGTGAGGACGGAATTGTCCGGCTGACGCAGGCAGGTCGCGAGACAGCCTACAGGACAGCTCTGCGACATCACTTGATTGAGAGGATGCTGAAGGAAATCTTTGGGATGGAGTGGTACGAGATCCATGATGAAGCCGAGCGGCTGGAGCACGCGGTGTCGCCCGCATTCGAGGCAAAGCTGAAGGAGAAGCTGGGTGAGGGTGGCGCCTGTCCGCATGGAAACGCGGTTCTCCCGGAGAGCCCTGCGGAGCGCAAGAAGCGCGGAGAATTGCCATTGTCGGAAGCAAAGGCGGGTGAACACTATCACGTGAGTAGCCTGCAAGAACGAGACTCGCAGCTACTGCGGTTTCTGCACCGTATGGGCATTGGGCCCAACCAGACCCTGAGAGTTGTGAGTCAGAATTACGATCAAACTGTTTCGATTGAATTGGCCACCGGCACTTCGATCCTGGGAAGGCCTGCAGCGGAGGCGGTCTGGCTTCGGCCAGATGCGACCTAGATAATATGCAATAAATTTTTATATTAACCTTGGTTAATATGTGGCATACTACGACTGAACAGAGGTCGGTTCTCCCTTTTCTCTTCTCATGGCCACAGAAATTACAAACCCGGTCAGGCTCAATGAGCCGTCCTTACCTGAAGTGCATGCCAGCGTGGGGATATCGCAATCGCGCGTGTACTGGAAGAGACTACTGGGGTTCATCGGGCCTGGATTTCTGATCGCGGTAGGGTACATGGACCCCGGTAACTGGGCGACGGACATCGCCGGTGGTTCGCGATTCGGATACACGCTGCTTTTCGTGATCATGCTGTCGAACCTGATGGCGATTCTGCTGCAGAGCCTCGCCTTGAAGTTGGGCGTAGCAACGGAGCGCGATCTGGCGCAGATGTGCCACGAGAGCTTCGGGAAGCGGGCAAGCTTCTTTTTGTGGGTAGGCGCAGAAATTGCGATCGCGGCTTGTGATCTTGCCGAGGTGATCGGCTCGGCAATTGCTTTGCAACTGCTGTTTCACATTCCGCTGTTTTACGGCGTGCTGATTACGGGCGTAGATGTCCTGGTGATTCTGCTGCTGCAGCGCTGGGGATTCCGGTACGTGGAAGCACTGGTGATTGTGCTGATCGGAACGATTCTGGCGATGTTCGGTGTGCAGGTGTTTTTGTCCCGGCCTGAGCATCTGCTGGCACTCAGGAACCTGGTGATCCCGTCTCCGCAGATCATTACCAATCCAGCGATGTTGTATATCGCAATCGGTATTCTTGGCGCGACTGTGATGCCGCACAACCTCTATCTGCATTCCTCGATTGTGCAAAGCAGAAAATACAGCCGCACCCCGGAGGGCAAGCGCGAGGCGATCCACATGGCGAATGTGGACTCGGCATTTGCGCTGACGCTGGCGTTGTTTGTGAATGCCGGAATCCTGATCGTCGCGGCAGCAGTGTTCCACAGGTCGGGCCATTTCGAAGTCGCGGCGATCGAGGATGCGTACAAATTGCTGAGCCCCCTTGTCGGTGCGGGGTTCGCGAGCACGCTATTCGCTATCGCGTTGCTGGCATCGGGACAAAACTCATCGATCACAGGGACACTGGCAGGGCAGATTGTGATGGAGGGGTTCATCCATCTGAAGGTCTCGCCGTGGCTGCGGCGGCTGATTACTCGCGGGCTGGCAATTGTGCCGACGATTATTGTGGTGTGGTTCAACGGCGAGCGCGGAACGGAGAAGTTGCTGATCCTGAGCCAGGTGATCTTGTCTCTTCAGCTCAGCTTCGCGGTGGTGCCCTTGGTGATGTTTACGGGCGACCGCGCGAAGATGGGCGAGTTTGCAAACGCTCGCTGGATCAAGGCCCTGGCGTGGAGCGCCGCACTTCTGATTGTATGTGCGAATTTGTGGTTCCTGGTCCAGACGGTGACCGGCTAAAGAAGCTGACCCTCCTCCTTCATCCGACTACGGCTGGCTCGGGTTGCTCCACTTCATCCACAAGCTCATCTGCAATTGAAGGGCCCGTCAGGGTTGCGCGTGGAAGCATCAGAAAAGTCGCAACGAATTCAGGATCGAATTGGATGCCGGCGTTTTCGACAAGGATTGAGAGTGCCTTCTCATGTGTCATGCCGCTGCGGTAGGAGCGGTCAGTCGTCATGGCGTCATAGGCATCGGCGACGTGAATGATTCGGGCGTCTATCGGCGTTTCCGTTGTGCGCTGGCCGTGTGGATACCCGGTGCCATTCCAATTTTCGTGGTGCAACTCAACCGCCGGCAGATACTCTGCGAAACCTTGTACGCCTTCGAGAATTCTGCGGCCAATCACGGGATGCTGTTTTACCTGATCGAATTCCTCGTCTGTGAGTCGTCCCGGCTTCTGCAGGACGCTGTCCGACACGCCGATTTTACCGATGTCGTGAAGAAGAGCGCCAATACGGATGCGCTCGACATCCTCGGCGGGCAGTTGGAGTGCGGTGGCCAGAGCACAAGAAAGCTCGCTCACGCGACGGCTGTGTCCAGCGGTGTACTGATCGCGGGCGTCGAGAGCATTTGCAAGCGATCCGACGAATTGAAGATAAGCGGAGGAGAGCCGTTCTCCTGCTGCATGAACCGAGACGGCCGGCTCGTTATGAAGCTGCGCGAGTTCCTGAATCTTGACGATCGACGATGGCCGAGGATCGATGTCGCCCAGTTTGCCAATAGGAACTGCATTGGGCAGATGGGGCATCACGGCCGCAATCGGGTTGACGATGGTTGTCGAGGAACTGAAGCTGCAAAGAAGCGCGACCAGAACGCTGGCGATCGCGAGTTCGACGAACAGCTTGTGCAGCTTCGCCTGAATCGGGCGCATCGCCAGGTCAACGTCATCCGGGCTCAAGTGCGTGGAGCCGTTGCCGTAGGGTTCCCTTGAAGGAGGTATCCAATTGGCCCCGTTCGGGCGCAAGTCGCACTCGGTCTGGGTGCCGCAGGTAGCGAGAGCAGTCTGAAGATCGTGCCGCGAAACAATCTGGCTATCGTGAAGAGAGGCGTGCAGTCTTTCGCGAACTGATGCCTGAACAAAGCGCTGGATCATCCAGAAGCTTGTCGTCAGCAGGATGGCTAAAGGAAGAAAGCAGAGAATAAAAGCGCGGGTGCGCAGGCGAGTATTCATCGCGACGCCACTCCGAGCTGGAACTTTTGCGGATGTTGCATCAGCTGCGCCGGACGAACAGAGATGCGGGCAGCGGCGCTGGGCCGAGCGAGTTGTCTCTTAATCACGACGGGGCCCGTGATCTTTTGCGCGGATAAATAAGCAGCAATTGCGAAGATGCAACAATTCAGCAGCGGGCTTCTCAGTCGCATGTGCCTATGACCTCGGATGGTGCAAGGAGCATTTGCCCGGCCCACGAGGTTCCGGGGAACAGGCCCGGCAAACATCCTGTAGTCTATGGCGCTGGAAATTGTTACCGGAATACCACTTAGCGCAGTAGTAATGACGCGAATGTGGAGGGAGAGCGATAAACTGGCATGCACCGAGGCTAGGCATGCGCAAGACGATAGAAGCGCTGGCGCTGATTGTGTTGGGATATCTGGCGTGGATTACTTACTGGGCCCTGAACGGGCCGGATCGACTGCCGGAGCGGGTCCCGACGCATTTCGACATCTCAGGGCGACCGAACGCGTGGGGCTCACCAGGAGTGCTCTGGATTCTGCCTGTTGTTGGACTGGGTCTCTACATCCTGTTAACTGGGCTCGCGAGCATCCGGTTTCGACGCTACAACCTTCCGGTTCGAGTGACTGAAGCAAACCTGCCTTTCATTCAGCAGAAGACGAGCGAGATGGTGGCCTGGATCAAGGTGGAGATGCTGTGTCTGTTCGTTTACATCCAGAGCGCGATCATTCACGGGGCGCGGGCCGGAGAGTCTCGGTTGTCTCCATCGATCATTCCTGTATTTATGGTCGGGGTGTTTGCGACAGCCGGATACTACCTGGTCGCAATTTTCCGCGGCGCAAAGCTGCGCGCGGATGCCGATGACCAGACGATCTATTCGCGAAATGGCTGAGTGCGGGGAAATTTCCGCCGTACCGGCGTAGTCTTCGGCGTGATTAGAAGATCCAGACGCTCGCTACGAGCGTGACCATCGCAACAATCGTGACGACCTGGTAGACCAGGTCCTCCTTGAGAGATGGTCTTACGGCAACCGCAGAGGGGGAGGAGTTCATGCCTGATGCCTTTCTGTAACTTGCGGCCAACTTCGCCGCTGAGCCCTTGAGTACGTTATCGACTATTAAGATCCACTTGAACAGAGTTGTGAATCAACCAAAAGTGCTAAGGGTCAAGTTACTCGAGTACTACGACAGGCATGCGACTCTTGTTTCAACGGCATTAAGGGCTCAAGTGGAACCCGCGCTCAGGAATTCAACCCTCGGAAGTGGTCGGATCGATGATGGAATTTACTTTGGCGACCGAATTAGCCGGGAAGCCGCCTTGTCTGGCGTGCTCGCGAATGATCTCCTCATTTGGCGCGTTGTAGATGCAGTAGATTTTGTCCCCAGTTACGTAGCTGTGAACCCACTGAATTTCAGGTCCGAGTTTGCGGAGGACTCCGCAGGAAGTTTGCGAGATGGCCTGGAGTTCGGCAGGAGAAAGCTTTCCAGCACCTGGGACTTCGCGTTCGATTACATATTTGGGCATGGGATCTCCGATCGTGTGATTGTGAAGCGGCCGGAATATGCCTGCAGCTAGAAATATTCCGGGCGCTCAGTTTATCGCGCCAAACTCGAAGTTGGAATCACGTCGTTCGGTGGAGAGGCTGGTTGCAAGGTGTAGAATCCGCTCGTGAGTACAGGACCTCAACTTGTCCCCCCGACCGAGACGCGCGAGCGCAACTGGGTGCCGTTGGCGATTGCTGCTGGCGTTATTGTCGTCGTTGCCGTAATTGTGGTTTCCATTATGGAGCACGGGAAAGGCTCGGCGAATGTGACTCCGATTTCGGCACAGGCCGACCCGTATGCCGCGAATCTTCCTTTGACGGAAGTGAAGATGAGCGAGAGCAGCAACCTCGCGGGCGGAAAGGTCACCTACATCGACGGACACATCACAAACAGCGGCAGCAAAACCGTGGCCGGGATCTCGGTGCAGGTGCTATTCCGGAATGCCGCAAATGAGGTGGCTCAGAACGAGACTCAAGCAGTGAAGTGGATCAGAACGCGCGATCCGTATATCGATCTCGAGCCTGTTTCGGCGGCTCCGCTAAAGCCCGGCGAAGGGCGCGATTTCCGGCTCATTTTCGACGCCGTTACTGAGGGTTGGAACGGAGTTTATCCTGAGATGCGGATAGTCCATGTGGACGCTAAGTAGCTTAAAACCGCTCTATTTACCGGGTAAGAGTTACCGCTAGTTGTAAAAATTACTTTGCAATAGATTGTAGAGCTCTCGGGAATGTGCTGAGGAGTGTCCGGGGCTTTCTGGTTAATCCGTTCAGAACATGCAAGTTGATTGTTTGTCCACAGGGGTGGACTCCTTTGGCATGCTCCATGCACTGAGTATGGCGAGCGGCGCAGCCCGCCCACCGCAAACGAACGCGGCATTCGCAACATCAGGGGTTAAACAAAAATGAAGAACGACATTAAAGCACGAATTATGGTTCTAAGCCAGGTAGCCGTTCTCGCACTGGCATCGGCTTTCGCGATCCCCGCGATGGCTCAGCAGACGCAGCAGCCAGACAGTAACTCCCAGAATGCTCCGGCGGCCGCGCAGCAGACACCGACCTCGACTCCTCCTGCGACAGCGACGCAACCGATTCAGGAGCAGAAAGAGGGATTCTGGGGCCGCGTCAATCCTATGGCGCGTAAGAAGTGGGTGAAGAAGAGGCTCGATCCGATTAACGATCGCCTGACTGAGCTCGATCAGGTGAACTCAAAGAACGCCAGCGACATCAAGGACGTGGACGCTCGCGCGACGGCCGGCATTAAGAAGGCGCAAGACTCGGCAGACGCAGCGAACCAGGCAGCCACCGCAGCCGGCGACCAGGCGAAGAAGGCCAACGACACCGCGACGACCGCATCTGGACACGTCGACACTCTCAACACGACGGTGAGCGGCCTCGATACCTACAAGCCGATCAGCGACGTTGAGGTTCCATTCCGCAACGGCAGCCCGGTGCTGTCGAAGGATGCAAAGTCGAAGCTGGATGACATGGCCAAGAGCCTCGAAGGTCATCAGGGCTTCATCATCGAAATCGAAGCGCGTTCGCCTGCAGCAGGGGCATCAGGCATCGCGTCCTCGCAGCGTGAGGCAGAGGCTGTAAAGCGCTACCTCGTAACCGAGCATGAGATTCCCGTCTACCGTATGCACGCTGTAGCACTCGGCAACGCCCACATCGAAGACACCACTCAGGTAGCCAGCAATGCTTCCGCAGATCAGACCGCACCGAAGCCTGCCAGCCACAAGCGTGAGCGGATCCCGAGCGTTGTGCATATCAAGTTGATGGAAAACAGTTTGGCGGCCCAGGGCACCACATCCCCCCATGGTATGGCGTCCTCGACCGGCACGGAGCAGCACCAGTAAAGGTGTTGCGTAGCCACCCCCCTGA